>JAANMY010000122.1_pt1 | contig 101962 bp, 91 predicted proteins | sample 7279691 | NCBI WGS metagenome assembly JAANMY01 (sample SAMN14094543, study PRJNA606508) | bioreactor metagenome | isolation source: A lab-scale SPAN reactor treating ammonium-rich wastewater day 388 | place: Ireland: Galway | collected 2018-02-07 | reverse complement strand
ACCACAAGATATTGTAGGCGGCCGGACTTCTAGCACAATATGTTGGGCGTCGCGCAGCCGGAAAACTGTGTCAAGGGGGTTTCCGGCCGCGCTCCTAGGGCCCCGCGCGAAGGCCCGCACATCCTCCATCCCGAGCTCCAGGCCCAGGCTTTGCAACCGCTTTACCATCTCGGCGATGCGCCCTTCGCGAGCGGTGCGAATCCTGGTCAGGACAGCCTGCAAGGCGGCGTGGGTCGGATCGATGAAATAGCCCAGCACGTGCACTTCGTATGGCCCGGGCTCGGAGCAGCTCATCTCGATGGCCGGCCACAGCTCCAGGCGGTCCCGGGCTGCCTGGCGCGCCGGCTCGATGGCGTCGGTGGTGTCGTGGTCGGTGATGGCCAACAGCTCAACTTTTTGCGCCAGAGCTCGCTCGATCAGCTCGGCCGGCGAAAGGGTGCCATCGGAGGCGGTGGTGTGGCAGTGAAGCTCGGTGATCATGCCCGGCCCAGGCGGCGCACCAGGCGCTGAATCGAATGAGCGCGGCCCTTCGGGCCGACTTCCACCAGAGTGGCCATCAAGGCTGCATCCCCACCGGCCACCTCGGCCTTGTGGGGCATCCCCGTCAAGAACCGCTTCAAGGCGATGTCAGCGTGCATCCCGATCACCGAGTCGAGGGGCCCGGTCATGCCCACGTCGGTCTGGTAGGCCGTGCCCCCCGGAAGCAGGCACTCGTCGGCGGTGGGAACGTGGGTGTGAGTGCCCAGCACCGCGCTGACGCGTCCATCCACGTAGCGGCCGTAGGCGATCTTCTCGGAAGTGGCCTCGGCGTGAAAGTCGACCAGCACCGTCGTGCCGGCGGGAAGGCTTTGCAGAATCTCATCCCCCACCCGGAAGGGACAGTCGAGAAAGTTGGGCATGTAGACCCGACCCATCAAGTTGAGCACGGCTACGGGCCGCCCTCCACGGGCGTGGCCTCGAAAGAGCCCGACTCCCGGTGCTCCGGGAGGGTAATTGGCGGGCCGGATCAGGCGCGGCTCCAGGTCAAGGAACTTCCCGATCTCGCGCCGAGCCCAGGTGTGGTTGCCCAGCGTCACGCAATCGGCCCCGGCTTCGAAGAGCTCGATGGCCATGGGCTTTGTGATGCCCGCCCCTTGAGCGGCATTCTCGCCGTTCACCACCGTGAAATCGACCTCCAGCTCGTCGAGCAGATCGGGCAGCAACTGCGTCACCGCCTCGCGGCCCGGCCGGCCGACCACGTCCCCCACCATCAGGATCCGGAGCAGCTCAATCGCCCCCTTCGGAGGCATAGATCAAGACCCGCATGTCGTCGCGAAACCCGGTCAGGTCGACTTCCTGGGACTGGCTTCGGACCAGCTCCAGGCTGCGGTGCACCAGATCGTCTTGATACTCCTCGTCATCTTCCTGCATCTCCTCGTTGATGGCAAGATCGCGACCGAAACGGTCCGAGACCAGGGAAACCACCAGCGAGAGCTCCTCCACAGTCATGCTCTCCACGTCGCGCACGATCTGGATCGAATCCACCTCTTGCGAGCCTTCCTCGCCCGAGTGCTCGAAGCTGCCGCGACGTGTATCGGTGCGGCGGAACTGGGTCTCGCGAGCGCGCACTCGCTGGAGCGAGAAGAAAACCTCCCACGACAGGCGAAGATTCTCCTCAAATTCGCTGAGCTCGACTTTCTTGAGGCGACGGGTCAAATAGAAGTCGAGCGCCAGCAGCTGGCCGTTATGGGTGAGGGTGGCCGAGCCGACCTCGGGGAAACGCACCAACAGGGCCGTGAGGAAGTTGACTCCCTCGCAGGAGTCGTTGCCCGAGCGCCGCTCCATCATCGGGCGAACTCAAACGACCGTGTCTCGCGGATCACGGTCACCTTGATCTGGCCAGGATAGTCCAGGTCTTCCTCGATCTTCTTGGCCACCTCCCGGGCCAGCCGCGTGGCTCCCAGGTCGTCCACCACGTCGGGCTTCACCAGGATGCGCACCTCGCGCCCGGCCTGGATGGCGTAGGTCTGCTCGACACCCTGGAACGACTCGCACAGCTTCTCCAGCTTCTCGAGCCGTTTGACGTAGGTCTCCACGTTCTCACGGCGGGCACCGGGACGGGCCGCCGAGATGGCGTCGCAAGCCTGCACCAGCATGGCTTCGATGGTCCGCTGCTCGACGTCTTCGTGGTGGGCCTCCACGGCGTGAACCACCTCCGGGCTCTCGCCATACTTCTGGCAAAAGCGAGCCCCGATGATGGCATGAGGGCCCTCGATCTCTGCCGTCAGCGCCTTGCCGATATCGTGCAGCAACCCGGCCCGCTTGGCAATTTCGATGTCGGCCCCCAGCTCGGCGGCCATGTGGGAGCAGAGGAAGCTCACCTCCAGGGAATGATAGAGGACATTCTGGCTGTAAGAGGTCCGGAAGCGCAGCCGCCCCAGCAGTCTGGTCAGCTCGGGGTGGAGCCCGGAGACCCCGGCCTCCATCACCGCCTTCTCGCCCTCGGACACGATGCGATCATCCATCTCCTTGCGCGCTCGCTCCACCATTTCTTCGATGCGGGCGGGATGGATGCGCCCGTCCTGTACCAGCTTCTCGAGCGCCATGCGGGCGACCTCACGGCGGATGGGATCAAACCCTGACAAGATGACCGCTTCCGGCGTGTCGTCGATGATCAGGTCGACCCCCGTCAGGCTCTCGAGCATGCGGATGTTGCGACCTTCCCGGCCGATGATGCGTCCCTTCATCTCGTCGGACGGCAGGTTGACCACCGAGACGGTGGATTCCACCACCTGATCGGTCGCCCACTTCTGAATCGCCGTGGTGATGATGCGTCGGGCTCGCCGATCGGCCTCCTCGCGCGCCGCTTCCTCGCCCTGACGAATGCGCATGCCAAGAGCAAGCTGGTTCTCGCGCTCGACCTGGGCGAACAGCTCTTCCCTGGCCTGGTCGGCCGTCAGCCGGGCCAGCTCTTCCAGACGCTTGCCAAAGCCCTGCTCTCGGGCCTCGAGCTCGAGCTTGAGACGAGCGAGCTCCTCCTCGCGGTCTGTGGTCTTCTGCTCGCGCCGCTCGAGTTGCTCGACTTTGCGATCAAGGCCCTCCTCGCGCTGCACCAGGCGCTTTTCGGCCTGTTGCAGCTCGTTGCGCCGCTCTTCACGCTCTCGTTCGGCTTCCGTGCGCAGCCTCAGAATCTCGTCCTTGGCCTCGATCAAGCGTTCTTTCTTGATCGCTTCGGCCTCGCGACGCGCCTCTTCCAGCAGCTTCTCGACATCCTGCTGACCCTCGACCAGTTTGCCCGAGCCCGAGCCACCGCGAAGCGCGAAGGCCTGACCCAGAGCAAACCCCACCGCCAGTCCGAGGAGCAGGGCCATGGATACAAAAACAGGGTTGGGGATGGCCCTCCACCTCCTATCCGGTTCCCGCAAAGGTTCACCGGTGAACGCCCCGTTGGCACGGGGCAGCAAATTCTGATCGGTCCTTCGCCCGCCGCTCGTCGCGGTCCTTTAGCCTCCCATGCGTGGTCTGCAGGGTGAATTTCTAGCGCAAGGCCCTGGGTCTTGCACTCTGCAAAGCGCCGGAACTGCGTTCCGGTGCATTCGTCAGACTGTGCTCACGGGCAAGACCAGAGTGCGAGCCCATGAGCGACAACTCTCAAACCCTTTGAGCTGGAGGCCCGAGGTTCAATGTCTTACCGGAAACGGACTGCTATCAGCTGCTCCCAACCCAGAACCGGCGCCCGGGGGCTGGAGCGAATGAAACGCTGCTGGAGCTGTCTGATGAAGACCAGTAACGCGTTGAAGGCCTCGTCGCGAAACGCGCCCGTCTTGACGCGATGATCGGCGTAGAGCAAGCCGACGGCCTGACCGTCCTGGTTGCGGATGCTCACCCCGATGAAAGCTCGGATCTCCGCCAGCATCACGCTTGTTCGCTGGCTCAGGCTCGGGTCGTTGGAGGCGTCAATCGAGTTGAGCGCCTCCTTCGACTCGAGCACCTGCCGCAAAATCTGATGGCTGATGGGGGCCGTCAGCCAGAGCTGGTCGGCCTCGAGACCATGCACCCTGCCCTCGGGCCCGAGCACGACCAGGGCTCGCTCGGGCTTGAGGTGCTCGAGCAGGTAGTCCATGGCCTCGTCGATCAGCTCCACCATGAGCAAGGAGGTTTGAGTTCGCTGTGAGGAATCCTTCGTCAGGCACAGACAGCCCCCAGCACGTCGTCGCACAGCACGACGCTCTCGCCCCCCTCGGAAGCCACCACCCGAAGATCGCAGTGCAGGGGCGCACCCCAGCTTCCATCCAGCGAGGTCACCGCATACAAGATACGGCTGCCATCGGGAGTGAAGGTGGGCCGTCGATACTCGGGATAATCGTAGACCCGCGCTTCACCTGAGCTGTGCTTGACCAGTCGATCGCTGCCGGTGTGAAAATCGATCACCCTCAACTGGCAGCCGTCGGCGTCGGGACGCAGATAGACGAGCTGGCTCCCGTCGCGAGAAAGGGAGAACTGCTCGAAGGTGCCCCGGGCCAGCTCCACCAACGTCCCCTCCGGCTCCAGCCGGTGCAGAGCTTCCCGGTCGGCCATCAGGAGCTGGCCCTCGGCCGTGTAGGCGAGGTGGCGGGGCACCCGCTGCCCCAGCTCCTGGCCTCGGGGTGAGCGTCCCGGAGCCACCCGGTAGAGCGAGTCGTCGGCCACGAAAGCCCACTCTTTTCCGTCGGCCCTGGCCGCAAAGTTGTCGATGTCGTTGCGCAGCAGGACAGGCCTGGCGAGGCCATCCTGCAGGCGATAGAGACCGGCCCGCTCACGCTCGGTGTGATAACCGACCGAGCCATCGCTCAAGGGGATGGGATGGCGCTCGTCGGAGGACGAGTCGGCCAGCGCCCGCAAGCGGTGGACCCGGTCGAGCGCGGGCTCGCTGGCCTGGTAGTAATCGGCCTGGTAGAGGTCGGCCGGTCGGCCCTGGTCGATGCAGGGCTGAGGGACCTCGAGCAGAAGTGGAATGCGTTTCCCGGCTGGTTGGATCATGGACCGCGCACCTCATTTGCTGGATGTGGCGCACGGAACAGGCCGCGCACCCGACTCATGATGGAGGCTGGATGAGGTCGATTTCCGCCTTCGACGTGACCGGAACGTGAACAGAGGATGTCCGGGAAGTTAACTCGAGATGAACGAGCCGGGGCGGCGGGTGAAGCTTCTGCTCTGCCCGACCCGGACGAGCTCAGTGTGAAGACGCTGGGCCGGTTCGAACGCCCGGTGGCTGAGCCGGGCTCAACCGGGACCGGGTCGAGCTCACGGAGCAAGCTGGCAGGGCGAATCGGCCTGGAGGCTTCAACGTTGCTTGACGGCTTGCGCAATCATGGAGGAGGAGGCCTGCAACATCCTGTCGGCCGCCCTGGCGGAGGAGGCACCGGTGACGAACCTGGCCGATGCGATTTGCAAGAGGTTCGAGCCGCTCGGTGGCGTCGAGCTGGAGCTGCCCCCGCGCGAGCCGATTCGAATGCCTCCCGGACGATGATCATCCTGGATACGAATATCCTGTCCGAGCTGATGCGCCGCGCCCCGAGAAAGTTGTGCTGCGGTGGGTGAGCGAGCAGCCGGCCCGGAGCCTTTTCCTGACCAGCATCACCCAGGCCGAGATCCTGCACGGTCTGGCCCTGCTGCCTCCCGGCCGCCGACGCAAAGCGCTCAGCGAGGCCGCGAGCGCCATGTTCCGGGAGGATTTCGCCGGACGGATCCTGTCATTCTGCACCGAGGCGGCTCCGTTCTATGCGTGGATAGCGGCTGAGCGGAGCCGGGCTGGTCGACCGATCTCGCAGCTCGACGCGCAAATCGCGGCCGTGGCGCGCTCGACCGGCGCCTCGCTCGCGACGCGCAACGTGCGGGACTTTCAAGACTGTGGGGTCAAGCTGATCAACCCGTGGGACTGAATCCAGGAGGCCATCAGCCTGCGTAGAGAAGTCCGAGCCGATAGCTCAGCTTTTTTTCAGTCCCCGGCTCTACCCTGATCGCAGTAGTGCTCGGAGGGTATCCATGGACGTGCAGCTCGTCAGACCACGGCCGTTCCCCAGCTCCGTCACCCGTAGCAGCGGGGTCGTCAGCCAGGCCGAACCGGAAAAGCTCGAGGCTGATGATTATCGGCCTCGCCACCCTGGCAAAACACTGGCCCGGGTGGGCGGGTGGACCCTGCCCGTGGCTGGAGGCGTGCTGGCCTACATCGCGGCCAGCTCGGCCAACCCCTGGGCCGGGGCCGCCGTGGGGGCGCCGGTGGGTCTGGCCGTGGGCCTGGCCATCGGGGGAGCGGCCGACCTGATGAAATCCTTCGGGGGCAGCAGCCGGGGCGTGGGGCGAGCCACCGTCCTGGGCACCCTGATCGGAGGAGCCATCACCGGCGGTCTGTCGGCCTGGCTGGTGGGCAGCGGGGTCGGCTGGGGCATTCCCGTGATGGCCGGAGTGGGCGTGCTGCAGGGAGCCGCCCTGGGCGGACTGGTGCATCTGCTCACCCGCCCGCGCGAAACCGAGACCCAGCGCCTGGTCGAGCAGATCAACCTCGATCCGGCCAAATACAATGCTCCCAAGGCCAAACCTTATCTCGACGCCATCCACGACCTCGAGAAGCGGGGCTGGGACGTGAGCGGGCACACCCTGCTCGACTACCAGGTCAAGCCTGACCCCAACCTGACCGTCTCGGTCTCCGATAAGTCGGGCTATTCCAATGATATCCCCATCGAGCAGCTGCCGACCCTGATCAAAGTCCTCAACGGCGAGCAGGACAGCCTTCCCCGGCCTGAGCTCTTCCAGCGCCTGGCCGACCGTCCCCTCATCAGCCAGGCCCGAGCGGCCACCATGCCTTACGGCGGGATTCCCAGCGCCGAGAGCAAAAGCTGGTGGCAGGTGGAGCGCACCAGGGCCTACCATGACCTCAAGGACGGCAAGGCGCTGCACTACGCTCATCGGGAGATCACCTTCACCTACGATCCGGCCAACCCGCCCCCCCTGGACGAGTTCATCCAGGACGCCCAGAAGACGGCCGATGCCTACGAGCAGGCCTTCCGTTCCACCATCGAGTCCTACAAGCTGGACAGCACCCAGGGACAGGCCCTGTGCAACACCATGGTGCGCCTGGCCGAAGAGAAGCGCTTTCCCGACCTGGCCAGCGCCGGCCAGGCCATGGCTCGCTGGGCCAGCCAGAGCGAGGGCTCCAGCGGCGAGAACACGAAAGCCCTGCTCTCGCTGCTCTCCCCCCAGCGCCCCCCGGAGACTCTGGCCCTCATGGACACGATGGTCAAGAACTTCGGCCTGGTCGAGACCGCGCGAGCAGCCGACTATCTCAGCACCCGCCTGCCCCTCCTGGGCCCCACCGAGCAGGCCGGCGCCCCCGACCGATTCATTCGATTGGCCGGCTCGCTGGGCGAGGTGGAGCAGGCGGTGCGCGTGGACGGCATCCTGGGCGCCATGAGCGCTCCGGTCTACGACCACTATCTCGGCGTCTGCGAGCAGCTGGCCGAGAAGGGGGGCGAGCGCAAGCCGAAGGACCTGCTGCTCGACTTCGCCATGCTGGGGGCCTACGCCCAGAACCCGCAGGACCTGCAAAACCACGTCCAAGCCTTCTCCCAGCTGCTGGAGCCCCTGGCGGCCACCAATCAGGCCGATCAGGCCGCCCCGGTGTACGCCTTCCTCAAGAGTCACAACCTCTCCCCCGACAGCTTCCTGACCGCCCTGGAGCAGACGAAGGACGCCCGGGCGGCCTGCCAGCAGCTCGTTCCCACCCCGCCCGGCGCAGTCAGCACGGCGGTGGTGGACGAGAAGTCGTTCGAGCCGGTTCTGGGCTACTCGGCCCGGCAGGCGGTCGAGCACCTCGAGCAAGAGCGCGGCAGGCTGGACGCCCCCGGCTTCGAGCGCTACCAGAAGACCTTCACCCGGGTGCTGAACGCCTCGGCCGACCTGGAAGTTGCCAGGCGAGCCAGCGGAGTGCTGCAAAACTTGCCTCCCGGCCGCGCCGAAGTGCACCTGGGAGTCTTGGAAGATCTGACCCGACGCCGCGGCGAGGCCAGCCCTTCGGTGCTGGTCGACTACCTGTGCACCGTCACCGGCCGATTGCCCGGCCAGTCGCTGCAGGACGCCGCCCGTGAGTACGGCGATCTGCTCGGCGGCTGCGCGGGCGCGGGCCCCGGGCTGGCCGACGAGGCCGCCCCCACCTTCGCCCTGATCCGCGACGGCATCGCCAGCGGGAAAGCCGGCAAGGATACGGTGCGCGACCTGACCGACCGCTACCTGAAGTCGCTGCTGCTCACCAAAGACGGCGAGAAGTCGCGCCACCTCATCTTTACCGGCGAGGCCCACAGCTCGGTGCAGGAAGACCAGTCGGGCGTGACCGTGGGCGGCGTGCGCATTCGTCGGCGCCCCGGCGCGAGGGGAGAATGATCGCCCTCGAGTGCACCCTGTGCTCCAAACGCTACCAACCCGGCGAAGTGCGCTACGTCTGCCCGGCCTGCGGTCCGGACGGCCTGCTCGACCCGCTCTACGACTATGAGCGGGCCCGGGGCGACTTTCCTCGCCTCGACGCGGCGGGGATCGCCCGCTATCTGTCCATCCTGCCAATCAAGAACCCGGCTCACCTTCCCCCCCTGCTCGTGGGGGGCACCCCCCTGACGCGGGGCGACCGATTAGCCCGAGAACTGGGCCTGCAGCACCTGTTTTTGAAGGAGGACAACCGCAGCCTGACCGGATCCTTCAAGGACCGCGCCAGTGCCGTGGCCGTGGCGGCCGCTCTGGACGAGGGTGAGCGGCTCATCACCGGCGCCTCCACCGGCAACGCCGCCTCCTCTCTGGCGGGGATGGCTGCGGCGCTGGGGCTGACCACGGTCATCTTCGTGCCGGCCCGGGCCCCCCGGGCCAAGATCACCCAGTTGCTGGTCTACGGCGCCCACGTCCTGCTGGTGGACGGCAGCTATGACGACGCCTGCGACCTCTCGCTCGAGGCCACCAACCGCTATGGTTGGTACAACCGCAACACCGGCTACAACCCGGTCTGCCTGGAGGGCAAGAAGACGGCCGCTCTGGAGCTGTGGGAAGACTTTGGGCGCGAAGCGCCCGAAGCCGTCTTCGTGCCGGTCGGTGACGGCTGCATCATCGGCGGCATCGGCAAGGGGTTCATGGATCTGCGCCGGATGGGCCTGATCGACCGGCTCCCCCGCCTTTACGGCTGTCAGGCCGAGGGCTCGGCGGTGCTGAGCAAGTGCCAGGATGGGCGGATCGTGGCCGAGCCCGACGCCTCCACGGTGGCCGACTCGATCTGCGTGGGCTATCCCCGGGCCGCCAGCCAGGCCCTGCGGGCCGTGCGCGAGAGCAGGGGCAGCTGGCTGGTGGTGACGGACGAGGAGATTCTGGAGGCCCAGCAGCGGGTGGCCCGCTCCACGGGCGTTTTCGGCGAGCCGGCCTGCTCGGCCGCCGCCGCCGGACTCTTCCAGGCCGTGGAGAAGGGCCTGGTGGGCAAAGACGAGCGCATCGCCCTCGTCGTGACCGGCAGCGGGCTCAAGGACGTGGAGGGAGCCATGAAGGGCCCCTGCGGCCAGGGCATCCCCGTGCCCCGCAGCCCCGAAGGGCTGGAGGCCGCTTTGCAGCAGATTCCGGGATTGCTGTAGGCCCCTGCCTGAGAAATGGCGGACCGGGTGGCCACGACTCGTGGTGTTGCGCCAGAAACGAAGACCGAGGGTGAGGAGCGGCCACCCTCTCGAAGGGCCAGGGCCGAGCCGGTGCGCACAGGAGTTGCCCGCACATGCGCCTCCGGGCGCATTTCCGGGGGCCGAGCCGATGTGCACGGAGTTGCCCGCACATGCGCCAGGAAGTGCCAGCAAATCTACGACAAGCACTTCCAGGGCTCAACCCGGCTCCCTCGTCCGGAGCTATGGCCGGTCAAAGCCGAACGCTGGCGCCCTCTTCAGCGAGCTCAGCCCTCGAAGGAGAGCAGAAATGGCTGCTCGAGAGCCGAGCAGACCCAGCGCAGGAAACGGGCCGCGTTGGCACCGTCGATCAGGCGGTGATCGTAGGACAGGCTGAGCGGCAGCATCAACCGCGGCACGAAGGCATTGCCATCCCATACCGGCTCCATCCGAGAGCGCGAAACGCCCAGAATGGCCGCCTCGGGCGGGTTGACAATGGGAGAGAAAGCGGTGCCGCCGATGCCGCCCAGGTTGGTGATGGTGATGCAGGCCCCCTGCAGGTCCTCCATGCTGGTCTTGCGATCGCGCGCCTTCTCAGCCAGGGCCTGCAATTCGGCGGCCAGCTCGAGGATGTTCTTGCGCTCGACGTTCTTGACGACAGGCACCAGCAGGCCGCTGGGCGTATCCACGGCCACGCCCACGTTGAAGAACTTCTTGGAGACGACCTCCTGCTGGTCCAGGTCGATGCTGGCGTTGAAGTCTGGGAAGCGCTTGAGGGCTGAGGCCAGCACCTTGAGCAGGATGGCCGTGACGGTGAGCTTGCCGCCCGCCTTCTCGGCCCGCGGTGAGAGGGAGACCCGCAGCTTCTCGAGCTCGGTGATGTCGCACTGATCGTACTGGGTGACCTGGGGGATGGTGGTCCAGGCCAGGGTCATCTGCTCGGCGGTCTTCTTGCGCACGCCCTTGAGCGGCTCGCGCGAGGTCTCGCCCCAGCGGCTGAAGTCGGGCAGGCTGACGCGCGGCAGAGCGGCCGCGCCGGGGACCGGCGCCACGGCCAGCGTCCCGGCCAGCATCTGCTTGGCGGTGCGCTTGACGTCCTCGGCCGAGATGCGTCCGCCCGGACCGGTGCCCTGCACCTGGGCGATGTTGACCCCGATCTCGCGGGCCAGACGCCGCACAGAGGGCGCTGCCGGGGCCAGGGGCCCGGCAGCCGCAGGACTGGTCTTGGAGCTGCCATTGGTCTTGACCGGCGCAGGCGGCGCCTCGCGGGTCGCCACGGCCGGCGGCTCGCTGCGAGGAGCGGGAGGGGGCTCGGCGGGAGCGGGCTCGCTCCTGGGAGCGGGGGCTTTGCTGCTCACGGCCGGCTCCGAGCCACCGGATACCGTCAGGATGACCTGGCCCACCCGGGCCCGCTCGCCCGCCCTGACCAGCACCTTCTCGACGGTACCGGCGACCTCGGCCGGCACCTCCACGGTGGCCTTGTCGGTCTCCAGCTCGACCACAGCGGTTTGAGCCGTGACGGTGTCGCCCGGTTTGACCAGCACCCGCAGCACGTCGGCGCCGTCGATGTTGTCGCCCAGGTTGGGCAGCTTGATTTCGGTGGCCATGTTCTGCTCCTCATCTGCTATGAGCCCGGTCGGAATGGAGTACGGACGAGGCTCAGGAAATCAGCGGGTTGCGCTTCTCAGGCGAGATCTTCAGCTCCTTCATCGCCTTCTCCACCTTCGCCGACTCGAGCTGGCCGGCGTCGGCCAGCCCCTTGAGGGTGGCCAGCACGATGTGGCGCGCGTCCACCTCGAAGAAGTCGCGCAGCTCGTCGCGGGTCTCACTGCGCCCGAATCCGTCGGTGCCGAGCGCGATCAGGCCAGGGATCCATTTGGCCAGGGTCATGGGTACCGCCTTGAGGTAGTCAGAGGTAGCCACCACCGGCCCTTCGGCGCCCTTGAGGGCCTGCACCAGGTAGGGCACGCGAGCCTTCCTGGTGGGATGCAGGCGGTTGTGGCGCTCGCAGTCCTGAGCCTCGCGATACAGCTCTTTGTAGGAGGTGGCGCTCCAGACATCGGCCGACACCCCGTGCTCGGCCAGCATCTCCTGGGCCCTGAGAACCTGCAACATGATCGGACCGCTGCCGAAGAGCTGGGCCTTCAGCTTGCCCCTGTCGGCCTTCTTGAACAGATAGAGGCCCTTCAGGATCCCCTGCTCGGACCCGGGTGGCATCGCGGGGTGGACATGGTTTTCGTTGGTCACGGTCAGGTAATAGAAGATCGACTCTTGCTCGATGTACATCCGGCGGATGCCGTCCTGGATGATGACGGCCAGCTCATAGGCGAAGGCCGGGTCGTAGGCCATCAGGTTGGGCACCGGATAGGCCAGCAGGTGAGAGTTGCCGTCCTGGTGCTGCAGCCCCTCCCCGTTCAGGGTGGTGCGGCCCGAAGTGGCCCCCAGCATGAAGCCCCGGCAACGCATGTCCGCGGCCGCCCAGATCAGGTCGCCAATTCGCTGGAAACCGAACATTGAGTAGAAGATGAAGAAGGGGATGGTGGGGATCTGGTGGGTGGCGTAGGCCGTGCCGGCGGCGATGAAGCTGGACATGGAGCCAGCCTCGGTGATGCCCTCCTCCAGGATCTGCCCGTCGAGGGATTCCTTATAGTAGAGCAGGCTGGCTGCATCCACCGGCTCGTAAAGCTGGCCCACGCTGGAGTAGATGCCCACAGCCCGGAAGAGCGACTCCATGCCGAAGGTGCGGGCCTCGTCGGGAACGATGGGCACCAGGTATTTGCCCACGCTGGGGTCGCGCAACAGCTTGGACAAGAGCCGCACGAAGGCCATGGTGGTCGAGAGCTCGCGGTCGCCCGAGCCGGTGTGGAACTCCTGGAACGCTTCCGGCTCGGGGGCCTGGATGGCCGGGCAACGAGCCTGGCGGTGCGGCACCGAGCCTCCGAGGGCTTTGCGCCGCTCCATCATGTACTGCACCTCGGGGCTGTCCGGAGCAGGACGGTAGAAGGGCGTGTGGGCGCACTGCTCGTCGTCGAGCGGGATGCCGAAGCGGCTGCGGAACTCCTTCAGGCTGTCGAGGTCAAGCTTCTTCTGCTGGTGGGTGATGTTGCGGGCTTCGCCCGATTCGCCCATGCCGTAGCCCTTGATGGTCAGGGCCAGGATCACCGTGGGCGAGCCGCGGTGCTCCACGGCCGATTTGAAGGCGGCGTAGACCTTCTCGGGGTCGTGACCGCCCCGGCGCATGCGCTCGAGCTGCTCGTCGGAAAGGTGCTCGACCATCTTGAGCAGGCGCGGATCGGCTCCGAAGAAGTGCTCACGGATGTAGGCCCCGCCTTCGACCACATACTTCTGGTACTCGCCGTCGACGACCTGGCCGCAGCGCTCGACCAGGACGTGATCCCTGTCCTTTTCAAAGAGCGGATCCCAGTCGCCGCCCCAAATCACCTTGATCACGTTCCAGCCGGCGCCCTTGAAGGCCGCCTCCAGCTCGCGGATGATGCTGGAGTTGCCGCGCACCGGCCCGTCCAGGCGCTGCAGGTTGCAGTTGACCACAAAGATCAGGTTGTCAAGCTTCTCGCGCGAGGCCAGCGTGATGGCCCCCAGGCTTTCCGGCTCGTCGGTCTCGCCGTCACCCAGGAAGGCCCACACCTTCTGGTGGGTGCGCTCCTTGAGGCCGCGATTGACCAGATAGCGGTTGAAGCGGGCTTGATAGATGGCCATGATGGGGCCCAGCCCCATGCTGACGGTAGGGAACTCCCAGAAGTTGGGCATGAGCCAGGGGTGGGGATAGGAGCTCAGCCCTCCCCCTTCGGCCAGCTCGCGGCGGAAGCTCTCCAGGTCTTTCTCGCTCAGTCGGCCCTCGAGGAAGGCGCGGGCGTAGACGCCCGGGGAGGAGTGGCCCTGGAAGTAGATGAGATCGCCGTGGCAGGGGTGGTCCTTGCCTCGAAAAAAGTGGTTGAATCCCACTTCCAGCAGGGTTGCGGCCGACTGGTAGGTGGCGATGTGCCCGCCGATGCCGGGGGTCACCTTGTTGCCTCTGACCACCATGGCCATGGCGTTCCAGCGGATCAGGCTCTTGATGCGCCGCTCGATGTCGCGGCTGCCCGGATAGGGAGGCTGGAAATGAGCTGGAATGGTGTTGATGTAAGGAGTGTTGGCGGTAAAGGGGACGCGTACGCCTTTTTTCCGAGCATGCACGTGCAGGCGGCGCAGAATTTCCACCACCCGCTCGGGGCCCTGGCTCTCCAGGATGTAGTCGAGAGACTCGAGCCATTCGCGCTCTTCAATCTCGCGCAGCAGGCGGCTTTCTTCGGATTCTCCTTCGGGGGTGCCCGCGCGGGCAGTGGTCGTATCAATCATAGCCCGAGCAGCTTCGCTTCGAGGCGGAAAGTTCCCCCACCGTTCAGGAGAGAGGGAATCCGGCCCGAACCAGCGTGCCCTGGCCAGGCTGGCTCTCGATCTGAAGCCACCCACCAAGCAGCTCGACGCGCTCGCGCATACTCTGGAGACCGACGCCTTCAGGAGGCTGCCGGGCGTCGAAACCGGCGCCCCAGTCCTGAAACTCGAGCCGGATCTCTCCCTCTTGCTTGCTCAAGCTGAGGGCCACCCGCTCGGCCCGGGAATGGCGCCGGGCATTGCTCAGACACTCGCCGGCGATGCGATAGAGCCCGGTCTCCAGGGCCCCGGGCACCTTCGTGCCTCCCAGCTCGTTGCGAAAAGTGACCTCCCAGCCGAGCTCCTGGCGCGCATCCTCGAGCTGGCGGCGCAGGGTTTCCACCAGTCCCAGCTGCTCGAGAGCCGAGGGCCGCAGGTCGTAGATCAGCCGCCGGCCCTCCTCCACCGAGCCTTTGAGGAGCTCCACCGCCCGGGCCAGGCTCTCTTCTCCGCGCTTCTTCTTGAAGATCTGCAACTGCAAGTCGGCGGCGATCACGTACTGCAGCATTCCGTCGTGCAGGTCGCGAGCCACCGAGCGGCGCTCCTCCTCCTGAGCCGAGATGAGCCGGTCGAGCAGCTCGCGCAGGCGCGCCTCCTTGACCGCCAGGCGCGACTCGGCCTGCTTGCGGTCGCTGATGTTCTGAGCCACGGTGACCAGGGCCTTGAGCTCACTCGACTCGCCCAAGATCGGGGAGCAGGACAAGAGAACCGGAACAAAAGAGCCGTCGCGTGCCCGATAGACGGCCTCCAGATTGCGACAGGAAGCCATGGTAAATGGGCCGGAGCTGCCTTGCAGGATGGATTTGAAGGGCCGGCCCACCAGCTCTTCCTCGGAATATCCCAGAACGTCGCAGGCCACTCCGTTGACGGACCGCACGATTCCATCCGCCCCGACGACCATCAGCAGATTACTCAGAGCGCGAAGCACCCGGTCGGCATAGGGATGGATGGACGTCGGCAGGGGCTCGGGAGTGCCGCTCGGCCAGAACAGCAGCGCCATCAAGACCAGAGAGCCTGTCGCCAGCAGGGCTGCCTCCCAGCCCAGGGCCTGGCGACTGGCAGAAACAGACGGGTCGGGGGGGAGCGAGTCGGCCAGCTCGCGGGCAGCCGGCTGGATCTTGGCCTGCAAGAGCATCTCGGAGCGCTGCCGCTGTCCGGATTGAGTCAGCGCCAGGGCCTCGGCCCCATACTGGACCAGACGTGACATGGCTTCGCGCCCCGAGGGGGCGCGCGGCGCCAGCCTGGTCAGCTCGGCCTGAAGAGAGCGAAGGCGCGACCGATCACCACCGGACTCGAGAATCAGAGCCGTGTACTCAGCCTCGAGCTGATACGCCAGCACGCTCATCCGCTGCTGATCGCGCTGACGCTCGAGCTCGCTGGCCCGTTTCTGCCACTCCCAGCTCCAGTGCGCTCCTCCGAGGATCAAGACGGCCAGCAGGGCCTGCGAGAGCCTGACTCTCACGCTTGCTCCACGGCGGCGCGCAGAGCAGCGGCCGCCTCGTTGATGTCGCGGTAGCGATCCCGGGGGCTGGCGGCCAGCATGCGGTGCAGGACCCGGCTGAGCTGCGGTCTGCCCGGCAGCTCGGGGAGGGGCTGATGGCGACGGCGCAGCATCTCGACCAGGTCGGCAGCCTGGAAAGGGTGCTGGCCGGTCAGCACCTCCCAGGCCACCACGCCCAGGGAATACTGATCGCCAGCTCGGGTCGGCCGTCCGCCGTGCAGCAGCTCGGGGGCCACGTAGGACGGCGCGGCCGAGGTCTGGCCGGCGCAAAAATCGATCAGGCGCGGTCGCCCGCGCTCATCCACCAGGACATTCTGGGGACGAAGGTCGCCGTGCACCACCCCGAACTCGTGGGCGTAACAGACCACCTCCAGCAGTCCGCTCAGACAAGCAGCTGCCTGCTTCCCGCTCAGGCTGGCCAGGCTGGTACCGCGCATGAGCTCGTAGACGACGAAGAAACGGCCCTGGAAGGTGCCGTAATCGAGCATCGGGACGAGGCCCGGGTGGACCAGGCGCCCGGCCACCCTGGCTTCGTGGTGCCCCTGAGCCTCGTAACCGGGCCGGAACAGCTTCAAGACGACTTCCTGATCGTGGGGAATCAGCTCGTCGGCGACCGCCCGATAAGCAACGCCGTGGGCACCCTGGCCCAGACGCTCGAGCAGCCGCCAGCTGGCCACCCGGGCCAGGACGAGCGGGTCCTCGCCGGCCGGCCATCTGGCCAGGTACTCCTGGCGTATCCGACGCCGGCTCTTCAGTCTTTCTTGCCGCGCCAGCCAGAGGCCCAGGAATCCCAGCAGCGAGGCTCCCGCCAGCAGCGGGTAGAGGTGCTGGAGCATCCACTTAAGGCTGGTGACCGGGGTGAGCCTGACGGGGCGACCGGGCGGCCAGACCCGCTCGCTTTCGAAGAAGCCGCTCGGGATGGTGAGGATCTCTTCGCCAAAGCCCTCTTTTTGGCATCGAATGCGCAGGTTGGACACCCGGCGCGCCTCGGTCAGATCGAGCCAGAACCACTCGCCCGAGCGGCCCAGATAAGAGCCTGCCGGGCTCGAGCCGGAAACGTCGAGATAGAGGCGGGCACCGGGAGGCGTGGTCTGGATTCGGACCTGCACGGCGTCAAGGCCGTCGGCCCGGGCAAACAGCATCAGGGCAACCAGAAAGAGCAGGGAGCGCGGCTGGGAGCCCTCTTGACCCGTTTTTCCGGCCGAGCAACGACGTGCACCAGGGCCGGACCTCAAGGCTCGTTCCTCAGAAACACGTCTCGGCTCAGCTCGAAGCGTTCGGGACGACTGTGCAGAATGGGCTTCTCGAGCACCAGCCTGAGGCTCAGGGGCTGGGCTGGAGTCTCGGCCGAGCCGGCCAGGGAGGCCGCGAACTCGACCACGCCCGATGCCACCCAAACTTCCCCGTCATCGCGCTCGGAGGCCACCAATCGCATGAGGGGCGGCGGCAGTTTGCTGGGGTGGTTGCGGGCCAGCTTCAGGGGAGGGCCTTTCCCTTTGGAGGTTCCGCTGGCGGAGCGACTGCGGCGCCAGAGCTTGCCCTCGGACGGGGCCCAGGAGTATACGATGAGGCGCTCTTCCCACAGCTGCTGGCCATCGGAGCCCACATCCTCGAGCCTGACCAGCGCCAGCGCCGCACCCTGGGAACCACTGGTTGGGACCAGGCTCACCCCGCCGGGGGCCGAAAGGCGCGCATCATCGGCCATTCGCCCCAGTGCCATGGCGGCCATCTGCTGCAGCTCTACCCGGGTGGAAAGCCGCGACCACTCGTGCACCGTGAAGCGATAAAGGGCCAGCAGCAGCCCAAGAAGGAGCAGGGTCAGGGCGGCCCCTACCAGCAGCTCAATCAGGGTGTATCCCCGCCTCATCGCCCCACCGTCGAAATCCAGAGCTCGCGGGACAACTGCTGGGGGCGACCGCGCCAGCTCCAGATCACGCGCACCTCCAGGCCCCGCAGGTACTCTGAATCTCGGCCGCTCAACGAGAAGACCTCCACCTGGCGGCGATACTCAAGGCCATGGCGGGTGACCGCCGGCAGCTCGCGCTGGCCCAGGCCAAGAGCGGCAAAGGACTGTCCTCGCAGCTGTTCGAGGGTGGAGTCGGCCAGGCTCTGGGCCTCCAGGCGCTGGCGGCTGGACTCGATCGAGATGCCCGTCATCGGGTAGAGCGTGCACAGCATCACGATCACCAGGGCCAGCAAGGCGAACGCGACCACGCTTTCGAGAGCGGAGAGGCCCCGGCGGCTCATGGTTGCTGTTGCCTCCAGAGCGTGACCTTCATCCGCTGCTCGAAGGGGAGAAAGCGGCTCAGGTCGAGCTGCACCGGATCGATCGGGGCGAGCGGGGGAGCCTGTGCGAGCGCCCGCAGGGCGGCATCCACCTCATCTCGGGTGGGAACAGCGGCCGCTCCGGCTACCTGCTCGACGAGCAGCATCACGCGACTGATCGCTTGCTCGTGCGTCAGTCCACTCTGGCTCTCCAGCGTGAGCGGATTTTGCACCGTGAAGGTGGGATTGTCAAAGCGCACGGGGATGCGAGTGCCGCCCGGGAGAGCCAGCTCGCTCATCTGGCCCGGAACCAGGTCCAGGGCGGTCGCCTGAGGGGCCTGGATCAGCGTGACCCCGTTCAAGACCACCGAGCCCCGGGCCACCAGGCTGCCGAGCACCATGACCCGGGTTGCCCGGAAGTCTCGGTCCGAGTAGAGCATTCCCTGAAAATGGGAGTTGGGACCGCCCACGATCCGCACGTCCCCGCCCGAGACCAGGGCCACCTGGTTGTCGCTGGCCAGGGAAGAGCCACCGTGAAGAACGGTGTCGCCCGTGACGAAGATGGCGCCCACCCCGTGCGCGCCGCCGTCGATGCGAAGATCCCCGTCCACGAACAGCACCCCGTTGTCCAGGGCCAGCCCGTCGCGGATGCGCAGATCACCCTGGCGGCGCACAAAGCCGATCAGGGCCGGGTCGGACAACTCGTCCATGGCCAGGTGGCGAACCTGGCTTCGTCCCTGGGCCACCGGATCATAGCTCCGAACGTCCAGGCGGGGCAGGCTTACCGGGGCCAGGTTCTGCTTGACCTGGCCGCCCACCCGGCTGCCGCGCGGGTCGACCAGCACCTCGCCCCCGGCCCGCAGGTCGCCGGTCACGCGCGAGTTGGGGCCGAGCACCAGCGAGCTGGACCCGGGCGCGTTGCTGAGCAGGTTCCCGGGGCCAAGCTCCTCTTCGAAACGAAGATCCAGGGTGGTCGGATCCGTTCCCGCGGGAACCGAGCCCACCAGCAGGTCTCCATTCGAGCGCAGGCTCCCCCCAGCCGCGACGGCATAAGGGAAAGCAGGCATCTGCATCAGGATCTCCACGTTGCGGGTGACCCCACCCACGGTGGCACAGCCGATCAGGTGGGAGCTGGCCGGCGGAACGGACCGGCCCCAACCCGGGACGGCCACGTCGCCGGCCAGGTTATTGGTCGAGCAGGGGATCGAGTGCCGGGCCGCCAGCAGCGGGTCGAAGGTCAAAAGGGCCCGACCCGGCCCGATCCGCGGGCGCATTTCGAGCACCCCCCCCCGATTGGCCGGGGTTCCAAAGGTAACATCCGTGCGCAGGTGATCGCTGGCCAGCGCCACGACCGATTCGGAAAGAGCGCGCCCCTGCTCGAGCGACTCGAGTCTGGTGGTAAAGCTCAGATTGCTGACCCCCACCCCGGCCAGGGCAAAAGACAAGGTGACCAGCACCGCCACCAGCATCAGAGTGCTGGCCAGGCTGGCTCCACGCCCTCCCGGACGTTTCCTGGCGGGAGAGAGCAATTTGCAAGACACGGTTGTATCAAGTACGTAGCACACTCCCCGAGGTTCTTCAACCAGAGCTCAAAAATGATGCCAACCGGATGGATACGCCGGGAGCCAACACCATGCATCGCCAGGCTCCACGACTCTCTCCCCGGGAGGGAAGCGCTGGAGGGCGTCATCGGGTATACTGTTCTACAAGCTCGTCCTACCCATTCGATAAAAGGAGAGGTGGAGATCAGGGAAATCCTGGTCATCCATCCAATTGCCAGATTGAGGGAGAAAACAACACATGGTAGAGCTCGAGGTGAATAAGGCGACCCAGGTGCTGATCGTCGACGACCATCGCATGGTTCGCGAGGGCCTGCGGGCTTTGCTCGCCACCGAGGACGACATCGAGATCGTGGGGGAGGCCTCGAGCGGCGAGGAGGCACTCGACCGGGTCCGAGAGCTGATGCCCGACGTGGTGGTGATGGATCTGCAGATGCCTGGCATCGGGGGCCTGGAAGCCATTCGCCGGGTCAAGGAGATCTCTCCAGCTACCTCCATCGTGGTCCTCACCGTCGATAACGCCGAACTGGTTCTGCTGGAAGCGATCCGGGCGGGAGCCGCCGGTTACGTGCTCAAGGATGCCTCAGCCGAGCTCTTGCTCCAGTCCATCCGGTTGATCAAGGAAGGCGGGACGCTGTTGCCCAACGAGCTCCTGGTCAAGGCCCTGCGCGGCGTGACCATTCGCGGGCCTCGCCAGGGTCCGCCCCCGGAGTTCGAGCAGCTGACCCCTCGCGAGCAGGAAGTGCTGCTTTTGGTGGCCCGGGGCATGGGCAACCAGGAGATCGCCGAGTCGCTCAGCCTTTCCAAGGTCACCGCCAAGAAATACGTGCACAATATCTTGCGCAAACTGCAGGTATCCGACCGCACCCAGGCTGCTCTGATGGCCGTGCGATTGGGCCTGACCGACTGAGTTTCCGGAGCGAGTTTTCCACCCTCCCCCCCCCATGGATCCCAGGGGTTCCCATCGATAGCCCAAAGGTGATACTATCAGATTCACCTGAGCATCCAAGGGGGATCCATGAGAGTCCGAAAGCGCGGATTCAGCCTCATTGAAGTGCTGATCGCCATGGTTGTCCTGGCCGTCGCCTTCCTGGCGTTGATACAAGTCTTTCCCAGTGCCTACCTGACGGTCTACCGAAGCAAGGACCAGCTGGTGGCCGTGCAACTGGCCCAGTGCTATATGGACGAGACTCGGGCCATCCCCTACGCCCAGATGGCTTCCTCGGCCCAATACGACATCCCCGTCGAGAGCGTGATGAACGACGTGACCACCAGCGTGACCTTCCACGTGGTGGTGGATGTCTCGCCCGTGTCGCCCGCCGGAGTCCCGCTGGCCGACTCTGACCTGGCCCGCATCCGGGTTTTGGTGCAGTGGCCCCAGAAGAGCGCCTCGGGCTTCGTGATGCTCCGCAGCGTGCGGGCCGAGTCGAGCCGGCTGAGAGATTCTTGAGACGATGAGGAAAAAATCTGGCTTCTCGATCATCGAGCTGGCCATCTACAGCTCGCTGGTCCTCATGCTGATGGCCATCATCCTCCCGACGTTCCTGGCCTGTCGTCGCTACTTCGAGATCTCCAGGGCCTCGGTCGGGGTGCAACAGGCGGCCAATCTGGTGGCCTACCGAATCAATCTCGAGCTGATGGAGAGCAGCCCTTCCTCGGTGGAGTTCTATCCTCGCCCGAGCGACCCGAGCGCCCCGGTAGGAGTGGTGTTCCTGTCGGCCCGGGGCAACGATCGGCATTTCACCATCGACCCGACCACCGGGACTCCTTCGTGGCAAAGGGTGGTGGGCTATTACCTGGATACTGATCCCATGTACCCTACCAACCCGCAGGTGCGGGCGCTTTATCGGGCCGAGCTCGTCCCCAATGGCTTTCCTCGCAGCGACGGGGTTGCCCCCTCGACGCTCAGCCCCAGGATCACCACCGACAATCTTCGGAGCAATGGCATCAATCGGAGGCTGATCGCCCACGACGTGCTGGCGCCCGCAGCGGGTGACCACGGCGGCTTCGAGATCTTTGCCAGCGACCAGAATCCCTGGACGACGCCCGGATTCGTGCCCGATTATGCGCTCTCGAGCCCGCGCGTCTACCTGCGCCTGAGAATGTTCAACAACACCTCGGGGGTGGCCAGCGTGTCCACCCGCCGGGTCGTCAACCAGGTCGAGACGCGCAGCTCGATCTTCATTCGCGGCTGACCGGAGGGCCTGAGAAATGACAAAATCACGTGGAATTGCGCTGGCGATGACCCTGGTGGTCATTCTGGTGATCTCGGTGGTGGCTGCAGCGATCGTCTTGCTGGGCGTGAGCAACCAGGCCCAGATCGGGCAGAACCAGCAAGAGACTTTGCTGCTGCACATCGCCGATGGGGGTGTGCACGAGTTGATGGCCGCCATCTACGAGGACCCCGACTACAAATCGGACGGCTCGGGGCAGTACACCACCAACCTGGTCAACGCCAACTACTGGTGGACTTTTAACAACTCCAGCTCGGGGCCCTGGTGCGTGAACAACATGAACGGGGCCACCACCGTGAATGGACCGAGCCCGGCCGGGGGCACCCCGGTCCAGGTTCCCCCTGGCACCGCCTTCGTCGTGGTGAGCGCCTCAGCCGGAGGGGTCAACGGGCCCGCTCCGGTGCGGGTCGCTTCCATCGTCACCAGCGTCTATCCCTACGGCATGGCTTCAGACGGCAAGATCCTGATCAACAGCTTCCGGGGCGCCAGCGCGCCCGGCTCGATTCGATCCAACCTGGTCGGCGGCAATCCCAACATCGACATCCGCACCACCCTGAGCGGCACGGCCATCTCGCGCGACGGGGACGGCAGCATCACCGGCACCGGGGGGACCAAGCTCTTCAATCAGCCCCCCGTCACCATCCCCGACATCCCGATCAGCCAGATCGTGGGGAGCTGGGCGAGCGGAGGGCCTTACGGCGGCCCGGCCACCTATCGAGTGAACTCGGGCAAGAACGTCGACTTCAGCGGCAACCCGCCCAACAAGATCATCCTGGGGCCGCCTGAAAACCGGACCATCGACGCCCCTGCGCCCGGGGAGGAGGTGACCATCTACGTGGACGGAAACCTGACCCTGCAGCATTCCACCCTTCCCAAAGGGGTGCACCTCTTCGTCAAAGGCAGCCTGACCACCAACGGACAGCTCGAGACCGTCAACTCAGCCTTCCACGAGCCCGGTCCCTCGGCCGAGATCGACCCCAACTCGAACTATATCTTCGTGGGCGGCGGCGTCACCACCAATGGAGCCAGCGGGCCCAACCTGATGCTCTTCTCCACCTCAGGGATACGCTACAACGGCAACACCACCGGCCTGACCGGATTCATGTACGTCCGCAACGGCGACATCACCCTCAACGGGAAAGGGACCTTCCAGGGAATCGCTCTGGCCAGGACCAGTCCCGGCTCGACCAACGGCAACGTGACGGCGCGCAACAGCGAGATCATCTTCGACCCCACCAAACTGCCCAAGATGGTCACCTTCGGCGTCAACATCCCCACCCCCATGCGCGCTCTTTCATGGTGGGTGTGGAGCCGCAAATAGGCTCGCAGCAGCCGGGGGAAGGCGGGTTTCGTAAGAAGTCTTTTACGCGCTTTCACGCTGTCATCCAGAGGCGCTTGCAGGGCTCCCGCACACAAAAAAGGCCCCCGCGGGGAGTGCGGGGGCCCGGTCAACCTGCCCAGGGGAGGTGGTCAGTTGACCTTGATGCTGCGCGGCTTGACGGCTTCCTGCTTGGGGAGGGTCAGGGTCAATACGCCGTCAAGGTATTCAGCTTTGGCGCGGTCCGTATCAACCGGGAACGGCAGTTTGAAGCTGCGAGTCACCTGCCCGAAGGCCCGCTCCCGCAACAGGAAGCGAGTGCCCTCCGGGTGGCCGTTGCCCTGCGGCAGCTCGGCCTTGATGCTCAGAATCTCGTTCTGGTAGTTGATGTCAAACTTCTCCTTGTTGCCGCCCGGAAACGATGCCCTGATGATCAGCTCGTCGGGGGTCTCCAGCACGTCGATGGGCATCAGCAGCGCCTGGCCGCTGTTGCGATGGTTCTCCTCGAACATCTTGCTCACCGCATCGCGCAGGCTGGCGGGCTCCCACAAGGTCAGTGCCATTTTCGATTTCCTCCTTGGAATTGGCTTCGAGGTCCATCTTACCGGCCGGTCGTTAGAGCCTCGCAAGAGGGGAGTTAGATCTGAGTTAGAGAACACGAGTGCGTGGATGAATCCCCCACCCTGAAACTCTCCCTCGAGCTCGGCGACAGTCCCGAGTCGTTGCGAGCCTTGCAAGATCTGCTCACCACCGTGGTGCAGGCGGCCGGGGGCCAGGCCGGAGTGATCGCCACGGTAGGCAACGGCTCAGCCGTCTACGGCCTGGATGAGACCACCAGCCAGGCCCTGGCTCCCATTCTGGAGCAGGCCGCCCGGGGCGTTTCCCAGCACGGCACCAATCCGGGTCTGCTCCAGCGCGTGCAAGAAGAGGTGCGCCGGGCCGGCAATTTGACCGACAACCTGGTCACCATCCCGGTGCGCACCCAGGGCCAGACCATTGGCCTGTTCTGCCTGGTCCACCCCGACGACGCCCCCCGCCTGTTGAAGGAGTCGCCGGGCGTCTACAACCTTCGTATCGACAAGCTCGAGCTGGTCATGGAGAATGCCCGCCTGCTCGAGCGCCTGCTGCGCGAGCGGCGCTGGCTGGAGGCGGTGGTCAAGCACAGCTCGGACGGGGTGGTCATCCTGGATCGGGAGGGACTGGTGGTGGGCTACAACCAGACCATCGCCCGCCTGTCGGGCTGGGAGGAGGGGGAAGCGGTCGGGATGCCCGGCCACGAGGCCTTTCCTGTTTCCCTCGATCCGCTGAACGTTTCCAGCACGATGGCGCTGCGCCCGGTCTCCCAGTCATTCGTCTACCAGACCACTGCCCCCGTAGAGGGACGCCTGCTCACCCGCGACAGCCAGCTCGTGGACGTGGAGATGAGCGGGGCCGCCCTGTGGGCCGAGGACGGGACCTCGCTGGGCTGGGTGATGACCCTGCGCGACATCCGGGTGCGCAAGGAAACCGAGCGGCTGCAGAAGATCTTCCTCTCGGCCGTCTCCCACGAGTTGCATACCCCCATCGCCATCATCAAGGGCTTCGCCGGCCTGCTCTCGGACCCCGAGATGAAGTGGACCCCCGAGCAGGCCCGCGACAAAGCCGGTATCATCCTCGAGGAGAGCCGGCGCCTGGAGGAGATGGTGGAGCAGATGCTCTACGCCACCCGCATCCAGGCCGGAAAGATCTTGCTGCAGAACGAGACTGTGGCCCTGGACCGGCTGCTCAAGCGCACCCTCCAGAAGCTCGAGCCCATGGCCGAGCAGGCCGGCGTCACCCTGAGCCTTTTTCTGCCCAATGAGGTGCCGCCCGTGACAGGTGACCCCGAGCGCCTGCAGCAAGTGGTCATCAACCTGGTCGAGAACGCCTTCAAATATGCTCCGAAAGGCCAGGTCGAGGTGGCCGTCCACGTGCAGGAGCGCGAGGTCCTGGTGGAGGTGACCGACAGCGGACCGGGTGTCAAGGAAGAGGACAAAGAGCGCATCTTTACCCCCTTCGAGCGGGGGGCCGAGCACCTCAACACCCGCATCCGGGGCACGGGGCTTGGCCTGTACATCTGCAAAGCCATCGTGGAGGCGCACGGAGGCAGGATCGGAGTGGAAAGCCTGCCGAACGGGGGGCGATTCTTTTTCACCATTCCCCGGGAAGAGTACCGACGATGAGCGACGATTTCAGAGGCCGAAGAATCCTGGTGGTCGAGGACGAGCCCCACATGCTCGACCTGATCCGCATCACCTTAGAGCAGGCCGGGTTCGTGGTCTCGGGCGCCACCACCGGGCGCGAAGGCGTCGAGCGTCTGCGCGAGGAGATCCCCGATCTGGTCTTGCTCGACCTCAACCTGCCTGATACCACAGGCTTTGAGGTGCTGCGCGAGGTGCGCAACGCCGCCCCTGTGCCCGTCATCATGCTGACGGTGCAGGCCCGCGAGGAAGACCGGGTCATGGGCCTGGAGTTGGGGGCCGACGACTACATCGGCAAGCCCTTCGGCCACCGCGAGCTGGTCAGCCGCATCAAGGCCGTGCTGCGGCGCACCGAGATGCCGGCCCCGGTGACCCGGGGCATCGTCAAGGTGGACGACGAGCTCGAGGTCGACCTCGACCACCGCCAGGCCATCGTGCGCGGCGAACGGGTCCACCTGCGGCCCACCGAGTTCAAGCTGCTGCACCACTTCCTCAACCAGCCCGGGCGACTTTTGACGCACGAGTCGCTCTTGAGCCGGGTGTGGGGCCCGGAATACCGCGACGACACCCAGATCCTGCGCCTCTACGTCACCTACCTTCGCAAGAAGCTCGAGCGCGATCCGGCCCATCCCCGCTACATCACCAACGAGCGCGGACTGGGCTACCGCTTTGTGGACTACACCAACAATCAGGGGAGCTGAAACCCGATGAAGAAAACCCGAGTTGTCGTTCTGGGCGGGGGGCCGGGGGGTTACGCCGCCGCCTTCATGGCCGCCGATCTGGGCCTGGAGACCAGGCTGGTCGATGATGGGCCCAACCCCGGCGGGGTCTGCCTGTTCCGGGGCTGCATCCCCTCCAAGTCGCTGCTGCACGCCGCCAGGGTGCTCAACGAAGCCCGCGAGGCGGAGATGTTCGGCATCCACTTCGCCAGCCCCACCATCGACCTGGACAAGCTGCGCGGCTGGAAGAACTCGGTGGTCTCCAGCCTCACGGGCGGACTGGGGCAACTGGCCAAACAGCGCAAGGTCGACTTCGTGCAGGGTCGAGGCAAGCTGACCGGCCCTCACAGCCTGCAGGTGGGAGCCGAATCCATCGAGTTCGAGCACCTGATCCTGGCCACCGGCTCGCGTCCCATCATCCCCGGGCCCCTGGCCATCGAGTCCGAGCGCGTGCTGGATTCGACCGGAGCGCTCGAGCTCAAGGACATCCCCAGGAAGCTTCTGGTGGTCGGGGGCGGCTACATCGGTCTGGAGCTGGGCACGGTCTACCAGTCGCTGGGCTCGGAGGTCACGGTGGTGGAGATGCTGCCCACCCTCCTCCCCAACGCCGACCGCGACCTGGTGCGGGTGCTGGCCAGGCGGGTGGAGGCCATCATGAAGGTGCTGCTCAAGACCCGGGTGGCCAGCTTGAAGGATACCGGCAAGGCGGTCGAGGTGGAGCTCGAGGACGAGCAGGGCAAGCGCACGGAAAGCTTCGACCGGGTGCTGATCTCGGTGGGGCGGCGTCCCAACTCCGAGAACCTGGGCCTGGAGACCACCCGGGTGCAGGTCAACGCCCGAGGCTTCGTGGAGATCGACACCACCGGCCGCACGGCCGAGCCCAGCATCTACGCCATCGGCGACGTGGCCGGCGACCCCATGCTGGCCCACAAGGCCTCCCACCAGGGCCGCGTGGCCGCCCAGGCCATCGCCGGCCAGAAGGTGGCCTTCGAGCCGCTGGCCATTCCGGCCGTGGTCTTCACCGATCCCGAGCTGGCCTGGGCCGGTCTGACCGAGGCCGAGGCCAGGGAGCAGGGGCTGGGCGTCAAGATCGCCCGCTACCCCTGGGCCGCCTCCGGGCGCGCCCTGACGCTGGGGCGGCCCGAGGGGCTGACCAAGCTGGTGCTCTCCGACGACGAGGAGGAGAGAATCCTGGGCGTTGGCATCGTAGGCGCCGGGGCCGGCGAGCTGCTGGCCGAGGGCGTGCTGGCCATGGAGATGGGAGCCGTGGCCGAGGACCTCGCCCTGAGCATCCATGCCCATCCAACCCTGAGCGAGACCATGATGGAGTCGGCCGAGGTTCTCAGCGGCACCAGCACACACGTCTACAAGCCGGCCCGTGCGGCTCGCGGCTGACCTGACCTACCACCGGGGCCGCTTCCAGAGCGGCCTGGTGGTGGAGGTGCAAGACGGCCTGATCGCCTCGGTTGCGCCTGGCTCCGACGGCCAGCGACTGGCCGGTCAGGCGCTGGTGCCGGGCGCCGTCAACGCCCACAGCCACACCTTCCAGCGGGCCATCCGCGGGCGCACCGAGTATCGCGTGCTGGGCCGAGAAGACTTCTGGACCTGGCGCGAACGAATGTATCAAGCCGCTAACGCCCTCGGCCCCGAGGAGATCGAGCTGGTGGCTCGCCTGTGCTTCGTGGAGATGCTCCAGGCCGGCACCACCAGCGTGGGCGAGTTCCACTACCTGCACCACAATCCCGATGGCACCCCCTACGACAACCCCGACGAGCTGGCCCTGCGCATTCAAGCGGCGGCTGAGTGGGCCGGCATCCACCTGGTTGTCTTGCGCTGCGGCTACGCCCGGGCCGGCTTTGAGCGGGAGGCCAATCCGCTCCAGCGCCGCTTCATCGACCCGGACCCCGACTACGGCCTGGCCGCGGTGACCCGGCTCAAAGCCCGGGGTCTTTCGGTGGGACTGGCGCCCCACAGCCTGCGGGCGGTTCCCTTCGACTGGTTCCGGCGCTGGGCCGAGTATGCCCGCAGCCGGCAGTTGCCGCTGCACATGCACGTGGCCGAGCAGCCGCGCGAGGTGGAGGAATGCCTGGCCGAGCATGGGGCCCGCCCCATCGAATTGCTCGACCGCCACGGCTGGCTGGATGAGCGCTTCGTGGGGGTGCACGCCATCCACCTGACCGACGACGAGGTGGCCGCGCTGGGCCGCTCGTTCGTCTGCTCTTGCCCCACCACCGAGCGCAACCTGGGCGACGGCATCGTGAGGGCCGACGAGCTGATGGCCGTGGGCACGCGCCTCTGCCTGGGCACTGATTCGCAGTGCCAGATCGACCCCTACGAGGACGCCCGCCAGCTGGAGTATCACCTGCGCCTGCGAAAGCGCGAGCGGGCGGTGCTGGAGGCCAGTCGGTTGTGGCAGACGGTGCACTTGAACGGAGCGGCCAGCCTGGGGCTTGGGGCAGGGGCCATCGAGGCCGGTCTGCGGGCCGACCTGGTGGCGGTGGATTTGGAGGACAGCACCCTGGCCGGCACCCCGGCCGAGGACCTCGCCGCGGCCCTGCTGTTCGGCCTGGGCCGAAGCGCCATCCGCCAGGTCTGGGTGGCCGGCCGGGCCGCCCTCGACCCCGAGAAGGCCCGCCAGGCGGCCTGCGACTTTGCCCGGGTGATGGGCCTGCTGGTGAGCTGAGCAACCAGAGGGGGGGCGATGCGCAGATTTCGAGCCTGGTTCAACTGGAAGAAGCGCCTGGCGGTCTGGCTGGGCCTGCTGGTGCTGGCGGCGGGCCTGGTGGCCTGGATGGTGGTGATGCCAGGCAAGAGCCACCGGGGAGAGTTGGCCGCGCTGACGGCCGACGAGCAGACCCTGGCGACCGAGCTGGAGGGCCACGTGCGCGAGCTGGCCGAGACCATCGGGCCGCGCAACAACCACACCCTGGCCGCCGAGCAGGGGAAGACCTCCGATCTCGACCGCGCCGCCGCCTACATCGAAGAGCGGCTGCCCGGTCCGGTGAGGCGCCAGAGCTACAAGACGGGGGGGCGCGAGTACGCCAACCTGGAGGCGCGTGTGGGCAGCGGGCCCGCGGTGGTTATCGTGGGAGCGCACTATGACAGCTACCCGGGCACCCCGGGCGCGGACGACAACGCGAGCGGGGTGGCGGCCCTGCTGGCCCTGGCCGCGCGAGTCAAGGACCCGGGGTGCGAGCTTCGCTTCGTGGCTTTTACCAACGAAGAGCCCTACTTCTTCCAGACCGAGGAGATGGGCAGCCTGGTCTATGCCCGCGAGTGCCGGAGCAAGAACGAGCCCGTCCAGGCCATGCTGAGCCTGGAGACCATGGGCTACTACGACGAGCGGGCCGAGAGCCAGCACTACCCGTTCCCGCTGGGCCTGCTCTACCCCGACCGGGGCGACTTCGTGGCTTTCGTGGGCAACCTGCGCTCACGCGAGCTGGTGCACCGCTCGGTGGAGAGCTTCCGCCGCCAGGTTCGCTTCCCGTGCGAGGGGGCCGCCCTACCCTCGCGGCTGCCCGGTGTGGGCTGGTCGGACCACTGGTCGTTCTGGCAGGTGGGCTATCCCGCCCTGATGGTCACCGACACGGCACCCTTTCGCAATCCGCACTACCACCAGATGCAGGATACCCCCGACAAGCTCGATTACGCCCGCATGGCTCGGGTCGTGGCGGGGCTCGAGCTGGTGCTGCGCGAGCTGTGCAAAACCTCGAACCGAGCCAGCGTCTCCAGGTAGTTTCACGCATCCAGGTCGCCGGGCGCGACCGGAGCCGTCCTCGCGCGAACTCGGCCGCCCGCCGAAAGGAGCGGGCACCATCCCCCTGGGCTCGGTGGACTCCCCATGGGCTTGTCGGGGGCCGAGGGGGCTCCCGCTCCGAACCGGAAGTAGACCGTCGGCTCCTCGGCGAAGGCCCTCTGATGCTCCCGACCCTGCTGCGCGAGCTGGTGGCCATCGACTCGGTCTCGGCCCGCTCCAACCTGCCCATCGCCCATCACCTGCAGTCCCGCCTCGAGAAGCTGGGCTTCGAGGTCAGCCTTCGCCCTCACGCCGAGGGCAAGGTCAACCTGCTGGCCCGCGCCGGCCCGCGCCGCGATGGGGGCCTGGCCCTGGTGGGCCACACTGATACGGTGCCTTACGACCCGGCCTGGCAGGAAGCGCTGCAGCTCACCGAGCGGGAGGGCAAGCTGTTCGGGCGAGGCTCGGTGGACACCAAGGCGGGTCTGGCTTGCGCTCTGTGGGCGGTGGAGCAGGTCGACCTGTCGCTTCTGCGCGAGCCCCTCTGGGTGGTGGCCACGGCCGATGAGGAGATTGGCTGCCTGGGCGCGCGCCGCCTGATGGAGGAGCGGGCCCTCAACGTGGAGCACGCCCTGGTGGCCGAGCCCACCCGGATGATCCCGGTCTATGCCCACAAGGGCTACTGGGCCGCCCAGGTGGAGGTGCACGGGGTCGAAGGCCACAGCGCCTTTCCCGAGACGGGCGTCTCGGCTGTGTGGAAAGCGGCCCGCCTCTTGACCGCGCTCGAGCAGGTGGCTCACGAGATGAAGGGCCTGCAGCATCCGGACTTTTCGCCCCCCTACACCACCTTGAACGTGGGCACGCTGGAGGGGGGCAAGGCTCGCAATGTGATCGCCGGCTGCGTGCGCTTTCCTCTCGAATGGCGCCCCCTGCCCGGCCAGGACGGAGAAGAGGTGGCCCACCGGGTGCGCGCCGCCATCGCCAGGCTCAGCGCGGAGGACCCCGAGCTCCGGGCCTCCTTCGAGGTGATCCGGCGTGACCCGGCCGCTTCCAGCGACCCCCTCTCTCCCCTGGCTCAGCGGGTCAGCCAGTTGACCGGGAAGGCTCCCGGGACCATCCCCTTCGGTACCGAGCTGCCCTACCTGGTGGGCCTGGGAGCGCAGGCCGTGGTCTTTGGCCCGGGCGACATCCGAGAGGCGCATAAGACGGGAGAGTTCGTGCCCGCCGACGAGCTCGAGCAAGCGGCCGGGGTGTATCTGGAGGTGGTCCGCCGGTTCTGTTGCGGGTGAGTGAACAGGGCTCCTATGGGCTGCGCTTTGCTGGGGAGTCGTTCAGGATTTTCCTGCCTGCGCGGGAGCTTCGCATGGGCACAGGTGGCGAGCCCTCGCGCTGAATCTGCTCGATGCGCTGGATCAGGGCTTGTGGCTCGGATGACATGTTCTTGGCGCGGCGCAGGAACTGCAGAGCACGATTGACGTTACCGTTGAGCAGGGAGAGCTCTCCAGCGCGAGCGAGTTGTTCGGGGTCATTCGGGTCGAGCTGCGCAAGCAGCTTCATAAGCTCTTTCTGGGCGTCCTTTCGAGCGCGGACCTGGCGCCGGCAGAGTGAGCAGCCGGTAGGATAGGATTGCACGTGGAAACCGCAAGTATCATACCAGAATTGCTGCTCTTCCTTGGTGAAGGTCCAGGCTTCGCCGCAGTACTCGCACTGCATGGAACGGTCCCAGTAAGCCAGAAACGGTGGACTACCCAGCCCTCCATGATCTTGCTTGGACGGATCGGCACGCAGCGCGCGACCTGCTCTGAGGCAGTCCGGACAGGCCCAAATGTTGTAGCAACTCATCCACGAGGGCCGCCAGTTGCGGGTCTCGGTGGACATCGACAGCACTTCTTGGACCTCTGCCTTCCTGAGCAGTTTGGAGCACGACGGGCATTTCACCAGCCAATTATACAGGACAGCATGAACTCGTCCCAATCGTCTTGGACCGCCCGGGTCAACGTCCCCCGCGCTCGAAGGCACCCCTCCGGGCGAATCGACCCTCAGAAGCGAGCGGGCGGCCGGGGGGTCCGGCCCCGCGATACTCGAACATCTGTTCCAAATTTGAACCGGCGGTTCACGAACGTCTGTTCCCAGCACGACCATCAGTGCTGCGTCCTGCAAGTTCGTGACCACGAAAAGCACCTGATATCCCCGGCATCCCCCATCTTCCTCTCCTGAAATTGTTCGGGTCGCTTGGGAATCTCGTTCAAGGACCGGTCGCCAAGACCGCCGAATTGCCACAGGTGCTGGAGCGACAACAACTGGACAGGCTGTGGCAACTGTTGAGCCAGACCTGCCTGGCCGATCACCTCGTGCTGGTGGGCTCGGCGGCTGTGTATCGCACCCCTTCTTCGCTGCCACCGCTGACAACCGACGCCGACTACGCGATTGACCAGTCCATCCTCCGCCAGCATCTCGACGAGTTCCTGGCTCAACTCCAGTCGTTGGGGTTCGAGCGGGTGGCGGACACCTCAACCTTCGTCCATCCTGACGGCTTCAGCTTCGACCTGCTTGGACTCGATGCCCCTGGGCTGGGCGACCGGGTGGCCGACTTCTCGAATTTCTCGGCGATGGTTTTCGAGGATCTGTGCCAGGTTGTTGCCGAGCCGGGTGCGATCCGGGTGGGGCCCGACCAGGGCAGGGTCCTGTCCCCGCCAGCTCTGGTGCTCTCCAAGCTGAGGACCTGGCGACGCGAGAAGGGCATTAAGGACAAGCTCCAGGCTCTGGCGCTGGTGGGCGAGTTGGGCCAGTCGGCAGAGTTCCAGGCCCAGCTAGTGCTGATGGTCGGTCGCCTCTCCGGGGAAGATTGGCAAGACCTGCTCGCTGATGCGCAGGCAGCCTTCATCGGGTTGGGCCGCGAGGAAGGCCGAGAGTATGCGCACTATGGACCGCTGGTCGAGCGAGGGTTCCAGATGCTGATCGCGCTGAGGCCCGCACTTTGAGTCTGCGGTCGCAGCACAGAGAGTTGCAGCGCTCGCTCCGTGAAAGAAAGCGCGCGCATCTGACCCGTCGTGCCTACCCTTCCGTCTACCGAGCCGTGGCCCATCTCGTGCCGGTCGTGCTCCCGCTCGTCGGACGGATGCAGGCTTACCCCCTGACGGCGCCCGCTCGAGAAGTGCTCGATCGGCTGTCGCCGCAGAGCGTGCTCTGCTTCGAGACGGCTCTGGAGGCCTGGAAGGGCCGTCGGCTCCTGACCGCGCGAGACCTGCACGCCTACACCACCGATGCCAACCTGGCCGAGAGCTTGCCGGGACTTGGTCCCGAATGCGTCCCGCCAGACCTCACTCCGATTTTTCCCAGGGACCCCCACCTGTTCTTGTGGGTCCTGCAAGCATGGCCAGAGCACGTCGAGTTGGAGGGCGTCCGCGTCGTGACGGCGGAAAGACTCTTGCGCGAGTATCTCGGCACAGTGGGTCAGCGCTTCGACTTGCTCGCGGTTCTGGTCCACCTGCTCGGATAGATGAGGCTCGCGGCCTCGCGTGCGCAATCTTGGCTGCTGGCGGCTCAGCTCGATGGCTTGCTCGTAGTGCCAGAGAGGGTCCTGGCCCAGAAGCTCCCGGCAGAAACCCTCCATCTTCAGGGTATCCGCCAGATCCTGGTCCCGCAGGAGCCCTGGCAGGCTCAGAATCCTCCGGCAGAAGAACGCCAGGGGGATCTCGAGCAGGCTTGGGTGGGCCTGGAAAACTTGCACGACTCAGAGTTCTCCCCTGTCCGACCTGCTCCGAAAGCTCCACGCCGACGGCCGTCTCGTTGGCGTCAGAAGCTGGTCGGTGGCCCGATCCATCGCCCGGCGGGGGACGCTCGAGCGCGAGCTCCGTCCGGGCAGCTTCACTCTGGATGCCCCCTCTCATCACCTCAGCGAGGCTCCTGAATCCACCGGCACAGGCCCGGCACCTGGGACAATCCGGCGCTGCTCGCGTCATTGATGGAGCGGTTGGGCGCCTCGGCGGGCGATTCAGCGCAACGCCCGGGTCGCGTTCCCGGTCGCCCGGTCCAAATGCTCGAACATTTGTTCTAAATTTGAACCGGCGGTTCACGAACATCTGTTCCTGACGAGGCGATCCAATCCCGCAGTTGTGGCGATGCGACCGCGTCCCGGTCCCTGGGCCGTCCATACCCGATCGATGCCGTCCACGCCCGAACGAGCTCGAGGCCCCCCGAGCTCAGGCTTGCTCAAGGCTGTAATAGCGTCGGCGGAAGTAGAGCGACAGGTTGACCAGGGCGATCAGCACCGGCACCTCCACCAGCGGCCCGATGACGGCCGCGAAGGCCGCTCCCGAGTGAATCCCAAAGACGGCCACGGCCACGGCGATGGCCAGCTCGAAGTTGTTGCTGGCGGCCGTAAACGACAGGGTGGCGCTCCTGGCATAACCCGCCCTGGCATGGTAGCTCAAGAAGAAGCTGACCAGGAACATCACCAGGAAATAGATCAGCAGGGGGATGGCGATACGCACCACGTCCATGGGAATGGTGACGATCAGACTCCCCTTGAGGCTGAACATGACCACGATGGTGAACAGCAGGGCCACCAGGGTGATGGGGCTGATGGCCGGGACGAAGGTCTGGTGATACCACTGCTTGCCCCGGGCCCGAACCAGCACGAAGCGGGTGGCGGCGCCGGCCAGGAAGGGGATGCCCAGGTAGATGAAGACGCTCTGCGCGATCTGACCCATGGAGATAGAAACCAGCGCCCCCTGCATACCGAGCATCGGGGGCAGCACGGTGATGAAGAACCAGGCGTACAGGCTGAAGAACAGCACCTGGAAGATGCTGTTGAAGGCCACCAGCCCGGCGGCATATTCGCAGTCTCCCTCGGCCAGGTCGTTCCAGACGATGACCATGGCGATGCAGCGGGCCAGCCCGATCATGATCAGGCCCACCATGTACTCGGGATAATCGCGCAGAAAGGTGATGGCCAGGACGAACATGAGCACGGGGCCGATGACCCAGTTCTGGAGCAGCGAAAGACCGAGAATCTTCCCGTCGCGGAAGACGTCGCCCAGCTCTTCATAGCGAACCTTGGCCAGGGGCGGGTACATCATCAAGACCAGGCCGATGGCAATGGGCACGTTGGTGGTGCCGACCTGGAATCGGTCGATGACCTCGCCGATCTGGGGAAAGAAGTAGCCCAGAGCGACTCCCAGCGCCATGGCCAGGAAGATCCAGAGGGTCAGGAAACGGTCCAGAAACGAGAGCTTCTTCACAGCTCGGCAGGCCAGTCGGGCAGTTTCTCGAGCAAACGTCGGCAGAGCTCGGCGAGCTGGTCGCGCACCTCGCGCCAATGCTCCAGGTCGTGGCCGCTGGGATCAGGCACGCAAACGTGGTAGCGGCGGGTCTGCCCGGGAAAGAGCGGGCAACTCTGATTGGCGCTGTCGCACACGGTCCACACGGCATCGAAGCGCTCAAGCTCGGGCACTTCCTCGAGGGTCTTGGAACGGTGCGAGCTGAGGTCGATGCCTGCTTCGCGCATGACCTCGATGCCTTCGGGCTTGACCCTGGTCTTCTCTGAGCCGGCCGACCAGACTTCCAGCGCCAGGCCCCGCTCAGCCGCCAGGAAGCGCAACCAGCCCTCGGCCATCTGGCTGCGAGCCGAGTTGTGAGTGCACAGAACCAGGATTCGCTGGGGAGACATCGGAAGAGCTAAACCTCACGGACAACCTATCGAGGAGTATCGATGGATTCCTGCTGCAACTCAGCTCCCCCGCCCGCCATGCCCTCCTCACAGGCTCTGAGCGAGCAGGCCCGGCTCTTCAAAGTACTGGCCGATGCCAGCCGGCTCTGGCTGCTGCATCGGCTTCTCGAGGGCGAGGTGTGCGTCTGCGACCTCCTGAGCGAATTGCCGCTCAGCCAGGCCACTCTCTCACACCACCTGCGGGTGCTCTCCGAGGCCGACCTGGTCAGCTCGAGCAAGAGGGGACGCTGGAACTTCTACCAGACCACAGCCCGCGGTCGAGCGCTGGTAGGGAGGGTTCTCAGCTGTTGCTCATGACGCAAGGGGCACGAACCGAGGCAAGGCCGCCCTGCTCGCCAGGAAGCCCTCCCGCAATGGAGGGCGCCCTCGCAGATCTCGTCGCGCATCATCGCACGACCTGACTCGCCGCAAGCAGTGCTCACCAGCTCAATCGCCTGGCCATCGACCAGGCTGGTCAGGGTAGCTGGAGCGGGCTCTTCAGACTCAAGTGGCGGGCCCCATCACGGGGGCACTCTTCGGCGTAGACCTTCCACCTCGACTTCGGTCTCCAAACCGAGGTCGTGGCGGAGAACCTGCGTGGACAGACGGTCCGGTGCCTGACGCAGCGCCGTCTGAAACCACTGCGCCGCCATCTCCGGTCGGCCCGCCCCGGCCCAGGCCAGCCCGAGCAGGTGCAGGGCGTCCGGGGTGGGCTCGCGCTTGACCGCCTGGTGAAGCTCCTGCACCGCCTCGGCGAAGCGCCCGGCGCGGTAGAGAGCGGCCCCCCGCATGAAGGGCTGCTCCAGCAGCTCCAGCGCCCGCGCATAGTTCCCCTCCCGATAGCAGATCATGCCCTGAAGATAGCGACTCTCCGAGCTATCCTCCAGCTCCAGGGCTCGCAAGGCCTGGTCCGCCCAGCCCAGTCGAAACAGAGCCGACCCCCGGTCGAGAGGGCTTTCTGGCACGTCCAACCTCGGGTGCTCGATTCCAAAGCCGCGCAACAGAGCCGGTCCCATCCAGCACGCCTCCTGGGGGGTGTATCCCCCGTGCACCGAGCAGGCCACCGTGAGCACGTCCGGTTGCAGCTCTCCCAGCTCGCGCAGAAGCTCTTCCGGTTGTTGCCAGATCTCGCGTTGCTCGTCGATCAGGTAGTCGAGATCGATGTCGAGCAAGAGCGGGTGAGAGCAGGGTGGCAGCGCGGTCGCCCTGCAGAGCGTGAGCCGTCGGCCCCTGAGAACGCCTTCCACGCGGCCTTCCGCCCACTTGAGGCTGCGATACTCAGCCAAAGTCAGGTCGACCCACAGTTGCAGCTCGCGACGCGCCCCCTCCAGCGACAGCTCGATCCAGGGAGGGAGCACGCAAACCAGGTGCTCCACGATCCCTTCGAGCAGGGCGGGGGTCAGGTAGTTGCCACAGTTCAGGCCTTTCCCGGGCACGTAGGTGCTGCCCAGGAAAGCCTCGATCTCCTGCTCGCTCCTGGCTCGCGCAAGCCCCGCCAGGCGCGCCGGGGTGAGGCCCGAGTCGCCCACGTCCAGGTGCGCGTCCACATGCACGCAGGTCGCCCCGCGCACGCCGAGTTCTTTCCAGAACATATAGGCGCGGCAGTGGTCCTCCGCGATCAGGTGGAGCATCTCAGCAGACTATCATGCCCGGCCAGGCATCGGGATTACGGAGGATCTGCACTACCATTGGTGATACCAGAGAGGTGACATGCGAGAGCTTGACATCAAGAACAAATCCAACCACCCATCCTAATCTCCACAAATTCCCCTTTCTCCTCTTCATTGGCTCCTCAAGGGAACTCGTCAGATACAGTTGCGCGCGCATTGATAGCTTCAGGATATCAACGCGCGCAAGTGTAGAAGCCACTGGAGCGTTTCGCGCACAGTTCCTGATCGGAACTGTGCGCTTCACTGTAAATGCCAGACGGCTGAGACGCGATCGAAGTTTCCAGGGTCCAACTCAATCGTTGGCGAACTCCTCATGGCGTGACCATGGTCAAACCGGGCGGCGGCCCCAAAAAACCGCAGCCACCCGTTCCCAACCTCAGGGTCGGCGAGCAGGTGGCTCTGAACCCCGAGCATCGCGCGCCAGGCGCCGCCGATCAGGACTTCCTCATGGCCGGACCGGTTTTTGTCGAAGAGCGCTACGGCTCGAGTTCGGGGACCGAGTTCTATCGAGTGGTCAACTCGGTCGGCCAGGTACGCTCCTATCCGGGCCACCAGCTGAAACTGCAGGCCGTTCCCCTGGTCGGAGCGCTGGTTCCAGGTCCGACGCTGCCGGTTGTAGGCCAGGCCGTGAGGCTCAGCCTGGAAGGCCAGGAGATCTCGAACAAAAAGGATTTCTTCAAGGACCAACCGGTTGTCCAGGAGATCAACCAGCGCGTGGCCAGGCTGCAGAATGCGGCCGGGCAGGTGGAGCATTACAACGTCAGCCTGCTGCAACGTCAGGCCCGTGACACGGGCCTGCAGGTCGCGGGAGCAGCCACGCCTGGCCTGGGGCCAATCCTCGAGCAGCTGGCCGGAGATCCACTGGTGTTGCTGGAGGGCCTGACTGGCCAGGCCGATAGCGCCGCCGAGCTCTGGAATCGGGTTCAGCAAAGCCCCGACGAGAACGCCCTGGAGCGAGTGCAAAAGTGCTTCCAGCACGCTCCCGAGCCGGCCGCCGGAGCCAACCTGGCTCTCAAGGCGCTGCAGACCCCGGAGGGGCTGGTTCTGGTGGAGCACTACCTCCAGGCTGGCGGCGAGGATCCGATCAAGTCAGCCCACCACGGGTTGGAGCTCTATCGCGAGCTCGAGCTCTCGCCCGAGCAGACTCCCTGGCTCTTCGAAGTCACCAGTTGGAAGAACGGCTACGCTGGTGACCGGGCCATCCTGAAGTTCCTGCTCGAGACCCCCGAGGACGGGCGCCGTCAGAGCGCCGACCTGGTCAAAGACATTCTGGGGAGGGAGAAGTCCTGGGACAGAGCTGAGCGGGCTGTGAGCAACGCGCGGGACATCCTCTCCATGAAATCCGAGCACTTGCCTCCCGACGAGCTTGCCAGGCTGTATCGCAGCTTCCTGGAAGGATGGGAGGCTCGGGACATGGGGGTCCCCATCATGGGGACCTTCAAAAAGTCCGGGCTGGATGAGCCCCAGAAACGCACCGAATGGCAGCGCTACCGTGATCTGGGTTTCTCCAGCAAGTCAGCTCTGGAGCTGGTTGAATTCGACCGCGGCCTGAGCCGAGATGAGCTGCGCCAGGCTCTGCACCGGCTGGCCGCATCGGGGGATTACAACTCAGCCACAGTCCTGCTGACGGACTTCAAGCTGCTGGAGCCGGCTGACTGTCCCCCTGGCCAGAGCCTGGAAGACCGTCTCAGCCTGGTCGCCTGCCTGGCCCGCGTGAACCGCGGGCGCTCGCAGTGGGAGCGCGCCGACTTCTTCAAGGTGCTGGAGGAAGCGTTCCCCCGGCACGAGGCGCTGGCTGACGAGCTGGAGGGGCTTGCCTCAAGAGTTGGGCCAGGTCGGGTAGGGGGCGGGCTGGACACCCTGAAGACGGCCGCCGGCCACGAGTACCCGGGCGAATCGGTGGGTGCGGCCGGCCGGCGTCTGGCCGACCTGGACGCCGCTCTGCCCAAGCGTCTGGATACTCAGATATTGAAGGCCGCCTTCCAGTGGCTCTCCAGCAAGCCTCGCGAGCACCATCAGGCCTACCAGCAGGCGCTGCTCACCCGGCTGGAGGCGGAGTGTCCCCTGGTTCAGGCTCAAGCCGAGCTGGATCGGGCCGCCACCCAGACCGCCGAGCCCATCCCCAGGGCCTTAGGCACGCTGCTGGCCCTGGGTGGCGGCGAACTCTCCGAAAAGAGCTTCGGCCAGGCCTTCGACTGGATCTATGCCCAGCCGCCTCAAGACTACGCCGCCCTGGCCGCGCGGCTGTTGGCCCAATCCAGGCTGAGCGGCTCTCTGGAGCGGGCCATGGAAGCCATGGAGCAACCCCTTTCGGGCGTGCGAGAAGAGGCCGGGGGCATCACCTTCGGCGGGGTGCGGTTGAAACGGCGCAACTCCCCGGGCTGAGTCAGGCGGCGCTCTGGCGCTTGCGTACGGTGACCCCGCCGATCTGCACCCGCTCCACCGTCTCAATGACCCGATTGCCGGCGCCAGGATCGGCCGGGGCATCACCCTCGTAGACTTTGTCCCCCGCCTGGCGGGGCGGTTCGATGACCAGGTGGGTGCCGTCCTCGGCACCCACCACCAGCTTGCCGTCCGAGAGGGCCATGCTCCGGACGGACGATTCCAGGTCCACCTTCACCAGCGCTTCGCGCTCGTTCAGGTCGAAAAAGAAGACCTGCTTGCGGTCGTTGGCGGCGCACAGGTAGTAGCGCTCGCCCACCTGCACCGGCTGGGCGTGCGTCCAGCTCTCCTCCCAGACTGTTCCCCCGCCGAAGTCCTCCCATTCACAGACCAGCGAATAACTGCGGAACTTGCCCTCGGTAGTGGGCAGCTCGGCCGTCAGCTCGTGAGCCGACGTGCGCAGCACGGCGCCGCCCGGTCCGCCGAAGGGCACGACTCCCTCCTTCAGAGCCTGGCTCTCCTCCATGCTCAGCAGGCTCTTGACCACGGCCGCCTGATTCTGACGCGACAGGTCAGGACCGGGCAGACGCTCGACCGGGGCCCCCGGGAACTCGAGCGTGCTGCCCGGAACGCCCCCCTGATCGCGGTAGAACCGACCCAGCTCGGCCGTGGGACGTATGCCAATCATGTGGCGGAAGGCCGCATCCAGATCACTCGAGTTGGTGCTCAACAGATTGTCGCTCGTGTGCAACCGGGCTCCCGGGCCCAGGCGGGCCTCCAGGGCGGCCTGATCGCCCACCGGCTGGCCGTTCAAGAAGGCACCCCGACGCTCCACCACCACCAGGTCGCCGGTAGGCAGCACCCCGGCCACCAGGCCTTCCTTCTCGGGCACCGAGTGCACCACGGTCTGCCCGTGCTCGTTGCCGAGCAGCTGGCCCAGACGGGTGCCCAGACCATCCTCCTCCAGGTCGAAACGCACCAGATCGGTGGAGGTGGTCTTGCGGTGCCAGCGGTCGATGGTGCCCAGCAAGGACTTGCCGTCGGGAGTGGCCTGCAGGTCTTCCATGCAGCCGCCCTTGATGGTGAAACGCTGCTTCTCGCTGCCATCGCTCTCGAGCACCATCACGTCAGCCCGGGTAAGGTCCGAGCGCACGTGAGCCACCAGGTCGCCGTTGGCCAGGGGGAGCAGATCCTCCAGGTAGTCTTTGAAGGGGAAGCTGGTCTTGCGGGCGGAGCTCACGTCGAAAGTGTGAATGGCGTCCTCGGCGGAATAGACCAGTTTACCAGCGGTGGACAGGGAGGCTTTCATCGTGCGGCTCGGAGTGACCAGAGTCTCCTTGCCTTCGGGGTCGAAGACCCTCACCACGGAAGCCTGCCACTCCTCGACCACGGTGTGACCCGAAGCCAGCTCGGCCACCTTTCCCACCGGTCCGCCCACCTTCAGGCTGGGGCCACCCAGCTTCTCGAGGGTCTCCCCCGAGGAGAGATAGATGCTGCCCGTGTTGGCCATATGGAGGCTCTGGCCGGGAGCCGTGGGGCGGGTCATCAGGACCTGCCCGCAAGGATCGAGCTCTTCCAGCCTCCCCTCGGTCAGCACGAAAACGTGGCCATCCTGAGGGCGAACCTGCAGCCCTTTGAGCCCGCTCGGAGGCAGCGGGTACAGGAAGTTGAGCTGCCCCCCGCTCTGGACCGAGTGCAGGCCATCCTGGTTGGGAAAGATGAAGCTGGTCTTACCCTCCGGGAAACGGCTGAGCACCGGGCGGGCGTAACGGTCGATGGGAAACTGGTGCACTTCCTGGAACCCCTCAGCGCGAGGAACATAGGTCCTGATCTGCAGAGGGACCAGAGCGGGTGCCGGTGCGCGAGGGCCAGAGGAGGGTTCCAGGCCCGGCTCGGTCGGCTGAAAGCTATCCTGAACCTGCTTCGGGCGGGCCACGTAGGCAGCCGTCGAAGGCCGCGACAGAGCTTGAGAGGTCACCAGAGAAACGTTCACGATCGGATCCTAACCCCGATCTCTCAAAGAATCCTTGAAAGTCCGCTCGGGAATGTGAACGCGAGGTGAAAACCTGCGCCGTCTTGGGTGCCACCGAAACGCCTCCGCCAAGGATGTCGCTCGAGCCAGTCATAAGGCGCCCGCGCTTTGAACACTTCAGGAATTGGCGCGGCGCCGTTCAACAGATTGTCTACACTCCCGCGCGTTCCAATTCTGCAAATGGTCAACGCGCGGGAGTGTAGATCTTGGAGAGCTGCCACCACTGGCACGTGAGTCTGACCCTCGAGCACTACCCCGCGCCGGCCTTCTTGGAGCCTCGGCGGTCCTTTCTGCTCTCGGTTCCAGCCACCGACCATGACAAATCCATAAGGCTCTCGAAGGTATACCGAGGCCGCCAAAGCGAAGCTGGGCCTCGCTCAACATACTGAGGAGGACTTGTGGCAAAGCTTGAATTCGTTGTTGGGAAGCGGTTGTTTCTGTGCGCAGTTTGCTTGTTTCTCTGCGGAGCTCCTGCCTGGGCGGAGACCCAGCCCTCGGCCATCGACCTGGTGCAATGGATGTTTCAACGTCCCCTGACCTGTATCGAAATCGCGGCGCTCAGCGGGCAAAAGGGCGAAGAGGCGTGGACGAAACGGGCCCGGGCACTGGCTGCGCCCTCTGCCTCCGAGCGCGACGCCTTCCTGAGGATGCTCCAATCGGATCCCGAGCCTTTCGCCACCCGGGCTTGTCAACTCGACAAACTCGCCCGCCAGGAGATCGCGCCCGGCCTGCAACTGCAAAGCAGCGAGGCCTTTGCGGAGTGGCTCCTTTTCATGATGGCCGTGGTCGATGGCGAAACGGACCCGCAGGTGCTGCCGGGTCCGCACTTCAGGGCCGCCGTCCAGGCCACCCTGAAATCAGCCTGGCCCTCGCTTCCGGAAAGCGCCAGGACCTTGCTGATCGGATTCCCCGCTTACTGGGCCAATATGCGCACGGAGTGGCCCAAGATGGCCTTCACGAAGAAGAACGGCATCGTCATCGCGTGGCAGAACCACCTGGCCAACACGCTGAAGGACCAGGATCGAGTCCGGCTTGCTTCAGCCTGCGTGCAAGATCTGCAGGAAGCCCTGACCAACGCCCCCACGCTCGAGGAGGTGCAGGTTGCCCAGGAGCGCGTTGAGTTTGCCGCTCGCCGCCTGCGCTCTCAGGATCCGGCCCTGTCGGCCGAGCTCACCCAGATTGCGTCCGAGGCTCGCGACGCGCAGGCCCGTGAAAAGGTCAACCAGCATATGGATGAGATCCTTCGCAAGATGGATTTGCCGGAATGGATTCCTTACTACCCGGGATACCTGGATCAGAACTTGTTCTGGGGTGGCTGGGGAGGCGGTTTTCCTTACCGCTGGTAATCTCTCTCGCATTGACCGTGCCAGGTAGCGTGCGGTGAGAAACTTGTTTCGAACTGCTTCCAAGGTGGCGATACGACGAAGTTCAACTTGTTGAGAATTCATCGCACAGTCTATGCGAGGGAGTATGACTCCACTCAGTTCCTCATCCGTGAGAATTTTCAGGATTCTTTAGGGTGCATCGCTTAGGCTGCGGACGCAATGCAACTGACCGCAACAGCCGGATTCCGCCTGCCCACCGTGGCAGCCAACTCTCGGCCCGCAGAGGCCGAGCCCAAAGCCGAAGAGGCCAGCTCGCGCGACGTCATCGTCTACAAGGGCGAGTTTCTTCGGGGTGGTCGCTACGACAACTCGGCCGCGACCGAGGCCGAGTACAAGGATGTCAAGCCCACCAAGCTCGACTACGCGGTGGCCGGGGTGATGGCGGGGGGGGCGCTGCTCACGGCTGTCAACATCGCCACCCAGGTGGCGGCTCTCCCGGGGGTCACGGCCAAGCTGGTGGGTGGGGCGGTCGTGGCCGGCTCGCTGGTAGCGGGCTACGCCAGCGCAGACCTGGCCAGCGGGGTCTTCCATCATTGGATCGACAACTATCCCAAGCCGAGCACGCCTTACATCGGCAAGCTGGCAGCCGAGTTCCAGGGCCACCACCGCGACCACTACAACCTGCTGCACACGCACTTTCTGGGCAACACCTCGCGCACCGGCATCCTGATGGCGCCGATGATGGCCGCCACCGGGCTGGCCAACCCTCATTTCGCGGTGGGAGCCTTCGCTCTGAGCTTCCTGGCCGGGGGGTTCATCGCCCAGGGCTCGCATCGCTGGACCCACACCGAGAATCCGCCCCCCATCGGCAAGCTGATGCAGAAGCTGCACCTGGCTCAGAGCAAGCGCAATCACGCCGAGCACCACGACATGCCCTGGGCCACCAACTACTGCATCGTCAACGGCATGTGGAACCCGCTGATGGAGAAGTACGACGGCTGGCGCAAGCTCGAGGCCCTCTACTACAAGATCTCCGGAGCCGAGCCCGAGACCTGGCAGGACGATGCCACCAAGAAGCTGGCTCTGGGCGAGATCGACAAGCCCACCTTCATCGAGATGCAGCGCGAGAGCCTCAAGGTCTTCGCCGACCGGGCCAAAGAGCGCTGGGAGAACGACTACGCCAAGCGGCTCGAGGACTGACGCGTCCGCGCGTTCAGCGCTTCACCGAGACGGCGCCGTTCAACAACAGTCCCCACCTCGGGAAATGTGCCCGGACATGCAGGCACATGCGCGCGCAACTCCGGGCACACCGCCTCGTGAACGCGCGGGAGTGTCGCTCTCAGGCCCCCTGCTCGCCCTCGAAGTAATCCACCGCCTGGTCGATCTTGAAGAAGTGGCGCATCTTCTCGCTGCCCTCGGCCCGGCAGAAGACCCCCACCTTGTTGGCGTCAGGGTACTCGCAGATATCGTGCTGCTCGCGCGTGCTCAGAGCCAGGAACTTCATGGGCACGTCGCCCGTATTCACGATCTGGTGGGCCACCGAGCGGTCGCCGGGAGGGCAGGCGATGATGTCGTTGGCCCGCACGGGATAGGTCTTGTCCCCGAAGCGCAGCGTGCCGCTGCCCTCGAGAATGAAGAACATCTCCTCGTCGATGCGGTGGTTGTGATAGGGACAGACCCGCTTGCCCGGGGGCAGGATGGTCAGGCTGTAGCCCAGCTTCTTCGCACCGATGCGATCGGAGATGACCGCCCAGCTCTCACCGTAGATCCCCTGCTCGCTGCTCTCGAACTCCAACTCGTCCAGGTTCATGAAGGGCTTCACGCGGCGGGCATTCCTTCCAGGTACTGGGGCAGCTCATCGAGGAACTCTTCGTAGAACAGGTAGTTGCTCTCCGGCTCGAGCTCGCGGATCACGAACCACTCCTGAGGACGCGACTCGACATAGCGCTGGCGCAAGAGAAAATACCCCTGCAGAGCCTTCACCCACATATAGGTGAAGTAGTCCTCGCTGTCCTTGATCTCGGGCTGAAAGCTCGAGGACTTGAGGATGTCCAGCCGTCGTCCCTCACGGGTGAACGCGATGTAGCTCACCTCGTGAGTGACGAACGAGATCACCTCGTCCTCGAGCTCGATGGACCGGTAATCGGTCAACGAGGGCTGCCGGCGATAACCAGCTTGTCGAGCTTGAAGCCATCCTTGGCCACCGAGCCGTCCGACTCGAGCCGGAAGCGAAGCTGCACGTTCTTGCCATCGTAGGCCGACAGGTCCGCCTGGTGGGTGGCCCAGCCGCCCGAGCCGGTGAACTGCTTGAGGCCGTTCCAGGTCTGGCCGTCCTCGCTGACTTCCACGTGCACCTTGTCGTAGCGGTTCTCCAGGTCATAGCTGGCGTCGAAGAGCAGGGTGCTGCCGGTCAGGCTCTCGAGTGAGATGGCCCGGCTGGTGAGCGAGATGTTCTGGTCGTCGCCGTAGTTCCCGGCCGGGCTGTCGGTGAAGACCAGCCCGCGGCCCGGCTCTTCGGCCTGGCCCCAGCTGCCCTCGGCGGTCCAGTTGTCCGACGCTGCGTCCATGTTGTCCTCGAAGGCCACGGCCGCGGCCGGCACGGTGACCTCGATGGTCTTCAGGGCCGACAGGTTGCCCACGTTGTCGCGCACCTTCAGCCCGACGTGCAGGGTGCGCTCGGAGCTCGAAGGCAGCACCGTGATGCGGGCGTTCTCGATGGTGCCGGTGGCCGAGGGGGCCCCGGTGGTCACCTGGGCGGCCTGCTCGAAGGAGGACTGGTCGCTGAAGGGCTGCTCGGAAACGCGCAGGTCGTAGCCCGAGGCCCGGCCGCACCAGCCGTCGTCGCCAGTGGCGGTCCACTGCAGGGTCACGCCGTTGGCCTGAGCCGAGGCAGCCGCCAGGTCGTTGGGAGCGGCCGGAGCGAGCTGGTCGTTCTCGAGCGCGTTGGCGGCGTTGAGGCGACCGGCCCCGGCCACCTTGCCCGAGAGCTGGGCCAGGGTGTCGGCCCCGCCAAGCAGGCGCGAGCGGATCTGCTCGTTGGTGGCGTCGGGGTAGGCGGTGGCGATCAGCCCGGCCACGCCGGCCACATGCGGGGTGGCCATGGAGGTGCCGCTGAAGCTTTCGTAGTTTCCGCCCGGGGTCGTGGACAAAATGTCCACGCCGGGGGCGGCGATGTCCACCGAGGTGGCGCCGTAGTTGGAGAAGCGGGCCAGCTGGTCGTTGCGGTCGCTGGCCGCCACCGAGATGATGTTGGGCAGATCGTAGCTGGCCGGGTAGGACGGGTTGGAGCCGTCGTTGTCGCTCGACTCGTTGCCGGCGGCGCAGATGTGCAGCGCCGGCGAGGAGGCCAGCACGTCGTACTCGGCCTGGTTGAAGCCGCCTCCGCCGTAGCTGTTGGAGGTGATGCGAGCCCCGTTGGCGGTGGCGTAGGCCAGCGCTTTGATCTGGTCTTCCACCGAGCCGCCGCCCGAGCCGGAGAGGAACTTGGCGCCCATGATGCGAGCCTGCCAGTTCACGCCTACCACGCCCTGGCCGTTGTTGCCCTCGCCGCCGATGGTGCCCGAGCAGTGCGAGCCGTGGGAGTTGTCGTCCATCGGATCGCCCGAGTCGTTGATGGCGTTGAACCCGTGCACGTCATCGATCACCCCGTTGCCGTCGTCGTCGATGCCGTTGCCGGGGATTTCACCCGCGTTCACCCAGGCATTGGCGGCCAGGTCCGGGTGGTTATAGTCCACGCCCGTGTCGACCACGGCGATGATGGGGCCGGTGCGCGAACCGGTGGTGATGGACCAGGCCTTGGGAGCCTGGATGTCGGCCCCGGCCGTGCCGTTGTCCTGCCCCGTGTTGTTCAGGCCCCACAGGCGCGGGTCCAGGTCGTTGGGCACGATGGGGGCCCCGAAGGCGCGCCGGATGTCGTTGGAGGCGGCGTAGGCCACCCGGTCGTCCTTGCCCAGAGCGGCCATCGCTTCGGCCGTGCTCATTCCCTCGGGCAGCTTCAGCTTGACCAGTTGTCCGCCCATCTTCTGCTGCATGACAGCCGGGAACTCAAAGCGCGTGGCCACCTCGGCCCCGTAGTCGGAGGCCACCTGGTCGGCGAGTTGCACGCCGTCCTGCAGCTTCACCAGCACTTCGCCTTCCACGTGCTCGGGCAGCTTGCTGGCCAGCGAAGCGGCTTCGCGGGCGGTATTCTTGAGGGTCTGGGCGACCTGGGGGTTGATCTGCATGGCGTCCTCCGGGCTGAATTCGCCTGGAGAATACGCCTGCCTCAGGTTAGAAAGATGAGCGATTTGTGAACATCAGCCCAGGAACTGGACCTCGAAGTGCAGGGTGGAGTTGGGGGGGATCGAGCCCACGGCTCGCTCGCCGTAGCCCAGGTGAGCCGGGATCTTGAGCTTGCGCACCTCACCCGGCTGCATGCCCTCCACGCCCTCATCCCAGCCGCGGATGACCTTGCCGGCCCCGAGCTGGAACTCGAAGGGCTGGTTGCGCTTGTGGCTGGAGTCGAACTCGGTGCCGTCCTCGAGCTTGCCGGTATAGTGCATCTTGACCTTCTGGCCCAGGCGGGCGGGCGCCCCTTCGCCCTTCTGCACGATCTCGTACTCCAGGCCCGAGGCCGTCTTGACCACGCCCTCCGGAGCGGGGGCGGGAGCGGCCTGCTCTCCGGGCTTGTAGATCAGGAACTCGTTGCTGGAAAGGTCGATGGCGTAGCGCACGTCCGGCTCCTTGAAGCCGAGCACCTGGCTGAACACCTCCAGCGGCTGGGTGTCGTGCACCACCACCTGGCTGGCCGGACCCGAGGAGATGACCGAAGCCTGGCGGGCCACCAGCCAGCCCGGATGAAGCTGGTCCTGGGTGACCACCTGGTCGGGTTTGAGGGCGGCCAGCATCTGCAGGTTGGGGCGATCCTGGGTGCCCACCACCGGCTCGCCGATGGCCAGCTGGCTGATGGGGCGCTCACCGCTACCTTCCTGCACGGTCACGTCGGCCACCTGGTTCTTGTTGACGTCCAGGATGTCTACCGGCCCGATGCCCACGGTGCGCCCCTGCATCTCCTTCTCGATGCGGGTGTTGCGGATCAAAGGGAGCGAGAAGAGGATCTGGTTCTCGGCCCGGAACGAGGCGCTGGAAGGCATGATGCTGGGGTCCTCCAGGGTACAAATTGGATCGTCAGGTTAGCCTGGAGGGCTGAAAGAAAGCTGAACGATCAGCCAATGTAGGCGTCGCAACAGCGCATCCTCGTCGCGTGAGGCCACGATCCCCTCCTCGAGCTCCTTGAGCATCGCTTCTCCTTCTTCGCTGAGATTGCGGGCTTCTTCCAGCAGCTCGGGCTGTCCCAACTCGAGGAAGTCTGCCAGGCAGGCGACACCTTCCAGGATGAGCTCCCACCCCTGCTGGGCGGCCTCCAGGAGAGGCTGCAACTGCTGCATCGAGGGAGGCGTCTCCTGATACATCTGCACTTTGCCCTGCAGCCAGTGAGCCATGTGGTCGATCTGTCGCAGGTCCAGCTCCGTCGGCTCGGAACCGTGGGCAAGGCGCTCCCACAGCTCGCGAAAGCAGAGGATGAGGGAGCTGTCCCGGGCCTGGTGGTTCTGATTGGGCGACTGGAAGAGCTCATAGGCCAGAGTCATCTTGGATCAGGTCCTTTCTCAGGTCCGAATGGGCGCCGGGCCTTTCGCCCGGCGCCGGTCGGTCAGGCTAGCGTTGCTGACGCTGCTTCAGGCACTCGTGAAGACGTTCAGCGTCAGACCTGGTTCTGCAGCCAGCCCACGGTCTGCACGTTGTCGACCGAGGAGCTGATGTTGAGGTAGTTCCCGTTCGGGTTTTCCATCGGAGTGAGCGTGTTGGTGACCTTGCCGTTGCGCGAGGAGACGGTATAGGCACCATCCTGCATCGTGACCGAGGAGGTCCGGTTGAGGTCCATGGTCTGGCCTTCCTCGAGTGTGACGGCCTCGCCATTCACGGTGAGAGCTCCGCTGGAGTCCACGGTCACGGCGTCTCGCCCCCGGCCGAACCCGGTGTTGACGGTGGCCGAGTCGACCACGGCCGTGCCCTCGTTGCCGCCCCACGGCACCGTCGTGGTTTGCAGCCCGAATCCGGCTCCCCGATACTGGGTCCGGGTGCCCACGTCCTGGTTGTCGAAGGCAGCATCCACGTTCTGGCCGTTGATGCTCCCGTTCACCGTGAAGTGCGGATCGCCGGTGATGGTGGCGTCGAACGACTCCTTGCTGCCGAGCGGGCTGCCGGGGAGGGGCTCGAAGCCGCTGCGATTCAGGTCGTAGGCTCGCACCTGCGTGCCTCCGTTACCGTCGGGACGGCTGACCACGGTGAAGTCGTTGTGCTGCTGGTAGCCCAGCGGACCGGTCCGGGTGACGTCCCAGTGGCTGGTCGGTCCGGGGGGATTGCTGGTTCTGGTGGCCTCAAAGCTCGCCCCGGTGGCCGTGTTGGTGCCACTCCATTGGCCCGGGGCGACCCTCTCGCCCACGATGGTCTGGCCACGTCGGTTGGTTCCCTCGAAGCTTCCCTGGTTGGCGATTCCTGTCAGTGCGGGCATCCTTGATCCTCCTGTTTCTCGAGGGGTCATCCCCTCTGGGAAGACAGTAGCTGAGGGAACTCAAGCGCAGGTCAGCGGGGACTCACAAGATCCTCAAAATCGATGCCGGACTGTTACAGTCTTCGTCGGTTCGGTCCCGATCAGGTATCCTGCCTCCCGAGCGGGACTGGCTGGCTGTGGCGGAATTTGCGAAAGTGGGTCTGGCGACCGCGCCAGCGGTGAGGGCCCAGATGAAAAGACCACCTGCTCCCAGAGCGAGGGCTACCGGTGAAGGCATCCTCGCAACGCTCAGGCCCCTGGCAAGAATTACTCAGGTCATTGCCGATAGCCTCAGTTGATCGTGAGTGACATCCCCGGAATCCCTGTCTTCGTCAGTCATGGGTTCAGGCGGAGCATTCGCAATCATTGGCCTCCATCGTTTTGAAATCTTTCTAACCCGCCCTTCCGAGCTCATCTCTCATCCTTAACGTAAAGGAGTCCTTCCGTGCCCGAAGAATTGAATTCCAATCAACTATTGGAGGACACATTGAACAAGTACGTCACCGAGCTCATCGGCACGTTCTTTCTGGTTTTGACGATCGGCTGCACTGTTCTGGCCGGCGGCGACGCCGGGATTATCCCCCCGCTGGCGATCGGCTCCGCCCTGATGGTCATGATCTTCGCCGGGGGACATATCTCGGGCGCCCACTACAATCCTGCCGTGACCCTCGGCGTCTGGATTCGCGGCAAGTGTCCGACCTCGGAGGTCCCGGGCTATATGGTTTGCCAGGTCATCGGGGGCGTGCTGGCGGCCGTCATCGCCGGCCTCCTGCGGCCCGATGCGAATCCCACCCCCATGCAGCTCGACATGACTCGGGCGCTTGTGGCCGAGTTCCTCTATACGTTCGCGCTCGTCTACGTGGTCCTCAATGTAGCCACTGCCAAGGCCAACGACGGCAACTCGTTCTACGGACTGGCAATCGGATTCACGGTCTTGACCGGTGCGTTCTCGGTCGGAAACATCTCCGGCGGAGCGTTCAACCCCGCGGTGGCCGTCGGGATCTCGGTGATGAAGCTCACAGCCTGGCCCAACCTCTGGATCTACCTGGTCGGTGATTTCGCTGGCGGAGCGGCTGCGGGCATGCTGTTCAAGATGCTCAACCCGGCTGACAAAGAACTGCCTGCTCTTCCCGAGCCGGATTAGAGATTTTCAGGTCCTCTGGCTATTCTGGGGTCAACCTGGAAAAGGAGAGTTCTGGAAACGCGGCGTTGGCGAAGGTGATCTGCAATAAGATGTCGGGGTTGGGAGCGCTTGACTGACCCGGCGGGAGGTTCCCACGGGGAAGCTCGTGCTCGACCAGTCCGATGGGATGCAGCCGTTCGTCGACTCCCTGAACAAAGGGATCCCTTCGACCCGAGCTTGCAAACCCTCTCCTGGCCAGAGGGCCGCCAAAGAATCTGACCAGGTGACTTCGGAGGTCGTGGTTGAGATCGTCATAAGCCTGGTTCCCGCCGCACTGTGCGCCGCGTAGGCAGCCTGGAGGCTATGCGCCGGTCGTATTCGCCTCGGGTTCTTTACCGGTTATGCCGGCGTGCCCGCGACTTTTTGATGACCCGCCAGCGGGCGGTCCCCCGAGACACGGCGCGGGGCTTCCGACCGGCCGGGGCGACGACACATTCGGCTCGCGCGTCGCTTACTCCGCCGGCGCGAGTCCCACCGACGTCGAGGCAGCGGACCTCAATCAGGACGGCCTGGTGGACTTGGCGGTCAACTCGTCCTTAGACAGCGCCGTCTGGATTTTGCTATATACCTACCAGATACTACTATTTCATACCATTCTAGAAGTCCGGCCGCAAACCCCCATGTGGTGTCGGAGGGAACCTCCGCCACCACAAGATGTTGTAGGCGGCCGGACTTCTAGCACAATATGTTGGGCGTCGCGCAGCCGGAAAACTGTGTCAAGGGGGTTTCCGGCTGCGCTCCTAGTAGGAACCCAAAGTTCTACTTCGGTAAAAAATAGTAGCAAATGGTAGAAGCTCCCCTCGGAGACGGCAGTGCCCTCCTCCCGAAGTTTTGAGCGACCCTGAGGGCTTTCCACCGGGTCGGGATTGACATGCGCCGACTCGGCGTCCCCTGGGCCGTGGTTGGGAGCTCGAGCCGAGCCCCGATACACCAAGGACGTGGACCTGGCCCGCGGCTGAAAGAACTGCTCCAGGAGAGCTGACTCAGCCCTCGCTCCCCACACCGTGGTGTACTCGGAACAGGTTGTCGGGGTCGTAGCGCCGCTTGACCTCGAGCAGGCGCGGGTAGTTCTCGCCCCAGAACGTTGTCTGCCAGTCGGGCTCGAAATAGTCGGCCTCGTTGGCGTAGGCGCCGGCCCCGGGAGTGGCCCGCCGGATCAGGTCCATGGCCGCCTTGACCTTGCTGGCGGCCACACGGCCGGCGGCCAGGTCGGGCTCGTGCCCGGGCAGGCCGGGGAAGGTGTTGCTCTGCTGGGAGGCCACGATGACCAGCGCGGCGGCCTCGAACACGGCCGGGTGAATCGAGGTTTGGCGGGTGCGCTCGGTGGCCTCGGGATGGGCATTGGCCAGGCCCTTGTTGAGGTGCAGGTGGATGGCCCGATGGCGCGAGGCCTCAAAGAGCAGCTCGGCCAGCCGGTCCGGCTCCCCCTGGACCATCCTCAAGGGAAGCCAGCGCGACTGATAGCTGTTGATGAAGGCCGACACCTCGCCCTGGTTGGAAGCCCACCAGTAGCGCGAAGGCGGAGAGCCCGGGCGCGGGTCGGGCACGATGAACGAGGGGTCGCGCTGGCGGAACCAGTCGGCGTCCCACAGGTGCTCGACCGAGAGCTCGCGGGCCCGGACCTCGGCCTGGCAACCCTCGAGCCGGTCGAGCAGCGGCTGCCAGGCCTGGCGGGCCTCGGCCTCGGTCAGGTCGAGGAAGGTGAGCCCGAGCTCGAGGGTATTCTGGCCCGTCACGGCGATCTGCTCGCCCCAGTGGTGGTTGACCAGGGTTGGAAAGAAGGCCACGAAACGCTTCAGCAGCTCGCGAAAGGCCAGATCGGAGGAAGCCGTGATGGTGCCCTCCACCAGCCCGGCCCGCTCGGGCAGGGGGTGGGTCAGCACCGTGACCCGGGTCACCACGCCGAAGGTGGCCCCGCCCCCACCGCGCAGCGCCCAGAAGAGGTCGGGGTGCTGCAGGTGGTTGACGGTGAGCACCTGGCCGTCGGCCGTCACCACCTCGTATTCCAGCACTCCCGAGGCGCTGCTGCCGTAGCGCCGGGAGAAGCTGCCAAAGCCGCTGCCCTGGATGTGCCCGCCGGCCGCGCCCACGCTGGTGCAGCCGCCGCCCTGAGCGTAGCGCTTGATGCTGGAGGCGGCCTCGTAGACCTCCAGCCAGCGGGCCCCGGCCTGAGCGCTCAGTGCCGGCACTCCGGGGCCGTCGCCCCCGGCCACCACGAAGCGCTCGTGCAGGCTGACCTCGCGCATCCGGTGGGTCCAGATCAAGAGCGAGTTGGGGGCGTTGGAGCGGCCCAGGTAGCAGTGGCCGGTGCCCTTGATGCACAGCCGCACCCGGTGGCGTCTTGCGAAACGCACGGCGGCGGCCACGTCGGCCGGGCTCTCGATGGCCACCGCGTACGGGCTGACGCTGGATGTCCAGGCGCCCAGCCAGCCGGTGCTCTGGGTGCAACCAGGGTCATCTTCGAGGGCGAACGGATTGCGCAGGTTCTTCAGGGTCTCGGCGCAGGCCGCCGAGCCAGGCGCCTCGAGGCAGGGCTTGATGGGAGACTCGACCTTCAGCAGTCTCTCGCCCACCTCCGAGCGCAGCTCATCCCAGGTCTCCGGGCCGGGCCAGGAGAGCAGGGGGGAGGGCCAGGCGGGCAGCATGAGAGCGCCAGATAAGCCCATCAGGCTGGCGAGAAATGCGCGTCGGGTCAGGTTCATCGGGCCGGGTTCTCGCACTCAGGAGGCGATCCTCCAGGGGTGGTTAACCAGGACGCCCATGCGCATTCGTACGACGGTGGTCGTCGTGGCCCTGGCACTGGGAGCCGGCCTGGCCTCAGGCATGCCCCTCTGGAGCGCTGGGGGGCGCGAGGGCCTGCTCGAGCTGCTGGGCCGCTCCTTCACCGAGAACCGCCTCATGACGCTGTTTCTGCTGACGCTGCCGGTGGTCGGACTGTGCGAGCGCTACGGCCTGCAGACCCAGGCGGCCCGCTGGGTGGCCGGTCTCAAGCGGCTCAGCCCGGCCCGAGTGCTGATCCTGTACCAGCTCTTCCGGGTGCTGCACGGCCTGCTGGGTCTGCGGCTCAACGGCCAGGCCGTGTTCGTGCGCCCCCTGGTGGCCCCCATGGCCCTATCCTCGTGGCGCGAGCGGCACCGCCGTGAGCCCACCGAAAGGGAGGAGGACGCCCTCAAGGCGGCCAGCGCCGCCAGCGAGAACTACGGCAACTTCTACGGGCAGAACCTCTCCCCCGTGCAGGCCGGAGTGCTGCTGGTCTTCGGGGTGCTGAGCGACCTCGGTTACTCCACCAGCCTGTGGCGCCTGGTGGCTTACTCGGCGCCGGTGGTGCTGCTCTCTTTGTTATTCGGGGCGACGCAATTTCTGCTCTTCGAGCGCAGGCGCTGATGCTGGATTCGATCCTCAGCCTCCCCATGGCCTACGCCCTGGCCGGAATCTTGCTGCTGGCCATGGCCGTCCGCACCCTGGCGGATGACGAGCATCCCCACCGCTGGGGCACGGGAGCCTTCTGGGCCATCCTGGGCGCGCTGTTTGCCTGGGGCAGCCTCCTGCCCTACCGGGTGAGCGGCCTTCTGGTGCTGGCCCTGGTGGCCCTGGACGGTTTCGGCCTGGTGGGCGCGAGCTCGGCCCCCCGTGCTCAGGAGCGAGCGGTGACCGGGTGGAGGGTGGTGCTGCCCGTGCTGACCATCCCCCTGGCCACCTTCCTGGTGGCCTACGCCTTTCGCCTGGCCGGCTGGGATGCGAGCCGGGGGGCGGTGGTGGGCCTGGCGGCCGGGGCCCTGGCCGGCATGGTGGCGGCCCTGCTGCTCTTTCGAGCTCGCCCGCAGCTCTTGCTCGAGGAGGGACGACGGCTCAACGACACGGTCGGAGCTGTCAGCATCCTGCCCCAGCTGCTGGCCTCGCTGGGTGTGATCCTCACCGCCGCGGGCATCGGCGACTTCATCGCCCGGGGGGTGACCGCGCTCTTGCCCGCCCAGGGCGCCTGGGTGGTGCTGGCCGTGTTGTGCTGTTTCTCCATGAGCCTGCTCACCATGCTGACCGGCAACTCGTTCGCGGCCTTCCCGGTCATCGCCACCGGAGTGCTGCTGCCTCTCCTGATCAAGCCCTACGGACTGGATCCGGCCCTGGCCATGGTGCTCCTCACGGCCGGGTCCACCGGCACGCTGATGACGCCGATGGCGGCCAATTTCAACCTGGTGCCGCCGGCCCTGCTGGACATGAAGGACGCCTACGCGGTGATCCGCTTTCAGATCCCCTTCGCGCTGGCCATGGGGGCGGCCCACGCCCTGCTCATGGTGGCGCTGATCGCCTGGCTACGCTGAACTCCAGAGGATGGGAACCGCCAGACAATCAGGGCGCGGGCCGGAGCAGGTAGGGCGCGATGGGGATCAACTGCTGCTGCTGGGGCGTGAGAGAGAAGGAAGGCTCCAGGAAGTCGGGCGGCAGGTTGGGATAGTTGGGCATCAGGTAGAGGTTGCCGTCCCCGCCGGGAATCACCGCCCAGGAGGTATCACGAGTCGTCTCCGGCGGACCCTGCCCGTCCACCAGCGAGCGGGTGGTTACCCGGCAGGGTCCGGCCAGGCGGCCCCCCGCTCCCAGGCGTCCGGGCAAGAACTGGAATCGGTGCAAGGTGCTCTTCTGGCGCGAGCCCCGGGCGTCAACCTCGCGATGGTGCTCCTCCCAGACCACCACCTCGGGCGCGATGACGGCCGTCCCCTCGGCCACCGTCAGGGTCAGCTCGGGGGCTTTCACCCGCAGGTCCTCCACCCGGCGATTTCCCAGGCTGCTCGCCTGGATCAAGGAGCGCGAGAACGCGACCGTGGCCGGATTCAAGTTGCCGACGAAGCGCTGGCCGCCGCTGATCGGGGCGCTACCGCCGCGAACATACACCGTGGCGGTGGCGGTCGCGCTCTGGGGAGGCTCCAGGCTGTCCTTCACCACCAGCTTGACCTGTCGGCTGTCCCCGGGCTTACCGCGCAGAGTTCCTGACAGGGTGGGGCCGGAGCCGCTCCCCCCGCCGGAGGTGGTCCAGGCATAGGTGTAGGGAGGTTTCCCGCCCTCCACTCGGGCAGCAAACTGCACCTTGTGCCCGCTCAGAGCGCCGGCCGGAGCGGCCACCTCGGCCGTCAGGCGAGGGTAAATCTGGAGGTTCCAGGTGGTGACGCCAAACGCCCCCCGACTATCGGAAGCGATCAGTTTGACCGTGTAGGTCCCGGGAGAATGAAACGTCAGCGGACAGCTCTCGCCCGTCCCGCCGGGGCGATCACCCACCCACTGGAAGCTGTAGGGAGGGGACCCTCCGCTGGCTGATCCGGTCAGCACCACCTTGTGTCCCACGGCCGCTTCCGCCGGGCCGCTGATCCGGGCGACCACGTCGACCTGACCGGGTAGCGGCGTCCTCTCGGTGACCGGGGTGGGCTTGTCTACCCGCACGGTGTGGTAGGCATAGACCGGCTCGGTGTGGACCCCGTCGAGCAGCCACACAGCGCAGATCACCTTCGGAAAGCGAGCATCGGGAAGCGGCACCACCAGCTCGGGGCCTTCGGCCTGCCCGCTCCGGTCGCCCGCCTTCCAGTTCCAGCGATACGGTGGAGTCCCCGAGACAACCCTGGCGACCAGGGTGCACGGCTCCCCCTCCACGATGGCCTCCGGTCCTCCCACCGCGATGATCGGCAGGGCGACGGTGTGCTCAAAGGCGGTTTCCTTCGCTGCCCCCTGCCCGTCCGCGCTGACCTCGAGCCGAAGCTTGAAGGGCCCTTCCTTCTCGGTGGTCGGGATGGCGAACCGGAAGCTGTCGAAGTTCACTCCTCGGCGAGCGGCGGACTCACCGCTGAAGGTCTGCTGGTAGCTGCCGCGGGAGACGACCGCGCGGTAAGCGATCCGACCGTCCCAGGGGCGATTCTGAGTGAGCACTCCGACCTGGAACCCGGCTTCGTACTCGCTCTTTCCCAGAGGCTTGACGGTGAGGCTCTGAACATCCAGAGCGACCACCACGCCCCCCTGAGAGAGCACGGGGGCCAGCAGGAGCAAGCAGGCCAAACCCAGGGCGAACATCCTCATCACTCCCAGAGTAGAGAGCCGGGCGGAGCGGGGCGATGATCTCGGTCAGAGGCTCAGAGCTTGAGCAGCACCAGGCTCTTCATGAACTTCTGCACCTCTTTGGGCGAAAGAGCCCCGGTGCTGACCACGTCGTAGGCGATGGTCCCCTTGCCGAAGACCCCGGCAGCATACTCCTCTCGGGTGGTCAGGGCGTCCACCTTGCGGGGCAGCCAGCACAGCTTGCCCATCCCCAGCTCGGGATGGCCCACCTTCATCTGGACCTCCCCCTCCAGGGGAGGCTTGAAGGTCAATTCCGGAGGGACCTCGCGCTTCGTGCCGCTGATGAAGAGGATGCACTCAGGGCTGCTGTAAGCCAGCGTGTAAGAGCTGTAGCTCGCCTCCAGCTCGCTGCGAGTGAGCCCCGCAGGCAGGTAAGCGGGCACGTAGATCGGGACGGTGACACATTTCTTCAAGGTCTCCCGATCCTGGGTCGAAAGAGCGGTGCGAGAGGGTTTTTCTTGCGCCACCAGCGGGCTCAAGAGGAACAGACAGGCCAATCCGAGGGCGACTCGACGCATCGGCGGGCAGCTTCGACCGAGCCTGGCGTCTCATCCTCCACTCGGATGCAACTGGTCGTTTGCCAAAGGTTGACAGGCTCGGTATCGGCTCATGAGCAGACACAGAAGTTGTCAGCGAGCGAAACAACGTGCAGATCGCTTAGTGTAAACCTCTTGCACTACATATTGTTGCACTACACGCACTACACACATGCACCTCGCGTAGTGCAAAAACAGGCCTTTGCACTCCATCTTCCATGGTTGGGGCTCGATCCTGCACTCAAGTTGAGATGCCGTTCAGATCGGAGCGCCTGCCATGATCGCGCTATGACGACGGCCTGACAGAGGCCCACTATGCTCTCGCCCCATGAAGCTGCGATTGCTCCTCCTCCTCGCCCTGGCGGCCCTGGCTCGAGGCGAAGGCGAGCTGACCGTGGACCAGGCCCTGGAGCTTGCGATGCGCCAGAACCCGGCCGTCCAGGCGATCTATCGCCAGGTTGACATGTCCGAGGCCGAGAAAGACCAGGCCTCGCTGCTGGTGAACCCGGTCTTCTCGGCCTCGGTCGGCTTCCCTGACCAGGCCGGCGCCCAGAACCGCACCGAGTTCGCTCTGAGCTGGAACTTGCTCGATCTCTTGCGCCGCTCCGACCGCGAGGAGCTGGCCTCCACGCGCGTGCGCCAGGCCCGGCTCGAGATGGAGGACAGCCTGCTCGAGCTCATCTTCGAAGTGCGCGAGGCCTACTACGAGTTGCAGGAGAAGGGCCAGTCCATCGAGCAGCTCGAGATCGTCCTGCAGGCCGCCCGGGCGGCCACCGAGCTGCACAAGCGTCAATTCGAGGCGGGCAATATCCCCAAGGTGGCCCTGGCCCAGCAGGAGGCGGCCGAGCTCGAAGCCCGCATCGCCCTCGAGCAGGCCGGCTACCAGCTCGAGCAGGCCCGGGCCCGCCTCAATGTCTTGCTCGGGCAGCCCTCGGTCGACCCCGTGAGAGTCCCACGCCTGGCCGAGTTGCCCGAGACCGAGACAGCGCTGGAAGGGCTGGAGGAGCTGGCTCTCAAGCAAAGGCCCGACCTGGCTCTGGCCGCCCTCGAGGTCCAGGCTGACCGGCAGGAGCTGACTCTGGCCTCGGGGGGCCTGCTCGACGAGGTCTCCTTCGGGGTTGTGCGCGAGACCGAGTCAGAGGTGGGAGCCCCCACCGTGACCGGGCCCGAGCTCCAGTTTCCCGTGCCCCTCTTCGACCGCCGTCAAGGGCAGACGGCTCACTTCCGCTTCAAGACCGAGCAGAGCCAGCGACTGCTCGAATCCAGGCAGCAGAAGATCCGCGCCGAAGTGCGCATTGCGGCCAGCCAGCTCACGGCCGCCCGCCTCAAGGTGGAGCGGCTGCGCGATCAGATGATCCCCAAGCGGCGTGAGATCCTGCTGCTGTCGCGACCCTACTTCGATTCCATGCTGCTGGGGGTGTATCCGCTTCTGCAACTGCGCCAGGACCTGGCCCGCACCAGGCTGGAGCTGCTGGAGGCGATCGCCCACTACTGGACGGCGCGAGCCCGCCTGGAACGCGCCCTGGGAGGACGTCTGTGAGCCTGACACGTCGAGAGCTCTTAGGCTCGGGGGTGGCCCTGGTGGCGCTCAGCAGCCTGCCGACCCTGGCCGCGCCGAGCTACGTCCCGGTGGAAACCCCCAACGGGCGCTCGCTCCCCTGGAAGATGGTCAACGGGGTCAAGGAGTTTCACCTGATCGCCGAGCCCGTGAGACGCGAGTTCGCCCCCGGCATGGTGGTGGACTGCTGGGGCTACAACGGTCTCACGCCCGGGCCCACCATCGAGGCGGTGGAGGGGGATCGGGTGCGCATCCTGGTCACCAACCGCTTGCCCGAGCCCACCAGCGTGCACTGGCACGGGATCTACCTTCCCAACGGCATGGACGGGGTCAGCGGATTGACCCAGCGCCCCATCAAGCCAGGGGACACCTTCCGCTACGAGTTCACCCTGCGCCAGCACGGGACCTACATGTACCATCCGCACGCCGACGAGATGGTGCAGATGGCGCTCGGCATGATGGGCTTCTTCATCATCCACCCCCGCCGCCCCCCGACCTGCCAGCGCGACTTCTGCATCTTCCTGGCCGAGTGGCTGATCCGCCCCGGAACCAGCCGACCCGACCCGATGGTCATGCTCGACTTCAACACCTTCACCTTCAACGGCAAAGCCTACCCGGGCACCGCCCCGCTGGTGGTGAAAACGGGCCAGCGGGTCCGGCTGCGCCTGGCCAACTTGAGCATGAATAGCCACCCGGTGCACATCCACGGCTTCTCGTTCCAGCAGGTGGCCACCGACGGGGGCGAGATCCCCCCCTCGGCGCGCTTCCCCGAGACCACCGTCAACGTGCCCGTGGGCACGACCCGCACGGTCGAGTTCCTGGCCGACGTGCCGGGCGACTGGCCGCTCCACTGCCACAAGACCCACCATGCCATGAACGCCATGGAGCACGACATCCCCAACATGCTGGCGGTGGATCAGGCGCAGGTGAAAGGCAGCATCAACGAGCTCTTGCCCGGCTACATGCCGATGGGCGAGACGGGGATGTACGAGATGAGCGAGATGGATATGGACCGGCCTCCCAACACCCTCAAGATGGGCGGCACGGCCGGGCCCTACGGCCCCATCGACATGGGCGGCATGTTCACCGTCGTCAAGGTGCGCGACCGGTTGCCCAACGGCTATCAAGACCCGGGCTGGTATCGCCAGCCATCCGGAACGCAGGCCCGTCCGATCCACAAGCACTGAGCCCTGGTCAGTTGTGCAGCAGCACGGAGAAAGGGCTCTGGTGCGTGAAGGCGCTGTCAAAGAACGAGTCGGTCCCGACCCGGGCGGTTCGGCGCGCCTCGTCGATGGAGACGCCGCGCACGTCCACGACCAGCTGGTTGGCAGCGTTCTGCGGCAGGGGAGCCAGAGCGGAGCTGAAATGCAGCAGCTGGGCCACAATTTTGCTCTGCTGAAGGCCGGCTCCACCCAGGCCGCTCACATCGAAGCCGTTGGGGCGGTCCAGGTAGCCCGCCACGGCAGGTAAGAGAACCTCCTCGGTCGTCTCGTCCGGCGGACTGGTGGGCGGTCCGCTATCGATCACCTTTCGGATCAAGACCTTGTGAGGACAGCGGTCGTCGAAGCCGTTTGGCCCCACTCCCCCGGCGCAGCTCTGTCCGAAGGTGGCATCGTGGTTGTTGGGCACCACCAGGTAGTAGAGGATGTTGCGCTGCCAGAACGGATGGCCATCCTGCTTGCGAATAATCACTCCGGTGGCCGGGTCGATGGGGGAGAGAAACCAGAGCGCCTCCCCGTCATTGCCGCCTCCCAGCGAGGGGGGGACTGTGGTCCGACGAACCTGAGCAGGGTTGGTCAGGGCCAGGTCGCGCTCCAGCGCTACCCGGGCTTTGCGCAGCTCGCGTACAGCCGAGTCTTTGCTCGACGTGGTACGAAAGACGTCGCTGGTACGCAAGAAGAGCAGGGTCAAAATTCCCAGCAGGACCGCCATGATCGTGACGGTCACCAGGGCTTCGAGCAGAGTGAAGCCTGCTTTAAGGCGGTGGAGTTTCATGCACCACACGGCTCGCTTCCAGTTGCATCTTGCCATAGCCCTGACGGGTTCCGCCGCTCGAGCGCGAGTCCCACCACCAGAGCACGATATCCAGTTTCTTGAGGCGGTTGCCTGCCGCAAAGCCCGGCACGTTATTCGCGTAGAGAGTATATTCATAGCGCGTCCCGCCCACGGTGCGCGTCAGCGGGCCCTGCCAGGTGCCGGCCGCGCCCCAGAAGGAAGCGCGCGTCCCGGCCGGTGAGTCCCAGGTCACCTGGTAGACTGACTCGTCCAGGACAGACTCCAGAACCTCCGTGGCCGGATCCAGCCGGGCCGCTTTCTCATTGGAGCGGATGGCTGACAGCGTCAGGCCGGCCAGGGTCAACACGAGCAGGGCAAGCAGTCCGACCGCCAGCATCACCTCGGCCAGGGTGAACGCCCGTCCGGAAGGTTTTGAAGCAATGCGCCCTCGCCCCGACTGGAAGCGCCCCCAAAGGATTGGCAAAACCTTCAGCACGTAACGCTCAACACTTTAGAAATGGTTGGTCCAGGAGATGGCATTGAGCTGGAAGTTGGCCGGAGGCTGGGTGTCCAGGGCCCCCAGGTAGACCGGGTCGAAGGTGAATTTTGCATCCTCTGAGCGCAGGTCGACCTTGCCTTTGCCAGGGTTGCTGCCGGGTGCCCCGGCCGGATCACCCCCGTAAGCGATCAGCATCCCTTCCAGGTCCAGCTTGCCCCAGGCGCCAGCCAGGAACTCGCTGCCCAGCCGGGCCCGGAAGTCGCCCTGGGCGTAGATGACGCCTTTGAGCTTGACGTCTCGATACTCGAAAACGCCCGGCGTCTTCTCGTCCAGGGTCGAGAAGAGGATGTCCCCTTTGGCATACATGTTCACCGAGTCGGTGCCCTGGGTGGAAGAGAAGGTGGCTCCCAGTCCGGTCACCCGAAGGTCTCCGCCGGCCGTGATGGAGCCGCCGTCTCCGCTGAGCGTGCCGGTCAGGCGGATGTCTCCCTCACCGCTCAGCACCGCGCCACCGGCGGCTGGCTTGAACTCGATGGCCAGATCGGCCGCGCTGAGGCTATCGGTGACGCCAGGAACGTCGATGATCCCGTTGTCGTCGCCCAGGGGAACTCCTGTCGCGGTGCTGACCTGCAGAGGGGTCACCGAATTACCCGGCTCATCGTAGGCCCACCCGGGAAATGCAGTCGGGTCCATGGTGAACTGGATGGCATCTGCAATGCTGCCTGGCTCAGACGGATCAAAGCCCCACTTGTAGGTCCCGTTATCGAAGACCGTGACGATGTCGGAATCGGCGTAGCTTCCCCCGCTGGTGGTCCAACCGACTTCGGCCTGATCCTCGATCTCCCAATAACCGGGCTGGGTGTTGACGAGATAGTCGAGCACCTTCTGCGGGTCCAGGGCAACCGTTCCTGCCAGGGCCGCAGGTGTCGAGGAGCCGGCCGCCTCCGGATCCCCCGGAGGAGCCTCGGGAGCGCCCCGGCGGGGCACCAGGTTGAGCTCGTTGGTGGCCCCGGTCGGGTTGACATACACGTCTCCGGTGATGATCAACTTGCGTTTGGAGGTGTCCACCTGAATTTCGGCCGGGAGAGGGGGAGGAGTGATGCCGGCGTTGGTTGCGTTGACGGGATTGGTGATGAAGGTCTTATATTGCTCATAGGACATGTCGTAGTAATGGAGCGAGCCGTCCTGCCACCAGACGTAGGTGCCGGCCGGGAGCTTCGGGCCACTGGAGGATGCTTTGCGCACCTCATTCCAGGCCAGTTGGTAGAAGGGGTCGATGAGAGCCTCGGCGGTCACGCTGGTCTTGGTGCTATCGTAAACCGCGGTCAGATTGCCATCCTGGCTCTTGACCTCTCCCTGGTCGGACCTGTAGTTGGCCGACGCGTCACCGTTCTCGACCCTGACCAGGCCTTTGGAGCGGATGGTCGGGGTCGTCGCATCCTTGGATTTGACCTCCACCGCTCCCGAGCCGCCCGGCCTCAGGGTGACGGTAAAGTCATTGCCGGCCATGCTGGCGGCCGTCTCGACGTTCGGTCCTAGATTGGGAATCTGATAGACGGCCTCGATGACCTTGCGATTCACTCCCCCGGTGACGGCGTTGGGGTTGGCCGCAGAGAGCTGCGAGCAGCCCGTCCCCGCCCTGCCCTCGGCGGCCAGGCACACCGACCAGACCGGGGTCTGGAAGGCCACCGGGCTGGCGGCGGTGACCGAGTAACCGGGCCCGTCGGCTCGAGGCACGTTGGCAGGGCCCGAGCCGATCAGGTTGTTCACCGACAGATAAGGGCTGTTGATCGTGAGGCTCGGGTCGTTCAACCCATCGCCGCCGGCTGGCCCGTCCTGAAAATTGAAGCGCAGGCGGAACTGGCTCCACGTTCCTTGCGGGGTCTTAACCAGACCCACCACGTTGCCCTGGTCCTCCACCACGTAGAGCTCGGTCTGGTTGATGGTGACCGCGTTCTTGTTACCCCTCCAGGTCGGGTCGGCGCGCAGCTGCGCGATGGCATAGCTGATTCCCGACTCGGCCGCTTGCTGGGCCTGGGCCTGGTAGATCGACGACTGGCCCAGGGCAAGTCCACCGCTACCCAGGCTCAGGGCTGCCCCGACGAACATCGCCAGGATGACGGACAGCACAATGGCTACGAGCAGGACGATCCCTCTTTGTCGCTTCATGGTATTCCTCAACCTCCGAAGAGCCTGTTAACAGCTTAGCAACAAAACGGCAAAAAAAAATGCGACGAAAGGATCATTTCTAGCCCGTGCCGCCCGCTGCTGGGGGAATGCCTCAGACAGGAGCTGGCCTACCAGCCGACGCGATGAGTTACCGCGAGCATATCCAGCGCACGCTTCGCCCTCGGATCGAGTCGACGAAAAGGGCTCTCGCAGCCGAGAACGGCTGAGGACCCGGACCCGCGTCAGATCTCCGGAGCGCCCTCGGCCAGATAGGCGATGTTCTGCCACGGCACCAGCATGCGGGGCACGGCGTTGTTGCCCGCGGTTCCCACCACCGCCCCCCGCCCATCCAGGCGCAACAGGTATCCGCTGGCGCTGGCGGGCCAGCCGCGGTTGGTCAGGGGCGAGTTGGTGGCCAGCCGGACGTGTTGTGGGGTCTCCCCCTCCAGGGCCAGGTGCTGGCGCACCGAGTCGATGAGCGCCTCATCCGGAGCCAGCTCCAGCATGTAGACCTGCTGTTCCACGTTCAAACATCCTGCCAGTCTTCTGGCCAGACCACCCGGTCTGCGGTAAAGCGCAGAGGGTCGTCCGAGGGCCAGGGCGATTCCAGGGGCTCCTCCACCAGCTCGAACAGGCCGTTGTCGAAAGGTTTCCCCTGTGCCGCCACCGTTCGGTAGACGCGCTCGCGAATTCCTTTCGAAGCGAGCTGCAGGGCCCGATGATGGCAGTACGGGTTGTTGCCGCGCCGATCGAAGAAAACGTGGGCGGTCCAGGAGCAGCCACCCCGGCAGACCCGCGCAAAGTCGCAGGTCGAGCAGAATCCCCACAGGTGGGAGACGGACTCGTCCAGGTTCATGGTGAGCTCGGGGGCGTTGGCCACGATGTCGCGCAGGCTCCGCTGGCGAATATTGCCACCGGTGTAAGCCGTGGTAGGCAGCGAGGGACAGCCTTTGATGGCCCCATCGGCCTCGATGCCCAGCACCGCGAGGCCCGCCTGGCAGCCCTGCCAGAAAATCCACTCCTGAGGCTTTCCCCCGCCCCGGAAGAGTCGCTCGTAAGGCCCGAAATAGCCGATGTTGTTCCCCGTGCTGACCAGCACCCCGTCGGCGTAGGCACGCTTGACGATGCGGGCCAGCATGGGGTAGAGGTCGAGCAACTCGGCCGGCTGCATCAGGATGCTCGCGTTGTCGGCCGCGTTGCCCATGGGCACGGTCATCTGGATCTGCCAGCCCTTCATGCCGTGGTCGCGCAGAACCTGGTAAAGGCGCGGCAGCTCGACGGCCGAGAGGCGATTGATCTGGGTGTTGTTGCCGACGGTGATGCCGGCCTTCTCGAGGTGGCCCATGGTCTCGAGGCAGAATCTCCAGGAGCCCTTTCGACCTCTGAGGCCATCGTGGGTCGACTCCAGCCCGTCCACCGAGACCGAGACGCTGACGATCCCCGCCTCGCGCATGCGCGCTGCCGTGGAGGCATTGATGCCGTATCCCCCGGTAGTCATCGTGCAGATCATCCCGGCCTCGGTCACCGCGCGGGCGATGTCGAGCCAGTCCGCGCGAAGGAATGCCTCTCCGCCGATCAGCGTGACTTCACGGATTCCAACCTCTTTGAGCTGCTGCACGAGATCCAGGGCTTCGGCGGTAGAGAGCTCGTCCGAGCGGGCCTCGCCGGCGCGCGACCCGCAATGGCTGCAGGCCAGGTTGCACTTGAGCGTGATCTCCCACACCACGTTGGTGTGGGTGCGCCGACGGTATTGGGTCTCCGCCACCGACTCAGACGTTGCCGAGCGCTACGCCATAGAGCGCCTGCACCGGCGGTCCACCGCCGATAGCGACCCCATAAAGGGCCTGCACCGGGGGACCGCCCCCGATGGCCACCCCGTAGAGAGCCTGCACCGGAGGACCGCCCCCGATGGCCACCCCGTAGAGAGCCTGCACCGGAGGACCGCCCCCGATGGCCACCCCATAGAGAGCCTGCACGGGGGGACCGGGCAAGGGGAAAGGTTGAGGGCGCGGTTGCTGGTACCCCGACCAGCCGCGCAACAGCTGATCCATCACGGCCATGAGCTGCTGCAGGATATTGAAGAACTGGTAAGGATTGGTGAACCCGGCCTGTTGAGGCCCGCCCAGGTTACCAAAGGACCCCACGCCATAGGAAGGGACGGCGCCGCCCGAGGGCTGAATGCCGCCAGCATAGGGGTTGTAGCCAATGGGGCCGGTTGCCATGGGGGTTACCTACCCTTCTTTGATTGCAGGATTGATCTCCCGCGTTTGGTCCGAAAGTCCAGGGGGCTGCCAGGTCGGGGCCGGAGGAGGAACAGAGCCAAAGGCCGTGCCTCCGGGCCAGCGGCGCACCATGACGTTCCAGGCTTTCTCTTGCAGGTCGAGCCGGTAGCGGGCTGCGTACAGGTCGTGCTCGCGCTGAGCCGGATCCGGCCAGAACGAGCGGGGGAGCAGCGGTCCGTCAGGCATGTCCATCCGCCTTCATTGTAGGGCATTTCTGGCCCGCTTTCGAGGTGGGGGGGGTGAAATGATTGTAACCTTTTGTTAACAAGTTTCTTCCTGGTGCCCGCGTGCACGCCCGTGATCCACCCGAGTGGCTGGATCATGCGCGGGCCACTTGCCTGGATCACGCCGTGAGCCGCCTCACCCCAGCTCCTTCTCCAGAGCCCCCACCAGTCGTTCCACCGCCTCGCTCACCGGCGCGGACAGCACCGTGCCCGGCGTCAGGTCGGCCGCCTCGATGCCCAGCACCACCAGCTCGCGGGGCAGCGAGCCCAGCACGCGAGCAAGCTCCACCGCCTCCGCAAGGCCCAGCCCGTGGGTCGAGGTGGAGCGCATGAAGCCGGGCAGGTCGTGGCCGTCGAGCCGGTGGAGCGTGCCGGGTGAGCGTCCCGACACCACTGCGTCGACCACGTAGACCCGGTCGCGCCCGCTGAAAAGCTGCAGCAGCTCGGTGGCCTCCCCCCGGGCCAGGCGCACCTCCACCTCGGGAAGACGCAGGCGCGAGGCCACGACCGGACCGGCTCCGTCGTCGCCCCGATCGGGGTTGCCCACCCCGATCAGGAGCACCTTCAAACCTGCTCCAGGTGCAGCTTGAGAAAGTGCGTCGCGCAGGAGATGCAGGGGTCATAATTGCGGATGGCGTGCTCGCAGTTGTAGGTCAGCTGCGCGTCGCTCTGGCTGATGCGAGGGGGAACGAAGCGGCGCAGGTCCTCTTCGATAGCTGACTGGTTCTGCGAGGTCGGAGGCACGATGTGGGCCTCGGCGATGGTGCCGTCCTCGTTCAGGCGGTAGCGGTGATAGAGCAGCCCGCGGGGAGCCTCGGTGGCCCCGTGGCCCACCCCGGCCCGAGCGGGCGTGGCCACGAACGGGCTGCCCTCCGGACGATAGCCCTCCAGGATGGCCAGGGCCTCCTCCACCGCCAGTTGCACCTCCAGGGCCCGCACCACGATGCTCTGGAAGGGGTTGCGACAGACCGGGCCCAGGCCGGCCTGGCGGGCCGCCTCCTTGAGGTGAGGGGGCAGCCGGTCGAAGTTGAGCGCGTAGCGGGCCAGCGGGCCCACCAGGTAGGAGCCGCGGGCCTTGATCCGACAGTGCAGGGCGTTGGAATGCTCCACGTGCTCTTCCTCGAAGTGCTCGGGAAAGTCCGCTACGGGGGCATCCAGGCCCTGGCTGGAGACCAGCCGGCCCTGCTCCAGGGGGTACTCGCTCTCGTGGCGCAGGGCCACGAACTCGTAGTCGCGCTCGAAGTCAGGAAAGTCGAGCCCGGCCGTAAAAGCCACCAGTTCGCGGGCCACCGGCAACACCGCCTCCAGCTCGCGCTTCAGGCCGGCCGCCTCCTCGCGGGTGGGCAGGCGATAGAAGCCTCCCACCTTGACGTTGATGGGGTGGATCTCGCGCCCGCCCACCAGCCGCACGATCTCGTTTCCGGCCCGCTTGAGCTCGAGCGCCTTCTGTACCAGGTCGCGATGGTCGCGGGCCATGGCGATGGCGTCGGGATAGCCCAGAAAGTCGGGAGCGTGGAGCATGGCGATGTGCAGCACGTGGCTTTCGATCCACTCTCCGCAGTAGAGCAGCCGGCGCAGCCGGCCGATAAGGGGCGTGACGGTTACGCCCAGGGCCTGCTCCATGGCCTGCACCGAGCTCATCTGGTAGGCCACCGGGCAGATGCCGCAGATGCGGGCGGTGATGTCGGGCGCTTCCCCGAAATTGCGTCCCCGCATGAAGGCCTCGAAGAACCGGGGAGGTTCGAAGATCTTCAGCTGTACATCCACTACCTCGTCGCCGCGCAGCTTGAGGTGCAGCCCTCCCTCGCCCTCCACCCGGGCCAGGTAATCCACTTTGAGGGTGCGCGTCTTCTTCTTCATTTCTGGAAAGCTCCCGGGTTGAAGGTGTGCAGCACCCGCACGATGTCCCCCTCGCTCACGCCCAGCTCGCGGAACTGGCCCATCAAAGCTTCGGTGTTGGGCGACTCGCTGGGACCGAAGCAACCATAGCAGCCCCGGCGGTAGGAAGGGCAGAGCGCTCCGCAACCGGCCCGGGTGATAGGCCCGAGACAGGGGATGCCGGCGCCGGTCATCAGGCAGATGGTGCCCCGGCGTTTGCACTCCATGCAGACGCTGTGAGTCGCGATCTCGGGCGCGCGCCCGGCCAGGAAGGCGGAGATGGTCTCGAGCAGCTGCTTCTTATCGATGGGACAGCCCTGCAGGGCGAAGTCCACCTTGACGTGCTCGGCGATGGGGCTCGAGCGTTCGAGGGTCTTGATGTAGTCGGGCCGGGCATAGACGGTGCGGGTGAACTCCTCCACGTCGGCAAAGTTGCGCAGGGCCTGGATTCCCCCGGCATTGGCACAGGCTCCGATGGTCACCAGGAACTTCGACTCGGCCCGAATCTGGTGGACGCGCTGGGCGTCGTGGGGGGTGGTGATGGAGCCCTCCACCAGGGTCAGCTGATAGGGCCCCTTCAGCACCCGCCGGGAGGCCTCGGCGAAGTTGGCGATCTCGACCACCTCGGCCACCGCCAGCAGCTCTCGCTCGCAATCGAGCAGGCTGAGCTGGCAACCGTCACAGGAGGCGAACTTATAGACGGCAAGTTTTGGCTTCATCACAGCTCCCGGGTGGCCAGCAGAGGGGCCACTGTCTGGTAGTCGAGCACGGGGCCGTCGCGGCAGACCAGCAGGCCGCCCAGCTGGCAGTGACCGCAGGTGCCCAGGGCGCAGTGCATGTTGCGCTCGAGCGAGACATAGACCTGGGAGGCCGGCAGACCCCGTTTCAAGAGCGCCTCGGCGGTAAAGCGCATCATGATCTCGGGGCCGCAGACCATGGCCACGGCCTTCGCGGGGTCGAGCTCGACCCGGGGCAACAGCGTGGTCACCACACCCACGTGCCCGCGCCAATGACTGTCGGCGTGATCGACCGTGACCAGCAGCTCGAGCGAGCGCTTCCAGCGCTCCAGCTCACGGGTGTAAAGCAACACGTCGGGAGTGCGGGCTCCGTAAACCAGGGTGATGCGGCCATACCGATCGCGATGGCGCAAAAGGTGGTAGATGGCCGGCCGCAGCGGAGCCAGGCCGATACCTCCGGCCACCAGCACCACGTCGCAGCCGGTCTTCTGCACCGGCCAGGGGCTGCCGAACGGGCCGCGCACGCCCAGCGTGGCCCCCCTCTTCAGCCCGGCCAGGGCTCCCGACACGGCCCCCACCTGCCTGATGGTATGGACCAGCGTTTCTTTCTGCTCGGGATCGCCCGAGATGGAGATGGGGATCTCGCCCACCCCGAAGGAGTAGAGCATGGTGAACTGACCCGGAGCAAAGTCCAGCCGGCTGCGGCCGGCAGCCTCCTCGAGCTCGAGCGTGACCGTGTCTTCCAGCTCGACCCGGCGGCGTCTGACTCGGTACAGGGCGGGAGTCATCGGCGCGCTCCGTAGAGGTCGAGCAATTGAAGCCGGGCCGCCTCCAGCCGCTGGGAGAGTGAGCGGTTGACCTGCCGGTAGACCCGGCTGGCCATGGCCTCGTCGCGCCCGAGCATCTCCCGCAGTGGCTCGGACTCCAGGCGGACGGTGCGGGTTCGCTCCACCGCCCGGGCGTCGAACTTCCAGCGGAAGGGGGGCTCGAGCCAGCTGATCCCCACGATGTCTCCCGGGCCCAGCGTCTGCAGGATGCGCCCGTTGATCTCCAGGGCCACGTGCCCCCCCCAGATCAAAAAGACCCGGTCGGCCTCGTGGCCCGCCCGCAGCAAGAAGTCGTCCGGCTCATAGGAAGCCGGCTCGGCGATGGCCTCCAGGGCCTTGATCTGGGCCGAGCTCAGATTGTGACAGAATGGGTGCTCAGATAGATGGCTCACAAAGCGCCTCCGCCTCTTCCAGGATGTCGATGCCCACCGGGCACCAGGCCACGCAACGTCCACAGCCCACGCACCCGCTGCTACCGAACTGCTCGAACCAGGTGGAAAGCTTGTGGGTGAGCCACTGGCGATAGCGAGAGCGGGGGCTCTGGCGCACGTTCAGGCCGTGGATGTGGCTCAGCTCGAGCGAGAAGCACGAGTCCCAGAGCCGCGTGCGCTCGGCTTGCTGGCCATCGAGACTGCTCGAGTCGACGGTGCTGCTGCAAAAGCAGGTGGGGCAGACCTGGGTGCAGTTGCCGCAGGTCAGGCAGCGGTCGGCCACCTCTTTCCAACGCGGGTGCTCGGGCACCTCGACCAGGCGCCGGCGCACCTTCTCGGCGTCGAAGCGCCTGGGCATGCTCTGGGCGGTGGCCTGCCAGACGCGGCCGGCATCCTCGAGATCGGTCTCAGAAGCGGCCCGGGTCGGAACGCGGGCCAGCACGCGGCGGCCCACCTCCGAGCCCACCTCGAGCAACATGCCCTGGGGCAGCTCGGTAAGGGCCAGGTCATATCCCTTCTCGGCCTTTGGCCCCGAGCCGGTCGAGGTGCAGAAGCAAAGATCGCCCGCCCGGCTACACTGCACGGCCAGCACGAACAGGTCCTGACGATTGCGCCGATAGACCTCGTCTTGCTCGAGCAGGACCCGGTCCTGGATGGCGATAGCGGCCAGATCGCACGAGCGCGCGCCCACCAGCGCGTAGGGGCGAGCCGGGCCGGGCGAGCTCTCGAAGACCAGCCCGTCGGCGCTCTTGCGAACCCGAAAGAGACTGACTTCGGGAGGGTGGAAGAAACGCTTGAAAGAGCCCGGACCGGGTCCGTAGTCAAACAGCTTCGTGCCTCCGTTGCTCAGGCGGTACGTGCCCGGCGCCTGCTGGTCGGTCCAGCCGCGGGGCAGCTCCTCGTCAGAAGACAGCTCCTGCATCACGATGGCGCCGTCCTTGAGCGCAGGGCCCACCAGCTGGTAGCCTTCGGCCTCGATGGCTGCCAGCAGCCCGGGCCAGTCTCTGGTCAGTAAGATCCGTTGCATCCCGGTCATCCTATCCCCCCGTCAGCTTTCGAAAAATGACGTAAATCATATTCTGCTCGACCTGCCAGGCGCTAAGCTCAAAACATGCAAGTACTGATCATCGGCGCGGGCCCGGGTGGGCTGGCCCTGGCCCAGCAACTCAAACAGCGCAACATCGAGTCGCTCATCCTCGAAAAGAGCGACCGCGTCGGCAACACCTTCTACACCATGGCCGCCAATACCACCTACGGGCCCTGGCTCAACAACCGGATGCCCGATGGGCCGGTGCGCTTCTCGCGCCTGCTCAGTCGTACCCGCCGCGAGCAGTACGCCGAGTATCTGGCCGAATACGCCCTCAAGCACGACCTCGAGTTCCGCACTGGAGTGACCGTGAAGTCGGTGCGCAAGCACCCCGCCGGTTTCGAGCTCGAGACCGACCAGGGGCCATTCGTCTCCAGTCTGCTCGTCAACGCCAGCGGCTACTTCTCCAAGCCCTGGGTACCGGAGATTCCCGGCGCCGCACAGAGCAGCGTGCCTCAGATCCACTCGTCGGAGTTCAAAGGGGTCCACACGGTGCGCAACATGCTCGGAAAAAACCGGGGGCGGGTACTGGTGGTCGGCGGTCGCCTGTCGGCCGGCGAGACCATGGCCGCCCTGCACTATGCCGGCTACCATGTCACCATCTCGCACGGCAAACCGATCGACTTCTTCCCTCCGACCCTCTTCGAGCTCTGCATGGCCCCCCTCACCCAGGTGATGGAGGGGATCCGGGTGCGCATTCCCGGCACGACCACGCCCTGGAACCTGAACGTGCGCATGAACGGCGACGACCATCGCAAGATGATCGAGTCGGGCGAGGTGCCGCTCGTGCCGGAGATCGCCCGCTTCGAGGGGGAGACGCTGGTGTTCACGGATGGCCGTCAGGACCACTTCGACCTGGTGATCTACGCCACCGGCTACCGCCCCGCTCTCGACCACCTGGCCGGGCTGGTCACGGTGGACCCGGAGACGAACCGTCCCCCGCTCAAAGGGATGGAGTCGACCGAGGCTCCCGGCTTGTTCTTCCTGGGATTGATCGGGCTGCGCACTTTCCGCAGCCAGTTCCTCCGCGGGCTGCGCGACGACTCGCGGGTGCTGGCCAAAACCCTGGCGTCGCGCCTGGCCACCCTGCCGGCGCCAGCGCGGGACCTGGCGACGGCCTGAGCTTCAAGAGCTCCGCAGATCGATGACCCCGTCCACTCCCATCGCCCGGAAGCGCAGCACATCCTCAGGGGTGGGCTTGAAGGTGTCCGGGTCGTTCCAGATGGAGACCGTTCCGTAAGGCTTGAGGGCGCTGACCACGGAAGCGTCCACGAACTCGGCGCGCAGGGGGAAGTTGATCGGACCCCCCACCTGGACAGCGAAATCCTTGAGCTTCTCGAGCTCGCCAGGGCCGTAGCGGGTCCCCGGGGGTTGCTTGCCGGTCAGGCATCCCAGTGACAGAACCGCCTCCGGAAAGCGCGAGCGGATCTCCTGAAGCTGGGCGAGATCAAAGCCCCGGTCCTGGAAGAACCGCACCAGCGGGCCCTTGATGCGCGGGCTGCCCGGCCCGGCGATCACGTCGGAGTTGAACATCAGGCTCTCGTCCGGCAGGCCGCAGGCCTCCACCTTGTCGAGGATCTCGGCCAGGCCGGAAGAGCTCTTGAAATCCAGCTTCAGCCCCTTGCCGGAGGCGACCCCGATGGCCAGCCACTCGTCCAGTGACAGGCCGTTCACGTCGTAGGGGTCGTGGGCCATGATGGACTGCTGAAAACGCCCGATGAGCGGCAGCTTGCGGATCCCCCACTCACGCCCGATGTCACCCTCGAGCCAGTTGGCGTCACTGCCAAGACCCTGCTCGAGCTCGGCGGGCGTGTTGGTGTAGTGCGCGTTGCGGGTCTCGCTCAAGGGCGTGCCCGGGACCCACCGATCGGCCTGATCGGCGGCCGCCTCCTCGACGAGACGCCTCCGGTCCTCGGCGGGAAGGGGCCGGTGGGAGAGAAAGTTTCGGGCCCAGGCGATCGGATTCACCCGAAAAGATTAACGCACGTCGCACCATGTTACAGGAACGAAAAAGTTAAATCGTCGCTCTGGTCGACAAGACCTTTACAGTGAAGCGCACAGTTCCGATCAGGAACTGGGCGCGTAACGTTCAAGTGGTTTCTACAGTTGCGCACACTGATATCCTGACATTATCAGTGCGCGCAACTGTAAGAGGCGGAGCCTTATCCGCTGATCAGCAATCTTTCAGGTCGGCCCATTAGGTTTGACAGGATGGAGATCAGGAGTCTTTCGCGCCAGGATTTCTTCGCCGCGGCCGGCGAGCTGAAGAGCAACCGGTTGGAGATGGCCCAGCAGATCGAGCATGATACGCGCGTATTTGCCAGTGTTCCCGGAGACACGTTCGGCGCCATGTGCGAGCAGGCCGACCGCCTGGCCGGCCGCGAGACGGCCGTGCGCCGTTGCTGGTTCGGCGGTCAGGCTCTCTTCACGGTGGCCGCAGGTGCCTTCATCCTCCCCAACGCGTCGGCTCTGCTCAACGGCACCGCCGCAACCTTCGTCTCGAGCCCGGGTGTCGGGATCGTGGTGGGACTGGCTCTGCTCGGGGGCTCCTACTACTGCCGCCAGCGCACGGAAGAGCAGAAGCAGCATGAGGAGGCCGCCATCGACCGCTGCGGGCGACTCCAGCAATGGACCTGGTTGCTGCAGGATGCGGAACGGCAAGCGGCCGAGCGCAAAGCCCAGAGCCAGAGCTCGGTGGAGCGCCTGGCCGAAGGCATGAAAGCCAGTGCTCCCGGCATCCTGATGGACGACTCGAGCCTCCGCGTGGGAGGCGTCCGGCTCAAGCGCAAGGGCTAGAATTCGATGCTGGACGCGAGCGGCTCTCCCGGCCGCCCCACGAGCCCACCCGGACCAACCGCAGTGCCCCGATCAAGCGGAGCTTGCCTGGAAAGGCCGACGTCTTGCCCCGGCCCCAGAGCGCGCCCGCACCGCTCCGTCCGGGCCGCCGGCGCCCCCCTCGAACCTGCGGTGAGAAACTCGTTTGACCAAACCGCTTCCCACGGGCGATGCGACGAAGCTTACCGGGTCGGACTGGAGCAGGTTCCATAGCCCACTCCCATCGAGCGGAGCCATTTGCGGTAAGCGATGGCGGTCTGATCGGAGCGAAGGTGAAGCTCCTCGGCGAGGTCGAGGGGCAAGAGCTCGGGGCGCTGCGACTCAACGATGGGCCGGTCCTGGCCTACAATGCGGTCCTGGAAGGCCCGCAGCTCGTCGTCGGGCAGGTCGTGGGCGTAATTCATGCTGATCACCATGAAGGCGATGGACTCGCGCTCGTCGACCGGGCAGACCCCGAGATAGAGCAGGAAGCGGTCGTCTTTGGAGAGCCAGGCCGTCAGGGGGCGCTCGACTCGGTAGGTGTAGGTGACCTCGGCGGGACGGCCAGTGCCATCGGGATCGGGCTGAAAGACGCGCAGGTTGCGCACGGTGAGACCCTGCTCTCCGATCTCGACCTGATAAGGGGCAATCTCAGGGTGCTCGCTGGTGCCGAGCAGGCCCTCGTGGACGAACGGGAAGTGAGCGACGTCGAGAAAGTTCTCCACGACTCGGGGAGCGGAGGCGCGGAAGGGATAGGGACCGCAAAGCAGAGTTCGGTAGGCCGGGTCGCTCCAGGCTGTCAGGCCCCCTGGCTCTTCATCGCCCTCATCCGAAAGGCGCACCCACACGAGGCCGCCCTTCTCGCAGCACGCGTAAGGCGTGGTGCAGGCGCGGGGAGGGATGGGCTGGTCGGGGTGAGCGGGAATCTCGACGCAGCGGCCGCCCGGCTCATAGGCCCAGCCGTGGTAAGCACAGACGAGGCGGCCGCCGCGCACGCTTCCCAGGGAAAGCCTGGTGCCGCGGTGGAGGCAGAGATCGGGCCAGGCGGAGAGGGACGAGCCGCCGCGCCAGATCACCAGGTCCTGGCCGAGCAAGCGGGCGGGGGCCACGTCGCCCACGTCCTGGGAGCGGGCGACCGGGTGCCACTGGGCTGCCAGCACACGATCCATCGAAAAGGGCTTCGCAGGGCAGGGGGGAGTTCCCCTGTCTCGACCACCAACCCCGGTTCGGAGGCGCTGCGGGCCCGGAGACCTACTGAGCGGTCAGCACGGTCAAGAGCTGCTCGCGCAGGCCCCGAATGAGGTCCAGGCTGGACACCATGCCCACCACCTCATCGCCGCGCATGACCACCACACGGTGGATGTGCTTCTCCAGCATCAGACCCGAGAGCTCCAGCACGCTGGTATCCTCGCTGGCGTAGTAGACGAAGGGCGCCATGATGTCGCCCACGCGGGTTTCCGTGGCCAGCGACTCGAGAGCCTCGGGGGCCACCTGACCGAGCCAGAGGCCGTCATAGAAGCTCCCGCTCGGGCTGCGCCCGGTCTGCGGGGGGCGAGCCCAGCAGTGAGCCGCGTAGGTGGCCAGGTCGCTCTGCGACACCACGCCCACCGGCCTGCCGTCAGGCCCCATCACGGGGGCGCCGGATACGCGCGAGCGGCTCAAGAGCTGAGCCAGCTCGCGAACGGAAGCCTCGGCACCGATGGTGACCACCTCGTCGGTCATGACGTCGGACACTCGAGTCATAGGGAAAAACCTCCTGAAGGAGGCCGAGAGGCCTCCGTTTAGTCGTCCGCGAACACGGACAGGCCCAGCTTAGCACGCCGCTGAAGGAACCAAACTGACTTGGATCATAACCACCCCCCCCGCCCTGGCGCTACACTCGACACCAGATGAAGACAGCCCTGGTCCTTTCCGGTGGTGGTGCCCGTGGGGCTTACCAGGCAGGTGTGCTGGCAGGCCTGGTGGAGTGTGGCCTGATGGGGCGTGGCGAGCTTCCCTTCCCCATCCTGGTTGGAAACAGCGCCGGGGCCATCAACGCCGCCGCCCTGGCCGCTCATGCCGAGACGGTGCAGGATGGCATCGCCGAGCTCACGGCCGTGTGGGGCAATCTCCGCCCCCAACGCGTCTTCCGGACTGATCCCCTGACCCTGCTCAAGAACGCTCTGCGCTGGATGCGCGACCTGAGCCTGGGCGGATTGCTCGGTCACGTGGGCTCGCGCTCGCTGCTCGATACGGAGCCTCTCGGTCGACTGCTCGCCCGCATCCCCCTCGAGCGCATCCCCGGCCACGTGCTGTCCGGGCGCCTGCGGGCCCTGGCGGTGGGAGCCACCAACTATCAGACCGGGAACGGGGTGCTCTTCCTGGAGGGACAGCCCGACCTGCCCCTGTGGGAACGGCCCCGCCACCGGGTCGAGCGCACCAGTATGGGAGTCCACCACCTGCTGGCCTCCAGCTCCATCCCGCTCTTTTTTCCCCCCGTGGCCATCGAAGGCCGCTACTTCGGGGATGGTTGCGTGCGCAACAGCAATCCGCTCTCGCCCGCCATCCAGCTGGGTGCCGACCGGGTGCTGGCCATCGGGGTGCGCCAGCCTTACCCTCAACCGGAATTCTCTCAGCAGCTGCAGGCCCCCAGCGTCGCCCAGGTGGTGGGTATCCTGCTGGACGCGGTGATGCTCGACGCCCTGGAGACCGACACCGAGCACAGTGAGCGCATCAATCGCCAGGTGGCCGTTTCCGGAGGCAATCGCGAGCCCTTCCGCCAGGTGGATGTTCTCTGCCTCAACCCCTCCCAGAGCCTGAGCGCCCTGGCCGCCGGACTGATGAATCGCCTTCCACCCGTGGTTCGCTACCTCTTGCGCGGGCTGGGGGGGGACGAGAGCTCGGCCGAGCTGGCCAGCTACCTGCTCTTCGACGCCGCCTTCACCGACCGATTGCTGGAGCTGGGGCGCCGTGACGTGCGCTCTCAGCAAGACAAAATCGGCGCCTTCCTGGCCTGATGGGAGGAAACCATGTCCGAGTTGCGCTACAACACCGCCACCCGTGACTGGGTGATCGTCGCCCCCGAGCGCTCCAAACGACCCCAGGGGCCCCGGGTAGACTGCCCCTTCTGCCCCGGCGCGGAGGAGCACACCCCCGACGAATCGCTGCGCTTTTCTGACCCGGCCGGAAACTGGCTGGTACGCTCGTTTCCCAACGGCTTTCCGGTGATGACTCCCCAGGCAGGCGATCTCTGGACCCACGGCGACTTCCCGGAGCTGTGCCGACCCTCGGCCGGCCGCCACGAGGTGGTGGCCGAGAGCCCCCGTCACGACGACTCGCTGGCACGCATGGAGCCGGCTCACCTCGAGCTGGTGCTGCGGGCCTGGCGCGACCGCTCGAAGGCCCTGCTGGAAGTGAGCGGGGTCGACCACATCATCGTCTTCAAGAACCACGGCGAGAAGGCCGGCTCGTCGCTCTCGCACCCTCACTCGCAGATCGTCGGCCTGCCGGTGATGCCGGTGCAGGTCCAGGTTCGACTGGAGGAGGCGGTGCGCAGTTACAGCATCTGGGGCCGCTGCCTCTACTGCCAGATGATCGACTCCGAGCGCGCCGCCGGCAAGCGCATCGTGGCCGAAGTGGGGCAATTCACCGCCTTCGTTCCCTTTGCCGCCTTCTCTCCCTACAGCCTGTGGATCTTCCCACGCCGGCACGCCGGCTGCTTCTCGCTCTTAAGCGACGAGGAGTTGCCCGACCTGGCCGCCCTCCTGGGCAAGGTCCTGGGCAGCCTGGACCGGCTGCTGGGCGACCCCGCCTACAACCTGGTGGTGCGCTCCATCAGCTGCCATACCGCCGGCAGCCGCTACTTCCACTACTACCTGGCCATCGTGCCCCGGTTGGGCCGGGTGGCCGGCTTCGAGCTGGGGACCGGGATGTTCATCAACCCCCATCTGCCTGAAGAGGATGCCCGCCAGCTGCGCGAGGCCTGACCATGCTCAATCTCTGGTCCTTGCCCCCGGAGGAGGTCTACGAGCGGCTCGGGTCCGGTCCGGCCGGGCTGGAGATAGGCGAGGCGGCCCGTCGTCTGGAGCAGTACGGCCCCAACGAGCTCCCCGCTCCCGAGGCTCGCTCGCTGGCTTTGAGACTGCTCGACCAGGTGACCCACCTGATGGCCGTCCTGCTCTGGCTGGCCGGAGCCCTGGCTTTCCTGGCCGGCATGCCCGAGCTGGGATGGGCCATCTGGGCGGTCGTGGTGATCAACGCTGTCTTCAGCTTCTGGCAAAACTACCGGGCAGAACGGGCCCTCGATTCGCTGCGCCGTGTCCTGCCGCAGAAGGTGCGAGTTCTGCGCCAGGGTTTTCCTCGGGTGATTGCCGCCCGCGAGCTGGTGCCCGGCGATCTGATGGTGCTGGAGGAGGGCGACCGGGTCTGCGCTGATTCCCGGCTGGTCTGGGCCGAGAGCCTGCAACTGGACGTGTCCGTTCTCACCGGCGAGTCCATGCCGGTGGCTCGCGAGGCGCTGGCGGCCGAGCCCCGAGCGCTGGTGCCGGTGCGGGCCGGCCAGCCTCTGCAAGCAGGCGAAAGTCCGACCCGAGAGCGGGTGCACCCGGCCGAGATCCGCAACCTGGTTCTTTCAGGCAGCTCGGTGGTGGCCGGACGGGGCCAGGCGATCGCTTACGCCACCGGGGCCCGCACCGAGTTCGGCCAGGTTGCCCGTCTGACGACCTCGGTCGCGCGCGAGCGCAGCTCGCTCGAGCTGCAGATCGACGAGCTGGTGCGACGGCTCACCTTTCTCTCGCTGGGGATCGGCTTGCTGGTCTTCGCGCTGGCTTACCAGGTGGTAGGACTGGGCTTGCTGGAAAGCGCCCTGTTTGCCATCGGCATCATCGTGGCCAACGTACCGGAAGGCTTTCTGCCCACCGTCACCCTTTCGCTGGCGGTGGCCGTGCAGCGCATGGCCCGTCGCCAGGCCCTGGTGCGGCGGCTTTCGGCGGTAGAGACGCTGTCGGCCACGACGGTGATCTGCACCGACAAGACCGGGACCCTGACACAAGGATGCATGGCCCTCGAGTCCCTCTGGCTGCCTGCAGCGGGCGAGGTCGAGCGGGCCGACCCGCTCCTGACCGGAGCCGTGCTGGCCTCCAACGCGCGCCTGGTGGACCAGGTCGCCATCGGCGACCCGACCGAGGTGGCCCTGCTGGAGGCAGCTCAGCGGCTCGGCCTGGAAATCGCTGCCAGCCGTCTGCGCGAAGCTCCCTTCGACTCGCGCAGGCGGCTGATGAGCGTGGTGGTCGAAGGTCTGAGGCTCGGGTTGCCCCCTGCCCCCCAGCTGGCGCTGACCAAAGGAGCCCCGCTGGAGGTGTTGCGACGCTGCAACCGGGTGCTGCTCGAGGAGGGAGTGGTGGTCCTCCAGGCCGATGCGCGGGCGCGCATCGAGTCGGCCGCAGCAGAGCTATCCGAACGCGCGCTGCGGGTCCTGGCGCTGGCCGCCCGCCCGGGAGAGGGCCTGGATCAGCTCACTCCCCAGGCCCTGGAGCAAGAACTGGTCTTCATGGGCCTGCTCGGGCTGCACGACCCGCCCCGATCTGAGGTGCCCGGGGCCATCGAGCGGTGCCATCGGGCCGGCCTGCGGATCACCATGGTCACCGGCGACGCCGGACCCACGGCCCGGGCCATCGCGCGCCAGATCGGCCTGGAGCCCGGTCGCACGCTGACCGGAGATGAGCTCGAGCACCTCAGCCAGGCCCAGCTGCTGGCCCTGCTCCACAGCGTTCCCGAGCTGCTCTTCGCCCGGGTCCTGCCCGAGCAGAAACTGCGCCTGGTGCGCGCTTACCAGGAGCTGGGCGAGGTGGTGGCCGTCACGGGCGATGGGGTCAACGATGCGCCCGCCCTGAAGGCAGCCAACATCGGCATCGCCATGGGGCGCAAGGGCACCGACGTTGCCCGGGAGGCCTCTGACGTGGTGCTCACGGATGACAACTTCGCTACCCTGGTCAGTGCCATCGAGGAGGGAAGGACGGTTTACGCCAATATCCGCAAATTCCTCACTTACGTCCTCTCCAGCAACGTCCCCGAGATGCTGCCCTTCCTCTTCATGGTGGGGCTCAAGATTCCGCCTGCGCTGAACATCCTGCAAATTCTGGCCGTCGACCTGGGAACCGACATGGTGCCGGCCCTGGCCCTGGGCTCGGAGCCTCCCGAGCCCGACCAGATGGACCGCCCCCCGCGTCCCCGCGAGCAGGCCATGCTGGACGGCAAGCTGCTGCTGCGCACCTACGCCTTTCTGGGAATGCTCGAGGGGGCAGCCGCCATGCTGGCCTTCGCAGCCGTGTGGTGGAGCCACGGCTATGGCCTGAGCGAGCTGCAGGCGGTTACCTCCTCTCTGCTGCAGCACACCGCTCCCAGGGAGCTGGAGCTGGTCTTGCGCCAGTCCACCACCCTGGCCCTGGCCACCATCATCGCCTGCCAGCTGGGCAACGTGCTGGCCTGTCGCTCCGAGAGCCGCATCGGGGGGGCCTGGTGGCGTAACCGGCTCCTTCTCGCGGGGATGGTCCTGGAGGGGTTGGCATTGCTGGCCCTGACCCACCTTCCCGGCTGGCAGCGGGTCTTCCAGACCGCGCCCCTGAGCGGCTGGCAGTGGCTCAGCCTGCTCATCTGGCCGCCCGTGATGGTGCTGGCCGACGCCGCGGCCAAGCGGCTGCGGTTGATCTGACCTGCTTGTTGACCTGTTATCGAACCGTGATAGAGGTCAACGTCCACGAGATCAAAGCGCGCTTCTCCAAGTATCTCGACCTGCTCGAGCAAGGGGAGACCATCATCGTCTGTCGCCGGAGCAAGCCCATTGCCGAGCTTCGACCCCTGGTCACGGTTGGCAAACCGCGACCCATCGGCCTGGTCAAAGGCCTGGCCAAGGTTGGAGAAGCCTTCTTCGAGCCCCTGCCCGAGGAATGGCTGGAGCCACTGGAGCTTCCCCTCTGGCTGGCAGAAGGGGACCATCGTTTGTCGGACCGCTGCAGGACGTCCTTTCAGGACCCTGCCAGCCGCGTCTTCCTGAGCGCAGCGTCGGGCTGGGAAATCCGTCTCAAGGTCACACTCAAGAAACTGGCTTTGCGCCTTACCCCGCTAGAATATGTACCCCGGATGAGCCTGGCGGTCACGGAGGAGGACGCCATTTTTTCAGGCAAGCTACCCTTGCTACATCGCGATCCGTTGGGCAGACTGCTGGTGGCACAGGCGCTCGGCCAGGGCCTTGTGCTGGTCACTCCAGATTCTCTCATTGTGCAGTATCCAGTCCGCACGCTCTGGTAGGCTGACCCAGATCATATTCATCCACCCCCGCCTGACCTAGCTTTGTGGACATGAGAAGCATTCAGCAAGTTGCCTCCGAGCTGGGTCTGGGCCCCAGGGACCTCTTCACTTACGGCGATCAAATGGCCAAGTTGCGTCTCCCTGCCTGGGGGGACGAGCCGGGATCCGCTCGACTTGTCCTGGTGACGGCCATGTCCCCCTCTCCCGCCGGCGAAGGCAAGACCACCGTGGCCATCGGCCTGACCGACGCCCTGCGACGCATGGGCGCGCGAGCCGTGGTGGCGCTGCGCGAGCCCTCCATGGGCCCGGTCTTCGGGAAAAAGGGTGGGGGGACCGGAGGCGGACGCGCTCAGCTCTGGCCGGCCGAGCGCATCAACCTGCACTTCACGGGCGACCTGCACGCGGTCACCTCGGCCCACAACCTGCTGGCGGCCGCCCTGGACAACCACCTTCACTTCGGCAACGCGCTCGACCTGGATGTGCGCCGCCTCACCTTCCGCCGGGTCATGGACCAGAACGACCGGGCTCTGCGCCAGATCGTCGTGGGCCTGGGGGGGCGCCACCATGGCATCCCCCGCGAGGACCGCTTCGACATCACCGCCGCCAGCGAGGTCATGGCCGTGCTGGCGCTCTCGCGCGACTACGCGGACCTGAAGAAGCGATTGGGGCGCATCATCGTGGGACTGGATCGTAGCGGTCGCCCGGTCACGGCCAGCTCACTGGAGGTGGAGGGGGCCATGGCCGCCCTGCTGAGCGACGCCCTCATGCCCAATCTGGCCCAGACCATTGAAGGGACCCCGGCCCTGGTGCACTGCGGGCCCTTCGCCAACATCGCCCACGGGACCAGCTCCGTGGTAGCCACCCGGCTGGCCCTGCAGCAGGCCGAGGTGGTTGTGCAGGAGGCGGGCTTCGGGGCCGAGCTGGGGGCCGAGAAGTTCCTGGACATTTTCTGCCGCGAGCTGGGACGATTCCCCAATCTGGCCGTGGTCGTGGCCACGCGCCGGGCCCTGACCCTGCACGGGCTGGACAATCTCAAAGCCCACCTCGAGCTGCTCGAGCGCTTCGGCCTGCCCACCCTGGTGGCCCTCAACGAGATGGAGGGTGACCCGCCCGATGAGCTGGATCTCCCCCACGTGCCGGTGCGCGTCTATCAGGAAGGCGGCGAGGGTGCTCTGGCGCTGGCCCGCCAGGTGCTCGAATCGGGCCCGCCCGCGGCCGTCCGGCCGGCCTACGAGCTGAATGCCAGCCTGGTGGACAAGATCTCCAGCCTGGCCACCGGGGTCTACGGGGCCGATGGGGTGGAGTACACTCCGCGCGCCCGCACTCAGCTCGAGGAGTGCGCCTCCTTCGGCTACGGAGGCGCTTACGTCTGCGTGGCCAAGACCCAGTCCTCCCTCAGCGACGACCCCCGCCGTCCCGGACGTCCGCGTGGCTTCAAGCTGGGGGTGCGCAGCGTCTACCTGCTCGGTGGAGCCGGCTTCGTGGTGCCCCTGTGCGGAGAGATCATGACCATGCCCGGATTGGGAAAGCATCCCAACTACGAGGAGATCGATCTCTCGCCGGACGGGGTCGTCACCGGCATCTGACCTGGATCATCGTCCGTTTGGAGGCATCGGCTTAGCATGAAGGCGTGAGACGAAGAATGTTCGTGGAGGTGGCGCTGCTGCTGGTGCTGGCTCTCCAGCTTGTGAGGGCACCCGGGCGCACCAATCCGCCGGTCGAGGCCGAGCCGACCTGGAGCCCGCAGGTGGGGGCCATCGTGCGGCGGGCCTGCTACGATTGCCACTCGAACGAGACCCGTTGGCCCTGGTACAGCAAGGTCGCCCCCCTGTCCTGGTGGCTGATCGAGGAGGTCAATCTGGGCCGCGAACGGCTGAACTTCAGCACCTGGAACCGCATGCGGCCTTCCGTCCGCAAGCTGGTGCTGGAACGGTCCATCGCCCGGGCACTGGCCGAGGACATGGCTCCGGCCAGCTACCGGATGGCCCACCCCGAGGCCAGTCTGACCGAGGAAGACCGTATGGTTCTGCAGGAATGGCTGGCTGGCTACCGCGAGGAGCTGAAGCAGGAGACCCTCCTGTGGGAGCTGTTCCACCTCCCGGCCGGGGTCTGGGATCAGAAGGGCAGCCTCCCTCCCGGCTCCTGGAAGGTGACCGAGCTGAAACAGCGCGAGGCCCTGGAGATGGCGGGCGGGTTGTTGATGGTGGAAGGTAAAATCCGTCTACCCGGAGGGGTGCGGGGCTACGGAGTGCTGCTGTTGTGCGGCCAGGTCGAGCAGATCGGGCCGGTCGAGCCAGGAGTTACAGTGCTGGGGCCGGGACAGGCCGCCCCCGAGCGGCCCGTTCGCCTGTTCCTACCGGACCTGAGCGAGCGGGTGCTGGTCTTTTGCCGCGACGACGGAGAACTGGGTGAGCTTTACGAACGCACGATTCACGTGCTCTACGGCCACGGCAGCTACCTGTTGCTCGAGCCAGAGTTGGAGCGAGGCATCCCGGCCCACAGTGTGGAGCAGGCCCTGCGGGCGGCCGAGCATCTACTGGCCCAGGACCCCAGCACCAGTCTTGCTGTCTGGCGGCGGCGCTTTCGGCGGGACTGGCAGCGCGAGCTCCAGGCCATGGCCCTGGAGAGTCCGCGTGGCGCCCACTTCGAGCTGCATCCCGGGGAGCGGTTGCCTCGCTGAGCAAGATCTCCCATCCTCCGTCCTCCTTTCGGAGGAGGCCGTCAACCCCCTCGGGGGGGAGCCAGGAACACCACCAGGGTCGGTCTTCAAGCCGGTGTGATCGGGCTATGCTGAAACCAGAACAAGACCGGAGGCGACCATGAGACTCACCGACCTGACCGAGCTGTGCGAGTGGACCCAGAAGCGGACGTTCCAAGCGGGACAGAGCGTCTTCCTGGAGGGTGACAGTCCCAAGATGGTCTACCAGGTCGTGCGCGGGGTCGTCAAGCTGACCTGCGGCTCGAGCGCGGGACGCGAGATGATCGTAGGCCTGGCCTGCCCGGGCGACTTTCTGGACGTGGTGGCCATCCTGGACGGACGACCCTACGGTGTCAGCGCCACCGCCGTGCTCGGCAACGAGGTGGAGGTGGTGGTCGTGCCCCGCGAGCTGGCCCTGCGCCACGTCGCCCTGGTGCAAGAGCTGGAGCGCACCTCGCTCAAGGAGCTGCGCCACCAGCGCGACTGGACCGTGGCCATGGCCCTGGAGCGCGTGGAGACCCGGGCTCTGAGCGCCCTCAACATGCTGGCTCGCCGCCTGGGCGAGGGCAACAAGATGCAGCTTCTGCTCAACCGCCAGGAGCTCGCCGAGCTGATCGGCTCCACCACCGAGACCGCCATCCGCGTGCTCAGTCAGCTTCGGCGCCAGGGGCTGATCAAGGAGGATCACGGCTGGATGACCCTGAGCGAGGCGGCGCTGATGGCAGCCTGAGCCTTCACCCGAGGGGGATTCGTGCTCGGCCGGAAACAGCCCTCAGGCCTGTCCCCCGATGCAACGAGCTGGCGAGCAGGCTTCGCTCGAGGCTCGCCGGCCGCACTGGGGGTCCAGCATCAGGCCGTGGGAGCTCCCCCGATGCAACGAGCTGGCGAGCAGGCTTCGCTCGAGTCTCGCCGGCCGCACTGGGGGGCAGCATCAGGCCGTGGGAGCTCCCCCGAGGCAACGAGCTGGGGAGCAGGCTTCGCTCGAGGCTCGCCGGCCACACTGGGGGGCCAGGATCAGGCCGTGGGAGCGCAGCCAGCGCGAGGCCTCACATTGGGCCTGATAGCAGCTGGAGCCAGCGAAGAGGCGCGGCTTGCCGGAAGTCTCTTCGAGCGGGACGCCCCCCTGCTCGATCCAGGCCAGCCAGCCGCCATCGAGTTGCTCACGGGTTCTCAAGGTCAACCCCGGGGCGACCTCGAGTCCGGCATGAACCTGGCATGGATGGACGATCACTCCTGAAGCATACCCTCGACCCCTCGGCGGCGCTATGATCCAGATCAACTGATCCAGGTCAGGGCGCCAGGGACCGGGGGGTCCTATCCTGAAGGCAAGGTGAGGAGGCTACGCTGATGCAGAGAATTCTTGTGCCGCTGGACGGATCGGTTCTGTCCGAGCTGGCTTTGAAGGCGGCCCGCCCGCTGGCCCGCCACTGGGGAGCCGAGCTGATCCTGGTGCGGGTCGGTGACCCCTTCGTGGGCAGTCTGGCCGGACCCATTCCCACCCAGGCGGTGCGCTGGGTGGATGCCGAGCAGGCCGGTGCGCGCAAGTATCTCGACGAGCAGGCTGATCTCCTGACCAGGGAGGGCTTTCAGGTCAAGGCTCATTTCTTGACCGGCCTGGCCCAGGATCAGATCCTGCGCACCGCCAGAAGCAAGAAGGCCGACCTGATCGTGATCTGCTCCCATGGCCGCAGCGGTATCCTGCGCTGGCTGCTCGGCAGCGTGGCGGAGAACGTGCTGCGCAAGGCTCCCTGCCCCGTACTGCTGGTGCGACCGGGCAGCCCCCCCGTCACTGAGGCCGGCTTTCGCCGGGTGCTCGTCCCCCTGGACGGCTCTCCGCTGGCCTCGGCGGTGGTGGATCAGGTGGCTCCCTTCGTGGCCCCGGACGGCGCGGTGGCGGTGCTGACGGCCACCAATCTGCTGCCTCTGGATCTTTATCGCGAAGCGCGCGAGGAGTGCGTTCGCGATCTGGAGGCCGAACTGGCCCGCGCCTTCCCCAACAAGGAGCGCCACGTCTTCGACGGGGATGCAGCCGACGTGATTCTGGGCTTTGCCAGCCAGTCCGACAGCGACCTGGTGGCCATGTCTACCCACGGTCGCTCGGGCTTCAAGCGGACCATGCTCGGCAGCGTGACCGAGCGGGTGGCGCGCCACGCGGCCTGCTCGGTGCTGGCCTTCCCGCCCGCCTCCAAGACGGTAAAATCATGAGGCTCGTCATCATCGGAGGCGTGGCCCGCCACGCGGCCGGCTCGGTTCTGGCCCCCCTGCCCGCGACCAGGGAGGCGAAATCGTGAAGATCGTCATCATCGGAGGCGTGGCCGGCGGAGCCTCCTGCGCCGCCCGAGCGCGCCGGCTGAACGAGCAGGCGGAGATCCTCCTGATCGAGCGCGGGCCCTTTGTTTCCTTCGCCAACTGCGGACTGCCCTACTACGTGGGTGATGTCATCCGTGAGGAGTCCAAGCTGCTGGTGGCCAGCCCCGAGCTCTTTCGGCAGCGCTTCAACATCGAGGTGCGCACCGGGCACGAAGCGATAGCCATCCTGCCCGCCGAGCGCAAGATCGAGGTGCGCGAGCTGAGCTCGGGCCAGAGCTATCAGGTGGAGTATGACGCCCTGGTGCTGGCCCCGGGCGCCAGTCCTCTGCGCCCGCCCCTGCCCGGCCTGGACCGGGAAGGGGTCTTTGCCCTGCGCACCATGCCCGATGCGCGCGCCATTCGCGACTTCATCACCAGCCGCCAGGCGAAGCGGGCGGTGGTCGTGGGCGGCGGGTTCATCGGACTAGAGATGGCCGAGAACCTGGTGCAACGGGGCCTGGAGGTCAGCCTGGTGGAGATGCTCCCCCAGGTGATGCCCCCCTTCGACCCCGAGATGGCCAGCCTGATTGCCGAACGGATGCGCAGCAAAGGAGTGCGATTGCTGCTGGGCCAGGCCCTGGCCTCAGTGGAAGCGGACCTCACCGTGCGAACCCGCGAAGGCCTCGAGCTGCCCACCGACCTGGTCATCGTGGCCCTCGGTGTTCGGCCCGAGACGGCTCTGGCGCGCAGCGCCGGTCTTGAGCTGGGTGAACGAGGCGGCATTCGGGTGAATGACCAGATGCGCACGAGCGATCCTCACATCTGGGCGGTGGGCGATGCGGTCGAGGTTCAGGACATCGTGACCGGCCGCTGGGGTCTGCTGGCCCTGGCCGGTCCGGCCCAACGCCAGGGGCGGGTGGCGGCCGCCACTATCTGCGGACGCGAAGCCCGCTTTCGCGGTGTGCAGGGCACCGCCATCGTAGGCCTGTTCGGCCTGGCAGCCGGCTGCACCGGGACCAGCGAGCGTACACTGCGCCAGGCGGGCCGAGATGATTTCTCGGTGGTCGCCCTGCACCCGGGCCACCACGCCGGCTACTATCCGGGGGCCCGGCCCATCTCCATCAAGCTGATCTTCCGCAGCGAAGACGGCCTGATACTGGGTGCCCAGGCGGTGGGGGAAGAAGCGGTGGATAAGCGCATCGACGTGATCTCCATGGCCATCCAGAAGAAAGCCACCGTCTTTGATCTGGAGGAGTGCGAGCTGTGCTACGCTCCCCAGTTCGGCTCCGCCAAGGACCCTGTCAACATGGCCGGCATGATCGCCGCCAACGTAGTGCGCGGCGACCTCTCGCTGGCCCGCTGGGAGGAGATCGGCGAAGAGGCCGGCCTGGTGCTGGACGTGCGCGAGCCGAGTGAGTTCGAGCGCGGCCACCTTCCCGGGGCGCTCAATCTGCCTCTGGGCCAGTTGCGCTCACGGCTGGGGGAGTTGCCTGGCGACCGCAAGCTGCTGGTCTACTGTCAGGTTGGCCAGCGAGCCTACTACGCCGCCCGGCTCCTGGTCCAGCACGGCTTTTCTCCGGCTCTGCTGTCCGGAGGCTACCGCACCTGGCTCGATCGGACCGCCGCCAACGAAGACTCGCTGGTGGTCAAGTAGGTCAGCTCAGGGGATCAGGACCCGCTTGCGGTCCCGGTTGCGCAACAACAGGAAGTAAGCCGCCCCGGCCAGCTCGGTGGGCTCGAGCAGATAGGGATCGTGGCTATCGACGTGGCCCACGGGACGATTCTGGTAGGGATGGGCGTGGATAATCCCGTCGCGCTCGATGCGCCCGATGGGGTGATATTGGAAGGGCATGTCATGCACCATGCCATTGGGCTCGACATGACCGACGGGATGGAACCCGGTCACAGTATCGTGCACCAACCCATCGGAGTCGCAGCGCCCTACCGGATGGTAAGCCGAGGGGTTGTCGTTGAACGTGCCGTCATCCTCCACCCTGGCCACCGGGTGAAACGTCCGCGGAGTATCGTGAATGAGCGCCATGACCTTCACCTCCATGCTCAACCGTAGAGCGGCTTCGAGCCGGGGGCAATGATCCAGGTCATCTGGGGTCAAGGGGGAACCCACCCCCCGAGCACGCGGGGTCAGTCTGGCTCCCAGCCAGTCTCGAGCGTCGTCCCGCGGCGGTCGCAGTCGTCGTCACTGGCTCTTGCCCACGGTGAGCTTGACAGCCCGGGCCGCTGCTCGTGTAGCCGGACGACCTGGTCACGATCAGTCCTCGCTCCCACTCTTTGTCATCACCCCAGTCTTCAGGGTTGCTCGCTGAGCAGGTAGGCGAACAGATTCTCTACTCCACCGCCCCAAAAGAACGGCCCCTCAAAGCACAGTCGGTGGTCACCTCGATGCGGGGGGCTCCGTTGGCCACCCCGGCGGCTACCGCGTGGGCCAGCCAGCGATGCGGGTCGAGCAGTTGCCTGGGACGGAATCGATTCTGGGAGAGTGCCCGGACTTGCTCGCACATCAGGTCAGAGGACCGGCTCAGCCCCCCCTCAGGAGGAACCAGGTTGATATGGCTGGCCAACTCGCGAGTGGTCCAGGAGATCGGGATCAGATGGATAGCCTGGCTGATCCGTGATTGAGCCGGTCATCCGAGATGACCAGCGCAGGGCGTTCACCCGACTGCTCAATTCCATGAGCAAAATCCGGATCCACCATCCAAACTTCGCCGCGCGAGGGTTTCTGGCTGACTCCTCTGGCCAGTTCTCCGACAAGGTGCCGTTCCAGGCCTCCACGTCGGCCTGGTAGCTCTGCTCTCCTCTGGATCGGAATGCAACCTTGCGAAATCGGCATTAAGCTTCTCAAGGAAGACAGCATCCTCATAGTGCTTGAGCGCCCGCTCCAGGGCGGTTGAAGCTGACCCTCTCTGACCGGGCGATTCGCTTGAGGCGCTCGTGGGATTCGGGGTCGATGCGCACTGTGCTCACTTCCTCAGTGCAGCTCGGAAGCTACAATTTTGCCTGCACGCGAGGTATACAAAGACCAATACCCGCTGCCAAGCACGCCCGTCCGTCTCGAGCGACGGGCCAGCTCAGGAGTCACGATGCGGCCAGATCATTCCGTTTGCCCTGGCACCGGAGCCATCTCTCCGAGAAAGACCTCGCCAGCTGGCTCTCGCGCATCGTGCGCAGCAGCTCGAAGCCTTCTTGCTGCAGTTTCCAGGCCGAGCGCGGTAGCTCGCCCTCCAGCAGCTCGATCGAGCGCAGCCCCGTGCGCGCGCGCTGACCCCGAAGCGGTCGTTACAGAAGGCGCTGAGGCTGGAGAAGCCCGTCTCCTTCAGGGGCGTGCCTTCCAGCCCCGGCCTGAAAGAGCGCCCTATTCCGAGCGGGAAGCCACCAGGGCTCGATAGCGCTGATAACGCTCCTTGACCTGCTGCTGGGCTTCCTCGGCCAGCCGGGCGGCCGACTCGGGGTGGGTCTGGCGCAGGATCTGGAAGCGTCCTTCGCTCTCGAGGTACTCGCGCAGGGGCCTGGTGGGCTCTTTGCTGTCGAGCTCGAGCCCCGTGCGCGGATCGAAGCGATAGAGCAGCCAGTGGCCCGTCTCCACGGCCAGCTTCTGCTGGCGCAGTCCCTTGCCCATGTCGATGCCGTGGGCGATGCAGTGGCTGTAGGCGATGATCAGCGAAGGCCCGGGGAAGGCTTCCGCCTCGCGGAAGGCGCGCACGGTCTGGGTATCATTGGCGCCCATGGCGACCTGGGCGACGTAGACCCGACCCGTCAGGATGGCCAGCATCCCCAGGTCTTTCTTGGGCATGGAGCGCCCGGCGGCGGCGAATTTGGCCACCGCCGCCAGAGGGGTGGCCTTGGACGCCTGACCGCCCGTGTTCGAGTAAACCTCGGTATCCAGCACCAGCACGTTGACCTTGGCTCCGCTGGCGAAGAGATGATCCAGTCCGCTGCAGCCGATGTCGTAGGCCCAGCCGTCGCCGCCCACAGCCCAGATGCTGCGAGGGTTGAGGCTGTCTAGCAGGGCCATCAGATCGCGGCTCTCAGGGTCATCCCGGCCCTGCAGAGCGGCGCGCAGGTCGCCCTGCAGGCCCAGTTTCTCGACCAGCCGGCGGGCCCGGGCCGCCTGGGCATCCGCAGCCAACCGCAGGCCAAGCGCGAACTCGGCATTATCCTCGAAGAGCGAGTTGCTCCAGGCCGGGCCCCGCCCGCTGGAGAGCTTGCTCCAGGGCGTGGTAGGGAGGTTGCCTCCGTAGATGCTCGAGCAGCCGGTGGCATTGGCCACGATGGCCCGCTCGCCGAAGAGCTGGGTGAGCAGTTTGACGTAGGGCGTCTCTCCGCAGCCCACGCAGGCGCTGGAGAACTCGAAAGCCGGCTCGAGCAGCTGAATCTCTTTGACCTGGCTGGCTTTGGACGGTGGCTCCTGAGGCAGCTTGAGAAAGAACTCCCAGTGTTCTCTGCCCTTCTGGCGCAAAGGCCGCTGCTCGGCCATTCCCAGCGCCTTGCGGGCGACGTGGCTCTTGTCGCGGGCCGGACAGACATCCACGCACAGCGTGCAGCCGGTGCAATCCTCCACTGCTACCTGGAGGGTGTACAGTTGATCCGGATGCTCGCGGAACATGGACTTCTGGCTCAGGAAGCCATCGGGCGCATCGGCCAGCAGCCAGGGGGGCACCAGTTTGGCGCGGATGGCCGCGTGAGGACAGACCAGCACGCACTTGCCGCACTGGATGCACAGCTCGTTGTCCCAGACGGGAACCTCTCGGGCCAGGTTGCGCCGCTCCCAGCGAGCCGTCCCAACGGGGAAGGTTCCGTCGGCCGGAAGCGCGCTGACCGGCAGTCGGTCGCCCTGCTCGGCCATCAAGACAGCTGTGACCTCGCGCACGAAGGCGGGCGCCTCCTCGGGGACCAGCGGCTCCAGAGCTTCACCCTCGGCGACCCGACCCGCCAGAGTCACCTGGGCCATGTGCTCCAGGGCCATGGCGACCGCGGCCAGGTTCTGCTCGCGACGAGCGGGGTATTTCTCCTCGATGTGCTTCTTGATCCCCTCCATGCCATCGAGCCCCGACAGGGCGAAGAAGCAGGTCTGCATCACGGTGTTGATGCGGCCACCCAGGCCGGCGGTGCGGGCCACTCCGGTGGCGTCCACCACGAACAGGCGCAACTTCTTCTCGAGCAACTCCCGCTGGATCTCGACCGGCAGGTGCTCCCAAACCTGGTCCGCGGTGTAAGGGCTGTTGAGCAGCACGGTGGCTCCCGGCTCAGCACGCTCGAGCACCGGGTAGCGCTCCAGAAAGTCGAACTGGTGAATGCCCACGAAAGTGGCCCGTTCGATCAGGTAAGGACGAGCCATCGGGCGCTTTCCAAAACGCAGGTGCGAGACGGTTCGCGCTCCGGCTTTCTTGGAATCGTAGACGAAGTAGCCCTGCGCGCAGATTCCGGGCTGCTCGCCGATGATCTTGATGCTGCTCTTGTTGGCCCCCACCGTGCCGTCCGAGCCCAGGCCCCAGAAGACAGCCCGCACCGAATCGGGCTCCTCCAGAGTGAAGGAGGGGTCATAGTCCAGCGAGAGCCCGCTCACGTCGTCGGAGATCCCCACCGTGAAACGCGCACGAGGATGCTCGGCGCTCAGATTGTCAAAGACGGCCCGGGCCATGGCCGGGGTGAGCTCCTTGGAGGAGAGCCCGTAGCGTCCCCCGCAAATCTGCAGGGAACGTCGGTGCATGAGGGCGCAGGCCACGTCCTGAAAGAGCGGCTCGCCGCAGGCGCCCGGCTCGCGGGTGCGGTCGAGCACGGCCAGGGCGCGACAAGAATGAGGCAGACAGTGCTCCAGATGAGCGGATGAGAAAGGCCGGAAGAGACGCACCTTGATGGCTCCCACTTTCTCGCCGGCGTGCACGAGCGCGTCCGCCGTCTCGAACAGCGTCTCGCAGGCCGAGCCCATGGCCATCACCACCCGATCGGGCTCGGGGTGGCCGCGGTATTCGAACAACCGGTAGGAGCGGCCGGTGCGCTCTCCCAGGCGGTCCATCAAAGCCTGCATCAGGTCAGGGAAACGCTCGTAGTAGGGATTGGCCGCCTCGCGGGCCTGGAAGAAGACATCCGGGTTCTGGGCCGTGCCGCGCACGACCGGGTGCTCGGGACTCAGGGCCCGCTGGCGGTGAGCCAGGATCAACTCGGAGGGCAGCAGCGCCTGCAGGTCATCGTCACTGAGCAACTCCACCGGCGCGATCTCGTGTGAGGTACGAAAGCCATCGAAGACGTGCAGCACGGGCAGTCGGCCCTCCAGGCCGGCGGCCAGAGCCAGCAGAGCCTGGTCGTGCACCTCCTGCACCGTGCTCGAAAAGAGCATCGCGCAGCCGGTCGAGCGCACCGCCATGGCGTCCGAGTGATCGCCAAAGATGGACAGGGCGTGGGTGGCCAGGCTACGGGCGGCGATGTGGAGCACCATGCTGGTGAGCTCGCCAGCCAGCTTGAAAAGGTTGGGGAGCATGAGCAGCAGCCCCTGGCTGGAGGTGAAGGTCGTGGCCAGGCTGCCGCCCTGCAGAGCCCCGTGGAGAGCCCCGGCGGCTCCTCCCTCGGACTGCATTTCGATCAGTCGGGGCACGTCCCCCCACAAATTGGTCCGCCCCGTTGAAGCCCACTGGTCGCTGAGCTCCCCCATCGGGGAAGCGGGCGTGATCGGGTAGATCGCGATCACCTCGCTTGTGCGATAAGCGACCCGCGCCGCCGCTTCGTTGCCATCCATCATCCTCGCCATCGTTCGCCTCCATATTGCAGCGTGCGCAGATAGTTGGCCCGCAAGTAGACGGCGGGCTCGGCCACACGCTGCTGGCTCATGCTTCCCTTGAGCTGCTCCACCGACAGGTACTCCCGCTCGCGCATCCAGTGGCCCAGCTCGAGCACCAGCTGGCTGAGCCGCTCGGGGCCGTGAAGCAGAAGCTCCGAGGCCATCTGCACCGCGCTGGCGCCAGCCATCAGCGCCTTGAGCACGTCCTCGACCGTGTGGGCTCCCCCGGTCACGGCCAGATCCAGGCCCACCCGAGCAAACATCACCGCCGTCCAGGTAAGCGCCGAGAGCATTTCGTAGGAGCGGCTCAGCTCCAGGTGGGGCACTACCTCCAGTTGCTCGAGATCGAGGTTGCACTGGTAGAAGCGGTTCCAGATCACCACCGCGCTCGCACCTGCCTTCTCGAGCTGGCGCACGAAGTGCACCGGGGAGCTGAGCTGCGGTCCGAGCTTGACGGCCAGCGGGATGTGGATCTGCTGGCGCACTCCCTGCACGATCTCGAGGTAACGCTGCTCCACCTCGGCCCCCGAGCGCTCGGGATCGGCCGCCAGGTGGTAGAGGTTGAGCTCCAGGGCGTGGGCCCCGGCCCGCTCCAGGCGCGAGGCGTAGCCCACCCAGCCACCCGAGGTGCAGCCGTTGAGACTGGCGATCACGGGAATCCCCAGCCGGCGCCGGGCCCCCTCCACCAGCTCGAGGTACTCGTCGGCCTGCACCCGGTACTCGCGCAGAGGTGGGAAATAGCTCACCGCCTCGGCGTAGGCCTCGGCTCCCTGGTGGCGGATGCTCTCGGCCAACTCGTGCTGCAGATCGACTTGCTCTTCAAAGAGCGAAGCCAGCACAACGGCCGGCGCACCCGCGTCCTCCAGCCGTTTGAGGCCGTCAAGGCTGGAGGTGAGCGGAGAGGCCGATGGGATCAGCGGATGCTCCAGGGTCATGCCCAGGTAGCGGGTTCTCAGGTCGGGTCTCATGGGGCTCCTTTCGGGAAACGCAGCAGGTCGAGACCAGCTCGTCCTCCCAGGGGATGTTCAGGGTGCCTCCTGGAGCCAGCAGGCTCAGGTAGGCGGCCAGGTTGCGAGCGAGCATCTGGCTGCAGGAATAGGGAAGCTGGGAGGGCAGATCGCGCAGGCCCAGCAAGTGCACGCCGCGGTGCAGGTAGACCTCGCCGGCCCGGGTGAGCTCGCAATTGCCCAGGGCCAGGTCAACCACGACCGCGCCGGGCTGCATGCCCTCCACCATCGCCCGGGTCACCAGCACCGGCGCCGGCCGCCCGGGCACCGCGGCAGTCCCGATGACCACGTGAGAGGCTGCCACGGCCCGGGCCAGGTCTTGCTGCTGGCGAGAGAGCACCTCCTCGGGCTGCTCGCAGGCGTGCATCTGGTCGCACTCGGGCCGCTCCACCTCGGGGGGAGTCAGCACCAGCGCGCCCACGCTGCGGATCTCGTCCTGCGCAGCGGGGCGAATGTCGTAGCCGGTGACCACCGCGCCCAGTCGCCGGGCGGTGGCCATGGCCATCAGACCGGCCACCCCTGCGCCCAGCACCAGCACCCGGGCCGGCGGCACGGTGCCGGCCGCCGTCGTCAGCATCGGGAAGAAGCGGGGACAGCGCTCCGTGGCCAGGAGGGCGGCCCGGTAGCCGGCCGCCGTGCCCAGGGTGGACAGGACGTCCATGCTCTGGGCACGACTGATGCGGGGGAGGCGCTCGAGCGCGAAGGCATCCACTGCGGCGGGCCGGCTCTCCCCCAGCAAGCCCACCAGCACCGTGCCGGGGCGAGGAGCGGGCCAGGTGGCAGGGTCGAGCGTCAGGACGATGTCGGCCTGCTCCCAGAGCTCCTGGCGAGAGACCGTGGACGGATAGTCGAAACCTGCTCTCTCACCGGCACGCTCCTCCACCAGACACGTAAAACCGAGCGCCGTGAGCCGATCCACCCCTTCAGGGGTGAGGGCCACCAGGGCTCGTGTGCACTCGCGGGGGATGCCAACGATACTCACAGCGCCTTCATCCTGGCCACCAGCCGACCCAGGGTCTCGCGGGCGTCTCCGAACAAGAGCGCGCAGTTGGGAAGCGCGAACAGGGGGTTCTCCACGCCCGCAAAGCCGGGCTTCATGCTGCGTTTGAGCACGATCACCGAGCGGGCCCGATCGGCATCCAGGATCGGCATGCCATAGAGCGGCGAGCTCTTGTCCTCGCGGGCGGCCGGGTTGACCACGTCGTTGGCTCCCACCACCAGGGCCACGTCGGTGGAGGGGAACTCGGGGTTGACCTGCTCCATCTCCTTGAGCTGGTCGTAAGGGATGTTGGCCTCGGCCAGGAGCACGTTCATGTGCCCCGGCATGCGGCCGGCCACGGGGTGGATGGCAAACTCCACCTCGCCCCCGTGCGCGGCCACCTGCTCGGCCAGCTCGCGCACCGTCTGCTGGGCCTGCGAGACGGCCATGCCGTAGCCGGGCACGACCACCACCTTGCGGGCGTAAGCCAGCTGCACAGCGGCGTCCTCCAGGGTCACCGAGCGGATGGTCTGGTCGGCGTGGCTCGTGGTGGCCGTGGGGGTGCCAAAGGCACCGAACAGGACGTTGGTGAAGGAGCGGTTCATGGCCCGGCACATCAGGATCGACAGGATGAAGCCCGAGGCTCCGTCCAGCGCCCCGGCGATGATCAGCACCTGGTTGCCCAGGGCAAAGCCCGTGGCCGAGGCCGCCAGCCCGGCGTAGGAGTTGAGCAGCGAGACCACCACCGGCATGTCGGCTCCCCCGATGGGCAAGACCATGAGGATGCCCACCACCAGGCCCAGGGCAGCCATGCCCAGGAGCAGCGGGGTGGAGGTGGGGGTGGTCATGAGGGCCCCGTAAAGCAGTACCGTGGCTCCGAAGAGGCCGAGGTTGGTGGCGTTCTGGAAGGGGTAGACGATGGGAGCGGTGGGCAGCAGCTCTTGCAGCTTGGCGAAGGCCATCAAGCTGCCGGTCACGGTCAGCGACCCGAACAGCACCTCGAAGCCCAGCGCGGCGTGCTGCAGGGTGCTCAGCTCGGCGGCCCGGTGCAGGTGCTCGGCCACCCCCACCAGCACCGCCGCCAGCGCTCCGAAAGCGTGCGAGAGGGCGATGCGCTGAGGCATGGCGGTCATCGGCATGTAGATGGCCATGGCTGCCCCGATGGCGCCCCCTGTGAAGATGCCCAGAGCGATCCAGAGGTAGGTGCGGAGCTCGGGGCTGAGCAGGGTGCCCCCGACCGCGGCCAGCATGCCAAGCGCCGCCAGCTGGATGCCCCGCCGCGCCCCACGCGGGTCGGTCAGGCCCTGCAGGCCGAGAATCAGGAGCACGGAGGCCAGCAGGTAAAGCCAGGACATCATGGCTTGCGGAACATCTTCAGCATGCGGTCCGTGATCAAAAAGCCACCGATCACGTTGATACTGGCGGCGGCCACGGCCACGGTTCCCAGGATGGTGGGCACCGTGCCGTGGTCACCGCCAGCGAGCAGGATCGAGCCCACCAGCGAAATCCCGCTGATGGCGTTGGTCGCGGCCATCAGCGGGGTGTGCAAGAGGGCCGGCACCCGCCCGATCACCAACCAGCCGACGAAGGCCGACAGAATGAAGATGTAGAGCGTGTCCATCTCTTCACGCTTTCCTGAGTATCGTCAGGCTTTCCTGTGAGTCTTCAGGCTCTCTTGTGCATCTGCTGCATCACGGCCAGCAGCAAGCCGATCTCTTCCTGATGCAGCTCGAAGAGCGCTCGCAAAGCCTGTCGGGTGCCCTCGGACTCGACCGCCGTAAGGTACTCCACCAGGTCGTTCCGGGCCGTATCCCGCCGATGGACCAGCTCCGCCAGGGGGGCCGGGATCTCCCCGCCCAGAAGCTCTTTGAGGGCCTCGTGGTGGCCCTGGGTGGCGATGTTTTGCATGTTGGTCACCTCCTCCGTCGAGTCTAGGAGGCGGGGGGTGGGGCAGCTATGACCTGGATCAGGATGAAGCCGTCCAGTTGACCCGCTACTGCCGGCTGCCAACTGCCGAGGGCTTGGGAGCCCCACCGCCCGACGTGGGGATCCCCACCTTCCGAGGTGGGGCCGACGGGCGAGCTCGAGCCAGGGCCATACTGGGCGGACCTGGGAGCGGGTGGAGCGTTCGAGCGAGCACCTGGAATCGCGTCACTCGAGCCAGGGCCCCAAACTGGTCGGACCTGGGAGCCCCGGGACCCGCTTCAGGCGGGAAACAGGCTGTCGAGGAGCACCTGAAAGACCCCCCGGGCCTCCAGAGGCGGACCCCCCTCGGGGGTAATCAGGACCGGGGCGTAAGCGGGCGCCGGTGGTCGTCCATGCGAGCCGCGCACCAGGCTCTCATCCAGCGCGACCACATCCAGCAGGTTGCGCAAACCCAGCTTCCGGGCCAGCATCTTCCTGGCCAGGGTCAGCCGTGGGAAGCGCAGCGCAGGCTCGAAGTGCAGCTCCAGGGGGTCGAAACCCGGCTTGCGGTGAATCTCCACCGTGCGGGCGAAGTCGGGCGCCCGGCGCTCCTCCTCCCAGTAACGGTAGCTGAACCAGTAGCCGGGCGCGGCCACGACCACCAGCTCTCCTGAGCGAGGATTCGAGCCGCCCGACTGCACGCGCTCCACCCCCTCAGTCTGCTCGAGCCTGGCCCTCACCTCGTTCACGCCGTCCCGAACATACACCTGGGCCACCTGGTGGTCGCACACCGCGAAGGCGCGCGAGGCTCCCGCATCGAGCAGCTCATGCCCCAGCTCGTTTCGCACCGTCAGCCAGCCGGACCGGCGGAGCAACAGATTGAGGGGAACCGAACGCTGGACCGGCTCGATGCCATACTCGCTGACCAGCAGCACCCGCACTCCCTGGCTGGCGTAGAAAGCGCTCAGCTCCCCCACCACCGTGTCGATCTCGCTCAGGGCCGGCTGCAGGTCGCCGGTGCGCTGGAGAGCGTAATCGAGATGAGGCAGGTAGACCAGGCTCAAAGTGGGTCGGTAGCGCTCGTAGACCCGCCGGGCAGCTCGGGCAATCCAGCGGCTGGAGGCCAGGCCAGCCAGCGGGCCCCAGAAGGCGTGCAGGGGGAACTGCCCCAACTCGCGCTGCAACTCGTCGCGCAAACCGGGCGGGTAAGTGTAGATGTCGGGACGTTTGGTGCCATCGGCCTTATAGATGGGGCGAGGTGTGACCGAGACGTCCACGCTGGAATACATGTTGAACCACCAGAACAGGTTGGCGCAGGTCACCGCGGGATCACGACGGCGAGCGACCTCCCAGACCTTCTCGCCCTGCACCAGGCGGTTGGACTGCTTCCAGAACAAGATCTCGCAAAGCTCGCGGTCATACCAGCCGTTGGCCACGATGCCATGGTCCTCGGGGGACAGTCCGGTCAGCATGGTGGCCTGCACCGGGCAGGTCACGGCCGGCAGGCAGGGAGTGACCCGGCGCGCCTTTCCCAGAGCGCTCATGCGAGGCGCGGCGGCTAGCAGCGGCTCGGTCAACCCGACCACCAGCAGCAGAGCAGTGGGTCGGGCCATCAGGCCGGCACCCCGCGCGGAGCGTTCATGCGGGGAGGCGCGGCCAGCAGCAGAGCAGTGGGTCGGGCCATCAAGCCGACACCCCGCGCGGAGCTCTTATGCATCAGGTCTGCACCCCGCGCGGAGCGCTCACGCGGGGAGGCGCGGCCCCCAGCATCAGCAGCGCGGAGGGTCGGGCCATCAGCCCCAGTCCCAGAGCGCTCATGCGGGGAGCGGCGGCCAGCAGCAGAGCAGTGGCTCGGGCCATCAAGTACCGGAAACCCGGCGATGCCAGAGCCTGGTGAGCACGAAGCCCACCAGGCCGGGCCAGCCGGAATGACCGAAAGCGGCCAGCAAGCAGGCATCCAGCAGGCTGATAGCGGCGATCAGGGTCAGCACCATGGCCTTGACGTTGCCCCGATTGGCGAAATGGCGAGCCCGAAACAGTGCCAGCAGCAACACCAGGGCATAGAAGGCCAACTGGTAGAGGGCCAACACCATTCCCATCACGGTCAGAATCGTCACGGCTACCTGCAGGGTGGTGAGCCAGCCCTTACGGACCTGCTGAAAAGCCTCGCGCCGGGCCAGCAGAGTCAGCAGGGTGACGTAGCCGCTCAGCAACAGGGCCGAAACCAGTAGAGTCGGCCTCAGCTCATGGGTGACGCAGAGAAGGATCAGCCCCCGGCAGCCACCCATCAACAGGGCAGCCAGCCCGGTCCGCTTGTGAACCAGGTTGTAGGCCACCACCAGAGCCACCAGCGGGGTGGCCCAGCGCCCCCCGGCCATCAGCAAGAAAGTTGCGCCTCCGGCCAGGAGAAAAGCCGCTACCAGGGCCGCCTGCCAGAGGCGGACCCTCCCTGACGGGATGGGCTTGTCGGGCCGATAGCGCCGGTCCCAGGACAGGTCGCAGCAGTCGTTGAGGGCCATTCCGCCCAGGTAGATAAAACTCAGCGCCAGGAAGAACAGCGGGTTGCGCTGGCCCGACAGAGCCATGGCCACCAGCACGTTGGTCCACACGGTAGGGAGGTTGGAGGCGCGCAGAAGCTCCAGCATGGGAGAGCCTTTCCTCTCAGGCCCCGCCCGGGTCCTGCACGGTTCCAGGCCAGGGTCCAAGCCGCAGACGATGCCGGCTTCAACGGGTCTTGCCCGGTTTCCAGGTCAGGATCCGAGCCGTAGTCGATGCCAGCTGCAACGGGTCCTGCCCGGTTTCCAGGTCAGGATCCGAGCCGTAGTCGATGCCAGCTGCAACGGGTCCTGCCCGGTTTCCAGGCCGGGACCCGAGCCGTTCCAGATTCCAGACACAATGACGGCTTCAACGGGTCCTGCCCGGTTCCAGGCCAGGGTCCGAGCCGTTCCAGATTCCAGACACAATGACGGCTTCAACGGGTCCTGCCCGGTTCCAGGCCAGGGTCCGAGCCGCAGACGATGCCGGCTGCAACGGGTCTTGCCCGGTTCCCAAATCAGGGGTCTGAGCCTGTGGGGCGAGCAGGTCGACCTCGGGAACTCGGGGCGCTACGCTTCTGGGCACTGATACGCTGCCGCCGAGCGCGCGCACGCTCCCAGGAGCCGCCAGATTGAAAGTCGCTGGCGTGCTCTCTTCCGTGACAAGCGGAGCAGAGGAGGCGAAGGTTCTCCAGCGCGTTGCTACCACCTCTGGAAAGGGCGCGAATGTGGTGCACGTGGAGGATACCGTGCTGTCCACAGGACTCACAGCAGCCGCCAGCTCGAGCCACCACCGACCGCACCACATCGGCCGGCAACTTCTTGCGGCGTCTTCCTCCGAGCAACAGCACCGAAGTGGTTGCCGGCTGCGAGCCCTGCACCACTACCGAGGTGGCCCGGGCAAGATAATCTTCCGAGCTCTGTCGAGAGACAGCCAGGGGTCCGCGGTCGGTCTGCACGAAGCCCGCCCCGTCTGGCTCGAGGCGGACCACGACCGGATTCCGTTGGAGCGAATTACCGCCGGTGCTAGCCACATGGCGACGCGCCAACTCAAGGATCACTTCCCTGGAGCTAACCTTGCGCCCGAACTGGCTGGATAGCCGACCTACGATGGCTCCCCACTCGGCGTATTCCTCAGCGCTAAGCTCAACGACCAGGCGCACGCGCTGGGGAGCAGGGAGCCCGTCCTCCTCAAGCAGGGAACCAGCGAGCAGGCAACCCGGCACCGGCTGTCCGAACGGTTCGCCTGACCGCAGCTCAGCACATCGGGTCACGCCCGGGCAGTCATCAGGATGGCCAGGGACATCAGCCCCAGAGGCGGCGGAGCCGTCCCCCGGGCCAACCTGGTCCAAGCGTTTCCGGGTGTGCCGGGGACCACCTGCTGCCAACTCATCCCCAGGCCCTTTCAGCCCACCCGGGCCATCCGATTCAGAGTGGATCCGGGTCTGCCCAGAGCCACCGGCAGGCAACTCAGCCCCAGACCCGGACAGCCCACCCGGGCCATCCGATTCAGAGTGGATCCGGGTCTGCCCAGAGCCATCGGCAGGCAACTCAGCCCCAGACCCGGACAGCCCACCCGGGCCATCCGATTCAGAGTGGATCCGAGTCTGCCCAGAGCCATTGGCAGGCAACTCAGCCCCAGACCCGGACAGCCCACCCGGGCCATCCGACTCAGAGTGGATCCGAGTCTGCCCAGAGCCATCGGCAGGCAGCTCCACCCCGGGCCCTGACAGCCCGGGCAATCCAGTTCTCGGGCAGAAGCTGGGGCCGAAGAGTCCGGGCTGAGGCTCTGATCGGCCGAGCGATTGAACCGCAGGTATGGCGGCATCCTCGACCACACCTCTCAATCCTCCGGGAAGTTCGGGAGCATCCACAACCCTGCCGGGCGGTCCGGAAACGAACTTTCTCTGAGCGTGCGTGATCAAGAGGCTGTCAGCCTGGTTGCGTACGGACCGAACGCGACGCTCGAAGGCCGCCGGGCTGCAAACCACCCGCTGGCGCACCTGATCGGTGGTATGAGTGCGAGCAAACTCGAGCCAGGCAAGCTCGGTCCCCGGCGTGGCCACCCGGGTTATCTCACGCACCTTTGCATAACCGAGTTCGCCCCTGTGGAACGCGCGGCTCAGATCTGGAAGATGCTCCAGCACTCTCATGATGCGAAGCAGATTGCTGGCTTTGGCGGGCTCGATGTCCAGGCGCACGATGGCAAACGCAACGGTGCTTCGAAATCCCGCCGACTGGTAGGCCCGAGTGTGCTCGATGGCGAGCAACCAGGCACCTAACTCCCACTCGTTGGCGGTCACGCCGCGAGCGGCTTCTGCAGCCCCCCGGAGCATTGCTTCAGGCTGCTGCTGAGAATAGTGAGAAAGACACAGGGACATAAGGATACCTCGCAAGTTGGGGTTGGGGAGAAAGAGGAGAGAAGTGGATGCCGATAGGGAACCGGATTTCTGCGGAAAAACTTCGTGAAACTTCTCAAGCTCACCTGCGGACAAATGTTCGTTTTTTAAACCGCCGGTATCGACCGCCTGTTCGATTCCAGGATAGAGACTCTCGCCCCTGAAGGTTTCACGGAAAGCGGGGCAAGTCCCGTTCTGAGCGGGTTCACGAGCACCCCTGCCACCTGAACCGGGGAGCCGACTTCACGAGCAGTCGGGGGTCCACCATACCGAACCCGGTGCGAGGCGCCCGTCACGAGCAGGTCAGGGAGTACACCACCGTGGTCGGCCACCCGGCGCGCATCACGAGCAGGAGGGGGTCCACCATACCGACCCCCAGCGCGAGGCGCCCGTCACGAGCAAGTCGGGGAGTACACCAGGTTGGTCGGCCACCCGGCGC
>JAANMY010000121.1_pt1 | contig 102406 bp, 98 predicted proteins | sample 7279691 | NCBI WGS metagenome assembly JAANMY01 (sample SAMN14094543, study PRJNA606508) | bioreactor metagenome | isolation source: A lab-scale SPAN reactor treating ammonium-rich wastewater day 388 | place: Ireland: Galway | collected 2018-02-07 | reverse complement strand
CTTTTTCGGAAGACCTGAATGCAAGAACAATACAACCCGCAGCAGATTGAAACGGCACTGCAGCAGCAATGGGAACAGAGCAACGCCTTTAAAGTGACTGAAGATAACAGTAAAGAAAAGTTCTACTGTCTGTCGATGTTTCCCTACCCCAGCGGGCGTTTGCATATGGGTCATGTGCGTAACTACACCATAGGTGATGTGGTTAGCCGCTTCCAGCGTATGCAGGGTAAAAACGTACTGCAGCCTATGGGGTGGGATGCCTTTGGTTTACCGGCAGAAAACGCCGCTATTAACCATAAAACCGCACCGGCAAAATGGACTTACGAAAACATCGATTACATGAAAAACCAGTTAAAGCGCTTAGGCTTTGGCTACGACTGGAGCCGCGAAGTGGCGACCTGTAAGCCAGAGTACTACCGCTGGGAGCAATGGTTTTTCACCAAGCTGTACGAAAAAGGCCTGGTATACAAAAAAATGGCCACCGTGAACTGGGACCCGGTAGATCAGTGCGTACTGGCCAACGAGCAGGTTATTGATGGCCGCGGCTGGCGTTCAGGCGCTTTGGTTGAGCAGCGCGAATTAGCCCAGTGGTTTATTAAAATTACCGCTTACGCCGAAGAGCTGCTGGCCGATTTAGACCAGTTAGACGGCTGGCCAGAGCAGGTAAAAACCATGCAAAAAAACTGGATTGGCCGCTCTGAGGGCGTCGAGATCCGTTTTGATGTCGCGAGCAGTGAACAAAGCCTGAGCGTTTACACCACCCGGCCAGATACGCTGTACGGTGTAACCTATGTGGCGGTTGCCGCCCAGCACCCGCTGGCACAGCAAGCGGCAGCCAATAATGCCGAACTGGCAGCCTTTATTGAAGAGTGCAAAGGCGGCAAGATGGCTGAGGCCGAGCTTGCTACCATGGAGAAAAAAGGCTGCGCCACCGGCCTGTTTGCCGTACACCCGTTAACCGGCGAGCAGGTGCCGGTATGGGTTGCCAACTTTGTGTTAATGGACTACGGCTCTGGTGCCGTTATGGCGGTACCCGGCCATGACCAGCGTGATTATGAGTTTGCCACCAAATATCAGTTACCTATTAAGCAAGTGGTTACCGCAGCGGATGGCAGCGCAGTGACATTAGCACAAGCCGCCTATACCGACAAAGGCGTGTTAATTAACTCGGCCGAGTTTAATGGCCTGGACTTTGATGCCGCCTTTAACGCCATTGCCGACAAACTGGCCGGCATGGGCCGCGGCGAAGTAAAAGTCAATTACCGTCTGCGCGACTGGGGTGTATCACGCCAGCGCTACTGGGGCGCCCCTATTCCGATGCTGAATCTGGCCGATGGCAGCCAGGTGCCGGTACCGGAAGATCAGCTGCCGGTACGGTTACCGGAAGATGTGGTGATGGACGGTGTAATATCACCGATTAAAGCCGACCCGAACTGGGCAAAAACCACCTACAACGGTAGCGAGGCGTTCCACGAAACCGACACCTTCGACACCTTTATGGAGTCGAGCTGGTATTACGCCCGCTACTGCAGCCCTGATTACGATAAAGCCATGCTGGACCCGGCCAAAGCCAACTACTGGCTACCAGTCGATCAGTATATCGGCGGTATTGAACACGCCATTTTGCACCTGTTGTACAGCCGTTTTTTCCACAAGCTGCTGCGCGATGTGGGTTTAGTGCAATCTGACGAGCCGTTTAAGCGCCTGTTATGTCAGGGCATGGTACTGGCCGAAACCTTTTACCGCGACAGCGACAATGGCGGTAAAGTCTGGTTTTCACCGGCAGATGTCACCGTACAGCGCGATGACAAAGGCCGCATTATCAGTGCAGTGCTAAGCAGCGATGGCCAGCCGGTGCAATCGGCCGGTATGAGCAAGATGTCCAAGTCGAAAAACAACGGCATCGATCCGCAAAAAGTGATTGATCAGTACGGCGCCGATACCGTGCGCTTATTTATGATGTTTACCGCACCGCCAGAGCAAACGCTGGAGTGGTCAGACTCGGCCGTAGAAGGTGCGCACCGCTTTATTAAGCGTATTTATACCCTGGTGAGCGACTTTGCTGACGCAGGCCCGGTTGGCAAACTGGACCTGGCAGCTTTGAATAACGAGCAGAAAACCCTGCGCCGTGAGCTACACAAAACCATTGCCAAGGTATCAGACGATATTGGCCGGCGTTACACCTTTAACACGGCTATTGCCGCCATTATGGAGCTAAGTAACAAGCTGCAAAAAGCCAGCCTGGCCACTGAACTCGATCGCGCTGTAATGCAAGAGGCCATACTGGCGCTGCTGCAAATGTTAAACCCGATTACACCCCACGTAGCGCAATACCTGTGGGCGCAACTGGGCCAGAGCAACAGCATAGAGCAAACCGCCTGGCCACAGGCCGATGCGGCCGCCATGGTAGAAGATGAAAAACTGGTCGTGGTGCAGGTTAACGGCAAGGTACGCGGCAAAGTCACCGTCGCCGCTGATGCGACAGAAGACAGCGTATTGGCAGCGGCAAAAGCCGACGAAAATGTTAGCCGTCATCTTGAGGCTGTCAGCATTCGTAAAGTGATTTACGTGCCTGGCAAACTGTTGAACCTGGTGGTGGGCTAGTATGGCCCGCCTCACCACACTGTTGATGGTGTTTGCCGCACTGCTGCTTAGCAGCTGCGGTTTTCACCTGCGCGGCGACCTGCCACTTAGCCACTTTCCGGCCATTTATGTGCAAAGTGAGCGTCACTCTGAGTTAGCCGCGCTGGTTAAAGCGCGGTTTAGCTATAATAAGGTGACCTTGCTGGACAGCTACCAACAGGACGCTCCGGTGCTGGAGCTGGTAAAAGACTCGCTGGAGCGGCGCACGCTTTCACTGTTCCCCAACGGTCAGGTAGCCGAATACGAGCTGATTTACAAAGTGCAGTACCGCTTAACTATGCCAAATGCTGAAGCTCAGCCCTACCAGTTTGAGTTGTATCGCGATTATCAGGACGACCCCAACCAGGCACTGGCCAAAGCCAAAGAGCTGGAGCTGCTGCTGGGCGAATTACGCCAACAGGCGGCCAACCGCATATTACGCCAGCTGTCCAGGTTACAGTAATGAGCGTTGGCAACAGTTGATGCAAAAACTCTACGCCAACCAACTGCCACAACATGTTCAGGGCCCGCTGGCAGGCTGTTATTTGCTGTTTGGCGAAGAGCCACTGCAAAAGCTCGAAGCGATAGATGCCATTCGCGCCGGCGCCAAAGCGCAGGGGTTTGCCGAGCGCATCAGCCTCAGCGCCGATGCACAGTTTGACTGGCAGCAGCTGGCCAGTGAGCTTAGTGCCATGTCGCTGTTTGCCGAGCGACGCCTGATAGAGCTGGAGCTGGTGCAGCAAAAGCTCAGCAGTGAAGCCAATGAGCAATTAAAGGCACTGCCACAACAGTTGCACAGCGATATTATTCTGCTTATTCATGGCGAGCGCAGTTTTAGCGAAGTCAGTAAACTGGCCTGGTTTAAACAACTAGCCGCCCAGGCCGTGCAGGTACCCATTTACCCGCTGGATGAACGGCAAAGCCAACAATGGCTGCGTGATCGTGCCCGTATGTTACAGCTGTCGCTTAGCAGTGATGCGCTAAGCCTGTTACAACAACATTGTGCCGGTAACTTGTTAGCCGCCCACCAAGAGCTGGAAAAACTGGCGTTAAGCCAGCTACCAGCGCCTTTAGATGCGACAGCGTTAAGCCAGTTTTTAGCCGACCACTCCAGCTTTACCGTGTTTCAACTGGTAGATGCGATATTACAAGGCCAGCTGGATGAGGCGCTACACCGGCTACAGCGGCTGTGTCAGCAGGACACTGAGCCGGTGATCATTGCCTGGCAGCTGCATAAAGAAGTGGCGCAGCTACGCCAACTGCTGCAAGCCCAGCAACAAGGCGGTAACCTTAGCGAACAGTTTAAACAACTGGCTATCTGGCCCAAGCGCCAAAGCCTGTACCAGCAAGCTCTGGCGCGATTTTCGCTACCTTATCTGGATTATTTACTGCAAGAGCTGGCGGCTTTTGATCGCTTATATAAAGCCGGCCTGCTGCCCGACACCGATGTTGCGCTAGCGCATCTGGTCAGTTTTATGATTAAGCCTGTCGCCAAAACCTTTTCGCTGCAGCAGGCTTGTGATGACTAAAGCTGTGATCACTGAGCCAGGGATAGCTAAAGAAATAGGCATACTGGGCGGCACCTTTGACCCGGTGCATCAGGGCCATATTGCCTGTGCCGATTTCGTCCGCCGCTATTGTCAGTTAGACGAAGTACGACTGATGCCGTGCCATTTACCGGCGCACCGCGCCAGCCCCGGTGTTGATGGCCCAACGCGCGCCGAAATGGTGAAACTGGCAATACAACACCACCAAGCGTTGGCGCTGGAGCCGCTTGAACTGAATAAAGCCACGCCGTCTTATACTGTCGATAGTCTTCAGCTATTGTCTGCCCGCGAGCCCGGCAGCCGCTTTTATTTTATTATCGGCATGGACTCCTTGTGCTACTTCCGGCAATGGAAAAACTGGCAGGGTATTTTGCAGTATTGTCATCTGCTGGTGTGCCAACGCCCCGGTTACCAGGCCACAGAAGCCGACGCACCCTATTTGCTTGAGCACTATGCTGTCGATAGCCTGAGCGCGCTGAAACAGCAGCCGGCCGGCGCTATTTTGCTGTTACCCAATCCGCTTAATGACATCAGCGCCAGCCAGATCCGTCAGCAACTGCATAGCAGCGGCACAGCTGCGGCTTTAGATCCAGCGGTATTGAACTATATTCAAAGTCGACAACTCTATCGGTAGCGGCTATCGCTGCCAGTAAACTGTGGTAAAATGCCGCTTTTTTCAAGCGCAGAGGAATCAGGGTGCAAACAACCGAGCTGGTAAGTTTTATTCAGGACAAAATTGATGACATGAAAGGCCGCGATGTCGTGACTTTAGATGTACGCGGCAAATCCAGCGTAACCGAATTTATGATTATCTGCTCCGGTACGTCCAACCGTCATACTAAATCTATTGCTGACTATGTGGCGGCAGAAGTAAAAAAAGCCGGTATTAATGCCTTGGGTATTGAAGGCCAAAGCTCAGGCGAGTGGGTACTGCTGGATTTGGGCGACGTGGTCGTGCATGTGATGCTGGAAGACAGCCGTAGTTTTTACCAGTTGGAAAAGCTCTGGAGCGCCTAAGCCGCGATGAAGTTAACACTGATTGCCGTTGGCAGTAAGATGCCCAGCTGGGTGCAAAGCGGTTATGAAGAGTATGCCCGGCGCTTTCCGCGTGATATGCCATTGGAGCTGATTGAAATTGCTGCTGGCAAGCGTGGCAAAAATGCCGACATTAAACGCATTTTAGAGCAGGAAGGCGAAAAAATGCTGGCGGCGGTGCCACGAGGCAGCAAAATTGTCACGCTGGAAGTAACCGGCGACAACTGGAGCAGCCCGCAGCTGGCCGCCAAACTGACAGACTGGCAGCGCGATGGCCGCGATGTCTGCTTACTGGTGGGCGGGCCTGAAGGCCTGGCACCAGCCTGTATTGCCGCCAGTGAAGCAAAATGGTCGTTATCCGCCCTGACACTGCCCCACCCTTTGGTGCGAGTGGTATTGGCTGAGAGCTTATACCGGGCCTGGAGTATTTGTACTAACCATCCGTACCACCGCGAGTAAAGATGTTAAAAAAACGCGTTGCCATCCAGGATTTTGCTGCCGAATCCCGCCTGTTTAACCAAAGGGCGGTGGTGGCTATGTTGGTGGTAGTGCTGCTGTTTTCTGTCATCATCTTCAATATGTACCAGTTGCAGGTGGTGAAATACCAGGATTATCAGACCCGCTCGGAAGGCAACCGTATTAAAGTGGTGCCAATGGCGCCTAACCGTGGCTTAATTTACGACAGAAGCGGCATTTTGCTGGCAGAAAACCGGCCGGTATTTTCACTGGAGCTGGTGCCAGAGCAAGTTAGCGACATGAGCGCCACCCTGGACGCACTGGCAGAGCTGATTGAGCTAAGCCCCGAGCAAACCGACAACTTTTTAAAACAGGTGCGCGCCCAGCGCCGCTTTAACAGCATAGCGTTAAAAGAGCAGCTGACCGACACTGAAGTGGCCATTATTGCCGCCAACCAACACCGTTTTCCCGGCGTGACGGTTGAGGCGCGCTTAAGCCGCCACTACCCTTTTGGTGATTTATTTACCCATGCTATCGGTTACATTGGCAAAATAAACACACGTGAGCTGCAACAACTGGAGCAAGATGGCGAAGCGGCCAATTATGCCGCCAGCCGCGATATCGGCAAAATTGGCCTGGAGCGTTACTATCAGCGCGAACTACATGGCACCATGGGCTATCAGGAAGTCGAAGTTAACAACCGGGGCCGCACCATCCGGGTGTTGCGCTCGGTGCCGGCAATGTCGGGCCAGAATATTCACTTAGGCCTCGATGTTGGTCTGCAGCTGACAGCACAGCAAGTGCTAAAGCAGCAGCGCGGCGCTATTGTTGCGATAGACCCACGTGACGGCGCTGTATTGGCGTTTTACAGTAACCCCAGTTACGACCCGAACTTATTTGTCCATGGCATCAGCTCAGCGAACTACAACGCGCTGCTAAACTCACGCGACAGGCCGCTGATAAACCGGGTTACGCAGGGCGCTTATCCACCGGCCTCAACCATTAAACCGCATCTGGCGTTGCTGGGGCTGGAAACCAACACGGTTACACCACAAACCAAAATCTGGGATCCGGGCTTTTTTATGTTGCCCAACAGCGATCACCGTTTTCGTGACCACTTACGTTGGGGCCATGGTTGGGTTGATGTCTACACGGCGATGATTAAAAGTTGTGATACCTACTTTTACGAGATGGGCATTAAGCTGGGTATCGATCGCATCTCCGACTATATGAGCAAAATGGGTTTTGGCGAAAAAACCGGTATCGATATCCATGAAGAGAGCAGCGCCGTAATGCCATCACGCGGCTGGAAGCGGGCCCGGCACAACCAGCCCTGGTACCCCGGCGATACCGTACCACTGAGTATCGGCCAAAGTTACTGGACCACCACGCCCATCCAGCTGGCCGTAGCCACCTCAGTGCTGTTGAATGAAGGTAAAGTTGCTACCCCTCATATGGTAACGGCCTTTAGTGACGATAGCCGCAGTAGTGTGCTGGCACCGCCGCTAAAGCAAGTGATCGAGGTGGTGAACCCACGTAACTGGCAGGTTGTAATGGACACCATGCACAAAACCGTGACCGACATAGGCGGTACTGCGCATAAAGCATTTTTAGGTGCCGCTTACAATTCTGCCGGCAAAACCGGTACCGCACAGCTGGCTGCGATAGCCCAGGACGCCAAGTACGACGCCGATGCCATTGACGAGCGGCTGCGCGATAATGCCATGTACATTGGCTATGCCCCGTATGACAAACCCAGTATTCTGATTGTGGTGGCGCTGGAAAATGCCGGTGGCGGCGGTGCTAACGCTGCCCCTATTGCCCGCCAGATGATGGACTATTACTTTTCAGCCGGGGTAAATCAGCATGAATGAGCCATTTCGCGCTAATGCGCGCCATAGCCGTTTGGCGGCATTTCATCTGGATGGGCCACTGCTGTTAGGCCTGCTGGCCCTGATGGGCTTTGGCCTGTTTATTATGTACAGCGCATCCGGCCAAAACCTGCTGATGATGAAAGCACAGATTGTCCGTCTGGGCGTAGCTCTGGCGGTGTTAGTCGCCCTGGCGCAAATTAAACCACAGACCATCCGCCGCTGGTCGCTGCCGCTGTTTTTGCTTGGTTTAGGCTTGTTGGTCGCCGTGCTGCTGGTTGGCCATGTAGGCAAAGGCGCCCAGCGCTGGCTGGATTTGGGTTTTATGAAATTTCAGCCATCAGAAATTATGAAACTGGCGGTACCGATGGCCGTGGCCTGGTTTATCGCCTCACATAGCTTGCCGCCCAGACTTTGGCATTTGTTATTGGGCTTTCTAATGTGTGCCATTCCCACGCTGCTGATTGCCAAGCAGCCCGATTTGGGGACCTCTATCCTGATTGCCACTGCCGGTGTCTTTGTGCTGTTTTTATCCGGCATGAGCTGGCGCATTATTGCGCTGGTTGCCACCTTAATTGGCGCCTTTTTACCGGTATTATGGCTGTTTTTAATGCGTGACTATCAGCGTCAGCGGGTGCTGACCTTTTTAAACCCGGAAAGCGATCCGTTGGGCTCGGGCTATCACATTATTCAATCAAAAATTGCCATCGGCTCCGGCGGTTTTGACGGTAAAGGGTACTTACAGGGTACTCAGTCACAGCTGGAGTTTTTGCCCGAGCGCCACACCGATTTTATTTTTTCGGTAATCAGTGAAGAGCTGGGCCTAACCGGCGTGTTGATTTTGCTTGGCCTCTATCTGTTTATCATTGGCCGTTGTATGATCATTGCCAGCCGCGCCCAGGACAATTTCGGTAAACTGGTTGCCGGCAGTTTTACCCTGACCTTTTTTGTCTATGTATTCGTCAACATTGGCATGGTGTCCGGGTTATTGCCCGTCGTTGGCGTACCGCTACCGCTCATAAGTTATGGCGGTACCTCTATGGTTACGCTAATGGCAGCCTTTGGTATTATTATGTCGATTGGTACCCATAAACGTATGTTGGCAACGCCCTGATGAAATACGCTTTTATTATCGCATCGCTTAGTGTTGTACTTGCCGCCTGCAGCAGCTCACCGTCGGTTAACCCCCCAGCCGAACCTGTGCCTAATGCCGGCCGCTACCAGCAAGATAAAGACAGTATCCCGGAGCGTCTGCCGACGATGCTGGAAATGATTGACCCACAGCCCAAAGCTGAGCCATTAAGCCGCGGCGGCAATAGGCCTTATACCCTGTTTGGCCAGCACTATTCGCCGCTGGTTAACAGCACCAGCCACAGCGAAATTGGCATAGCGTCCTGGTATGGTAATAAGTTTCATGGCCATCTGACCTCCAATGGCGAAACCTACAACATGTTTGCTATGACAGCCGCGCATAAAACCCTGCCGCTGCCGTCTTATGTGCGGGTAACTAACCTGGACAATAACCTGTCGGCCATAGTGCGGGTGAATGATCGCGGTCCGTTCCACCGCGACCGGGTGATTGATTTATCCTACTCCGCCGCACATAAAATTGGCATGTTAAAGCAAGGTACAGCCAGAGTTCAGCTCGAACTGTTACAATCGCCTGCCATGTATGCCGGTACCGCAGCGCCTACCAGCAATAGTTGCTTTATTCAGGTTTTGGCCAGCAGCGACAGTAACAGGCTAAGCCAACTGCAGCAGCGTTTAGCCAAAGAGCAGGCTTTGCCCAGCGAAATACAGCCAGGCAGTGGAATTTTTCGCTTACTTGTTGGTCCTACCGCCAGTAAGCAGCAGGCACAACAGTGGCTGCAACAGTTAAAAGCCGGGCCTTTCCCGGATGCCTATTTTTTTGATAGCCGTCAGTGCAGCTGACATCATTATAACGATGAATAAGAACAGGTCTCATGAATAGTTACTACCAGATATTTGCCGTCGCCGCCGTTTCTGTGGCCAGTGCCAGCCTGCCCGTGCTGGCACAAAACGTCATTCCCCAGCCACCGGAAGTTGCCGCTAAAGGCCATATCCTGATGGATTTTGACACTGGCAAAGTGCTAGCCGAAAACAATGCCGATATGTCTTTAGCACCCGCCAGTTTAACCAAGATGATGACCAGTTACGTGATTGGCACCGAGCTGAAAAACGGCAATATCCGTAACGAAGATATGGTTACCATCAGCAAAAACGCCTGGGCGAAGAACTTCCCCGGCTCCTCGCTGATGTTTATTGAGGTAGGTACCCAGGTATCGGTGGCTGATTTAAACAAAGGCGTCATTATTCAGTCGGGCAACGATGCCTGTGTCGCCCTGGCTGAGCACATCGCCGGCAGTGAAAGTGCCTTTGTCGATTTAATGAACGCCCACGCTCAGCGCCTGGGTATGACCAATAGCCGGTTTGGTAACAGCCACGGCCTGCCCAGTGCCGAAAACTACTCCACACCGCGCGATATGGCTATTTTATCGGCGGCGCTTATTCGTGATGTGCCGGAAGAATATGCGCTGTATGCCGAAAAAGAATTCACTTACAACAATATTAAACAGTACAACCGTAACTCACTGCTGTGGGACCGCAGCCTGGAAGTAGACGGCATTAAAACCGGCCACACCAGCGAAGCAGGTTACAGCTTAATTACCTCAGCGGCCCGTGACGGCATGCGGCTTATCTCAGTGGTGATGGGGGCAAACAGCGAGCAGGCGCGCGCAGCAGAAAACAAAAAACTGCTGACTTACGGCTTTCGCTTTTTTGAAACCTTCAGCCCCTATCAGGCCGGTGAGCAGTTTGCCGAGCAGCGTATTTGGCAGGGCGATAAAGAAAACATCCGGCTGGGTATTTTACAACCGGTGCAAATCACCATTCCGCGTGGCCAGCGTAAAGATTTACAAGCCGACTTTACCTTGGATCAGCAGCTGATTGCCCCCATATCCAAAGGCCAGACAGTGGGCACCGTGTATCTGAAATTACAGGGCAATGACATTGCCACCTACCCGCTGGTCGCGCTGGAAGATGTTGCCGAGGGTGGCTTCTTCAGCCGGATGATAGACTATATAAAAATGCAGTTTAACTAACAGAGCGCATTTTTGTGCATCAGGTCCCGGCATTGTCCGGGACTTTTTGTTACAATTAGCCCAGTTTTTGCAGGCCCGGCCTGCGGTGTAAGAGTGAGAGCAAGATGGCGCATGAAGTAAAAAACACCAAATTTGACGAATATCTGGAGTTTCCCTGCCAGTTCAGCTTTAAAGTGCTGGGCCTGGCCGATGAAGCTTTGGTGGATCAGGTGATGGCCGTGGTGCGCCAGCATACCGATGCTGGTGATTACAGCCCGACTGTGCGCCCTAGTACCAAAGGCACCTATCACTCTGTTTCTGTCAGCGTTACTGTGACCAGCAAGCAGCATATTGAGCTGCTGTACACAGAGCTTGGCAAAATTGAACTGGTACGTTACGTCCTCTGAGGTAATACCTCCGATGGCGCTACTCGTATTGCGTGTATAAGGCGGTATAATGCACAGCGATTTACAACAGGCCAACGCGCAGCAGTTAGCAACGCTGTGCGACCAGCTGGTGATCCGGGATCTGGGCATTGAAGACTACACCACAGTGTGGCAGGCGATGCAGCAGTTTACCGATACGCGCACGGTTGCAACGACAGACGAGCTCTGGCTGCTTGAGCATCACAGCGTATTTACTCAGGGCCAGGCCGGTAAAGAAGAGCATCTGCTGTTTCCCGGTGATATCCCGGTGGTAAAAGTCGACCGTGGTGGCCAGGTTACCTATCATGGCCCGGGGCAGCTGGTGGTGTATGTGCTGCTGGATCTAAAACGGCGCAACCTGGGGGTGCGCGCACTGGTTACGCTGATTGAGCAGGTACTGGTGCAGCTGCTTCAGCCTTACGGCATAAACGCCTACGCCAAGGCAGATGCCCCCGGCGTCTATGTAGATGAGGCGAAAATCGCGTCTTTAGGGCTTAGAGTTCGAAAAAGTTGTACATTTCACGGCCTGGCGCTAAACGTGGCGATGGATTTATCACCATTCTCGCGTATCAACCCCTGCGGTTACGCCGGCATGCAAATGATCCAATGTAAAGATATCGGTGGCCCGCAAAGTATTGCCGAGGCCAAACAACGAATAGTGCAGTGTTTTCAGCAGGCGCTGAGCATTACCACACTGCATACTAAAACAGGGTTAGACTGGCAAAATGACTAAAACTGCACGTATGGAGCCCGGCGTTAAACTGCGCGACGCCGAGAAAATGGCGTTAATTCCGGTAAAGGTACTGCCAACAGAACCCGAGCAGATGCTACGCAAACCCGAGTGGCTGAAAATTAAGCTGCCGAAAAGCTCAGAGCGGATTGACCAGATAAAAGGTGCACTGCGCAAACACGGCTTACATTCGGTGTGCGAAGAGGCCGCTTGCCCGAACCTGACCGAATGCTTTAATCATGGCACCGCCACCTTTATGATTTTGGGTGCTATTTGTACCCGTCGTTGCCCGTTTTGTGATGTGGCCCATGGCCGGCCATTGCCACCAAGCGCCGAAGAGCCGGAAAAACTGGCGCTGACGATTCGCGATATGAAGCTGAAATATGTGGTAATTACCTCCGTTGACCGCGACGATCTACGCGACGGTGGCGCCCAGCATTTTGCCGACTGTATTAGCGAAATTCGTAAACACAACCCAGAGATTAAAATTGAAGTGCTGGTGCCGGATTTCCGTGGCCGCATGGACACCGCACTGGATATCCTGACCCAAACGCCACCCGATGTGTTTAACCACAACCTGGAAACGGCGCCACGGCTGTATAAATTGGCCCGGCCCGGTGCTGACTATAAATGGTCACTTCAGCTGTTAAAGCGCTATAAGGCGGCGCACCCTAACGTGGCAACCAAATCAGGTTTAATGGTTGGCTTAGGTGAAACCACCGAAGAGCTGATTGAAGTATTAAAAGACCTGCGTGAGCACGACGTTGATATGCTCACCCTCGGCCAGTACCTGCAACCGAGTAAGCACCACTTACCGGTAAAACGTTATATGCCGCCGGCCGAGTTTGACGAGATTAAACGCATTGCCTATGAGCTGGGCTTTAAGCACGTTGCCAGCGGGCCCTTCGTGCGCTCCAGCTACCATGCCGATCGCCAGGCAGCCGGCGAAGACATCGGCTTGTTAAAGTCATAAAACAGCAAACGCGCCTTAGGGTGCGTTTTTTATTTGCTTACCTCTGACCGACACGCTGATTTTCGCGATTTTACTGACTGTTTTTCCGGCAAAAAACCGCTATGCTTGTTACAACATTAGCTGGGGGTAGCATGGAAAACAGACGTTTTAGCCGGGTAAATTTTAAAGGTAAGGCACATCTGGATATTGGCAGCCACAGCAGCAGTACCCAGGTGCTGGATTTATCGCTGAGAGGTGCACTTATTCAAAAGCCTGACGACTGGCCTGCCAGCTTACCCAAACGCATCACACTGCGCATTGCCCTTAATGATTTTCCGTTGGAGCTGCAGATGGAAGTCAGTGTGGCCCATCAGTCCGCCACTGTGGTTGGCTTGCACTGCGAGAAAATTGACATTGAAAGCGTGTCGCACCTGCGCCGCTTACTAGAGCTGAATTTAGGCGATGCCAGCCTGTTAAGCCGTGAGCTGGCTGAACTTAGTGAGCACGACTAAGCCAGATTTAAACCACATTAAGGCGCCAGCGCCTGCTCCGCTTCACCATACCCCAGCGCAGCGGCCTGTTGCATAAACTGCTGCCAGGCTGGCCAGTTTTGTTGCTGCCGCGCCAGATACGCAAAATAATACTGCACCGGCATAATCGCCTCCGGCTGGTTGAGAATACGCTGCGCCAGTGTCAAATAAAGCGCTGGTAAACCCAGCTCGTACGAGCGCATTACATTCCCGGCTGTTACCACCCGATACGCTTGCTGGCCGTTTATAGCACAGCTATCCACTGGCGTTAGCGCAATCTGGCTTGCCTCTAACTGCCAATGTTGTAAATAGGCGGCCTGCTGCGACGCCAATAAGATATTTGGGTGCATTTTGGCATCATCGCATACCTCTGCCGCGCTATCAGCCGCTAGCCGGTATTCATCAATAAAGCCCAGTACATGCATAAACTCATGCCGCAACAAGGCCAGGCTGGCATTATCCGGCAGCTGTAAAATACCATTGTTATAGCTGGCATTACCGCGCCCGGCAATTACCAGCAGCTGACTAAAACCGCCGGCGGCCACCGCAGACGACAGCGCCAGATAGTTACACTGAATACGGCTGTCTGGTTGCTCGCTGCAGCTAAGCTCGGTAGCCCTTAGCTTAATGGTCGGCGCGAAGCAGACGGCTAACTGCTGTAACTGGCTATCTTGCTGCCACTGGCTTAACAACTGCAGCCAGGTGTTAAGCCCGGCTTGCTGGCTTACCACCGGCTGCAGCGTTAGCTGACAACCGGCCGGATGAGTAAAACCCGCCACCCCGGCCGGGCCAGAACGCCAAAGCCCCAGCTCAGCACGTTGTGTCGCCGTTAGCTGGTTATCGCTGACAGTGCCCTCTGCCAGTGCACCTTCTAGCCACAGAGCCGTTGCTAAACGACCTTGTTGGCGTTGTTGCAATTGCAGCGCATGCGCCAGGGCCTTAGTATCACCCAAGCGGGCGCCCTGACGAAACCAGTGCAGTGCAGCGTCTAATTCGGCATTGGCCAACCGTTGTGTCGCCAAACGCATTGCCACGGCAGGCTCGGTCTGCGCGCGCTGCATTAAGGTGCTGTTATCATCCGCTGGCGGCTGACACGCGGTCAGCAGCACAAATGCAAAAAAGCCGGTAAACCGGCTTTTTAAATAGGGTACGGTAAATGAACTAAGGCTCTTCATAACCGCTATCGCTGGTGCCTTCACCGCGTATACGGGCCATTTCAAGCCGGGCATAACGGTGCTCAACAAACTCAAACACATTGGTCGCCAGCACTTGCTTGTAATAGTTCAGTGCTTGCTCTGGCCTGCCCTGGCTGTCATGCCATTTCGCCAGATAAAAGTACACTTCACATAAGCGTTCAGCTAACAGCTGATTACTCGATACATCCTGCATCACACTGGCTAATAATGCCTGTTCGCTCAGCTCGCCGGCAAAAAACCGTACCAGATTAGTCGACCAGTCATTGCTATCAAGATCTTGCAGCTGCACTGTTAATTGCGCTTTAGCCTGCTCAATTGACAACTCGCTTTGCGCCAGATACAGCCAAATCACGCGATAGGCGTCAGCCGGTTTTAGCGCTAAAAAGCGGTCAAAATCGGGAATAGCCAGTTCCGTCTTACCAGCATAATACAGCGCTATACCACGGTTTAAATAAGCAAACTCATGCTCTGGCGCCAGCTCTAAAGCTGAATCGAACGCTTCATAAGCGGCATCAAATTCACCGTTTACGGTGTGGTGAATACCCACGAAGTTATAGGCATCGGCCATATCGGGTTTTAAGCGCAGTGCACGCATAAAATCGAGCCGCGCCAATGAGCGCAACCCGACACTGTCGTACATCACCCCACGGTCATAGTACAACTGTGCCGACTGCTCTTCTGATAACTCAGCGCGGTACAAAATTTCGCTTAAACGGGCAATGGCCAGTTCAGTGCGGTAAGACACCGCCAGCGGCTCAGGAATAAGCCAACTGGCAGCAGGCGGCCGTGCAGCACAGCCGGCCAGCACTGTTACCAGCAGCGCCAGAGGCGCTGCGCGGCGTAACAGCTTATTAGGCATTAGCTTCAGCATTGGCCGACTCAGTAGCAGGTTTAGCATTTGCTTCCTTGATACTTAAACGTACACGACCTTGCTTGTCTACTTCCAGTACTTTTACTTTCACTTTCTGGCCCAGGGTTAAATGCTCAGACACATTGTTAACCCGCTCGTCAGAAATTTGCGAAATATGTACCAGACCATCTTTACCCGGCAGTACGTTTACAAAGGCACCAAAGTCAACGATACGCACAACTTCACCGTCGTACACCGCGCCTACTTCAATCTCGGCGGTAATCGCATTGATTTTATCGATAGCAATTTGTGCGGCCTTGGCGGTGGTAGCGGCAATTTTGATGCTACCATCGTCTTCCAGCTCGATAGTGGTGCCTGACTCTTCGGTGATCTGACGGATCACGGCGCCACCTTTACCGATAACTTCACGGATTTTCTCCGGGTTAATCTTCATGGTGTAAATGCGCGGTGCGTATTCAGACATCTCTTCGCGGTGACCGCTGATTGCCTGATCCATCACGTTCAGAATGTGCAAACGGGCTGCTTTGGCTTGCTTCAGCGCAATCTGCATGATTTCTTTGGTGATACCGTCAATTTTGATATCCATCTGCAGAGCAGTAATACCTTCGGCAGTACCGGCTACTTTAAAGTCCATGTCGCCTAAGTGATCTTCATCACCTAAGATGTCTGATAATACAACGAAATCATCGCCTTCTTTTACCAGACCCATAGCGATACCCGCTACAGAGGCTTTAATTGGCACGCCGGCATCCATCAGTGCTAACGAAGAGCCGCACACTGACGCCATAGAGCTTGAGCCGTTTGATTCGGTAATTTCAGATACTACGCGCACTGTGTACGGGAAGTCATTGAAATCTGGCATAACAGCCTGAACACCGCGCTTGGCCAGACGACCATGGCCGATTTCACGGCGCTTAGGTGAACCTATCATGCCGGTCTCGCCCACTGAATAGGGTGGGAAGTTATAGTGCAGCATAAAGGTGTCGGTTTTGGCGCTTAATAAATCATCAACGGTTTGTGCATCACGGGCAGTACCCAAAGTCGCAGTAACTAAGGCCTGGGTTTCACCACGGGTAAACAGCGCTGAACCGTGGGTACGTGGCAGTACGCCGGTCATTACGCTTAAACCACGGATCATTTCCGGGTCACGGCCATCAATACGCGGCTCGCCTTTGGTGATGCGGCCACGCACCACTTTTGATTCCAGATTGTGGAAAATCTCGCCTACTTCTAACAGGTCCAGCTTTTCGTCTTCGCCAAGCTCTGCGGTTAATTTCTCAATTAACGCCGCTTTTATCTCGCCAATGCGCTCATAGCGTTTGGCTTTTTCGGTAATGCGGTAAGCATCGCCCAGATCGGCTTTAGCCAGCGCTTCAATTTTCTCAATCAGCGCAACGTTCTTCTCTGGCGCTTGCCAGTTCCACGCTGGTTTAGCAGCCTGGGCAGCAAACTCATTGATAGCACCGATAGCCGCTTGCATTTGCTCATGGCCATATACCACAGCACCTAACATCACGTCTTCTGACAGAATGCCGGCTTCAGATTCCACCATCAGTACCGCACCGGCCGTACCGGCGACCACTAAGTCCAGCTTAGAGGTTTTCAGCTCGTCTTCTGACGGGTTCAGTACGTACTGGCCATTGATATAACCCACGCGGGCTGCACCAATAGGGCCGCTAAACGGAATGCCTGAAATAGCCAGTGCCGCTGAGGTACCAATTAACGCAACGATATCCGGCTGAATTTCTGGCTGTACTGACACTACAGTAGCAACAACCTGTACTTCGTTAGTGAAACCTTCCGGGAATAATGGCCGGATTGGGCGGTCAATTAAACGGGCAATCAGCGTTTCGCCTTCAGACGGGCGACCTTCACGCTTGAAGAAACCGCCTGGAATACGGCCGGCGGCGTACATTTTTTCCTGATAATTTACCGTTAATGGGAAGAAATCCTGGCCTGGTTTGGCTTCTTTCTTACCCACTACCGTTACTAAAACTGACGTATCACCCAGGCTGGCCAGCACTGCGGCATCTGCCTGACGGGCGATTACGCCGGTTTCTAAGGTGAAAGTGTGTTGGCCGAACGGGAATGATTTTACGATGGGAGTCACGTGTTTGTTTCCTTTACTTAATCGCCTAATTGCGATGTCATTTTTGTCATTTAATACGGTGCTAGTATACTCTGTAACCAAAGCACAAAGATAGTTCAGTAATAGCGTTACTTTGGCGAAAAAATAGTCTTATGTATAAAAAAAGGGGCTTAAAGCCCCTTTTTAACAAAATGCGAATTAACGGCGTAAGCCTAAACGCTCGATCAGTGTAGCGTAACGGCTCTGGTCTTTACCTTTTAAGTAATCCAGCAGCTTACGACGCTGACTTACCATACGCAGCAGACCACGGCGTGAGTGGAAGTCATGCTTGTGCTGAGCAAAGTGACCTTGCAGGTGGTTGATAGACGCAGTTAACAGGGCAACCTGTACTTCTGGTGAACCGGTGTCGCCTTGCTTAACAGCGAAGTCAGCAACGATTTTTGCTTTATCAGCAGCGCTTAAAGACATATTTAACTCCAAATGTGAGTGAACTAAAGTCAGGGAATTGCCGATCACTCATCCAGCAAGCCCAAAAATCCGCGCGATTATACCATTTCGCTACTTATTTACAACTGCTTTGCTGGCCCAACTTCCTCACCGGCCAACGGCTTAGCTGGCAGCAGTATTGAGTAACCGGCGCGAACTGAGCACACCGTCAACCACTTGGCCGATACCAAAAAAGCGGCCATCTGCACCATGCAATTTAACCGCCTCAATGTCGCTATGTTCAATCTGACAACTCTGGCCATGTTGCAAGCGGTGCTGCTCGGCTTGCGTCAGGTTAATATGCGCCATATCAGCGATCCCGGCATCCATCGGCAGGAGTAACGCATCAATTGGCGCGAAGTCCTTGCTCTGATGACATTGCTCAGCCAATGCGTCCAATTGCGCTGGCGTTACCATTTGCGCAGCAACGAAAGGGCCAACCTGAGTGCGGTGCAAACGGGCAACGTGGGCGCCACAACCCAGTGCTTCGCCTAAATCATCAATCAGGGTGCGGATATAAGTGCCCTTTGAGCAGTGCACGATAAAATCAGCGCTATCACCCTGGTTTGCCAGCAGTTCAAAGCGGAATATGCTAATCGGCCGGGCTTCACGCGGCACTTCAATACCCTGGCGGGCATAGCGGTATAACGGCTGGCCCTGATATTTCAGCGCCGAAAACATCGTCGGCACCTGCAATATATCACCACGAAACGCCTGCATCGCCTGCAGCAGCTGAGCTTCATTGTGGGTAACCGGCTTCTCGCTTATCACCTCACCTTCAGCGTCACTGGTGCTGGTACGCACACCAAAGCGGGCAGTAACCAGATAGGTTTTGTCAGTGTCGAGCAAAAATTGGCTGAATTTGGTCGCCTCGCCAAAACAAATCGGCAACAAGCCGGATGCCATTGGGTCCAGCGCGCCGGTATGGCCAGCCTTTTGTGCCTGATACAGCCAGCGCACGCGCTGTAAAATGCCGTTACTGCTCACTTCCAGCGGCTTATCCAGCAATAAAATGCCGTTAACCGGCCGGGCGTTTTTCCGCGCCATTAGTTGGCCGGCTCGTCGCTGTTATCTGTGCTGTCAGCCGCGTCAGCATCGGCAGCATCGTCCAGTGTCTGGCCTGATTGTAGCCGGCGGCGGTCGTCTTCAGCGCGGGCATTGCTAACCAGATTGGCCATACGGATACCTTCGTTTAACGACTCGTCAAACACAAAGCGGATATGCGGCACAATGCGCGCCTGAATGCGTTTACCAATAAGGCTGCGGACAAAACCTGAAGCATCATTAAGGATCTTCAGATTGTCTTCTACTTTGTCATCGGCCAGACCTAAAAAGGTGACGAATACCTTGGCATGAGATAAATCACGCGATACTTCCACGTCTGATACGGTAATCATGCTGTGCAAGCGCGGATCTTTAATTTCGCGTTGTAAGATCACCGCCATTTCTTTTTTCATTTGTTGCGACAGTCTGTCGACGCGCGAGAATTCTTTCATAACTGTATTTCCACTGTCTGTTTAAGACAAAACAGGGGCCTTTGGCCCCTGTTGTATTGTTACACGACGATTTACAGGGTGCGTTCTACCTGAATCACTTCAAATACTTCGATCTGGTCGCCTTCGCGTACATCGTTGTAGTTCTTCACACCGATACCACATTCAAAGCCGTTGCGTACTTCGCTAACGTCATCTTTAAAGCGGCGCAGTGATTCCAGCTCGCCTTCGAAGATCACCACGTTGTCACGCAGTACGCGGATAGGTGCATTACGCTTAATCACACCCTCGGTCACCATACAGCCTGCCACCGCACCAAACTTCGGTGAGCGGAACACGTCACGTACCTGCGCCAAACCGATGATCTGCTGTTTAAACTCAGGTGCCAGCATACCGGTCATCGCCGCCCGCACTTCGTCTAACAGCTCATAAATGATGCCGTAGTAACGTAAGTCGAGGCCTTCGTCTTCTACCATCTTACGGGCTGAACCATCAGCACGCACGTTAAAGCCGATAATGATAGCTGACGATGCTGCCGCTAAGGTAACGTCGGTTTCGGTAATACCACCGACGCCTGAACCAACGATCTTCACTTTTACTTCGTCGGTTGACAGCTTCATCAAGGATTCGGTAATCGCTTCTACCGAGCCTTGTACATCGGCTTTCAGTACGATGTTCAGCTCAGACACATCACCTTCAGTCATGTTAGCAAACATGTTTTCCAGCTTCGACTTCTGCTGACGCGCCAGTTTCACATCACGGAATTTACCCTGACGGTACAGTGCCACTTCACGCGCTTTACGCTCGTCTTTCACCACGGTGACTTCATCACCCGCCTGCGGAACACCAGATAAGCCTAAGATCTCAACCGGAATAGACGGGCCGGCGGTTTTTACTTCTTTACCGTTTTCGTCGCGCATCGCACGCACACGGCCGTATTCAAAACCACACAGCACGATTTCGCCCTGCTTTAACGTACCTTCCTGTACCAGGATAGACGCTACAGGACCGCGGCCTTTATCTAAGCGTGACTCAATCACCACACCACGTGCCAAACCATCTTTCACCGCTTTTAATTCCAGCAGTTCAGCCTGGTTCAAAATGGCTTCGAGTAAGTCATCAATACCCATACCTGATTTAGCCGATACCGGCACAAACTGGGTATCGCCGCCCCACTCTTCCGAGATAACGTCGTACTGAGAAAGCTCGTTACGCACGCGCTCCGGATCCGCTTCCGGCTTATCCATTTTGTTCACAGCAACCACCAGCGGCACACCGGCAGCTTTAGCATGCTGGATAGCTTCTTTGGTTTGTGGCATCACACCATCGTCTGCTGCTACTACCAGGATAACGATGTCAGTGGCTTTGGCACCACGGGCACGCATTGAAGTAAACGCAGCGTGACCTGGTGTATCCAGGAAAGTCACCATACCGCGCTCGGTTTCTACATGATAAGCACCGATATGCTGGGTAATACCACCGGCCTCGCCTGCGGCCACTTTGGCTTTACGGATATAATCCAGCAGTGAGGTTTTACCATGGTCAACGTGACCCATAACGGTTACCACCGGTGCACGAGGCTCCAGCTCGCCCTGGCCTTCGCGGTCTGACATTACCGCTTCTTCCAGCTCGTTTTCTTTGGTCAGGGTAAACTTGTGGCCCATTTCTTCACAGACAATGGCGGCCGTTTCCTGATCAATCACCTGGTTGATAGTCGCCATAGCGCCCATCTTCATCATCACTTTAATCACTTCTGACGCTTTAACCGCCATTTTGGCTGCCAGCTCAGCTACTGTGATGGTTTCACCAATTTTCACTTCACGCTCTACCGGCTGTGCAGGCTTATTAAAGCCATGCTGCATGCTGCTGGGCGTTTTCTTTTTCTTCACATGACGGTTAGCACGGTTAAAGGCTTCTTTGTCATTGGCATCATCTTTCTTTTTGCCTTTGACTACCGGTGTTTTCTTCCCGGCGCCACGACGACCGGCACGCTCTTCTTTGGCGTCCACTTCATCTTCTGCCTGCTTAGCAAACTCGTTGCTGGTCAGGTGATAATCATCGTTATCTGCTGGCTTGGCTTTTTCTTCCTGTGCCCAGCGCTCGCTGTTTTCTTCGGCCAGCTTGCGCGCGGCAGCGGCTTGTTTAGCGGCTTCTTCTTCCAACTTGCGCAGCGCTTCTGCTTCCTGCTGCTGACGAATACGCTCGGCTTCTTTACGCGCTTCTTCTTTGGCAGCACGACGGGCGGCTTCTTCCGGGTCGTCTTTTAACAGCTGCGCCTGTTTCGCTTCTTCACGGCGCTTAGCTTCAGCCGCTTTGCGCTCGGCTTCTTCTTTCGCTTTCGCCGCAGCGATTTCTTTGGCTTTACGCTCTGCTTCAGCACGGGCGGCATCGGCTTCAGCACGGGCTTTTTCTTCGGCCAGACGGGCTTCTTCCTGCGCTTTTAACGCCGCTTCATCCAGCATCGGCTTTTTCACGTAGGTTTTTTGCTTACGCACTTCAACCTGAATTTCGCGGTTACGGCCAGCACCACCTGACACGCTCAGGGTGGTTTTTTCTTTACGCTTTAAGGTTAAGCGTGAAGGCTCGGCGCTTTTACCACCATGCTGTGCACTTAAGTGATCCAGCAGGGCTTTTTTCTCATCTTCGCTGACTACCTGACCGGCGGCTTTACTGATACCGGCATCAGCGAATTGCTGCAGTAACCGTTCAACAGTAGTACCGACATCACTGGCTAGCTTTTCTATAGTGACTTCTGCCATTTGTGTTGTTACCTCCGTTGACTACTTATTTTCTTCGCTAAACCAAACGATGTTACGGGCAGCCATGATCAGGTCGGCGGCTTGTTGTTCCGACATGGTGGCAATATCCAGTAAATCATCGACACCCAGCTCAGCCAGGTCGTCTAACGTGGTTACCCCTTTACTGGCCAGAACATAGGCCGTATGGGTATCTAATCCTTCCAGCGCTAACAGCGCTTCGCTTGGCTGCGCATCTTCCAGCGATTCTTCACTGGCCAGGGCGCGGGTGGTTAACACCGCTTTGGCACGGCCACGCAGCTCTTCAACAATGTCTTCATCCAGACCATCAATGCTTAACAGCTCGCTGATTGGCACATAGGCGATTTCTTCCAACGTAGAGAAGCCTTCGTCTACCAGTACATCGGCGAAGTCTTCGTCAATTTCCAGCGCATCAACAAATACCTGGCGTACTTTGGCGGTTTCTTCCTGGTGTTTTTGCTTCATGGCAGACACTGACATCACGTTCAGCTCCCAGCCGGTCAGCTGGCTGGCTAAGCGTACGTTTTGACCGTTACGGCCAATCGCCATCGCCAGGTTGGAATCTTCTACTGCGATATCCATAGAGTGTGCGTCTTCATCAACGATGATAGAAGCCACTTCGGCCGGCGCCATCGCATTGATAACAAACTGGGCGTCGTTGTCGTCGTATAACACGATATCGACCCGCTCACCGGCCAGCTCGTTTGACACAGCCTGCACGCGTGAGCCACGCATACCCACACAAGCGCCGACCGGATCGATACGGCGATCGTTGCTCTTCACCGCAATCTTGGCACGAGCACCCGGGTCGCGCGCGGCGCCACGCAGTTCAATCATTTCTTCGCCAATTTCCGGCACTTCAATACGGAACAGCTCCAGCAACATTTCTGGCCGTGAACGGCTTAAAAACAGCTGGGCGCCACGGGCCTCTGGTTTTACTTCAAACAGCAACGCACGAATACGGTCACCCGGGCGATAAGTCTCGCGCGGTAACATTTCATCTTTACCCAGCATGGCTTCAGCATTGTTACCCAAACCAACAATGATGCTGTCACGGTTTACTTTTTTCACCACGCCGGTAACTAACTCGCCCACCTGATCGATATAAGCTTCTACTACCTGTGAACGCTCAGCTTCACGCACTTTTTGTACGATAACCTGCTTGGCCATCTGGGTAGTGATACGGTCAAATTCGATCGAGTCAATTTGCTCTTCGTAGTAGTCGCCTACCTGTACCGAAGGATCATCATATTGCGCTGCCGACAGCGTCATTTCGCGGTACGGATGCTCTTGCACCTGATCATCCGGGATCACCAGCCAGCGACGGAAGGTTTCATAAGCGCCGGTTTTACGGTCGATACTTACCCGAACTTCGATATCGCCTTCATTTTTCTTTTTAGTGGCTGCAGCCAATGCAAACTCGAGTGCCTGGAAGATCTTCTCCCGTGGTACTGATTTTTCGTTTGAAACTGCATCAACAACTAATAATATTTCTTTTGCCATTGTGTGTTGCCTCGCTTAGCCCCGATACCTTAAAACACCGGTACCACGTTTGCTTTATCTACGTTATCCATCAGCAAACGATAGGGTTTGCCATCTACTTCCACTATCAACATATCGTCTTCAATAGCTGTTAGTACGCCTTTAAACTTACGCCGGCCATCCTGTGGAATAGCCAGTTTTACTTCAATCTTTTGCCCGACCACAGCAGCAAAATGCGCTGGGGTAAACAGGGGCCGGTCCAGACCAGGTGAAGACACTTCCAGCAAATATTCATTCGCGATCGGATCTTCCACATCTAAAATGGCACTGACTTCACGGCTGACCACGGCGCAGTCATCTACCGTTACACCGTCGGCATGGTCTATGTACAACCGTAACGTTGAATGCCGGCCAGCCTGCACCAGCTCCAGCCCCAGTAATTCAAAGCCGCTCGCTTCGACAGTGGGCTGCAACAGCTCAGTCAGTTTCTGTTCTTGTTTCGTCAACGTGACCTCCGGAACACTATTGTTAACGCCGCTGGCGGCAACAACAGCCAATAAAAAAAGGGCCTGTAGCCCATTACTGCATAAAACCTGGTGTTCAGATGCGAAAACGCCCCGAACTAGCGGGGCGAATGGGCGTCTGATCAACTAACATATCGCCAATGTTAATTGAAACTAAGTTGGTTGCGGGAGCCCCAAGATTCAAGAGCGAACCGACAACCTTCAGTACTTAAACATTAATAATATATGTTGTACTGCAAAGTTGGTTGCGGGAGCCGGATTTGAACCGACGACCTTCGGGTTATGAGCCCGACGAGCTACCAGGCTGCTCCATCCCGCGTCCGTAATTGGCGCTTATTATATAGCGCTGACTGGCTTATCGCAAGCTTTGCCTTGGCAAAGTATTGATTAATTTGGTGCCGAGAGCGGGACTTGAACCCGCACGTCCGAAGACACTACCCCCTCAAGATAGCGTGTCTACCAATTTCACCATCTCGGCTAAAAATATTGTGACTTAGTTACCGACGGGGATGTCACTGGTGTCGTCTTTCTTCCGCTCAACCTGCTCAGTTACCGGCACTGATAAGTCCTGCCACTGGTCAACTTTCTTGCTTTGGCCGGCACTGTAGTTACCCAGCACGATGCTCAGCACGAAGAAAATGGTCGCTAACACAGTGGTGGTTTTGGTTAAAAAATTACCGGTACCCGAAGAACCAAACACCGTGGCCGAAGCACCTGCACCAAAGGCGGCACCCATATCAGCGCCTTTGCCGTGCTGAATCAACACCAGGCCAATTAACGCCATTGCGACTAACAAATACACTACCATTAAAATTTCGTACATGTTTAATCCTTTGCACCTTGCGTAGCTGCAAGACAAATTTGGGCAAACTCTGCCGGTTTCAGGCTGGCACCACCAACCAGGGCACCGTCAATATCTGCCTGGGCAAACAATGCAGCGCAATTCTCTGCGTTAACACTGCCACCGTACAATATTCTTACCGCTTTTGCGGCTGTTACATCGTACTGCGCCAAATGTGCCCGGATAAAAGCATGCGTCTGTTGCGCTTGCTCTGGCGAAGCGGATTCGCCGGTACCGATAGCCCAAATGGGTTCGTACGCAATTACTGAATTCGCCAGTAATTCGGGCTGCGAAGCATACACCGCATCAAGTTGACGCGCAATAACCTGCTGTGTTTTTTCTTGCTGGCGCTCTGTTAAACTCTCACCGACGCACAGCAGTGGCGTAAGGCCGGCAGTCACTGCTGCTGCCAGCTTGGCGGCGACCAGGCTGTCAGTTTCAAAATTCAGGCTACGCCGCTCAGAGTGGCCAACAATAACAAAGCGGGCACCCGCTTCTAACAGCAGTTGCGCGCTCAGCTCGCCGGTGAAGGCGCCACTGGTTTCATGGCTGAGGTTTTGCGCGCCCAGCGCAAACTGGCCAGATGCGGCAAAGCGGGTTAGCAGCGTCGCCGGTGGACAGAGCAACACGTCAACAGCGCTAAGAGGCAGCGATTGCAGCGTCGTTGTCATTTCCTTGACCAGAGCGGCAGAACCGTTCATTTTCCAGTTCGCGGCGATCAGGGCTTTGCGTGACATGAGGTAGTATCCTGTTGTAAGTCCGGCGCGATATTAACCAACCACGCCGGTGCAAACAAGCAAAAATGGCGCATTTGAACAATCAACTGGCGATTTTTACCGCAGCGGCAATGCGCTCAGCATATTGACGCACCACAGTTTCCTGCTCGCCCTCAACCATTACGCGAATTAACGGCTCAGTGCCACTTTTACGGATCAGTACCCGGCCACTACCATTAAGCTCGGCTTCCACTTCCGCAATCACTTGCTTGACGTGTTGCTTCTCCAGCGGTGCTGTACCTTTTTCAAACTTCACGTTAACCAGTACCTGCGGCAGCTTATGCATACCCTGGCTAAACTCTGCCAACGTCATGTTCGCTTCAATCATCGCAGTCAGTACCTGCAAAGAGGCAATAATGCCATCGCCGGTACAGGTGTGGTCTAAATTCAGCACATGACCGGAATTTTCACCGCCGATACGCCAGTTTTTCTCTCGCAGCAGCTCCATCACATAGCGATCACCGACCTTACTGCGCTCAAACGGAATGTCCAGCTGCTTTAGCGCCAGCTCCAACCCCAGGTTGCTCATTAATGTACCGACGACACCGCCCTGCAATTTGTTTTGCGCCTTGGCGGCGCGGGCAATGATATAGACTATCTCGTCACCGTCGATAATACGGCCAGTATGGTCGGCCATCATCACGCGGTCGCCATCACCATCATAGGCAATACCTAAATCGGCTTTTTGCTCAACCACGGTTTTTTGCAGCAGCTCAGTGTGGGTGGCGCCGCATTGATCGTTAATATTCAAGCCATTGGGGCTGGCACCAATCACCACCACTTCCGCACCCAGCTCTTTAAATACCGCCGGTGCTATGTGGTAGGTGGCACCATGCGCACAATCGATCACCACTTTCATGCCATTCAGTGATAAGTGATTTGGCAGGTGGCTTTTGCAAAATTCGATATAACGGCCGGCAGCATCGTCTATACGCTGTGCTTTACCCAGTTTTTCCGAGCTCTCGCACACCATTGGCTGTTCCAGCTCGTGCTCTATCGCCAGCTCAACTTCGTCCGGCAACTTGGTGCCATCAGCGGAGAAAAACTTAATGCCATTATCGTAGTAAGGATTATGCGAGGCACTGATCACTATGCCAGCCTCGGCACGGAAAGTCCGGGTTAAATAGGCGACCGCAGGCGTTGGCATAGGGCCTAATAGCCGCACATCAATACCGGCGGCAATTAAACCGGCTTCCAGCGCGGTTTCCAGTAAATAGCCGGATATGCGGGTATCTTTACCAATCAATACCTTACGGGTACCACGTTGTGATAACACCCGACCCGCCGCCCAGCCCAATTTCATGGCAAATTCTGGGGTTATGGGAAAATCACCCACCCGGCCACGCACGCCATCGGTACCAAAATACTTTCTACTCATCCTTTACACTCCATACTGCGTGGCGGTAACCACCCTGACCGCCTGCACGGTTTCTTTAACATCATGCACCCGGATAATCTGGGCGCCTTTTAATGCAGCTATAGTAGCGCAGGCCAAACTGCCTGCCAAACGCTGCGCAACGGGTTCGTTTAATAACTGGCCAATCATCGACTTACGCGACATACCGGCAAGCACAGCATAGCCTTGGCTGCAAAACCGTTCTAACTGTTGTAACAAGGCATAATTGTGGCTGAGGTTTTTACCAAAGCCAAAGCCTGGGTCAAGAATAATCTGTGCTTTATCAATACCGGCTTGCTCACACTGCTGCGCGCGGCTAAGCAGATACTGCAGCACCTCGTTCACCACGTCCTGATAGTCTGGCGCCTGCTGCATACTGCGCGGTGCGCCCTGCATATGCATCAGACAGACCGGCACTGCCGCCTGCACCGCTACCGCCAGGGCACCCGGCTCCTGTAAGGCTCTGACATCATTGATAATATCCGCACCTGCCTGAACAGCCGCTGACATCACAGCGGCTTTGCTGGTGTCAATTGAGATCACACAATCAAAACGCTGACGTATCGCGCTTATCACTGGCACTACGCGCTCAAGCTCCTGCGCTTCGGTCACATCCTGGGCGCCGGGGCGGGTTGACTCACCGCCAATATCCAAAATAGCCGCGCCATCTGTTAGCATTTGCTCGGCCTGATACAGCGCAGCATCCAGCTGGTTATAGCGACCGCCATCGGAAAATGAATCGGGTGTCACGTTCAAAATGCCCATTACCACCGGACGGCTAAGATCCAGTTGGCGCTGGCGGGGTAAGATTAAGTGCATAACAACTCCTGCTGCAAAAACGCTAGCAGTAAAAACAAGCCCCGGAAAACCGGGGCTGGGAGATTAACTGGGTAAGCTTAGTGTAAGTTACCTTCAGAGGGTTTAGCCGCCACCACAGTGTCATCTTTGGCTGCTTTGCTATCAGGCTTATCGTCAGAGCCCTTATCGCGTGGCTCCCAATTTTCTGGCTGGCGCACTTCACGCCGGGCCATTAAATCGTCGATTTGCTTGGCGTCTATGGTTTCATACTTCATCAGCGCATCTTTCATCGCGTGCAGTATGTCCATATTTTCTTCGATCAGCTTTTTCGCTCTGTCGTAATTGCGGTCGATAAAGTCGCGGATCTCAGCATCAATCGCTTTCACCGTATCTTCCGACATATGCTTGTTTTTACTAACCGAGCGGCCTAAAAATACTTCGCCTTCTTCATCTGCATACAGTAGTGGGCCCAGCTTTTCTGAGAAGCCCCACTGCGTGACCATTTTACGCGCCAGATCGGTAGCACGTTCAATGTCGTTAGACGCGCCGGTAGTGACCTGTTCAAAACCGTAAATCACCTCTTCAGCGATACGACCACCAAACAGTGAGCTAATCATGCTTTCTAGATGGCGTTTGCTGTGCGATACGCGGTCACGCTCAGGTAAATACATCGTAACACCCAGCGCACGACCACGCGGGATAATACTCACTTTATATACCGGATCGTGCTCTGGCACTAAGCGGCCAACAATGGCATGGCCGGCTTCGTGGTAAGCAGTCATTTCCTTTTCTTTTTCCGTCATCACCATAGAGCGGCGCTCAGCACCCATCATGATTTTGTCTTTGGCCTTTTCAAACTCATCCATCGACACCACACGACGGTTACCACGGGCAGCAAACAGTGCCGCTTCGTTCACCAGGTTGGCTAAATCAGCACCAGAGAAGCCTGGCGTACCACGGGCAATCACTGAAGGCTCAACACCTTCGGCCAGCGGCACTTTACGCATATGCACTTTTAAAATTTGTTCGCGGCCTTTCACGTCCGGTAAACCTACTACCACCTGGCGGTCGAAACGGCCTGGCCGTAATAATGCCGGGTCTAATACATCTGGCCGGTTGGTGGCAGCAATCACAATAATGCCTTCGTTGCCGTCAAAGCCGTCCATCTCTACCAGCATCTGGTTTAAGGTTTGCTCACGCTCGTCATGACCACCGCCTAAACCGGCACCACGTTGGCGGCCTACGGCGTCAATTTCGTCGATAAAGATGATGCAAGGCGCCGCTTTTTTCGCCTGGTCGAACATGTCCCGCACGCGCGAGGCACCGACACCGACAAACATCTCGACAAAGTCTGAACCTGAAATGGTGAAAAACGGCACTTTAGCTTCACCGGCAATGGCTTTTGCCAATAAGGTTTTACCGGTACCTGGTGGGCCCACCATCAGAATGCCTTTGGGAATTTTACCGCCCAGCTTCTGAAAACGCGACGGGTCGCGCAGGTAATCGACCAGTTCAGACACTTCTTCTTTGGCTTCATCACAACCAGCCACATCAGCAAAAGTGGTTTTAATCTGATCTTCACCCATTAAGCGGGCTTTGCTTTTGCCAAACGACATAGCGCCTTTACCGCCACCGCCCTGCATCTGGCGCATAAAGAAAATCCACACGCCGATAAGCAGCAGCATTGGGAACCAGGAGATGAAAATGGTCGCCAGCCAGCTGCTCTCTTCCGGCTTGCTGCCAAAAGAGTTCACGTTGTTTTTGATCAGATCATCCAGCAGTTTCTCGTCATAACCTGTTGGGATCACGGTTTCGAAGCGCTCGCCGCTGCGTTTCACGCCGGTAATGACACCGGTGCGGTCAACCTTTACTTCGCGGATCTGCCCCTGATTTACCTCATTGATAAACTGAGTGTAACTGGTTTGCCGATCGACATTGTCGCCGGGGCCAAAGCTATTGAACACCGACATTAATACAACGGCGATCACTAACCAGACAATCAGATTCTTTGCCATGTCACTCAAGGTTATAACCTCTTTATACCGATAATAAGATAACTACCCATCTACTTTACTAGACTTTAAAGCCCGTCGCCACGATATATGTCTCACTGGAACGGGCACGGGACGACTCGGGCTTACGAATTTTTACCACGGTAAAGGCCTCGCGTACTGCCTTTACATAGTGTTCAAAGCCTTCGCCCTGGAACACTTTGACCACAAAACTGCCATTTTGCTTCAACACTTTGTGACACATATCTAAGGCCAATTCGACCAGATACATAGAGCGGGCCTGATCGGTGGTGTCATTACCGCTCATATTCGGCGCCATATCCGACAGTACCACATCTACGTTCTGACCACCGATCCGGCTCAGTAGTGCCTCTAAAACCGCTTCTTCACGAAAATCGCCCTGTAAAAAGCTGACACCGTTAATCGGGTCCATCGGCAAAATATCGCAGGCAATCACTGTACCGCCGTTACCCACCTGACCAACACAAAACTGTGACCAACTGCCCGGCGCCGAGCCTAAGTCAACCACTGTCATGCCGCTTCTGATCAGTTTGTCTTTCTGGTTAATTTCTTCCAGTTTAAAGGCGGCACGCGAACGTAAACCGAGCTTTTGTGCTTTTTGCACAAAGTGATCGTCAAAATGCTCTTTCAGCCAGCGGGTTGAACTGGCCGAGCGCTTTTTCTTGGTCATGCTGACACTCTTAATTAGTGTTATCGGTTAGATGGCGCTACAATAACGCAAATTCAAGCGTTCGCAGCGGAAATAAGCATTTTATGAGTTTAACCAACAAACAGAAACAATTTTTAAAAGCCAAAGCCCATGATTTAAAGCCGGTGATCCTGCTCGGTAGCAATGGCCTGACCGAAGGCGTGGTGGCCGAAATTGACAATGCCCTTAACTTTCATGAACTGATTAAAGTAAAGGTACCAACCGAAGACAGAGAGCAAAAAGTGCTGATCATGGACGCCATAGTGCGGGAAACCAAAGCCGAGCAAGTACAGGTTATCGGTAAAGTGCTGGTATTGTTCCGCCCCAGTAAAGACAAAAAAATCAGCCTGCCGCGCGGTTAAGCACGCTTGCAGTAAAAAAGCGCCCGAGGGCGCTTTTTTTTATTCCGCTGCCAGCTTAGCAACGCCTGTTACAAATACTGTACCTTGGTAATTTCAAACTCCACTACCCCTTTGGGTGTGGTGATGTTAGCTACATCATCAGCAGACTTACCAATTAAACCGCGGGCAATAGGTGAATTGACTGATATCAGGTTGTTTTTGATATCGGCTTCATCATCACCCACTATGCGGTAAGTAACTTCTTCGTCGGTATCCAAATTGAGAATAGTCACGGTACAACCAAAGATCACTTTGCCGCTGTTAGGCAGCTTAGTCACATCAATGATCTGTGCATTGGACAACTTAGCCTCAATATCCTGAATACGGCCTTCAATAAAGCCTTGCTGCTCACGCGCAGCGTGATACTCGGCGTTTTCTTTTAAATCACCATGCTCACGCGCTTCAGCAATGGCCTGGATAACCGCAGGGCGTTTTACTGATTTTAATTCATTCAGCTCAGCGCGCAGTTGTTCTGCGCCCTGTACTGTCATCGGAATTTGGCTCATCCGTTTACTCTCTTATGTAATTCCTGCACCGAGGCCACATCGTCAAACGCACTGGCGGCATTAGACATTACGGTGGCAAAGGCGGCATTTAATGTCGTGGTGTAGTTGGCTTTGTACTGCAGCGCACCACGGCGGATAACTTTAGAGTCTTCAATTGCCTGACGACCGTCCGTAGTGTTAACGATATAGCTGTACTCGCCGTTCTTAATGCGGTCCAGTATATGTGGCCGGCCTTCTGACACCTTGTTGACCCGACGGCACTCGATACCTGCTGCCTGTAATGCCATGGCAGTACCGCCGGTGGCATCCAGTTCAAAGCCTTTGGCAACCATACGCTTAGCCAGTTCAATGACGCGCACTTTATCGCTGTCGCGTACCGAAAGCAAGGCACGGCCACCTGTTGGTATCACTGTACTGGCACCCAACTGGCCTTTGGCAAAGGCTTGTTCAAAGGTGTCACCTACGCCCATCACTTCACCGGTAGAACGCATCTCGGGGCCAAGAATAGGGTCAACACCCGGGAACTTGTTAAACGGTATCACCACTTCTTTTACCGAGAAAAACGGCGGGATAATTTCTTTAGCTACGCCCTGCTGCGCCAGCGACATACCCGCCATACAACGGGCGCCTACTTTAGCAACGGCAACGCCGGTGGCTTTAGATACGAACGGTACAGTACGGGCTGCGCGTGGGTTTACTTCAATTAAGTAAACTTCACCATCTTTAACCGCAAACTGGGTGTTCATCAGGCCAACCACGCCCAGCTCCAGTGCCAACTTGCGTACCTGTTCGCGCATCACGTCCTGAATCTCTTTACTCAGGCTGTGCGGGGGTAACGAGCAGGCTGAGTCACCTGAGTGCACACCTGCTTGTTCGATATGCTCCATAATGCCGCCGATCACCACCTCTTTACCATCACAAATGGCATCGATATCTACTTCAATGGCATCATCCAGGAAGTTATCCAGTAGCACGGGTGAGTCATTCGATACGCTAACCGCTTCGTTCATATAACGGCGCAGGTCCTGCTCGTCGTAAACAATTTCCATTGCCCGGCCGCCCAGCACGTAAGATGGACGCACCACCATCGGAAAACCGATATCGGCCGACTTGGTAATGGCTTCTTCTAAGCTAGTGACAGTAGCATTCTTCGGCTGCTTTAAGCCTAAACGCTCTACTGCTTGCTGGAAGCGCTCGCGATCTTCGGCACGGTCTATTGCATCCGGTGAAGTGCCGATAATTGGCACGCCGTTGGCTTCTAAAGCGCGGGCCAGTTTTAATGGTGTCTGGCCGCCGTATTGCACGATCACGCCTTTGGGTTGCTCTTTACGTACAATTTCCAGCACGTCTTCCAGCGTAATCGGCTCGAAGTACAAGCGATCTGAGGTGTCGTAGTCGGTAGAGACGGTTTCCGGGTTACAATTCACCATAATGGTCTCATAACCGTCTTCTCTTAGCGCCAGTGCGGCGTGCACGCAGCAGTAGTCAAACTCGATGCCCTGGCCGATACGGTTTGGCCCACCGCCGATAATCATAATTTTATCGCGGTTAGTCGGTGCCGCTTCACACTCTTCATCGTAGCTGGAGTACATGTAGGCCGTGTTAGAGGCAAACTCGGCAGCACAGGTATCCACCCGTTTGTATACCGGGTGAATATTAAAGCTGTAACGCTTTTTGCGTACTTCGTTTTCACTGACACCCAGCACATCGGCAATACGCTTATCGGCAAAACCTTTGCGTTTTAACCGCGCAATACGCGCTGCATCCAGTGCAGCAAAACCGTCTTTGCTAAGCGCCTGCTCTTCTTTAACTAAGTCTTCAATTTGTACCAGGAACCAGCGGTCGATATTGGTCAGGCTGAAGATCTCATCCATGCTCATGCCCATACGCATCGCATCAGCGATGTACCAAATACGGTGTGAGCCCGGCTCTTTTAATTCACGGATAATTTTATCTTTGGCTTCCGGCAGCGTGATATCAATCACAGGATCCAAACCGCAAACACCAATCTCCAGACCACGCAGCGCTTTTTGCAGCGATTCCTGCTGGTTACGGCCAATGGCCATCACCTCACCCACTGATTTCATCTGGGTGGTTAAACGATCGTTAGCCCCGGCAAACTTTTCAAAGTTAAAGCGTGGTACTTTAGTGACCACATAATCGATACTCGGCTCAAACGAGGCCGGCGTTTTACCACCGGTAATGTCGTTGGCCAGTTCATCTAAGGTGTAACCAATCGCCAGCTTGGCGGCTACCTTGGCAATAGGGAAACCGGTGGCTTTAGAGGCCAATGCCGATGAGCGCGATACCCGCGGGTTCATCTCAATGATCACCATACGACCATCTAGCGGGTTAATACCAAACTGTACGTTTGAACCGCCAGTTTCGACACCAATTTCACGCAGTACCGCCAGCGAGGCGTTACGCATAATCTGGTATTCTTTATCGGTTAGCGTTTGCGCCGGTGCTACGGTAATAGAGTCTCCGGTGTGTACGCCCATAGGGTCGAAGTTTTCAATGGCACAAACGATAATACAGTTATCGTTTTTATCACGCACCACTTCCATCTCGTACTCTTTCCAGCCAATTAGCGACTCGTCAATCAGCAGCTCTTTGGTCGGCGATAAATCCAGGCCACGGGTACAGATTTCTTCAAACTCTTCGCGGTTATACGCAATACCACCACCAGAGCCGCCCATGGTAAACGACGGGCGAATAATACAAGGAAAACCAATGTCTTCCAGCACCTGATAGGCTTCTTCCATCGAGTGCGCCAAACCGGCGCGTGGGCAGGCCAGACCGATAGAACGCATGGCTTTATCAAAGCGGCTTCTATCTTCCGCTTTATCAATCGCATCGGCGGTGGCACCAATCATTTCGACATTGTATTTTGCCAGTACACCATGGCGTTCTAAGTCCAGCGCACAGTTCAGTGCCGTCTGGCCACCCATAGTTGGCAACACCGCACAGGGGCGCTCTTTGGCAATAATTTTCTCCACCACTTGCCAGTGAATAGGCTCGATGTAGGTAGCATCGGCCATTTCCGGGTCGGTCATAATGGTAGCCGGGTTAGAGTTCACCAGAATAACGCGGTAGCCCTCTTCTTTTAACGCTTTACAGGCCTGAGCGCCTGAGTAATCGAATTCGCAAGCCTGACCAATCACAATAGGGCCAGCGCCTAAAATCAGAATACTTTTAAGGTCGGTACGTTTTGGCATTGCAGTAAATCTCCGTAATTCTGTTGGCTTAGGCTTTGGCTTGTTGCATCAGCGCGATAAAGTGGTCAAACAGCTCTGACGCTTCATGCGGGCCTGGGCTGGCTTCCGGGTGGCCCTGGAAACTGAATGCCGGTTTATCAGTACGGTGGATCCCCTGCAGGGTGCCGTCGAACAACGATTTATGCGTCGCGCGCAAATTGGCGGGCAAACTGGCTTCATCTACGGCGAAACCATGGTTCTGCGCGGTAATTAATACGCGCTTGGTATCCAGATTTTGCACCGGGTGGTTACCGCCGTGGTGGCCTACCGTCATTTTCACCGTTTGCGCACCGCTGGCCAGCGCCAGTAACTGGTGGCCTAAACAAATGCCGAAGATGGGAATATCGGTATCTAAAAAAGTTTTAATGGCGTCAATGGCGTAAGTACAAGGTGCCGGATCGCCCGGGCCATTTGATAAGAAGATACCATCCGGCTTCATTGCCAGCACGTCACTGGCAGGCGTTTGCGCCGGCACGACCGTTAACTTACAGCCGCGGTCTACCAACATGCGCAGAATATTGCGCTTTACGCCGTAATCGTAGGCGACCACATGAAACTTAGCGTTATCCGGTGTACGGTGGCCCTCGCCAAGCTGCCAGCTACCTTCTGTCCATTGGTATGGCGCTTTAACGGTGACTTCTTTGGCTAAATCCATGCCTGATAAACCAGGGAAGCCTTTGGCCAACTGAAGCGCCTTGGCTTCATCCAGGTTGTTGCCGGCCATTAAGCAGCCGTTCTGCGCACCTTTTTCACGTAAAATCCGGGTTAATTTGCGGGTATCGATGTCGGCGATGCCGAGAATATTGTGTTGTGTTAAATACTGACTAAGAGAGAGTTGGTTACGGAAATTGCTGGCTAACAACGGCAGGTCACGGATAATCAGGCCGCGGGCCCAAATTTGTCCGGACTCCTCGTCTTCGAGGTTAGTACCGGTATTACCGATATGTGGATAAGTAAGCGTAACGATTTGTTCTGCATAAGAGGGATCAGTCAATATTTCCTGATACCCGGTCATTGAAGTGTTAAACACCACTTCACCTACAGAAACTCCTTCAGCGCCAATGGCTGTACCGCGAAATACGGTGCCGTCTTCCAGTACGAGCAGGGCGGACTTAGTCAAGATAACCTCCAAACAGCAAAAAACGGGCGAAAACCAAAGCTGTTTTACTACCCGTTTTGACCCAAAATGTGATACCCGGATTTGCCCTAGGCAAACCTGACTATTTTAGGCGATATGAGGTTATTTAGCTATGCCTTTTTTGAATTTTATTATAAATGCTGTGTTTGCACGCTTTTTTGCTTAAATGATGCAAAAAGCTAGCTTAACTCGGTTAAACCTAACACTTGTTGCATAGAATAAAGTCCGGGCTGTTTATTTTGCAGCCACAAAGCAGCGCGCAACGCACCTTGAGCAAAGGTATTACGGCTGGACGCTTTATGCGTAATTTCCAGCCTTTCGCCTAAATCAGCAAATAAGGCGGTATGATCGCCAATAATGTCACCGCCACGCACCGTGGCAAAACCTATGGTTTGCTGCTCACGCTCGCCGGTAATGCCCTCACGGCCATACACCGCCACCTTGGCCAAATCGCGATCCAGCGCCTTGGCAATGCTGGCGCCAATCGCCATCGCGGTGCCTGAAGGCGCATCTTTTTTAAACCTGTGGTGCGCTTCAATAATTTCAATATCGGCGCTTTGCCCCATCACTTTGGCCGCAGTTTGCACTAAATGCAGCAGCAGGTTTACCCCGACACTCATATTTGGTGCCCAGACAATAGGAATATGCAAAGCAGCCTGTTGCACCTTAGCGTACTGTGCATCGGTTAAACCGGTCACACCTATTACCATGGCTTTTTTCGCCGAGACAGCCAGCGCCAGGTGCGCCAGCATGGCATCCGGCATTGTGAAGTCAACCCAAATATCGGCGTTGTTTATGCTGTCGCTGCCGGTAATATCAAGTGGCAGGTCCAGTTTACCGACACCGGCCAGTTCGCCGGCATCAACGCCGATAAGATCAGAATTTGCCCGCACTGTTGCGGCAGTCAGATTGAGTTGTTGTTCTTTAGCGACAGTAATTAGCGCCCTGCCCATGCGGCCGTTAGCGCCAAAAATTCCGATAGATGGCATACAAAAGCTCTGAGTAAAAATAACAATGGCGGCTATTAGAGCAAAAGCCGCCGGCAGGGGGAAGTAAAATAGCCTTCTTTATAGCTAAAAACGCGGCTATAGGGCTCGCTGCAAAATTTGCCGTGATACCTCTGGGGTAATATCACCATGCTCGCCCAGCTTTAGCATGCCATTGCGGGTTAGCGCTGCCACCAGCTTATCGACCGCATCGGCTTTAATGCCATAATCCGCCAAACGGGTTGGCACGCCCATTTGCTCAAAAAAGGCGCGGGTGTGGCTAATGACATCGTCAATTAAACGCTCTTCATCCTGATGCTGTAACTGCCAAACGCGCTGGCCGAACTGCAGCAGTTTGGCGTGCTTGCTCTGGCGTTGCTGTTGCAGCAGTGCCGGTAGCACTATAGCCAGGGTTTGTGCATGATCCAGGCCATACAGGGCGGTAATTTCATGGCCAATCATATGGGTGGCCCAATCCTGCGGCACGCCCTGACCAATCAGGCCGTTTAGTGCCATCGTCGCCGCCCACATCACGTTAGCGCGCACGTCATAATTATCCGGCTGGCTTAACGCTTTTGGCCCCTCTTCAATCAGGGTGTGCAAAATACCTTCGGCAAAACGGTCTTGCAGTGGTGTATTTACCGGGTAGGTCAGATACTGCTCTATCACATGGACAAAAGCATCTACCACGCCATTGGCAACTTGTTTTGCCGGCAAGCTAAAGGTGACAGTGGGATCTAAAATAGCAAACTGCGGGTACACCAGCGGGCTGGAAAACGACAGCTTTTGCTGGGTTTCATAACGGGTCACCACCGAGTTGCCATTACTCTCGGTACCGGTGGCCGGCAGCGTAAGCACACAGCCCAGCGGCAATGCGGCTTTTACTTTGGCGCCCTTGGCCAGAATATCCCAGGCATCACCATCAAACACCGCTGCGGCGGCAACAAACTTGGTGCCATCAATCACACTGCCACCACCCACCGGCAGCAGAAAATCAATTTTTTCCCGCCGCACTACATCAGCCGCGCGCATCAGGGTTTCAAAGCTGGGGTTTGGCTCTATGCCGCTAAATTCCTGCCAGTCAAAGCCTTGCAGCGCATCAACCACCTGCCGGTACACGCCATTTCGCTTAATAGAGCCACCGCCGTATAACAGCAGCACTTTACTACCGGCCGGGATCAGCTTGGTAAGCTGATTGATCTGGGCCTGCCCAAACACTATACGGGTCGGGTTTTGAAAGGAAAAATTAAGCATATAAGCTCCAACATTCAGGTTTTTTTATGTCACCCTGTTATGTGGGCAAAGCACCGGCGCTTCAACGCCGGCGCTCCGTTCTGCGGTAAGTGGCACCCAGTTAACGGCAGATAACCAAAATGGCTCAGGGCTTGTCGGCACGTAGCGCACGCACTTTAGCTTCCAGCGCTGCCGCACTGGCTTGCGCTGCTGGCACAGCCTCGCTGGCAATTAGCGTGACTTTAGACCAAAAACGTCCTTTAAATTTAAAAGCACCTTTACCATGATGGCTAAAAAACGAGCCCCATAAGCCTTGCAGCGCCATGGGCACCACCGGCACCGGCGTTTCGCTTAAAATACGCTCAATACCGGGCCGGAAGCTGTCGATATCGCCGGTTTTAGTTAACCGGCCTTCCGGGAAAATACACACCAGATTGCCCTGTGCCAACTCGCGCTGAATAGCCGCAAATGCCGCCTCATACACCGCTTCGTCTTTTTGCTTAGCACAAATGGGAATAGTACGCGCCGCTTTAAACAGCCAGTTGGCGACCGGCAAATCATAAATGGCTTTTTCCATCACAAAGCGCACCGGCCGGCGCACCGCGCCACCAATCAGCAAAGCATCAACATAGCTTACATGGTTCGCCACCAGTACTGCAGCGCCCTCTGCCGGAATATGATCCAGACCACGGCTTTGTACCCGGTACATGGTATGGCTTAGTACATAGATAACAAAGCGCAGTACAAATTCAGGTAACTGGCTGTAGACATAAAGCGCCACCACGGCATTCATAATTGCCAGAATAAGAAAATATTCCGGTATAGCTAAATCGAACAGGGTGAGAAACACTATACCGGCAAGCGCGCTGCCCACCATAAACAGCGCATTAAAAATATTATTAGCCGCAATAACGCGTGCACGCTGGGCCGGCTCTGCCCGTTGCTGCAGCAGCGCATACAGCGGCACAATAAACAGCCCGCCAAACACCCCGATTAATGTCAGATCAGTTAAGACCCACCAGCCAAAGCCACTGGCTAAAAACTGCGATAAGTTAAGCAAGGTCTCTGGTTGCTGTGCCGGGCTACTAAAATACAAACTGATACCAAACACCGTTAAGCCGATAGAGCCAATCGGCACTATGCCAAGCTCCACCCTGTCACCCGATAGCCGCTCACACAACATAGAGCCAATACCCACCCCGACCGAAAACGCCACCAACAGTGCCGTAACCACGGTATTATCGCCACCGAGTACCGTTTTGGTGAAATTAGGAAACTGGGTTAAATAACTGGCCCCCAAAAACCAGAACCAACTGATGGCCATAATAGACAGATACAAAGTACGGTTAGCATAGCTAATGCTGATGGTGGCTTTGGTTTGTTGCCAGGGCGCAAAGCGAAAGCGGCCAGCACCGGCCACTTCACCAACCTCGGGGATCTGGCGGCTTACAACATAACCTAGCAGCGCAAACAGCACCACCACGCCACCAATCCACAATGGCGCATCAACCACACCCACCAGTAAACCACCGACGATGGTACCCAGTAAAATAGCAACAAAGGTGCCCATCTCTACCCAGGCATTGCCGGCTAGCAGCTCTTTGTCGCTGAGCAGTTGCGGCAAAATGGCGTATTTAACCGGGCCAAAAAACGCTGACTGGCTACCCATTAAAAACAGCAGCCCCAGTAACAGCAGATACTGCTGAAAATAAAAGGCCAGCGCGGCGACAACCATCAACGCAATTTCCAGCAGTTTCAGCGCACGAATAAGCCGGGTTTTACACACTGCATCAGCCAAAGTGCCGGCAGTCGCCGAGAACAATAAAAATGGCAGGATAAATAAGCCTGCCGCCAGGTTCATGGTTAAGTCGGTATCCCACGGCAGCGCGTTAGCCGCGGTAAATGCCAGTAATAGCATTAGGGCATTTTTAAACACATTGTCATTAAAGGCACCACTAGCCTGAGTTAAAAAAAACGGTAAAAATCGACGCGTTACAATGAGTTTGAATGATGACATCGGCACTCCGTGCACTAAAGGGTCAGCAAAAAAGTGATTGCCAGCATAATAAACTCAGGTAGCTTATACCAGTATGAAAATTGCGCTGCAGCAAATTGACAGGACGTCCAGCCATCTATATAGTGCGCGTCCATTTGCCAATCTTGGCGGTAGCAGACCCACGGCCTGACAGGAATAGCCATGACACCACAGACTGAATTCGCCCCTGGCGCTAAACGCTCGCTGTTACCTTTAGTGTTTTTTGTCTTGCTGTTTTTAGGTACCGGTCTGTACTTACAGCAGCAGAACGTTGCCTACGCCTTCTATCAGCTGCCAGGCCATGTCGCCATTATTCCGGCCCTTATTCTGGCGATCTGGCTGCATAAAGCACCGCTGCAGCACTCTATTGAGGTGATGGTTAAAGGTGCCGGCAACAGCAATATTATTACCATGTGTATCATTTACCTGCTGGCAGGCGCTTTTGCCAGCGTGGCCACCGCCACTGGCGGCGTTGATGCCGCGGTAAATGCCGGTTTAAGTCTGGTACCCGCGCCATGGCTATTACCGGGGTTGTTTGTTATCGCGGCGCTGGTGTCCACCGCTATGGGCACTTCTATGGGTACCATAGGTGCGCTGGCGCCGATTGCCGTTGGCTTAGCGCAGCAAGCTGGATTGGAGCCGGCACTGGTCGCCGGCGTACTGTTAAGTGGTGCTATGTTTGGTGACAACTTGTCTATCATCTCCGACACCACTATTGCCGCAACCCGCACCCAGGGCGCGCAAATGGCAGATAAATTTCGTGAAAACATTAAAATTGCCTTGCCGGCCGCGCTGTTAACCCTGGTGTTATATGTCACCCTGGCCAGTGACGGCGCACCGGTGCAAGTCGATAACGTTAACTGGACAGGGGTGGTGCCCTATGCCGCCATTTTGTTACTGGCTGTGCTGGGGTTGAATGTTTTTGTTGTATTGCTGCTGGGTATAGTGCTGGCCGCGCTGCAGGGCACCGTATTTGCTGATTATGCTATCGCTAATTTAGGTAAAGATATCGCCAGTGGCTTTGCCAGTGTGCAGGAAATTTTTCTGCTGGCAATGTTAGTTAGTGCACTCAGTGAATTTATTAAGCAGCAAGGTGGCCTGAGCTGGATAGCGGCTTATATTCAGCGCTGTGCTTACCGCCTTAAGCTGGCGGGTAATAAAGCTCAGCAACTGGCCATTGGCGCCCTGGCCTTTATCAGTAACCTGTGTATTGCCAATAATACGGTAGCAATAGTACTCACTGGTGAAGTCAGCAAAACGCTGGCTCAGCAGCATCATATTACGCCAAAACGCAGCGCCAGCTTGCTGGATATCTTTGCCTGTATCAGCCAAGGCTTAGTACCTTACGGTGCTCAGGCGTTGCTGCTCGGCGCCAGCTTTGGCATCTCGCCCTGGCAGGTGGTAACCCAAAGCTATTACTGCCTGATTTTACTGCTGGTGGTGCTGGCAGTGATCCTGCTGCGCCCGGCACAAGCTGTGCCTGCTGTTAACGCGGCTTAAGTTTGCGCCGCCATAACTGGCGCAGGCCATTAGCAGGCTTCGCAACGGCGTGATACAGCAGAATGTGCCAGCGCATTTTTAAACTATGGCCACGTAAAAACCATAACTGCCGCGCTCCCCAGGCGCTGATGCCCGTGCCGGTTAACATGGCAAGCACTAGACGGGCACCCAAACGTTGCCGGCGCACTACACTGTATTGCGTTAACAGCTGTCGTGCCGCCTGATTATCAAACAGCCTCAGCAGTACCTGACAGGCATCGATAAGTGCTGATTGCACCTGCATCTGTTGTGCCTGCTGCCAGATAAATTCCAGTTGCTGCTGTTGCTGTACCTCGTTGAGTAAGTCCTGTAAATCGATAATGTCTTTTAGCAGCCGGTGCGTTTCTTCCTGATAAAACAAGTGCACAGCAGCGTGCAGAAACAAATGCGCCAGCGTTGGCACTAAAAATGCCGAACCTGGCAGTGGTGTGGCATGCTCAAGCAGCACCTGAATATCAATCTGTTTTGCCGATGCCGGCGGATAAATATGATGATGCAGGTCAATCACAGTGCCACGCTGATAATGCTGCAGCGGTGGGTTCTGATGCGACCAGGTTAGGTAATACGCCCGGTCATAGTCACTGAGTGGCAACTCAGCAAAACCGGCAAAAAATAACTTATCCCGTGCACTGCGTAGCTGCGTTTTGGGCACCAATAGATCAATGTCGGCAAATAATCGACCGTAGCTCATTGGCAGCGCCAGCGCACGATAGGCTGCCCCCTTTAACAGCACACAAGGAAAATCGGCCCCGCCAAACACCGCCTCCAGCTGCTGTAATTCATAAAACAACGAGTGCTGCTGCTTTTTACTGTAACGGGCCGCCGATAAACCATGCAGCCTTATCTGCTCGGGCACCTGTGACAGCAAGCCTTGAGATTGCAGCATATAGTAGCAGCGGGCGGTTAAGCCGTGCTGGCGCGCCAGTTGCAGTAAGAGCGTCCAGCGTGCGCCATCGGCCTGCTGTACAAAACGGCCGGGGTTTGTCAGAAAGTCCAGTAACGGCCTGGCTAACATAGGGCGTTCAGCTCGCAGATAACCTGATTGATATCAGCATACTCCAGCCGGTAGCTGGCACATCGCTGCACCAAAGCGCTCAGAGCGGTAAAGCCCTCATCAGCCAATACATTGTAATTAAAAGAGTTATAGGCAAGGTGCATAAAGGCATCAGCTTTTGGCAGCGGCGTTAACATCAGCTCGGTTTGCTCTGGCTGATATTGCGGAAACACCACCCAGGCAGGCTGTGCCGGCTGTTGATAAGCTTGCCAGCTCAATTCCGATGGCAATAAGTATCCGACAGTGCCTTTGGTCGTGCCTACGGTAACTTGCCGCACACTGGCATCGGGGTACCATTGCTTAATCAGCCCAATAGACTGATTTTTCAGGCTTACCGGGCGCACATAAGGCCAGATAAGGCCGCTACTGAGATCAATCAGGCACATCTCATCACTCAGTAATCGCCAGCCCTCCTGCATCAGCACCGCACACAGCGTGCTTTTACCCGAACCAGGCGGCGCAGGTAAGATCAATGCCTTACCGCCGCGCTCCAACACCGCAGCATGTATCGCCAAATACTGGTGCTGATAAGAGGCGATACACCAATTAAGCCCCCACTCAAAAACCGGTACCAACTGCGCTTTATCAGTCATGCGAAAATGCTGCTGGCCGGATGAAACGTGAAAAGGCCGGCCCCAACCGGCCCAGCGCCTGCGCACATCGAGGGTAAAATCATAGATAGTGTTGGCGTCAACCTGTGACAACAGCGACGGCGGATATAACGCTGCCAGCGCCGCACGCAATGCTGGGCTACGGCTGGTTACCAAGACAGAAAAGGGCGCGGTATTTAAGGCAAAATCAGTCAAGTCGGCTTAACTTCTGTCTGTACCGACTCCACCGCAGCGGGCCCGGCGATGCTAGTTTCATGGGTTAACAACGAAAATACCACGCTACTGCCATCATTAAAGCGGGTTTGCAGTAGCGCGGTGTCAGTTTGCTGTTGCAGCCATTGCGGGTAGCTTTGGCTAACGTCCAAAAAATTATCAGGTGTAGCCATCAATATAATAGGACAGCAGTGCCGCCAGTTGGGCTTTTTGCGCTGGAGTGACCGCACCGATATAAGCATTCACAATGTCATCCGGCGAAGGCATATTGGTGCCGATCTGCTCACGTTGATAATACAACGCATGTAAAAAAGCAGCGGCAATATTGCGCGTTAGCGCATGATCACCGCCCTGATTCACCGCCTGCTTTAAGGTGCCGTTATAACCACTGCCAAACACGGCGTTAAACGGTGTGTCCTGGTAAATATCAATACCATGCCACTCTTTGAGCCACTTATTCAATGACACCGATTTTTTCTTATAAAAATAGGCACCTTTGCCGCCCGCTGCACCCAGCTTATTTGCTTCAAAATACAGCTTGGCGCTGCCATGCGAGTCAAAACTGAATTTACACTGCTCAAACTTGTCCGGTTGCACAGACTGCATCTGCGAAGCCGTCTCACTTAATGAGCAATTCAGTGTGCTGGTACCCCAGGCTGCTTTGCTTTTTAGCGTCAGCAATACGGGCAGAGAACCCAAACCGGCACGCAGTAAAAACTTGCGCCGCCCGTTTGACGTTGTCGAGTTTTCCTTGTCATTAACTGCTGTCATAACCCTATTCCATTAAGCTCACTGCATAAAAGTGTACTGGCACTGCTATGCAAGATCAAATCCAACAAGCTAAACATTTGTTATAGCTTAACTTTTAAATGCTGCAGCGGTTCAAACCGCCACTTACTGTAAAATAAACTGACGCTACGCCGGTTACAGACTGCATCTTGGTAAAGGTGCATTCGCTTTACGCTCATTATACAGCTTCATCGCCTCTGGCATTTTCTCGCGCAAATCTTTAATACGGGTTTCCGGTAACGGGTGGGTCGACATAAACTCCGGCGTACCACCACTGCCCGCTGCAGCCATATTTTGCCACAGGTTTACCGCCTGCCGCGGTTCAAAACCGGCTTTGGCCATCAGCTCCAGACCGATAATATCAGACTCACTCTCATGTGCCCGGCTAAATGGCAGCGCCACACCTAACTGCGCGCCCAAACCAAAAGCGGTCATCAGTTCTTGCTGATAACGCACCCCATAGGCTTTCATACCAGCGTCACCCAGCGCCAATATGGTCTGAATACCCTGATTGGTGGATAACCGCTCATTACTGTGGCCAGCAATTACATGACCAATTTCATGGCCCACTACCGCCGCCAGCTGATCCTGATTCTGCGCCACTTTTAATAAGCCAGTATAGACACCAATTTTGCCGCCGGGTAAGGCAAAGGCATTCACCTGATCTGAGTCAAATACGACGATTTCCCAGTTTTGCGCCCGGGTGTTCTCGGGGGTTACCGCCAACAAACTGTTAGCAACACACTTAACATAATTATTGGTTTTTGCATCTTTGGCTATTGGGGTTTCTGCCTTCATCGACTCAAAGGTCTGGGCACCCATTTTGCCAAGCTCGGCATCGTTAAACAGCATAATTTGCCGCCGGCCGGTCGGCGACTGGGCACAGGCTACAATAAGCAGCACACAGGTGGTGGTAACCAATAATTTCTTCAACATTGTTATATCCTTATCCGCAGTAACTGGCGTAAAACAGCCTCTTTATTGTATCTGCTGGGCAACAAAAAACCACCCGCAGGTGGTTTTTCATTAGCCTTTAGCTGGTTAAATCATCGAAAAACTTTTTCACGCCATCGAAAAAGCCTTTAGATTTTGGCCGGTGTTTGGCTTCGCCATCGCCCGCCATGCTGTCGTCCAACTGACGTAGCAGCTCTTTTTGCTTTTCGCTTAAGTTCACCGGTGTTTCAATGACCACTTTACACACCAGATCGCCCACGCCGCCACCTCGCACGGACTTCACGCCCTTACCACGCAGGCGGAACATTTTGTCAGTCTGGGTTTCTGCCGGTATTTTCAGTTTTACCCGGCCATCCAATGTCGGCACATCAATCTCGCCGCCTAGGGCTGCCGTGGTAAAACTCAGTGGTACATCACAATACAGGTTATTGCCATCACGCACGAAGATCGGGTGCTCTTTAACATGCACCTGTACGTAAAGGTCGCCTGCCGGTGCGCCGTGCATGCCAGCTTCACCCTCACCGGTTAAACGAATACGATCGCCGGTATCCACGCCAGCCGGAATTTTCACCGACAGCGTTTTGGTTTTCTCTACGCGGCCCTCACCATGACACTTAGTGCAGGGCTCCGGGATAATTTTGCCACGGCCATTACAGGTAGGACAGGTTTGCTGTACAGCAAAGAAGCCCTGACGCATGGTGACCTGGCCGGCGCCATGACAAGTTGGGCAGCTCTTGGCTGAAGTGCCTTTTTTCGCACCTGAACCATCACAGCTGTCACAACCGACCATGGTTGGTACTTTAATATCAACCGACTTGCCGCGGACCGCTTCTTCCAGGCTTAGCTCAAGGTTGTAGCGTAAGTCAGAGCCACGCTGGGCACGTGACTGGCCACGACGGCCACCGCCACCGAAAATATCGCCAAACACATCGCCAAAAATATCGCCAAAATCAGCGCCGCCGGCACCGCCGCCAAAACCACCAGTCCCGCGGTTAGGATCTACCCCGGCATGGCCATAACGGTCGTAGGCTGCCCGCTTTTGCTCATCCGACAACACCTCGTAGGCTTCCTGCACTTCTTTAAACTTCTCTTCCATGGCCTTGTCGCCCTGGGTACGGTCAGGGTGAAATTTCATGGCGAGGCGTTTATAAGCCTTTTTGATGTCTTTGTCGTCGGCGCCTTTAGCGACACCTAATACTTCATAATAGTCACGCTTGGACATAGTTCCCGCTCAGTAAAAGTCTTAATGCCAAAGGGCTGGCACCTGGCCAGCCCTTATACCTCAGCCAGATTACTTCTTGTCGTCTTTCACTTCTTCAAACTCAGCGTCGACCACGTCGTCGTTGCCACCCGCTTGCTGGCCGGCATCAGCGCCGCCCTGCTGGGCTTTCGCCTGAGCTGCTTCCATCAGTTTTTGTGACGCCTGCATCAGTGCCTGCGATTTCTCGTCAATCGCCGCCTTGTCGCTGCCTTTTAACACAGCTTCAAGATCTTTGATTGCGGTTTCAATCGCTTCTTTGTCGTTGGCGGCCAGGCTGCTACCCACTTCATCCAGCTGCTTACGGGTAGCATGTACCATCGCATCAGCCTGGTTACGGGTTTGCACCAACTCTTCAAACTTTTTGTCTTCCTCGGCGTGGGCTTCAGCGTCGCGTACCATGGCCTGAATTTCTTCATCACTCAAGCCTGAGTTGGCTTTGATAGTGATCTTCTGCTCTTTACCGGTATCTTTGTCTTTAGCAGACACATGTAAAATACCGTCAGCATCTAAGTCAAATACCACTTCAATTTGTGGCTCGCCACGACGACCGGCACGGATGCCTTCCAAGTTGAACTGGCCCAGTGACTTGTTATCAGAGGCGCGCTTACGCTCACCCTGCAGCACGTGAATGGTTACTGCAGACTGATTGTCTTCTGCCGTTGAGAACACCTGTGACTTCTTGGTCGGAATAGTGGTGTTTTTCTCAATCAGCGCGGTCATCACGCTGCCCATGGTTTCAATACCCAGCGACAGTGGTGTTACGTCCAGCAGTAATACGTCTTTTACATCACCAGACAGCACCGCACCCTGAATAGCAGCACCTACGGCTACCGCTTCGTCCGGGTTTACGTCTTTACGCGCTTCTTTACCGAAGAAAGCAGCGACCGCTTCCTGCACTTTTGGCATCCGCGTTTGACCGCCCACCAGGATGATGTCGTCAATTTCGCCAACGCTTAAATCAGCATCTTTCAGTGCCTGCTTCAACGGCTCAATAGTGCGCTGAATTAAATCTTCCACTAAAGACTCCAGCTTAGCGCGGGTCACTTTAATATTTAAGTGTTTCGGACCAGAGGCATCCGCCGTGATATACGGCAGGTTTACTTCCGTCTGCGAGGCAGAAGATAATTCGATCTTGGCTTTTTCAGCAGACTCTTTTAAGCGCTGCATCGCCAGCGGGTCGTTACGCAGGTCAATGCCCTGTTCTTTTTTGAATTCTTCAACTAAGTAGTTGATTAAACGGTTATCAAAGTCTTCACCACCTAAGTGGGTATCACCATTAGTGGCTAATACTTCAAAGGTTTGTTCGCCGTCAACGTCATCAATTTCAATGATAGAGATATCGAAAGTACCACCACCTAAGTCGTACACTGCAACCTTGGTATCGCCTTTCTTTTTATCCATGCCATAAGCCAGTGCCGCAGCCGTTGGCTCGTTGATAATACGTTTTACTTCCAGACCCGCAATGCGGCCGGCATCTTTGGTGGCCTGACGCTGCGCATCGTTAAAGTAGGCTGGTACAGTAATAACAGCGGCAGTCACTGCTTCACCTAAGAAATCCTCAGCGGTTTTCTTCATCTTTTTCAGCACTTCAGCTGAAATTTGCGGTGCAGCTAACTTTTTACCTTTAACTTCAACCCAGGCGTCACCATTATCTGCCTTCACAATGGCGTAAGGCATAATTTTAATGTCGCGCTGTACTTCTTCGTCTTCAAAACGACGGCCGATTAAACGCTTAATTGCAAACAAGGTGTTTTTCGGGTTGGTCACTGCCTGACGTTTAGCCGGCTGGCCAACTAACACTTCGCCATCTTCAGCGTAAGCGATAATTGATGGCGTAGTACGGGTACCTTCTGCGTTTTCTAATACGCGGGGTTTGTCGCCGTCTAATACCGCCACACAAGAGTTGGTTGTACCTAAGTCAATACCGATAATTCTGCCCATAACTGCTCTCCACTTAATATTTGAACAATTAAAAATTGTGTTGAGCGATTAATGGGGATTAGCCCTGATCCATTCAAGGTTATTGCCGTAAAAATTTTGCTTTAACTTATAAAAGCAAGGCGTTAAACGCGGTTACGCGCTTTTAGCAGCAAAAGCGGTTAACTTATCCGCGCCGACCCGACTATAATAGCCGACATTGTTTCTACACTTTAAAAAGGCTTAGCTTATGCCATTACTGGACAGTTTTACCGTCGACCATACCATTATGAAAGCGCCTGCCGTGCGGGTAGCGAAAAAGATGAACACGCCCAAAGGCGATGCTATTACGGTATTTGATTTACGTTTTTGTGTGCCGAATGAAGAAATTTTGTCGGAAAAAGGCATTCATACGCTGGAGCACTTATTCGCCGGTTTTATGCGTGATCATTTAAATGGTGATGATGTTGAAATTATCGACATTTCGCCAATGGGCTGCCGTACTGGCTTTTATATGAGTTTAATTGGCACACCGGACGAGCAGCGCGTGGCGAAAGCCTGGCAAGCGGCGATGGATGATGTGCTGCATGTTGCCAGCCAAAGCGATATTCCGGAGCTGAACATTTACCAATGCGGTACTGCGCAGATGCACTCGCTGGATGAAGCCAAACAAATTGCCAAAAACATCCTTGAGCGTGGCGTGGGTGTGAATAAAAATGATGAACTGGCTTTACCGGCCGAGATTTTAAATAAGCTGTAATACTTATCGGCGTCAGTTCAGGACATGCGTGTTGGCTTCAATTGCCGATAACACGAAAACATGCGGTGAGGCAGCTGACAACTAAGAAAAGCGTCTGTGGCAAGGATGCCACAGAGGAGCCTACAGGGAGGTATCTACGGCGTCTTTTCGTGTTGTCAGTTGTCGACCCGAAGCTCAATGCCGATGACTCACCTCGGTTAAAAACCCGCTAAGAACATCTATCCAGCAGATACATCAGATGCTGATATTCAATACCACTGTGGTGCGATAAGCCAATTTCACAGCTGCGGCTGGTCGACACGCCTTGTAAGCAAGGACTTACCTGCGGTTTTAATGCTGATAGCGCTGAGGCGTTAAGTTCGGGCAGGAAAAAGCCCTTATCACCGGCAAAGCCACAGCAGCTAATGCCTTCGGGGATCACGACACGGTTAGTACAGGCGCTAAGTAGCCGTTGTAATTTATCGGCCTGACCCAACTGGCTGGCACTGCAAGTGATATGCAATGCCACCGGCTCGGCAACGGGTGTTAAGGTTAATTTTGGCAGCACCTTATCATGCAGAAAATCGACGCTGTCATAGATTTTCAGCCTGGGGTCTAATTTGCCGCGCAAGGTTAAACTGCAGGGGCTGGTATCACTAAAAATTGCTATCTCGCCGTTGTTAGTCACCTTCAGCAGCCACTGCTCCAGCTCGCGCTGTTTATAATCAGCGGCGGCAAACTGGCCTTTAGATTGAAACGGCATACCACAGCATTGCTGCGCAATGCCTTCTGGCATAATTAACTGATAACCAGCTTTGGCCAGTAAGTGGGCACTTACCTCGGCCAGACTGCGTTTATCTTTGCTGTTGGTCGCAGGCCCCATAACCCGACCTGAGCAAGACGCCAGATGGATAACCGGTGTCAGGCTTTCGCCATCCAGACTGGTTATTTTAACCGTGTTTGCCGTTGGCATCGCCTTATGCCAGCGCGGCAGCACTGCGCCAAAGAGGTTGCCAACAGCAAGACCTAAACGGCTGATAGCGGCAGCAACACGAAAATGCCGTGCGATAAAGGCAGCAACGCCTTGCCAGCGCTGGTTATTTTCTGCACGCAACTGCCGGGTTAAGTCACCGGTATTAATACCCACCGGGCAAGCACTGCTACAGATACCACAGGCGGCGCAGGTGTCGGTACCGGCATATTGATAAGCTGATGTCAGTTGCTGCAAACGTTTTGCATCTTCAGCCGATGCGGTTAAACGCGATATTTCCCGCTGTGCCACTATGCGCTGGCGTGGCGTTAAGGTGAGTTTGCGCGACGGGCATACCGGCTCACAAAAGCCGCATTCTATGCATTTATCTACCAGCGGGTTAGTCGCCGGCAAGGGTTTTAAGTTCTCCAGATGCAGCTGCGGGTTGTGGCTTAGCACCACATCGGGGTTAAGAATATGCTTTGGGTCCAGCAGATGTTTAATTTGCCACATTAACGCATAGGCTTCACTGCCCCATTCCAGCTCAACAAAGGGTGCCATATTGCGGCCGGTGCCATGTTCCGCTTTTAACGATCCACCAAATTCAACCGCCACCAACTGTGCCACGTCCTGCATAAAGGCATCGTAGCGGGCGACTTCAGCCGGCGTGTCAAAGCCCTGGGTAAAAACAAAATGCAGGTTGCCTTCAAGCGCATGGCCGAAAATAATCGCCTCGCTGTACTGGTATTTATCAAACAGCTGTTGCAAGCGGCTAACGCCCTCGGCCAGTTGCTCAAGCGGAAAGGTCACATCTTCAATAATCACCGTAGTGCCGGTTTGGCGCACCGCGCCCACTGCCGGAAAAGTACCCTTGCGAATGGCCCACAGCTGGCTATACACCGCCGGGTCGCTGCTAAAAGCAACCTGCTGCTCCAATTCAAAGGCGGCAAGGCTGGCTGAAATCTGCGCCAGTTGCTGCTGCAACAAGCTGTTTGTCTGTGCGCTGCTTTCTATCAGTAACGCACAGGCATTGTCTGACAAGCCTTGCACCCAGGATGGCATACCGGCTTTATGCTCTACCGAGCGCAGGCTGCGCCTGTCGAGTAATTCTACTGCGGATACCGGCTGCTGCTTTAATAGTGTGACGGCACGACAGCAGCTTTCTACCGACGGGAATACCAACAACCCGGTGGCGCGCTGCGGATATTCCGCTACGGTGTTGTAGGTAACCGCACTGATAAAGCCGAGGCAACCTTCCGAGCCCACCATTAAATGGCTAAGAATATCAATCGGATCGGTAAATTCCGTCAGCGCATTTAACGAAAAGCCAGTGGTGTTTTTTAAGCGGTATTTATGGCGGATTTTTGCGCTAAGCTCGCTGTTAGCCCGGGTTTGCGCGCCCAGCAATTCGAGCTCTGCCAGCAATGGCGCGTGTGATTGGCGAAACGCCGCTACGCTCTGGCTGTCTTCGGTATCCAGCACAGTACCGTCGAATAACACCAGGCGCATACCGGCCAGGGTATTAAAGCTGTTATGTGCGGTGCCACAGCACATGCCGCTGGCGTTATTCGCGACTATACCGCCAATTTTACAGCTATTAATGGAGGCTGGATCCGGGCCTATTTTACGCTGAAATTTACTCAGTGCACTGTTGGCGGCGGCGCCTATAACGCCTGGCTGCAGCCGGATTTGCTCACCTAAACCGCGCACTTCTCGCTGTTGCCAGTTTTCGCCCAGCACTAACAGTACCGAGTCTGTGACCGCCTGACCCGATAAGCTGGTACCCGCCGCCCGAAACGTCAGTGCCACCTGGTATTGATTGGCTAACTTGAGCAGCGCGATAACTTCGGCTTCGCTTTCAATACGTAGCACTAATTTGGGCAACAGACGGTAAAAGCTGGCGTCAGTGCCAAAGGCTAAGGTTTCAAGCGGATCATCGAAGTACCGCTGTGGCGGAATAAGCTGTTTAACGGCCTGAATAAACTGCGGGTGCATGCCAACCTCTGACAGCAAAGCGTAATAAGCTGATTAACCGATAATAAAGGATAGCAGCTCACTTTGCATAAAGTTTTATTGCTAACGCTCACAACACGTATAAATTATTCATCAGACAGTGAAGTCAACAGCAATAAAAAAGCCGGCATCAGGCCGGCTCTTCTCGTTTAGGTTACACTGTTATTCCGGTGCTTTAGACACGCCGACCATGGCCGGGCGCAATAAACGGCCGTTCAGCTCATAGCCTTTTTGCATGACAAAGGTCACCGTATTTGGTGCCACATCGGCTGAAGGCTGAATACTCATAGCCTGGTGCAATTCCGGGTTAAACGGCTGGCCTTGTGGGTCAATCTGGTTTACACCAAATTTAGCTACGGTGTCTAAAAAGCTTTTCAGCGTCAGCTCTACGCCTTCTACAACGCCTTTTAGCGCTTCATCTTCGCGGTTAATAAAGCCCAGCGCGCGCTCCAGGTTATCAACCACCGGTAACAAATCGCCGGCAAATTTTTCCAGCGCAAACTTATGTGCTTTTTCCACGTCCATACTGGCGCGGCGGCGTATATTCTCCGCTTCAGCTTTAATGCGCAGCATTAAATCCTGCTGCTCTGCCAGCTGGGCTTTAGTGCTGGCCAGCTCGTCTTCCAGCTTGGCAATAATGGCCTGCTCACCGGATAACTCGACGGTGTCGGCATGTTCATTAGCGCCCTGTGGCTGCTCAGTGCTGTGATCCGTTGGCTGTTGTTGCTCAGTCATGCGTTACTACTCCCAAATTAAGTAGGTGTATTATGGGGATACCTGGCGCCGATTCAAGTGCAAATTTAACTGGCGGGCACAGGCTTCAACTAAAGGAATTAAGCGGGCATAGTTCATCCGCCGCGGGCCCAACAGGGCAATAAAGCGTTTTGGCTGTTGCTGATAGCGCTGCACTATCACACTGACATTGGCCAGTTCAATAAAGCCCGACTCTTTGCCCAGCAGTAATTTCGGCTGTTCGTCTTGTGTCAGGCTATCGAGCAAACGCAGCAAGCCTTCGGGCTGTTCCAACATCTGCATTACCTGCTGCAGCGCCGGGTTTTGCTGGTACTCCGGGGTTAACAGCAACTGATGCTGGCCAAAAATCAGCGGTTGGTGCTGTTGCAGCTCATCTAAACTTAATAAGCCCAGCACCTTTTGCAGCAATTGCTGGCACATGCCGCTTTCGCCACGCACCAGGGTGCCTAAGCGCTCTATACCATCCTGCCACTGGCCACCACCACCTAACGCCGCGTTTAACAGGCACAGCACCTTGCTTAGCACAGTGTTATCTATCGCCTGCTCGCAGTGCAGTAAGCGGTGCAAAATATCACCGTCTTCATCTATGACTACCAGCAAAAGCCGGTCACTGGCCAGGCGGACTAAGTCAATTTGCCGCACGATACGGCCATCGGCCTTGGGTGCACTGACAATAGCGACAAAGCCGGTCAGGTTAGTTAACAGCTGGCCGGCCTGCTGGCATAACAACGACACCGGCAACTGTTGGGTCAGCTTACGCTGCAACTCGGTTTGCCAAAAGCCACTCAGTGGCTGTAGCTGCAGCATTTTATCAATAAACAAGCGGATGCCGGCGGTAGTGGGAATGCGCCCGGCCGAGGTATGCGGTGAGCGGATTAAGCCCTGCTGCTCCAGTGCCATCATGGTGTTACGCACAGTGGCGGAGCTGACCGCCAGCTGGGCGTTGTCGGCCAGCAGCTTAGACGATACCGGCTGGCCATCGAGCAAATACTGCTCGACAATCAGCTTTAAAATCAGCTCGGGCCTGCTCAGGGTTAACGTCATACCGCGCACTCTATACCTAATTGCTGGTGGATATGGGGGCAAGGCCGGCTAATTCAAGCGCACAGACAGCGCTAGTGCGACAGCCGCAGTGTCGTTATACTCTGCACAAGGGTTAAAAGGAACTGGCTATGTCACACGCATTCACCACCGTTGGGCTCATTGGTAAGCCGCATCATCAGGGCGCTAACAATACGCTGCTCAGCCTATATCAGTTTTTACGCCAACAAGGGCTGACGGTTTATGTCGAGCAGCGGGTGGCGCAATCACTGGAGCTGCCCGACGTGGCGGTGCTGGATCTGGTTGAGCTGGGTAAAAAGTGTGATCTTGCGATTGTGGTTGGTGGTGATGGCAATATGCTGGGTGCGGCGCGGGTGTTGTCGCGTTTTAACGTGGCGGTACTGGGCGTTAACCGCGGTAACCTGGGCTTTTTAACCGATCTGGCGCCAGAAAACTTTCAGCAGCCGCTAACCGAAGTGCTGGCCGGTAATTTTGTTACCGAAAAACGCAACCTGCTGGAAATCAGTGTACAGCGCGGCGGCGTGATTAAAAGCAGTAACAGCGCAGTGAACGAGGCCGTACTGCACGCCGACAAAGTGGCGCACATGATTGAATTTGAAGCCTATATCAATGACGAGTTTGTCTACAGCCAGCGCTCTGATGGCCTGATTATCAGCACCCCTACCGGCTCCACGGCATACTCGTTATCTGGTGGCGGCCCTATACTAACGCCGGATCTGGATGCGGTGACCTTAGTGCCGATGTTTCCGCATACGCTGAGCAGCCGGCCGCTGGTGGTCTCGGGCAGCAGCGAAATCCGCTTAAAAGTGGCCAGCACCAACGATGCTCATCTGCAAATCAGCTGCGACAGCCATGTCATTCTGGCCGTAATGCCGGGTGATGATATTTATATCCGTAAACACCCGACGCCGCTTCGGCTGGTGCACCCGCCGGGTTACAGCTATTTTCACGTGCTACGCAACAAGTTAGGCTGGGGCAGCAAACTTTATTAAAGCCCCGCTTGCCAAGGTGATATTTCCTGTATAAAGTTACTGTATAAATAACCACTGTTATTTTTCACAGTTAACTTAGCTGACAGGAGAATGTCATGCTGTGCCATCTGCATATCAGTAATTTTGCTATTGTCCGTGCGCTGGAAATCGACTGGCACAGCGGCATGTCTACTATTACCGGTGAAACCGGTGCCGGTAAATCTATCGCTATCGACGCACTGTCGCTGTGCTTAGGCGAGCGCGCCGATGCCAGCGTAGTGCGCCCCGGCGCCGATAAAGCCGATATTGTTGCCAGCTTTGATATCAGTAAATTAAGCGCCGCCCAGCAGTGGTTGGCCGAGCAAGATCTGGCCATGGGCCACGAGTGCATAGTACGGCGTGTGGTCAGTAACGAAGGCCGCTCGCGTGGCTACATTAACGGTGTACAGGTGCCGGCGCAGCAGTTAAAAGCGCTGGGTCAGCATTTGCTGAGTATTCATGGCCAGCATGCCCACCAGCAATTACTGAAAAACGATTATCAGCGCCAGTTGCTGGATGCCTTTGCTGCGAATAGCAGCCTGCTAGAGGCCACCCGCAGTAGCTGGCGGCACTGGCAGCAATTGCAGCGCGAATATGCCCAGCTGCAACAATCGCAGCAACAGCGTGATGCACAGCGCCAGCTGCTGGAATATCAGGTGGCCGAGTTAGATCAGTTTGCCCCCTTACCGGACGAGTACCCGCAGCTGGAAGCCGAGCACAGCCGGTTAAGCCACGGCAATACCTTGTTAAGCCAAAGCCAGCAATGTTTGCAGCTGCTGTACGATGACGAACAGCAAAATGTTTATCAGGCGCTCTCTGTGGCCGCCGGCCAGCTGGAGCAGCTGTGCTGCCTGGACCCGGCGCTGAATAATATCAGCCAGATGTTACAGGACGCGCTGGTGCAAACCGAAGAGGCCAGCCGTGAGCTGCGCCGCTACGCCGACAAAGTAGAGCTGGACCCGGAGCGGTTAGCACAAATTGATGAGCGCTTAAGCCAGTGGCTTAACCTGTCGCGCAAACATCAGGTGAGCTATGAAGAGTTACCCGCATTGCACCAGCAACTGTCAGCACAGTTGGCTGCATTAACCGGTGATGATAAACGCCTGTTGCAGCTGGAAGCGGACATTAACGGCGCACAGCAGCATTATTTACAGCAGGCAGCAGAGCTTAGCCAGCAGCGCCAGCAGGCCGCCGCGCTGTTAAGTGATAAAATCAGCCGCAGCATGCATGAGCTCAGCATGACCAATGCCCGTTTTGCCATTGTGGTTAACCCGCTTGATGTCAGCCAGGGCAGTGCTCAGGGTATCGATCAGATCGATTTTCAGGTATCGACTAACCCGGGCCAGCCGCTGCAGGCTTTACATAAAGTGGCCTCAGGCGGTGAGCTGTCACGTATCAGCCTGGCGATACAGGTGATCCTGGCCGATAAAATTACCACCCCGACGCTGATTTTTGACGAAGTGGATGTGGGTATCAGCGGCCCGGTTGCCGCCGGTGTTGGCCGCCTGCTGCGCGAACTGGGCGAGACCACGCAAATTATTTGTGTTACCCACCTGCCGCAGGTAGCCAGCCAGGGCCATCAGCAGTTGTTTGTGGAAAAATACACCGACGGCCAGGCCACGGAAACACGTATGCGCGAGCTGAACGCCGACGAGCGCATCAGCGAAATTGCCCGTTTACTGGCGGGCGAAAACATCAGTGCCAGTGCACTGGCTAATGCGCGTGAACTTTTGTGCGCGCCTTTAGTCTGAAAGAAGGTTTTTCAGCCGGCTTGTCATAGGGTATGATGAGCCCACTTAGGTAAAGCAGAAGCAACAGATGAAAGCAGTAGTAAAAATGATGGTGCTGGCCATAGGCCTTCTCAGCCTTAGCGCATGCAGTAGCTGGGTGTATCGTATTGATATACCACAAGGCAATTTTTTAGAGCAAAAAGATATCGATAAACTGCGTGTCGACATGACCAAAGAGCAGGTGAAGTTTGTGCTGGGTACACCGGTAGCCAGTAACGCCTTTGATAATGACACCTGGCATTATTTTTACGCCTTAAAAGGCGGCCGTGGCGATAACTTTGAAAAGCAGTTAATTGTCGAGTTTAAAGACAATAAGCTACAGGACATTAAAGGCGACTTTAAAAAGTCTGACGACTTTAATACGCCGCTGGATATTTAAACCGCGTATAAAGCTAACAACAAAAAACCAGCATACTGCTGGTTTTTTGCTTTTATGCGCTCTGTTAAAGCGATAGTCAGTTAACTAATTGCCTGCGTCGGTTTTTACCTCGTGCGGCCGGCCACCGGTAACTTTATCAGCGCGGCCTTCTTCTTTGGCTTTCTCGGCGCGGCGGCGGCGCAAATCTTTAGGGTCGGCAATCAGCGGGCGGTAAATTTCTATTCTATCGCCAGCTTTAACTGTGTCGGTAAGTTTTACCGGCCGGCTCCAAATGCCGACTTTTTGCTGGTTTAGATCAATATCCGCAAACTGCAGTAGAATCCCCGACTGCTCGATAATTTGCTGTACAGTGGCGCTTTTGTTTACCGACACGGTAAGTAAACTTTGCCGCTCGGGTAAGGCATAGGCCACTTCAACGGTTATATGATCAGCCATGTTGCTCTCCGTATACCTGTCTGGCGCGGGTGGTAAACGCCTGCACCATAGAGGCGGTTAACTCGGCAAAGATTTTACCAAAGGCAAACTGAATTAACTTACTGGAAAACTCAAACTCGAGTTTTAATATCACTTTGCAGGCGCTGTCATTTAACGGCTGAAACTGCCAGCCACCGCGCAACTGCTTAAAAGGGCCGTCGACCAGCTGCATGGCAATTTGCTGATTTGGTGTTAACGTATTGCGGGTGGTGAAACTATGGCTAATGCCCGCCTTGGAAACTGTCAGCGATGCCACCATCTCTTGTTCTGACTGGCTGACAATGCGCGCGGCGCTGCAGCCGGGTAGAAATTGTGGATAATCCGGTACAGCATTTACCAGATCATACATCTGCTGCGCGCTGTAAAAAACCAACGCACTGCGTTCAATTTGTGGCATACTCACTCCCCTTTAAACTCGCCGCCGATTGTAACAGAATAACGCGCTGCAACAAGGCATGAGCCATCGCTGACATCCAACACTGAGCTGCGACAAACAACGAATTATGAGCAAAAAACAAGCAAGCAAAAACAAAAACGGTACCATAGCGCAAAACCGCAAAGCGCGGCACGAGTACTTTTTAGAAGACCGCTACGAAGCCGGCCTGGCCCTGCAAGGTTGGGAGTTAAAAAGCATCCGCGAGGGTAAGGTAAACCTGTCCGACTCTTATGTCATTTTGCATAACGGTGAAGCCTTTTTACTCGGCGCACAAATTCAGCCGCTCAACAGCGCCTCTAGTCATGTGGTATGCGACCCCGAGCGCAGCCGCAAATTACTGCTGCACAAGCGCGAGCTAAGTAAACTGATTGGCCTGAAAGAGCGCGAAGGTTATACCCTGGTCGCCACCGCTATGTACTGGAAAGCCTGCTGGGTAAAGCTGGAATTTCATTTAGCCAAGGGTAAGAAAAGCTATGACAAGCGTGACGATATTAAAGACCGCGACTGGTCACGCGAAAAAGAACGCATGATGAAACACAGTAAACACTAACACCCTTGAAACTTTTACCGCCTGGCCCCATCTAACTAGGGCGACAGGAAAACGGTTAAAACACAAAGCCCGCTTGTGTAAAGCAAACAGGCTGCGTACAATAGCCAAACACTGAAAGTGAGTGTTACTTCCACAGAATTCGGGGCTGATTCTGGATTCGACGGGATTCACGAACTCTTAGGTGCATGCCGAGGTGAGGTAGGCCTCGTAAAAAAGCCTCAATTAAATAGTCGCAAACGACGAAACTTACGCAATCGCTGCCTAATAAGCAGTAGATAGCTCTTCCCCTCACGCATGCCTGTAAGCTGAGACTCTGGAAGATCACCCCTAACAGGATCGCGTCGCGTCTTCGCCTGGAGACAAAACGTTAAAACCAATCAGGCTCGCCCGACGATAGCCTGCCATTCGGCGCTCATAGGGTTAACTAAATGAATGTGCTAAGCATGTAGTACCGACGATGTAGGTTTTTCGGACGCGGGTTCAACTCCCGCCAGCTCCACCACATAGCACAAGGCCAGCGTAAGCTGGCCTTTTGTTTTGTAGCGTTTGGCTTATACGCTTACGTGCAGGCGTACGTCGATATTGCCGCGGGTAGCGTTTGAGTATGGGCATACCTGGTGTGCTTTGGCCACTAACTCGTCGGCGGCGGCTTTATCCATACCTGGCAGGTTAACGAATAAATCGACATCCAGGCCGAAACCGCCTTCAATTTTGCCAATGCCCACTTCAGCGCGCAGGCTTACATCGGCTGGCAGGCTGACTTTAGCCGCACCGGCGACAAATTTTAACGCGCCGATAAAACAGGCTGAGTAGCCGGCCGCGAACAGCTGCTCCGGGTTAGTGGCGCCACCGGCACCGCCCAGCTCTTTTGGCGGGGCCAGTTTAACCTCTAATAAACCGTCGTTTGATTTAGCGGCGCCGTCGCGGCCGCCGGTCGATGTCACTACTGCTTTGTATAAAATATCCACACTGATCCCCTTTGAGGTTTTGCCTTAACACAGGCGTTTTGCTTAACACGGCAAATACTAGCCTCAATTTAACTTGCACACAAGATACTTGCATATAATTTAATTCTCTGCCTTATAACCAGCACGGCTGGTTGCGACAATGAGAAATTTGCTACACTGCAAAAAAACCAACGAAACGGCGATGATGAGTAAAACCCTGCCACTGGAAGAGCAAATATGCTTTGCGCTGTATAGCGCGTCGAATGCTATGGTGCGGCTGTACCGACCTTTGTTGCAGCCGTTTGACTTAACCTACCCGCAATATGTGGTGCTATTGGCGCTGTGGCAGCAAGACAACATTAGTTTAGGCGAGCTGGGCGCAAAAACCCTGTTTGACTCTGGCACCCTGACACCACTGGTAAAAAAGCTGGAACAAAAGGGCTGGCTGCGCCGGCTGCCCAGTCCAGACGATGAGCGGGTAAAAAAGGTGGTAGTTACCGATGAGGGCAAAGCGCTGGAGCAGCAAGTTGCCGGCGTTACCGCTGCACTACGCTGCCAGATTTCGTTGAACGATGAGCGGATGATCCAGCTGCGCAGCCTGGCAAGGCAGGTTCAGCAGGATATTCAACGGCTTGAGCAATGTAGCCCGGGTTAAAACCTCGCCGCCGCCGTTTTGCGACACGATGCAACTTAACACGCCCTGAATTACATTTAATAACATTAGTTAAATTGTAAATTTTTTTACCTATTTCAAATCATAGCCTTAGCTGCAGCACACTGTTTTTGTGCATAATTTAACCAAACTGACATTTGACGTTGTGCGTATTGATCTGCATAGTAAATCGGCTGCAAGGCTCTGCAATGGAATTGTCAGTCTCAGTACCGCACGGATCGCTGCCAGTTAGCGCATGTTACCAATAAAAATTTAACTCAGCGCATATACACACTTTTGGGGCGTTTTATGACTTCTCTGGCTGCAGTGCAGGGTGATGCACGGCAAAATTCAGCAACAACGGTTACACCTTTATTCGGCACTGAGCTGGCATCCAGCAGCCCTTTACGTCATTTTGCTCACTTTTTCCACGCCAGCCTGGCGCAAACTGACATTCAAAAGCATCAAACCTACCGGCTTCGCCACCGGGTGTATTGCGAAGAACTGCAATTTGAACCGCAGCGTGAAAGCGGCTTAGAGCATGATCAGTATGACAACCGCGCGATTCATTGCGCGATATCGCGGCTGAGCACTGCGCAGCTGGCAGGCACCGTACGGCTGATTACCTCCGCTGATGCCGGGCAGTTGCTGCCGCTTGAGCAATACTGCGCCGCCACGCTGAACCATCCGACACTGAGCCCGGCGGCTTTTGCGCGTGAGCAAATTTGCGAAATATCGCGCCTGGCGGTGCCAGGCGAAATACGCCAGCGTAAACAAAGCCAGTCGCCGCTTGGGCATAATTTGAATAAACTGCTGCTGCAGTTGGAGCAGCGCTGCTGCGAGGCAGTGGCCATTGCGCTTTATCTGGTTGCCATGCTGATGTGCCTGCACTACGGCAAACACCATGTGTTTGTCATGGTTGAGCCGGCACTGGCGCGAATTTTAAAACGTATCGGCATGCATTTTGTGCAAATTGGTGAAGTGGTAGACGTTAACGGCAAGCGTGCGCCTTATTATGTCGATGCCCGCGCCACCTTTCATACGCTGGGTAGTGAGTACAAAACCCTGAGTGATATTTTAGCTGCCCAGTTGTTTGCCCATGACACTGAAACTGGCACACCACAGTGCGATATCGTGCCAGAGCAGTGCAAAGCAGCGGCGGAGCAGATAGGTTTAAACTAAGCAGTAGAATAGCTGATGGATTCTTTAACCCAATTGACGCTGGGTAGCGCCGTAGCTGCCGCCGTGTTAGCAAAAACACCCGGCAGCCGGGCCAAAGTGGTATTAACCGGCGCTGTGCTGGGCACCCTACCCGACTTAGACGTTATCATCGACTACGGCGATGCCGTCAGTAATATGGTGCTGCACCGCACCGAGAGCCACGCCTTTTTTTACCAAACATTGGTTACTCCTCTACTCGCCTGGCTGGCCGCGCTGTGTTGTAACCAAAGAGCACACTATTGGCGTTGGCTGCTGGCCACCTGGCTGATTTTAATCACCCACACGCTGATTGATGCGATGACGATTTATGGCACGCAGTTTGGGTTGCCTTTTACCAATACGCCTTATGCCGTAGGCAGTATGTTTATTATCGACCCGCTGTATACGCTGCCGTTAATTGCCGGCGTACTTTACTACCTGTTTGGCACAAAGCGCGGTTATCAGCTGAATATGCTGATGCTAAGTCTATCCAGTATGTATATGCTGTGGTCAGTCGCGGCGCAGTGGCATGTACGCCAGGTCGTTAGCGCCAGCTTGCAACAACAGCAGCTGCAGTATCAGCAGCTACTGGTAACACCGGCACCGCTGAATACGGTGCTGTGGCGCATAGTGGTAATGGCCGAGCACGGCTACGCTGAGGGGTTTTACTCACTGCTGGATAACAGCACCGATGTGCAGCTGCGCTGGGTAGAGCAGGATCCGGCATTAAAGCAGCAATATGCTGCGCTTAAGCCGGTACAGCAACTGGCGTGGTTTAGCCAGGGCTTTTATGCCCTAGAGCAACAGGGCGACAGCCTGCTGTTAACCGATTTACGTATGGGGCAGGAAGGCAGTTATGCCTTTGTGTTTAAACTGGACCCCACCGACACCAGCGCACCACAGCAACTGCCAATGCGCCGCGATGCAGCTAAAGCCTTACCCTGGCTATGGCAGCGTATGCGCGGCACGCCGCTGCCCTCGCCTTATATCTCTGCTACGCTACCGGCTAACCAATAACCTCATAGCCAGACCAGTCTGGATGCATTGGCTGGCTTTGGCCTGATGGCGTAAGGTGCACATAAAGCCCTTGCAGTTGCTCTAAGGCAAAGCAGTCATCCAGCTCGAGTAAATCGTCTTTATGCTGGCTTTGGGCATCGGCCAGCAATAAGGCTTTAGCCTGCGCCTTGGCGGCCGCGGCACTTGGCGCCACACACAGCATAAACTCATGCTGCTCGGCAATTTTATCCGGGTAATAGCCGCCAAAATTAACAAAAAACAGTTTAAGCTCACTTTGCTGTGGCGCCGGCTGTAACGACACCGCATAGCCGTCGATGTGGTTTACCTGCATGTAGGCATCCAGGTGTAACCCCTTCACTGTACCAAACCACTGCTGACGCAGCTGCTCGTGCGTTTGCTCAATACTGTCTGCGGCGACAAAGCGCACATCATGCAGCTCTATATTCGCGCCGGGCGCCGTACCACCGATATACACCAAAAATAACTGCATTCATTTCTCCATGAGTTTGCTTTGCTCCAACCCGGCGCAGTATAACGCCAGCGGCAAAAATGTCACCCCAGCCGGTTGCGTTCTGTGCTTAAGCTGCCAATATAACGGCATAGGTTTTTAATTTTATGCTTGTAGATCAGAATGAAACCAGCCCTGCCCGCCAATGAAGCCAAGCGGCTTAAAAGCTTATATCAGCTGAATATTCTTGATTCGGGTGCTGAAGCTGCCTTCGACGCACTGACGAAGTTAGCCACCATGATCTGTGGCGTGCCGATGTCGGTAATTTCACTGATTGACGCCGACCGGCAATGGTTTAAATCGCGCCAGGGTATTAGCGACAGCCAAACCTCGCGTGAGGTGTCGTTTTGCGCCCATGCCATTTTACAGCCAGATCAACTGCTATACGTACCCGATGCCACCGCAGACAGCCGCTTTGCCGATAACCCACAAGTACTGGCCGAGAATGGCATCCGTTTTTATGCCGGTGTGCCTTTGGTGCTGGAGCAGGACCTGGCGCTGGGCAGTTTATGTGTGGTCGACACTGAAAAACGGCAGCTGACGCAGGAGCAGCTAACTGCTCTGCAACTGCTGGCCCAGCAAGCGATTGAGCTGTTAAAAGCGCGCAAACTGGCGCTGGATAACCAGCATAAAAGCACCCTGCTGCAGCATAGTGAGCAGCGCTACCGCTCGATGCTGGAAAACCTGCCCGGGGTAGTATTTCGCTGCCGTAACGACGAGCACTGGAGCATGCTGTTTATCAGTGATCAGGTGGAACAGCTGACCGGCTACCGCGCCGACGACTTTAGCGGCGGCAGCACGATCAGCTTTAACCAGATTACCTATATTGATGACAGGGCCAAACTGCAGCAGGTGGTACAGCAAGCACTGCAACAACGGCAGGGCTATGACGTGGAGTACCGTATTTTAACCCGTAGTGGCCAGTTGAAATGGCTACAAGAGTTGGGCAGGGGTATTTATGACAAAGACGGCAACCTGCAATATTTGGACGGCTTTATCTGGGATATTACTGAGCGCAAAGAGGTAGAGCTGCTTAAAAGCCAGTTTGTCTCGGTAGTCAGCCATGAGCTGCGTACGCCGCTCACCTCAATTAACGGCTCACTGGGGTTGGTGCTGGGCGGTGTGGGCGGCGAGTTGTCTGACGCGGCCAGACAAATGCTGACCATTGCCAGTGATAACTGCAGCCGGCTTACCCATTTAATTAACGATTTGCTGGATATTGAAAAATTAATGGCCGGCAAAATGACGCTGTACCCTGAGCCGTTGGCAGCACGTGCTGCGCTGGCACAAAGCCTGGCACAAAATAAGCCCTTTGCCGACAATCATCACTGCACGCTGCAACTGGCGCCAGGGGCTGAGGTGTGGCTAACCGCCGACAAAATGCGCTTAGAGCAGGTGCTGACCAATTTACTCTCTAACGCGGTAAAGTTTTCGCCGCCGCACTCGGTGATTACCGTCAGCGCCGGTGTTACCGCGCAGGGCCAGGCCGAAATTGCCGTGCTGGACCAGGGACCGGGCATTGCCGACAACTTCAAACATAAAGTGTTTCAGAAGTTTTCTCAGGCCGAAGCCGCCGACTCGCGCCAGGCGGGAGGCACCGGCCTGGGTCTGGCGATCTGTAAAGAGCTGCTCGAAGCGATGCAGGGCAGCATTGGCTATGAAAACCTGCCGCGCGGCTGCCGCTTTTATATTCAGTTGCCACGGGTTAAGGTGTAAACACCTTTACACAGTTACGGCCGCCATGTTTGGCCTGATACAGCGCCTGATCGGCCTGGTCAATAAACACATCAACCGCTCCGCTGCCAGCCTGGCTGATGCCGGCACTGAAGGTGCAAAAAAATTGCTGCTCGGCAGCACTAAAGGGTAACGCAGCAAAGCGCTGGCGGATTTGTTCAACCACCTCAACCGCACGCTGCTGTGGGCAATCAGGCAGCACCAGTAAAAACTCCTCGCCACCGTAGCGGCCAACTAAATCGGTTTTGCGCAGCTGCTGTTTAAGCAAGTTCGCCAGGTTGGCAATGACCTGATCGCCGACCAGATGACCGTAGTTATCGTTAACCTTTTTAAAGTGGTCAATGTCCAGCATTACCACCGCCACCGGCAAACCGGTGCGCTCAGCGCGCAACATTTCCAACGCCAGCCGCTCTTTAATATGGGCGTGTTGCAGTAAACCGGTCAGGCTGTCGCGGGTCATAATTTCCGCCAGCTGCCGGGCACGCTGGGCACGGGCAAACACCGCCACTTTCAATGCGGTATCGGTAATCGGCTTGGTAATAAAATCATCACCGGCTTTAATCAGCGCCGCTAATTGCTGCTCGCTGTCAGTTTCAGAGGACAAATAAATAATCGGCACACCCAGCCAGGCCTGCTGCAAGCGCACCAATTGCGCCAGCTCGGGGCCGGAGCAAAATGGCATATTCACGTCCAGCAGGATCACATCGGGGTGAAAACGCTTTAACGAGTCAAAAATAAGTGCCGGCTCTGACAAGATTTCTACCAGCAAACCAGCCTGACGCAGCACCAGAGCGTAATGCTGTGCCAGCATCTGATCGTCATCGACCAGCATCACTTTGAACGGCTCTCGCTCTTTACTGGCCAGCAATTGCCGTAGCCTGGCTTCAAGCTCAGTGGTATTAAGCGGTTTAACAAAATAGCCCACTGCCCCAGCGCGCACGGCGCTAAGGTAGCTGTGAAAGTCGTCTTGTGCACTTATTAGCAGTACCGGCAACGGCTTGGGCTGCGCCTGTTGTAGCTGCGCCAAGCGCTGTATACATTGGATGGGGGCACTGTGCATGTCTAAATCGATAATCAGCGCATCGGGTCTGTGCTGACTAATGGCTGCAGTAAGCACTTCTAAATGGTTAAACCACTGATGGCGATAGCCAAATATATCCAACATGGTGCTTAGCTGCTGCGATAGCCCTGGCTCAGTGCAATACACATAAACCCCAGCGCCGCCAGTTAAGGCTTTACTGCGACTTTGGCTAACCGGCCCAGCATCCGCGCTAAGCAACAGCGGTAACTGTTGCAGTTGCTGCTGAAAATCACTTAGGGCAGCGGGAGTATAACTTGCTGGTTGTGCCAGCCAGTGTTTTAGCTGATGTTCCAACGCTTTCGCCGCCAGGCCCAGCTCTGACAGATTAAAAGTACCGGCTGAGCCTGCGAGCATATGCAGCTTATCGCGCAATGCAATAAGCTGCTCATTAGCGTCACTGGCACCCATAGTCAGTGCATCGGCCTGCTGTTGCAACTGCGGCAACTGTTGTTTTACATTGTCCAGATAAGCCAGACGCAGCGCGTCTAACTGTTGTTGTAAGTCCACTATACTCGTTGCCCTGCCGCTAGGTGCCTGCCATATTGCTGCCGGTGGCTGTTGCTGTTAAGGCGTCACCACAGCGGCAAATAAATGAAAAATCACGGTTAAATTTAGCGCATAAGCGGCAAAGATGCTATACATTGAAGCTGTTGTTTCCATCAGGCCCCTGCAGGCGGCCTAAACCGGAGTGTACTGCGTAGTAATGCGAACCAAGCTGCAGGATATTCTTACCAGAATCAGTAAAAACGCCGACATTGATAAAGGTGAGCTGTTATCTGCCAACAAGCTGATCCTGACCGGCATTACCGAAGGCTTAGCGGTCGACAGGGCCAGTGTCTGGTTTTTGTCAGCCGACCATCAGGCTATGCAATGCAGTTATCTGTTGGATAACGGTGAGTTATCCAGCTCGCAGCTACAACTGGCACGCCAGCAGTTTCCCCGCTACTTTCAGGCGCTGGACCAAGAGCGCAATATCATTGCCGATGATGCCCACCAACACCCACAAACCAGCGAATTTTCAGCGTGTTATTTAACGCCGCTTGGCATACAGTCGATGCTGGATACGCCCATTCGGCATCATGGCGTTATGGTGGGCATTATTTGTATTGAACACCGCCAGCCAAAACAGTGGCAACTGGATGAAGTCATATTTGCTGGTTTTCTGGCCGACATTTATGGCCGGGCGCTCAGTGCGTCTGAGCGCCAGCGCTATCAGGCAGAGCTGGAGCAGGTAAATAGCTCGCTGGAGCAAATTATCAGCCAGCGTACGCAAGAGCTGACGCAGTCGCTGGAGCAGTTACAGCAAACCCAGCACCGGCTGATTGAGGTAGAAAAAATGGCCAGCCTGGGCCGGTTAGTGGCCGGCATAGCGCATGAAATTAATACGCCGCTGGGTGTCGCCGTCACCGCCAATAGCCATGCTGAGGCAACATTACGCCACTTAGAGCAGCTGTTTCAGGCTGGCCAACTCACCCGCCAGCAATTTAGCCAAAGTGGCGCGGCCATTAAAAACAGCATAGCGATGGTGAATACCAATTTGCAGCGCACAGTAGACTTAGTCAACAGTTTTAAACAAACCGCCACCGACAGCAGTGATCAGCAGCCAGAAGCAATAACGCTGTCGCAGTTTATGCCCAAAGTGGTGGCCAGTATGGCCTCAATGTTGCAGCAATATCAGGTCGAGGTGGTGCTGCAGGTGCCAGAGCAGTTGGTCATCGAGAGCTTTACCAGTGCCCTGGCCACTGTTTTGAACCGCTTACTGGAAAATGCCTGTCTGCACGCCTTTAACAGTGCGAACCACAGACAAGTGGTGATAAGTGCCAGTAGCACTGCGTACAGCTGGCAGCTTAGTGTGGCTGATAACGGCCGAGGCATGGATCAGCACGAACTTAACCGCGCCTTTGAACCGTTTTTTACCACCCGTCGCAGCCAGGGCGCCAAAGGCTTGGGGCTTACGCTGGTGTTTAACCTGGTTACCCATTTGCTACAAGGTGACGTGCAGCTACAAAACAGCAATACCGGCTGCACCGTTACCATTAGCGGCCCCTTATCGCTGAGTAATTCAGCCTAAGTACCTAAGTCTAAGTACTAAAGCCTGAGCACTTACGGCTAAGCACTTACTTCTACGCACTAGAGCCTAACCGTTAAGCCATCGGCCAGCGCTTTGCGATACGCCGACACCGCCGGTATCACTGCTAGCAGCATTGCCAACAGTATGATGCCCGCCGCCCAATACAAGGTTGTTAGCTTGATGATATTCAGCCCGATAAAAAGACCATAATTGGCCGCCAGGCTGTCCTGCAACAAAAATAAGCTACCGCTTAATAACAGCGCCGCCGCCAGCATGGATAACAAGGTGATTAACAGCACCTCTAACTGGATCAGCACAAACAGGTACCAGGGATGGGCGCCGGTGGCACGTAAAATCGCCATTTCCCGCTGCCGCTCTTTCATCGAGGCCAGCAGGGTAGTGATCATGCCAACCAGCGCCGCCAGCAGCACCAGTAAGCTTATCAGCAATAATAAGTTTTCCACCATCGACAGCATTTGCCACAACTCGGCCAGGGCAACACCAGGCAAAATGGCGGTTAACGGCTCGGCTTTAAACTCATTAATTTGCCGCTGTACGGTAAAGGTAGCCATACGCGATTTTAACCCGACCATTACCGCAGTAATCGACTTGGGCGTTAAATCTTGCGTCAGCACCTGCTCGGGACTCAGTTGCCGCCCAGGCATAGGTGCGCCTTGCTGCCAGTCCAGATGTATCGCTTCTATGGCTTCCAGGCTGACATGCACGGTTTGGTCTACCGGGGTACCGGTTGGCGCCAGTATGCCGACTACTGTAAAGGGTTTGTCTTTATGCTGGCTAAAACTGACCGCGCCAACGCCGTGTGACAACACAATTTGCTCACCTAACTGATAACCCAGTTTGGCCGCGACTTCTGCACCCAATACGGTTTCAAACACGCCATTAAACCGCTGGCCCTGTGCCAGGGTAAGCGGCTGGGCATTGGCATAACGGTAATGCTCAAAGTAGGCCGTACTGGTGCCCATGACGCGGTAGCCACGGTGCGAGTCGCCCAGCGACACCGGAATACTCCAGCTGACCTGCGGGTGTTTGGTTAAACGCTGGTAGCTGTCCCAGCTAATGTTGGCCGTGGCATTGCCAATGCGAAACACTGAGTACAGCAGCAGATTTAACTGACCAGAGCGGGCGCCGACAATAAGGTCGGTACCTGATACCGTGCTGGTAAAGCTGTTTTTTGCTTCAGTGCGTAAATGGTCAATGCCCAGCAGCAAGGCAATACTGATGGTGAGCGACAGCCAGGTCATCAGCACAGTGCCACGCCGGTTCCATAAACTTAAACGGGCCAGTTTCATCAGCATGGCTGTACTCCCTGCGCTAACTTCTGCATATCCAGTTGACGGTGAAAATACTGCAGTAAACTCTGATCGTGGCTGACAAAAATCACCGTGCAGCCGTTAGCATCGGCTTCTGCCAGCATCACGCGCATAAAGGCATCACGGTTATCGCTGTCCAGCGCTGAGGTCGGTTCATCGGCAATCAGTAAGGTGGGTTTTGGCAGCAAGGCCCGGGCAATAGCTACCCGTTGCTGTTGGCCAACACTTAACGCACTGGCACGGCTGTGCTGCAGCGCCTCAGGCAACCCCAGCCGGCTAAGCAGCTGACGAGCTCGGGTGAGGCTGTCGGCCTTTGGCTTACCGGCAAAATGGGCACTTAATAAGGTATTGTCCAGCACCGATAAATAGGGGATCAGGTTAAGCTGTTGAAACACCACGCCAATTTGCTGCGCCCTTAATGTATCACGCTTACTGCTGCTTAGCTGATGCAGCGGCTGGCCGTTGATATACAGCTCGCCACTGACGGGCCGGGCGATGCCGCTGAGTAAATTAAGCAAGGTGGTTTTTCCACTGCCAGAGGCGCCACGGACAAACAGATGCTCACCGGTCTCTAAGCGCAGAGCAGGCAAATACAGCTGCCAGCTGTCTGGCTGGTAGAAAAACCGCAGTTGTTTGAGTTCAATCGCAGGAATTTTCGGCTTGTCGGTCACAGGCAGTTCCACTGTCATGTTATGATGTTGGCGTTTAGCCATTATGCCAACTTAGGGGAGCAAGCTCCAATGCTACGGACGTTATCTGTTGCGTTATATCTGACACTGGTCGCAAGCTTTAGCCTTGCCGCCAATGACGTGAAAACCATTGAATGGACTGACTTAATGCCGGAAGAAGATCTGAAGCTGTTGCTGCAGATGCCGGAAGTACAGCACGACTACAGCCAGCCTTCACCGTTTGACGACAACTACCAGGGTGATGATCCGGTGGCGGCGCAGTGGCAGCAAATTTTAACCTCGGCCAAGGTAGTGGAAAAATACAACAACACTAAAGTGCGGGTGCCGGGCTTTGTGGTGCCGCTGGAGTTTGACGCCCAACAAAATGTCACCAGCTTTTTCTTAGTACCCTACTTTGGCGCCTGTATTCATGTGCCGCCACCACCACCAAACCAGATGATTTTTGTTACCGGCGCAAAAAACTTAAAAGCCGATATGATTTATTCACCGTTTTGGATCAGCGGCACCCTAACCACAGAGGTGATGACGCACGATTTAGGCCAGGCCGCTTACAGCCTGGAAGTAGATAATATTGAGGAATACACCTATTAAGGTGGTGTTATATCAGAAAAACGGCAGCCTAAGCTGCCGTTTTTTATTGCTGCCCCCTGCGCAACAAGGCGTTAAAACTGCACGCTGCTATTTTTGAGCGAGGTTTTCGTCGCGCCCTGGCGACCATTGATAATCCACTGTACTTCTACCTGCTCTAACGCCGGCAGCAAGTTAAAAATGCTCAACTGCAGCTGGCTTAACCGCGCCGGCCGCTGACACAGCAGCTGATAATTAGCGTAAAAATCGCCATGGCCGCCGCTGCTATTGGCCTGGGTTAAATCGGTACTGGCTTCAGCCATCGCCAGCTCACAGTTGGCATCGGCATTTACGCTAAACCATTCGCCCTGATTAAAAATGGCGATAGCGGCGTCTATTTCCTGCTGCTGCTCTGCTGTGCTGGGTTTATGTTCAAAACCCACCACGCTGTAAGCGGCCGCCTGAAACGCCAGTTGCATCTCGTTGCCTTCCAACACCAGGGTTAACAGGCCATGACCATGCACATGGGCGCCAAGCCCTGCGCCCATCTCGTCATCCGCATGCGTTTCATGATCATGGTCATGCTTGTGCGCGTGTTGCTGTTTATCATCGTGGCTATGTGTATGTTGCTGCCGGGCCTGGGCACCAAGTGGCGCTGCCAGCAGCATCGTCAGGCCTAATAGCGCGGCCGTAAGCGTTGCTTGTTTCATCTTAGGTGTTCCAACTCAGGTTTATGTTGTAACAATATAACACTGAAGTTTTTCCCGGCGCCAGCCATTGATCGAAGCCTGAGCCAGCGCCGTAAAGCCAGCTAACCTTTGCTTGAAACGACTCTGATGGCCAAACTTATTGTTATTCTGGGTGATCAATTAAGCCCTGCCCTGCCCAGCTTGCAACAAGCAAGCAAAGACGACCTAATCTTACTGGCTGAAGTAGGCAGCGAAGCCAGCTATGTAAAACACCATAAGCACAAAATTATTTTGCTGTTTAGTGCCATGCGCCACTTTGCCCGCGTGCTGACAGAGCAAGGATACCGCGTGTGCTATATCCGCTACGGTGCTGAAGCTGGCGTTAACAGCATGACCGATGCGGTGCGCTTTGCGCTGACACAGCAGCCTGCACTTGACAGCGTTATAATTACCCAGTGCGGTGAATACCGGCTGCAACAGGAAATACTTCGCTGGCCGCAGCAATTTCAGCTGCCGCTGACGGTATTGGATGATGACCGCTTTATTTGTGACTTGGCCCGCTTTGCCCGCTGGGCCAAGGGCAAAAAGCAGCTGCGGATGGAGTATTTTTACCGCGATATGCGCCGCTATACCGGCCTGTTAATGCAGGGCGATGGCCCAGAGGGCGGCAACTGGAATTACGATAGCGAGAATCGCAAAGCCTGGCCAAAAGACATGGCCCCCACGGCGCCACTGCGTTTTAGCCCGGATGCCATCACCGCAGAGGTGATGGCGTTAGTCGAGCAGCAGTTTTCCGCCAATATGGGTAACACAGCGAATTTTAGCTATGCGGTCACCGGTAAAGATGCGCGACAGGCATTTTTGCACTTCGTTGATAACCAGTTGGCGCAGTTTGGCGATTATCAGGATGCTATGGTGCTAAACCAGCCATTTTTGCAGCACAGTATCTGCTCGGTGTACTTAAACTGTGGCCTGTTGGATGTGCGCTGGATGTGTAACAAGGTTGAGCAGGCCTATCAACAAGGTAAGGTGCCGCTAAACGCCGCGGAAGGGTTTATTCGTCAGCTGATTGGCTGGCGCGAATATGTACGCGGCCTGTACTGGTTTCTCATGCCGGAATATAAAAGCCGCAACCAGCTAAATACCCATCGCCCTTTGCCGGCCTATTACTGGCATGGCAACACCAGGATGCGCTGTATGCAGCAGGCAGTGCAAAGCACCATAGATCATGCCTACTCGCATCACATTCAGCGGCTGATGATCACCGGCAATTTCGCCCTGCTGGCTGGTTTATCGGTAGAAGAAGTCACCGACTGGTATTTAGCAGTGTATGCCGATGCCTATGAGTGGGTTGAGCTGCCCAACACCCTGGGTATGGCACTGTATGCCGATGGCGGTGTGCTGGCTTCCAAACCCTATGCCGCCAGCGGTGCCTATATTAACCGCATGAGTGATTACTGTAAGCACTGTGCCTATAAGGTAAAACTGACTACCGAAGCCGATGCCTGCCCGTTTAATGCACTGTACTGGGACTTTTTGCAGCGTAACCAAGCGCAACTGGGGCAAAACCCGCGCTTAAGCCTGGCCTATGCCAACTGGCACAAACGCAGTGAGCACGATAAAGCCGCAATTTTAGCTAAAGCCGCAGACACGCTGATTAAGCTGGAGCAGTTATGAGCCTAAGCCTGGTTTTACTGAACGACACGCTGCGCCTGCACGACAACCCTTTGCTACGGCTGACCGGAGCGACCAAAGCTGCTGTGGTTGTGCTGGATACAAACGCTTTTTTTGGCGAGCAATACGGCATAGCCCGGGCTAACTTAAGCCGGTTGCAGCAGCAACTGGCCGTAATAACACAGTTAAAGCAGCAACTGGCCGCGCAGCATATCGGCCTGATGACCTTAGTCGGTGACAGGGTGCAGCTTATTCGCCAGCTGGCCCGTGAGCTTAATGCCACAGCGCTTTACTGCGCCGAGCCGGTGGCGCCAGATGAACGCAAAACGCTGTTGCAACTGGCATCTGTGTTACCTGTCACACAACTTGACGGCAATTCGCTACTGGGCGACACGCTTCGGCCTACCCTTGCAACGCTGCCGGATAGCTTTACGCCCTTTCGCAAACAGTTAGAACCATTACTGCTGGTAAGCCCGCCGGTAAGCGCAGCACCAGCCGCCCTAGGCTGGCTGACGAGCGACCAGTGTGAACCTTACAACAGCGCTTTTGACCAGTTGGCAGCGCAGTATCAGCCGGCCTTGCTACAAAGTGTCGCCTCAGAGCAAGAGGCACTCGCGCGGGTAGCGCAGTTTATCTGGCAGGGCCGGCATATTTTAACCTACAAAGACACGCGTAATCAGCTGCTGGGCCAGCACTATGCCAGTTTTTGTTCAACACCACTGGCGCTGGGCAGCTTATCAGTCAGGCAGTTATGGCAGCAAATTGTGCAGTTTGAACAACAGGTAGACGCCAATGAGTCGACCTACTGGCTAAAGTTTGAGCTGTTGTGGCGCGAGTATTTTCGCTGGCAGTTTCGCAAGTACGGCAAGCTTTGGTTTAGCAAAAATGGTATTAAACAGGCAATACGCCAGCAACCAGACTTTAGCCCGCCGCAATTATCAGAGCGGCAACAGCATAAATTTCAACGTTGGTGCGCCGGCCAAACCGGCATCGACTTTGTTGATGCCAATATGCAGCTACTGAATAAAACCGGCTTAATGAGTAACCGTGGCCGGCAAAATGTCGCCAGTTATCTGATTTATGACCTGGGGCTAGACTGGCGTTTAGGCGCGGCCTATTTTGAGCAGCGGCTGCTGGATTACGACTGTGCCAGCAACTGGGGCAACTGGGCGTATATTGCCGGTACCGGCAACAGTAGCGAGCGGCGCTTTAACATTGCCAAACAGGCACAGTTGTATGACGCCGATGGCCGCTTTGTCCGTGCCATATTAACAGCCCCATCTGCATGACTGCACTGCTTTGGTTTAAGCGCGATCTGCGCCTTCACGACCACCAGCCGCTGTTCGCAGCAGCCAAGCAGGGTGCGGTAGTGCCTTTATACATTATCGAGCCCGATTACTGGCAGCAGCCGGATGTCTCATTGCGCCACTGGCAATATCTGGCTGGAGCGCTTGAGCAACTAAACCAGCAATTAACCGCATTAGGCCAGCCGCTGCTGGTGGTAAAAGGTCCGGCAACGCGGGTGCTTAAACAGCTTTGTCAGCAGTTTTGTATTACCGAGGTGTACAGCCATGAAGAAACTGGCAACCTGTGGACCTACCAACGTGATCTGGCGGTGCAGCGACTGTTGAAGTCGTTACAGATAAACTGGCATCAGTTTAGACAATTCGCCGTGTTCCGCGCGCTGCCCGACCGGGATAACTGGTTCGAGCTGGCTGACAGCTGGTTAAAAAGCCCGCCAGTACCGTCGGTAGCGCAGCTGCCTTTTGTTACCGCAGCCAACTGGGACTTAACACTACTTGCACCAACCCGGCTAAAAGATCTGCCGCTGTGCCAGAGCTTGCCCGATGCCTGCATGGCCGATGAGACCTTTCACAGCTTTTTACACCAGCGCTGCCGACACTATCGCCAGCATATTTCGCTGCCGGCGAAAGCCAGCGAAAGCTGCTCCAGGCTTAGCACCTACATTAGCTACGGCCAGCTCAGCTTGCGCCAGCTGCAGCAGCAAAGCTTTGTCGCAATGAAACAAAGCAGCGACAGCCGATGCTCACAGGGCTTACAGGCATTTTTTAGCCGGCTGCGCTGGCACTGTCATTTTATGCAAAAGCTGGAAGATGAGCCGGCTATCGAATTTTACAATATGCACCCCGGGTTTGATGGCTTGCGCGAGCCGTATTTTAACCCGGCGTTGTTTGCAGCCTGGTGCAGCGGCCACACCGGCTACCCATTAATTGATGCTGCCATGCGTAGTTTACTGGCCACCGGCTGGCTGCATTTTCGTGGCCGCGCCATGTTGGTGGCCTTTGCCAGCTACCACCTGTGGCTACACTGGCGGCCGCTGGCATTGCATTTAGCCCAGTGCTTTGTTGATTACGAGCCTGGCATTCATTACCCGCAAATACAAATGCAGGCCGGCACCACCGGCATTAACCCCAACCGTATGTATAACCCGGTTAAGCAAAGCCAGCAAAAAGACGCCGATGGCCAGTTTATCCGCCACTGGCTGCCAGAGCTACGCCAAGTACCCGACAGCTGGTTGCATACGCCCTGGCTGATGCCGCTAACACTGCAACAGCAATATAGTTGTGTGCTGGGGCGGGATTACCCGGCACCGGTAGTGGAGTTACAGCAGGCACAACAACAAGCCAGAGCCAGAATAAGCCTGTGGCTGCAACAACATGACCGCCAGCACTGGCAACAGCAAAAACAAGCGGTATTTCAGCGCCACGCCAGCCGGAAACGGCCGGTTAGCAACAAAAGGAGTGCACTAAACCGTAATCAACTGAGTTTTGATTGGTAACTCACTACTCTGGCGGGAAGCTCAACGTTTGCGGCGGCTGTTGCTCAAGCCAGACGACGGACGCCCACACCGCATCAAGTGCCATGCTAAGAAACTCACTATTGATACGCTGCCAGGTATCTAACTCAGTGTGGTAATGCACTTGATCCTGGCCACCGAAAAACAAATAGCCAATACCGGCCCGGTGAAAAGGCCCATGATCACTGGCGTTAGGCCAGTCATAACGACTATGCTGCCGCGGCAAACGGCCCGGACCATGGTGGTGGAGAAACTGCAACTTGCTAAAACGGGGATTTAACTCAGCCATTAAGCCAGGAAAACGCTTAGCGCCGGTTAAATACAAGCGGCCGCGCCTGTCCGGCCGGCCCAGCATATCCAGATTCAGGTTGAGTACTATGCTATTAAGCGCCACCGGCGGCGCGGCAACAAAGGCTTTGCTGCCATATAAGCCGCCCTCTTCAGCATCGGTAGCGATAAAAATATACGAATAAGCCGGACAATGCTGGCTTAAGCGGCTAGCGAGCTCCAGCATCACAGCAACACCGGAGGCGTTATCATCGGCACCGTGAAATATTTTATGGCCTTGCTTACCTAAATGGTCGTAATGCGCAGTGACCGCAATATACTGCTGTGGATAGCTGCAGCCAGGCAGATAGCCCACCAGATTAATACCGGTTTTACTGCGGCCATAAGAAAAGGGCTGGCTATAGCTGCCATGAAAGTATTGCAGGCCCAGCTGCTGATAACGCTGTGCCAGATAGTCGCGCGCCAGCTGTGCGCCAGCCGTGCCGCTTTTGCGGCCCTGCATTTGCGCATCACTGAGCTGCCTGATGTCTTGCTGTAAATTTGCCGCATTAACAGCTAATGTCGTCAGCAGTGTGCAGCTTAGTAGTAAGCGCATCTTAATGCCGCAAGGCTAACGCTTCCAGCTTGGCGTTATAACGTTGTTGGCTGGTGAGGGACGAAAACTCTGCTGCGCTCTGCAGAGATTGGTGCGCCAACCCTGTTTGGCCGTTGTGGTAATAGGCTAATGCCAGTTCAAAATGCAATTGGTGCAGGTAAGGTGCTTGAACTATTGCCTTGCGATAAAACGCAATCGCATCGGCATATTGTTGTTTCAGCACAGCCTCTTTGCCCAACACATACCAACGGTAAGGATCGTGTTCATTGAGAGATTTCAGCGACTGAAACAAGGCTTCTGCCTGCTCAGTTTCACCTAGGCTGTACTTTAATACCGCATAGTTACTTATCAGCGTTGTCTTGCTATCTGCCACTTGCAAACCGTACTGATAAAATTGCTCAGCGATAGTTTGCTGCTCTAAACGTCGGTGCAGCACCGCAACCAGGTTGATCAACGCAGAATAGGTTGGCGCATAGTCTAACGCAGTGCGCAGCAAGGCCAATGCTTGGGTATAGTTAGCCTGCAATATCGCATCTGCAGCTAAATTACGGTAAAACATCGCAATAAAAGTGCTCTCAGACACCCTTGGTCCTGTAACGTCAGTGGCAGCGGGCAGATAATCCACAATAATAGCCGGTTTCGAAAAATACATTGCATCGTGCGCGGCAACAAAATCGGGATCATACAAGATGGTTCTCACATGATCCGAAGACAGCATAAAATCACCATTGATACTGTAAACCGGTGCGCTGACGATGGTTTGAAACTCAATCTCTACGCCAACCAGATCTGCCAACGCCTTAGTAAGTACCGCCAGTGAGATACAATTACCACTTTTGCTGGCATAGGACTGCGCCGCGGTGTAGTTCTCACCCAGATAGGTAAAGCCCGTCAAATGCTCTGATAAAAAATGATAGATACGCCGATGTTTCGCCATTGCCTGGCGCGAAGGGGCGTTAAAATAGACTAAAAACTCGTGCTGTTGCTCGGCAGTTAGAGCAAAAATATCTGACACTGTGGGTACCGGCGCCACGGCAGTTTGTAACAATACCGACTGAGGCGGCGCGACAACCACCCCCTCTGATTTCAAAGCCGGCTTAGCAGTACAGCCAGCAAGCAATAAAGTTGTTATTACACAGCACAATCTGGCGTATCGATACTGCATCATCACTGCCTGGTTAATAAAAGGTAAAGATGTTATATCGCATCTTCATCTTCTTCGCCAGTACGAATACGGATCACCCGTTCAACATCGAAGACGAAAATCTTACCATCGCCAATGCGACCGGTTTGCGCTGTTTTCATGATGGCTTCAACACAGCGCTCTACCTGCTCGTCTGGCACCACAATTTCCAGCTTTACCTTGGGTAAAAAATCCACCATATATTCAGCGCCGCGATACAGCTCAGTATGGCCTTTTTGCCGGCCAAAGCCTTTTACTTCGGTTACTGTCATACCGGTGATATTAATATCGGCCAGGGCTTCACGTACATCGTCCAGCTTAAAAGGTTTGATGATGGCTTCAATTTTTTTCATAGTGGTGTCCGTTAGTTACGCAGCGATATTGCAGGCAGTATAATACAAGCTGCTTAAGGGTTCAGCAGATAATACCGCAGTTTAGCTTGATCCACAGGCGGTAAAGCAAGGTAAGATAGTCCACTATTTACAGCAGAGGCGATAAGCAATGAATGCAGCACAGGTTATTGCGCAAATGCAGGTACAACCGCAGATTGACGCGCAGTTTGAGATCCGCCGGCGGGTAGACTTTATTAAGCAGCGTTTACAGGCATCAGGATTAACTACACTGGTGCTTGGCATCAGCGGCGGTGTAGACTCTACTACCTGTGGCCGGCTGGCGCAGCTGGCGGTAGATGAGTTAAATGCGCAAAAAGCCGGCTATCAATTTATTGCCGTGCGCCTGCCCTACGGCACACAAAAGGACGAGGCCGAAGCGCAGCTGGCAGTAGACTTTATTCGTCCGACTAAAGCCTTGTCAGTGAATATTCAACAAGGTGCTGATGCACTGCATCAGGCTACCTGGTCTGCCATGGCAGCCAAAGGGCTGGCCAGTGCCACCGAAGCACAGACCGACTTTGCCAAGGGCAATGTAAAAGCCCGCAGCCGTATGGTGGTGCAATACCATATCGCGGCCTTAACCGGTGGCCTGGTATTGGGCACCGATCATTCGGCCGAAAACATTACCGGCTTTTACACCAAGTGGGGGGATGGCGCTTGTGATTTGGCTCCGCTGTTTGGCTTAAGTAAACGCCAGGTCAGATTACTGGCCCGCACTCTGGGTGCGCCAGAGCTGTTGGTAGAGAAAACCCCTACTGCCGATTTAGAGTGTCTGGCACCGCAAAAAGCCGACGAAGCGGCGCTTGGCCTGACCTATGAGCAAATCGATGATTTTCTTGAAGGCAAAACGGTGCCGGCAGAGGTGAGTGAAAAGCTGATAGCCATCTATCAGCGTACCCAGCATAAACGTGAGCCCATCCCAACCATATACGATTAAAAAACATTTAATTCACATTTTAGCAATTCATACTAAGCTTAGTGCAGACGTTAACTGCAAGGAGCTTAGTATGACGTTGCCCGCCCGTACCGGCTTTAGCCTACCCGAACTGTTGGTTAGCCTGGCAATACTGATTATGTTCACCACCATGGCCGTGCCTGCCATGGCCAGCTTTATTGACCGCCAACGGGCGTCGGCCTATATCCGCCAGTTTAGCCAGCATTTGGCCTATGCCAGAGTGGCAGCCAGTAGCAGTAATTTACCGGTACAGTTTTGCCCCATCGAAGATGGGCAGTGCACTAAAGCCTGGCACAGCGCGCCGGTGCAGCTTTTGGTGCAATATCCCGCTGACGGAAGCCGCAGGCTGCTGAGGGAACTACCTGCACTACCCGAAGGACACTATTTGGCATACAACCGTGAGGTCATTACCTTTCGCCGCGACGGCAGTTTAAATGGCTTTGAAAATGGTACCTTTTACTACTGCGCTAAACCCACACAACAGTGGCATTACCGGCTTACGGTGAATCAGGCCGGCCGTGGCCGGCTGACCGAGGTAAACCAAACCTGTCCATACTAATCCCAGCAGGGCTGCATCTGCGGTGACTGCTGATTACGCTGCCCCAGATGGTTTAACGTAAACAGACTGCAAGAGATATCAGCTTGCTGTACCCCCTGTGCTAACGCTCGTAACTCATAGGCCTGGTTTTGCTCCGATAACAGCACCTCAAAGCTGTAACGGCTTGACGAAGCCCCGCCTAACACCGCCAAATCCGAGGTGTAACTGCCATAATCGGCCAGATAATGTTGTTGATTATTTGCCAGCTGCAGCAGTGTTGTCGTTGCCTCAGTGCGGTAAGTGCGTAGCACATATTGCTGGTATGACGGGTAACATATTGCTGCTAACACGCCGATGATGGCGATAACAATTAATAGCTCCACTAAACTAAAGGCACATTGCCGGCCCGGTTTAATCCCTTTCATTCATGTGCCCCTTCTTCCCGTTGAAAAGTAGCCAGCCGCTTAAACTTAGGGAAATTGTGTGTTGGCAGCGGCTTAGTGCAGCTGGCACAGGCCGCATCAACCGCTAACAGTTCTGTCAGTACCAGCTGCTGCTGAACTGCGTTTTGCAACAGTATTTCAAGTTCGCCCTGGGCATTTTGCTGCAGTGTCAGTTCAGCCGCATCCGGCTGCGTGATCTGCCATTGCCGTGTGGCATACACCGCAGCGGCATGATGTAAATGTAAGGCATGCAGCTGTGGCTGCGCCTCACTGCCTAAGCTGCAATCGGCATTAAGTTGCGATACTGCAGCTGAGGTAAAATACACCACTCCGGCGTACACCGCCGGTTTGGCACTGATACTGCGCTGCGTTTTTACATACCAGCCGCCACTTTGCTGCAGCTGTAACCAGCTGGCGTCGCTAATACCGGTTTGTAATTCTGCGGCGCTAAGCTCACTACGATCCACCAGCTTGCTAATATCCAGCAGATTTGCCTCACCCTGGCGGTGTTTTAGCATAATAAGAATATCGCCAGTGCCGGCAGTGCTGGCCACCAGTAACAGCATGGTTTGGCGCTGCCCGGCAAAGCCGGCACTGGCTGCCACACTCTGCACTAACTGCACCGGCTGGCGAAACTGCGCCTGCAGCTCAGTAAAATCAGCCAGCAGCTGTGGCGGTTTAAAGCCGGTATTATCCAGCGGTAAATACCATACCAAACCTTGCACATCCACCGCGTACAGGGCATCAGCAATACCATCGTAATCATGATCAAGCACCGCAGGTTGCGCCCGAATACTCGCAATCTGACCACTGTCTGTTGGCCAGCTGGTTAGCTCAGCAATCAGCTGCAGGTTATCACTCTGGGTTAAGCGGATGACACCGGGCGCCGCCGGCACATTAAGCTGCACATTATTGCTGATCAGAATTTCCCGCACCGGCATATTGGCTAGGGACGACCACATACTGGCTGGCAAAGGTTCTGGCGGGTTTAAATCACACGCTGCAGCAGAAGGGCTAAGCAGTATAAACAGCAAAGTCGCTTTGTTATTGATCATCGGCAGGTGCCCCGGTAGTTAAGCTGGCCGTTAGTACAACACTGCGATACGACGCATAAAATAACTGGCTGTCGGAATAGGTTTCTGTATCTATTTGCCACAACTGGCAATTAAGTGCCGACGCCGACCAGGCAGCAAACTGTGCCGGACACTCTGCTAATGGGGAAAGCGAAGGCTCAGCATTTGCCGGTACTATCGCTTGAAGATGCGCTATAAATGCAGCCTGCTCTGTCTGTAACTGTTGTTGTCCGGCATAGGCGGCTTTGTGGCTTAACTGGCTTACCAGTAACATGGCGGATAACAATAAACTCATCACCAGCAAAAAAATCAGCACCATTATAAGCACCATGCCTGTTGTCCGTTTCATAGGCCTCCCTGCAATAGCTGGTTGTAAAAAAATACACTGCTACTAAGCAATAAGCGCCGGTAGTGGTCCGCCGGAGCCTCAAACTGCTGCGCCCCCATTTGATACACCTGTTGATTGACATAAGCGGGATCTGGCCGGCGCGAGCGCAGCAAAATATGGTAACGCATACTGATGATGCGGCTGTGTTGTTGCTGCCACAGCGCTGCTGTTACCTGCTCTGTTGGCAAGATGTAGTCCAGCTGGCCATCGGCGTTGGTGTCTATACCAAACTCAAAATGCAGCCGCTCTACGCCATCTAAGATAGCATCCGTGCTAATTACGGCTTTGCCCGCGGCATTACGGCTTAAGCGCTTACGCATCAGCACTGGTACAGCCTCCCCGTCTACCTGCTGTTGCTGCAGATAAAACACCAGATGCTGATATGGCAGATAATCAAGCCCCGTAGCAAGTTCAGTACTGGTCGAATCAACAAACCGGCTTTGTTGCCAGTTGGCTTCAAAATAAAAGCGGTTTTGTCTGAACTGAGCTGGCGCCGTCGGCTGACCAATTAAACGTTTTAGCTGTAATATTTCGCTACCGGCAAGCGGCGAAGCAATACAACTGAAGGTTGAGCCGGCATAAAGTGTGACGAAAGGCTTACCCGCAGCAGGGAAACTGCCACTATCAAACGTTGGGTCGATACAATCGCCAGGTGGCGCTGCCGGTAATACGCTACCGATTGCCGTTTCAGGTAAGGCGCGGCCACCCCAAAAACCGATGTTGGCCAGTTCGCGTTGAAACACGCTATTGATTAGCTGCGCATTTTGTTGCAACTCAGCTAACTGCTGGGTTTGCCTTGCTGAGCGACTCAGGCTGCTAAAGGCTGTCAGTGCCATACTGATGATCAACAGCGACAACGCCATCGCAATCAGCAATTCCGATAGGGTAAACCCCGGTGCCGGACGCATGGCTTAGCCCCGGCTGGCCGTTACTATTAATTGGGCACGCTGCGCATCCGCACTGCACGACAATGCGTTGCCAGCTTGCTGTTTCATCCGGCGCTGCCAGGTCATGCTCAGCTGCACCGTCTGATGTTGTGGCGTTACACAAAGTGCTGCCTGGTGCAGTTTGCCTGTGGTCGTTTGTTGTAAACGGCTAAGTAGCTGTTGCAGCTGCATCGACGTTATTTGCGCTGCTGTGCACTGTGCTGGCGGTGGACAAGACGGAAGTTCGGCCAGTTCAGTGTAAGGTGTTAGCTCGTTTACTGCCGGCAATAAGGCACCGTTACCAGCCAGTTCATTCAGCACCATCGCGCTAAAGGCAACTGCCTGAGTGCGCTGTAACGCGTCTTGTACCTGTTGCACCGCCAGCGTTTGCCCCGCCAGCACACCTAACAAGCCTACTTTTAATATCAGCAGGCTTACTAATACCTCAATTAAACTAAACCCTGTTTGTGACTGCATATCCATATGCCAAAGTTATTTAAATTAACTTTAAAGTTACAACAATATTTCAATTGGTCAAATTAAAAGCGGCAATTTTATAGCGCCACCTGTAAAGCATTGTTTATGTTAGCTAATTTAATGTAGGAATCTGCCTGCCGCCTCTGCTACACTGCTGTTTGTGTTGTGGTAAATCAGAAAGAGAGTTGTAGATGCGGCGAATATCAGGCTTTACCCTGTTAGAGTTGATGGTAGTGGTAGCAATAGTGGCGATTTTGGCCGGTGTTGGCATACCTGCTATGAATAGCTTTCTGGAAGACTCGCGCGCAGAGGCGAGGCTTACCGAAGTATCTCGGATGTTTGCCTTTGCCCGCTCTCAAGCTGCTTCAACCCGCTCCCCGGTAACCATTTGCCCATTAACCAATAACGCTTGTAGTAATAACTGGCAAGGCCCGATCAGCGTATTTAATGACCCCAACAATAATCGTCAGCTAGATGCAAACGAAACCGTGCTGCGGGTTACTGAGGCCTCTGCAGCTAATGACACCGTCAACTTTGCCATCGCAGGAGTGACCTTTGCTGCTAATGGCACTGCCAGTGCAAATGGCATGATGTCGTATTGTCCAGCAGGTAAAGCCGATAAAGCCGCACAACTGACGTTATTGCAATCTGGTCGCTCCAGGGTGAGTAAACAAGGCGTGAATTGCCCATAAGCATCAAATAGCTGTAAAAAATGCCGGCAAGCCGGCATTTTTTATTTTGCAGCGAGGTTATCGCAAAGTATTACGGTCTAACTCACGTGCCACGGCTTTGCTAAATTCGCCATCACGCTCGACGCATTCAAAAACCTGGGTAATAGCAAGGCGGGCACCCCGCTCTACCGCAACCTGCTCGTTGCGCAGCATACGTTCAAGATTGGCATTTTGATTTTTCGGTTGATTGCGATAGTCACGAATTACCTGACGTTTATCAGATAACTCTAAGTGACACTTATAACCATAGTCCGAACCTGTTTTCCCTTTCGCTTGCTGAGCACTGACTGGCAGGCACAATAAGCCGACACTTAACACAATAATAACTTGTTTCATATTATCTCCAGCAGTTCTGGGCTGAGGCAGTTTTAGCGCCAGCCTGATCAATACTCATGGTGACGCAGGCGTCCGTAGCCTGCACCCCCTGCCCGGTTGCCGTCAAAGTAAAAGTTCGCGCCGCAGCCGCTGACACCTGAATCCGGTACAAAGCATTTTCTGTCAGAGTGGTTACCGCCGGAAACCCCAACTCGGTTAGGTCCGCTGCATAACGGCGGTTATCGGCAAAAAACTGCTCCTGTAAATTAGCTATGCGCACCAGCTCGTTCATCGCTTCGCTGCGATTACTGCGCTGCACGTACTGGGTATAGCTTGGGTAAGCAATGGCCGCCAGAATGCCGATGATCGCCACAGCGACCATCAGCTCAATTAAGGTAATACCACGTTGTTTCATGCAACTGCTCCGTTATAGATTTTCATCTACGACCTGATAGATACGCTTGGTACCCCGGTCATCATCATCTACCTTAATAATTTTATCTTTTACAATGATATTGGTTGACGACGGTGCGGTACCGCAATCATCACCTTCACACCCACCTTCACCTTCACCTTCACCTTCAACAGGATCTGTTGTCGTCACGATAGTGGGTGTATCAGGAATCACTTCTGGGAGTTCATCTGTGTCACGTATCAAATAACCCATATTCATATCAAAAGAATATAACCTTCCCAAACCTCCACTCAGTGAGCACGTGTTTTCATCAACTTCCACTGTAGGCACATAACTGGTAAAAAATGCCACGCCAGATAACACTATTGCCGGTGATAATGACTTTTCTGCTGAAGCCAATTGATAATACCAGCCTTTGGTGGTGGACATATCTTTAGCCCGTTCCAGCATATTCTCTGGGGTGGCGGGCTTAGTGGTATCAGTGATCTGCAGTAAATCTGATATCACTATAGGCTCCGGCGTATTATCAACCGTAAATAACTGGCTTACGGTATTCATATCACGCAGCATAAACAGAATATCGTTGCTACCTTCATACAGCGGATGGGGGCGACTGCCACTGCCCAATACCACGGCATCAAACGGCACATCAGCCTGAGTAGTCACTGTTGTTGTCTGTCCGTTAATAATGGTGGTATTTTCAATTACCTGACGCATATAAACCGGTGCAATGGCTGGATCGTTAAAGAAGCGCCTGTCACCCAACTGAGTGCCATCGGACAGCTCGGCAAACTTATGCAAGGTCCATTTACTGGTATCCGTACCAACTAAATCAGCACGCCAGACATTACCGCCGGTATCAGCAAAATATAACCGGTCGGCAAAGGCATCAAAGTCTGAATCTAATGGCGATACCGCCGCGGCGACACTGTGTTTGACACCGTGCTCTGCGCCAAAAGCTTTTATTAAAGTTCCACTTGCGGCATCGACCAGAAATACGCCGCGGCCCTCATTATCTTCACTGACTACACCCAGGCTGTCTTTATTAGTGCTAAAGCCAGCACCAAAGGCCAGTACCGGTTTATCACCATTCACTTTTAAGAAGGTAATCACAGGTTTAGACCAGCTTTGTGCTAACTCAGAAAAGCCCGGTGTGCTGCTGTCGATATGCCACATCAGTTTAGGGTCGTCCGGGTTAGTAATATCTAACGCGTAGTACGACGAGCCGCCACGGCGCAGGCCGAAAAACAACCACACTTTGTCGTCCGAGCCGATAATACCGTCATTGTCCAAGTCACGGAAATACGCCACGGGCGTACCATCTACACCGTATACTTTAGGGTCACCATTTTGGTTACTACGCAGTGCCGGGATGTTTTTCATTAGCTCCTGCGGCATAAAGGCCCAGCTTTCTGCCATTGTGGTGCCGCTGTCTTTAAACATGTGCATAAAGCCATGGTTAGTACCGACTAAGATACGGATATCATTTTCACCATAGCTTAATACCAAAGGTTTAGAGTGCAGCGGGTCGCCCATCAGATCGCGACGTAAATCTGTTTTACTGCCATCTCGGTCGTCGTCATCAACGTCAATACCTCTGGCCCAGGCAATATCCTCTGCTAGTGCCTTATCCTCAACGCCTAATAACTTAGCCAAAAGCCCGTTTGCGAAGTTATCAGCCTTCAGCTCTTTAATACTGCTATCAATATTAACTAAAAAGCGACGACTGGCTTGCTTTTGCAGCTGTGCTAATGCGCCGCCCTCTACAACTCTGTTGCCATCTGGAATACCAGTATTATTCCAAAATGTAGTAACAGACTCGCCGATTGAGCCACTGGAGTCGATTGCAACGTCACCTTTTTGATCTACAACATCCCCACCTTGAATTTTTAATTTTTTCAGATTGCCCGACCAGCGCGTACCAGCTTCAGGTAGAAACATCGCATAATAAACACTGTCTAAACTGCGGGTACGGTCAAAGTTATTACTGGCCACCGAAGGGGATGTAAAGCTACTGTTGACCTTTAAGATCTCCAATAAACTCGCTTGCAGTGCGGTCGCCAATGCTGAAGCACTTCTGGCCGCAAAATATTTACCGCCACCGTTATCCGCGGCAGCCTGCAGTAACTGACCGGCATTATCAACAGCCTGCTCACCAAAGCCTATTGTATATAGCTTGGCAATTTGTTTACCTGGCAAGTCTGGGTTTATATCATTGTTTAACATCCAGTGTGACAGCACCGGCAAATAGTTTTTGCGGTTATTGCCCATATCAAACGGCTGCACATCGGGGTTTAATGCGGCTATCGCAGTGTCGGCATGGTTATCTACAGTCGGCTCACCATCGGTAATCAAAATGGTATAAATAACATCAGAGCATTTATCATAAGGGGAAATATACTTAGTACCAGATTCTATAGTCTTATCGCGGTCAGGAGTATTACCAATATAGCCATAGGCTTTTGCATCACTGTCTTTTTTACCGTAAACTACCGCTTCACCAGCAAAATAGCGTTTAGTCTCCATTAAACTTTCGCACAGTGGCGTGTTAGTTTCAGCATCAATTTCCTGCAAGGTACTCAGCAGCGCGGCCCGGTTGGCATCTGTCATTTTTTTGATACCACTGACAATACGGCCACCGTCACGATCGCCTTCATTTGGCGCATTAAGGTTAAACAACATCATACCGAAATCGACACCCGGCGTTGCCGTTAATAGCTCGTTAATGGTTTCTTTGGCCACTTCAAGCCGGGTTTTAGTTTCAGTGCCAACATCGCTTTCGGTGGCATGATAGTAATTGATGTAGTTTGCAGTATATAACGTAATAGGCTGACCGCCCTGCAAGGCTGAACTTTGGCTATTAGCAAGTTCCCAGTCAGTAGTGTAGGCCACACTTTCCAAGTCATTTTTGGCATTACCGGTCCCGTTTATAGGATATCGGTCATTCGGGATCTGGATATATTTACTGCTATAAGTACCGTTGCCGGTTTTTTTATTAACAATGTCATCAAAACAATCAACCGGGTTATTGGTATTTAACCCCATCTCAGCGGGCAAAGGCTCCCATGAACCTGAACTACCCTTAATTTGATACTCGCGTAGGTATCCGGTGTAATAGCCAACAGTACGCAGTTTCTCCCAGGCAGTTTCACAGCCTAAAATATCTTTATTAAAACGGCGTGAGTTACTGTGCGAAGTAGGAACAAGGCCTGAACCGTCATCGACATTATCGCCACGATTAAAGTAAATGGCGCTGCTACTAAACTCTTCGTAACCTTTGGTCTCGTAGGTCGTAGTTGCGTTGTAAGGCTTTTTAACTTCCTCTAAATTACGCATTGAGCCTGAGTTATCAAAGATAATCATTACCTTGGCATTGCTGCCTTGACGGTAACTCTGACTACCTACGTAAATTTCAATATCTTCACTGCTTGCGGGAGTACAGACACCCAGAGTTAGGGCCGCTGCAAACAGACTAAGGCTAAACTTTTTCATCGTACTCTCCATTAATCCAACACGCGCTGTGAAGCTACTGAGCGGACCGTAATCACCTGTCCAACTTCGCCATAGTTAGTATTAGTTACCACCCGGTTATAAGTACATTTCAGCCCGGTGTTGCCACTGCTGTTAGTAAAAGACCGCACGCAGGTAGTCGCTTCGGGAATTTCGGTGTAGGTAGATATAACGCCGGCCGAGTTTGGCTGGGTGGTTTTTACTGGCAGTGTCTGACCGATTGGCAGACGTAAACTAAACTGATTACGGCCACCAATTTGAAACACCTCACTGCGGTAAGCTTCATCATGGGTACCTTTTGCTTCGTTAATGGCTAGCTCAGCTTCCTGCGCTGATGACATCATTTTATTGTCGACCCCAGAGCTGACCAGCAAAGCCACGGCTACACCGGTTATCGCAATTAACATGACCATGGCGACAACCAACACAAACCCTTTTTGTCGGTTACATTTTTGCATTTCATTCACCTCGTAAAACGTTAATTTGCTATGTTAACGGTGGTTGAGAACAACATCCGACGAAAATTATCATTTGGCACAAAGGCCACGCCATCACCCAGGTCATAACTGCTGTTGTTAACAAAGTCATTATCTGGGCGGGTTGCCCGGGCCAACACAAACACCTTCACCGCACGCACCTTAGTGTCAGCTTGCCATAAAGTTGCCGGCATGGCGTTTGCTGCCAGATAACTATCAATCACTTGGTCGTCATTCAAATCAACACCATAGTAAAACCGGATCCGCTCTATGCCATCCAACATCATGGTTTGCGCCATGGTTGCGCCACCGTTGTTACGCAGCTCCATTCTGGACAGTACCGGCACAGCCTGGCCATCAAACTGCTCAGTGGTAACAAAATACACATGGTGTAAATAAGGCCAGATTTCGCCTTGGTTTAAGCCTGGTGCTACCGCTGTGCCGGGGAAAATAACGCCTTGGCTCATACTACTTTCCAGATAGAAACGATCCGCTTGAATGCCTGCAGGTGCAATTGCGGGCCCTGCACCGCGTTTTATCTGAATAACATCGCTATTTGCTACGGCGGCGACAACACAACCCATTGCATTACCACCGGCGGCAAGGGTGCGGCCCCAAATGGCGGGGAAATTACCCAAACCGGCCTGTGGAAAGCTGCCACCGTTAAGGCCCCAGATACAATCGCCCGCAAAGGGTGCAGGAGCTGCTGTGTTAGCGTGAAACTCGGGCAACATGCCACGAAACCCGGCCTGTTGAATATCTGCGGTGAGCAGTGAAATAGCCATACGGCCATTTTGCTGAACTTCTGATAGCGCAACAGTTTCAGCAGTGGTGGTGCGCATAGCAATATAGGCAGCGGTAATACCGCCCAGCAGGAACACACCAATTGCCAGTGAAATCATAAGCTCTACCAGGGTTAAACCGGCTTGTCTGATATATCGCATTGTTGTCATTCCTGTCGCCAAATAAAGGTGTTAATTACCACTTGTCGCCGCTCTGCGCTTTCTTCACCACAGCCTAGCTCGCCAGTACTGGCCGCAGCGTCTTGTATGGCTTCGCGCCCAAGCCAAGACACAACTACAGTAAGGTTGCCCGTTGCGTTAAAACGCACACAACCGTTAGCCCCAACGATGCCGCCAGCATTCGCGCCAGCACGGGTAACATCAGTACCCAACAAACGTTGATCCCATTCAAACCGGTCATTCAGCGCAATTTGTGCTGCCGTACAGTTGGCGCCGGCTGAATTACAGCGCGGATTTGGCGCACCTATATTACCGACACCGTAATCATTAGCATTGTAACTCTCAGCAACTGAGCTGTTTGCGCGAATGCGGTCAATAATATCGTTGGCCATCGCCAGTGCCTGCGCACGCTGCGTGGCATCAAAACTGTTACGCTTGGCTACGGCTTGCATGGCCACGGTACCAATAAGGCCGGTGGCCAAAATAAAGAAGGCAACTAACACTTCGATAAACGAGAAACCGGACTGATGTCGTCTCATCATAGTAAATCTTCCTGCTACAACAGCTGTGGGTTAACTTTTTCCATCGCTGTAACATAAATGACTGACAGCAGAAAGCAATCGGTAGCCTGACAAACGGCGATTGTTGCCGATAAGCGGTTAATGCGGCTGATAGAGCGCTAATCCAGCTGCAGGATGGCTTTTAATTTGGGGTAAGCGCGGCGGCTAATTTCCAGTGGGGTAGTGATGCCGTCTAACGCTATAACGTGACGGCCGTCAGGCAGGGTTTTCAGCGCGCTAAAGTGTTGTTTATTAATTAAGATGCCGCGGTGAATACGCAGCAAATACTGCGGGTATTTTTGCTCCAGCTGCACCAGGCTGTCTTCCAGCAATGCTTCACCCTGCAAAAACACCATACGCACATACTTACTGTCAGCAGCAAAATAACGCACTGCACTTAGCGCAATTTGCCGCGTAGTGGTACCAAGCTGATAGCTAATTAGCGGCTCAGCGGCCTGACGCCGTTCCAGATGCGCTTTAGTGGCCAGGCCCAGCCGCGCCAGTGCCTGGCCTAACCGTTCGGCGGATACAGGTTTTAGCAGATAATCGGCCGGGCTAACCTGGTAAGCATCCAGCGCATGCTGCGGGTGGGCAGTAACAAAGATAATCGCCGGCGGCAGCGGTCGCTGCATCAGCTGCTGCGCCAGTTGCAAGCCATTGCCGCCCGCCATTTCGATATCCAGCAGCAGCACGTCCGGTTCGTCTTTTTCACAGCTGGCCAATGCTTCTGCCACCGTTTGCGCCTCAGCCACACACCGATATTGCGGAAACTGCGCCAGTAAACGCTTTAATCTAGCGCGGGCCAGTGGCTCATCGTCGACAATTAATACTTTCATTCCCTTGTCTCGCTATGCTGTTTGGGCAGCACCAATTTAACCCTGAACTGCCGCTCTTTTTCATTGCAGCTCAGGCTGGCTTCGGCACCAAAAAACAGCTGCAGCCGCTGCGCGATATTCGCCAGCGCAATCCCATTATGGGTATTGCTATCCCGTTTGTCGCCGATTGGGTTAGTGATCAGCAATGTCATCGTCGTTTTGCTTTGCACCAGCTCGATACCTACAACACCGCCTTGCACACAGCTTTCAATACCATGGCGTATGGCGTTTTCTAACAGTGGCTGAATGGTCAGGGCCGGCAGGTTAAGCTCTGGCAGCGGTTCAGGCAACTGCCATCGTACTTGTAGCCGTGTACCTAAACGCCACTGCTCCAGCGACAGATACTGGCGGGCAAGCGTCAACTCCTGACTAAGCGAAATAGTATCACCCGCATGCATGGCAGCGCGAAACACGGCGGCCAAATCCAGAATAGCTTGCTCGGCAGCGTTAGCGTCCTGCTGGGTCAGCTCGGCAACGGTATTTAAACTGTTAAACAGGAAATGCGGTTGAATGCGAGCTTGCAATGCCAGTAGCTCAGCGCGTGACTGGGCGATAATGCCTTGCTGCCGCTGGATGTGTAGCATAAAAAACTGAATCGCCATCAGGCCAATAATGCCGGCAAGCAGCATGTTTTGCAGTAAAAACTGCTCCAGAGCTAACGGGCTTAGCCATAAGCTTTGTGCCAGCAAAGCATGCGACACCAAACTGACGCAAGCGGTAACAACCAGCAAAATGGCCATAACGGCCACCCCTAACCGCAGTGCAGGCAAACGATTAAGCGCGGGCCGCAGTATACACAGTGCCGCGCTGGTCATCAGGGTAATCCATTGTACGAACAAAGAGATAAAACCAAGCCGCAACCAGGCATCGCTCAGTGCGCCGGGGGCAAAGGCCAGTACAATAGCAACAGCTTGCGCCAACACTATGGCACGTAAGATGACCGGCCCACGACAAAAGGCCGGTAGTAATAACGTGCTGTCTATCGATTGCGCCATAGCCCGGCCTGACTGGATAAGATAAGCAGACTATACCTTATTGTATTGCTGCGCTGCTATTGCCTTAGCATTACAGTAACGTTGTTAACGTAGCTCTGCCGGTATAGCAAACACCACGTTTTCTTCGCGGCCGGGGTTTTCGCTAACGGTTTTACCGCCCCATTGCTGTAGCTGTTTCACCACTTGCTGCACCAGCACCTCGGGCGCAGAAGCACCTGCAGTCACGCCAACTTTGGCAACACCGCTTAACCAGCTTTGCTGTATATCATTGGCGGTATCAATTAAATAGGCGGTGCAGCCCATTTTATCCGCCAGCTCACGCAGGCGGTTAGAATTACTGCTGTTCTTTGCACCTACCACCAGCAGCAAATCGGCTTTGGCGGCTAAGTCACGCACTGCATCCTGCCGGTTTTGTGTGGCATAACAAATGTCGTCCTTGCGCGGCCCTTCAATATCAGGGAAGCGGGCGCGCAGCGCGTCTATCACATCAGCCGTATCGTCGACAGATAACGTAGTCTGGCTGCTAAAACACAATTGCTGTGGGTTTTTCACCTGCAACGTGGCCACATCCTCGGCCGACTCTACCAGGTAAATGCCGCCTTGTGGGTTGTCGTACTGGCCCATAGTACCTTCCACCTCAGGGTGGCCGGCATGACCAATTAAAATACACTCAATGCCTTTACGGCTGGCGCGGGTCACTTCCATATGCACTTTGGTGACCAGCGGACAGGTGGCATCAAACACTTTTAAGCCGCGCTGCCGGGCATTTTCCCGTACCGCCTGCGACACACCATGAGCACTGAAAATCACGATATTGCCATCGGGCACTTCGTTTAACTCATCGACAAACACCGCACCGCGCCGGCGCAGGCCGTCAACGACAAACTTGTTGTGCACCACTTCATGGCGCACATAAATCGGTGGCTCGTACAGTTCCAGTGCGCGTTCAACAATGCTGATGGCGCGATCTACGCCGGCACAAAAGCCACGCGGGTTAGCAAGTAAAATATCCATAGCTTAGTTTACCTGTACTATTTCGACACTGAAGGTCAGCGTCTGGCCGGCCAGTGGATGGTTAAAATCAATCGTCACTGACTCACCCACCACTTCGCGCACTAAGCCTGGCATTTCTGAGCCATCCGGCATGGTAAAACCGATGATCATGCCTGCTTTAGCCGGTGCGTCAGCCGAAAATTTACTGCGATCAACATAGTAAATGTTATCCGGATTAGGCATACCGTAGGCATCTTCCGGTGCCAGGGTAAAAGTTTTCTTATCACCGGCTTTAAGACCGGTTAGCTCTGCTTCAAACGCTGCAGAGATACTGCCATCGCCCATTTGCAGCTTGGCGGGCTTATTATGCACCCGGGTACTTTCGGCGGCACTGCCATCAGATAACTTAATATCAAAGTGAAAAATAACTGTGCTGTTACTGCCTATCGCTGTACTCACTTTTTCGCCTCTTCGCTGCTAAAACTGTCCCAGATTAATAACGCTGCACCAATACAGATGGCCGAGTCGGCAATGTTAAATGCCGGGTAATGCCAGTTCTGATAATACAAGTGCAAAAAGTCAATGACGTAACCATAAACACTGCGATCAATCAGGTTGCCAATGGCACCGGCCAGTACCAGGCTTAACGCCAAATTTAACTTCTGCTGATTTTTGCTGTTACGTGCCAGCCACACCGCCAGTACGCCACTTATCACCACCGCTATGATAGTAAAAAACCAGCGCTGCCAGCCGCCAGCGTCGCTTAAAAATGAAAACGCCGCACCATAGTTACGCACATAGGTCAGGTTAAAAAACGGCAGCAGGTCGATAGAGTCGAACAGCTGCATATTGGCAATCACTACCTGTTTGCTGATTTGGTCCAGCAGCAAGACCAGCAGCATTAACCACCACAGGTGCCAGCCTGTTTGTTTAAATAACTGCATTATGCAAACGCCCGCTGTTCGCCGTCACCTTCCACATTTGACACACAACGCAAGCACAAGTCGGCATGTGCCGCATTGGTGCCAACGTCATGGCGGTGATGCCAGCAGCGGCCGCACTTGGCGGCGCTGGAGGCCTTAACCTGCACCGCTAAGCCGGTTAACTCTGTTGCCATCGCATCCGACGGCGAAGGCGCGGTGCTCACCTCGGCAGTAGAGGTAATCAGCACAAAACGCAGTTCATCACCCAGCTTGGCTAAATCGGCTGCCAGCGCACTTGACGCATACAAGGTCACTTCAGCCTGCAGCGAAGCGCCGATTTTCTCTTCGCGCCGCGCCGCTTCCAGCACTTTGTTTACTTCATCGCGCACCTGCAGCAACTGCTGCCAGTAAGCATCGTCAAACTTACCGGCGCTTAAGCCAGTAAAACCGCTATACCAGACATCGGTAAAGACAAATTCCTGTGTTTGCCCCGGCAGCTCCTGCCAGATCTCCTGTGCAGTAAAGCTCATAATAGGCGCCATCCAACGCACCATGGCCTGAGCAATATGATACAGCGCCGTCTGACAAGAGCGGCGCGCCACGCTATTGGTGTGCGCGGTGTACTGGCGGTCTTTAATGACATCCAGATAAAAGCTGCCCAACTCAACCGTGCAGAAGTTCATCAGCTTCTGACTGACCAGATGGAACTGGTAACTGTCGTATGCGTCGATAATTTCCTGCTGTAATTTCGCTGCTCGATTAACTACCCATAAATCCAGCTCTACCATGCTATCAAACGCTACCGCATCGGTGGCCGGGTTAAAGCCGTTTAAGTTGGCTAACAGGAAGCGCGCGGTATTACGGATACGGCGGTATTTGTCAGCAGCACGGTTTAGAATTTCATCCGATACCGTCATCTCTGAGGTGTAGTCTGTGGTGGCCACCCACAGGCGCAGAATATCAGCGCCCAGTTTATTCATCACATCTTGTGGCGACACTACGTTGCCTAACGATTTTGACATCTTGCGGCCATCGGCATCGACGGTAAAGCCGTGCGTTAATACCTGCTTATAGGGCGCTTTGTGCTTAATGCTAACGCCGGTCATTAACGACGACATAAACCAGCCACGGTGCTGATCTGACCCTTCAAGATATAAATCGGCCTGATCGGCGCCGCCAAACTCCGGCCGCGCATCGACCACACAGGCATGGGTTACGCCTGAGTCAAACCAGACATCCAGCGTATCGGTCACTTTAACGTACTGCGCGGCGTCAGCTCCGAGCAGGCTTTGCGCGTCTAAATCAAACCAGGCCTGAATGCCGTCTTGTTCCACCAGTTTAGCAACCTGCTCAATCAGCTTAGCGCTGTCCGGGTGCAGGGCGCTGGTATCTTTATCAACAAACAAGGCAATAGGTACACCCCAGGTGCGCTGACGTGAAATACACCAGTCTGGCCGGCCTTCGACCATTTTTTCAATACGCTGCTGGCCCCAGTCCGGGATCCAGCGGGTTTGCTCAATTTGCTCAAGCGAAGTTGCCCGCAGGCCTTGTTGCTCCATGCTGATAAACCACTGCGGCGTAGCGCGGAAGATAATCGGCGTTTTATGCCGCCAGCAATGCGGGTAACTGTGTTTATAGGCTTTATGCACCAGCAATGCGCCAGCGTCTTTTAGCGCTTCAACTACGCTGTCGTTGGCTTTAAACACATGCTGGCCGGCAAACAACGGTGTGTCTGGTAAATACACACCATTGGCGCCGACCGGGTTGGCCACTTCCAGGTTGTATTGTTTACCAACGACAAAGTCTTCCTGACCATGGCCCGGTGCAGTATGCACACAGCCGGTACCGGAGTCGGTAGTCACGTGCTCACCTAAAATGACCGGCACAGTAAAATCGTACAGCGGATGTTGTAGCTGTGTCAGCTCAAGTGCCGCGCCTTTGGCAAAGCCCAACGCATGGTAATGCTCGATGCCAGCGCGGGCCATCACGTCTTTTACCAGATCGGTGGCAATAATTAAGCGCTCGGCGCCCAGTGGGCCTTGCTCCACTTGCACCAGGCTGTAATCTAATTTGGCATTAACCGCTACCGCCCGGTTGGCCGGAATGGTCCAGGGTGTCGTGGTCCAAATAACTATCGATACTTTACCACTGCCGCGCTTACCTTCAGGGTGATCAAAACGGTCGACCACCGCCTCATCCACCACGCTAAAGCGCACATCAATGGCCGGTGATACTTTATCCTGATATTCCACTTCGGCTTCTGCCAGCGCCGAGCCGCAATCGGTACACCAGTGCACCGGTTTAAAGCCCTGCTGCAAATGGCCGTTGTCGATAATGCGACCTAACGAGCGGATAATATTGGCTTCAAAACTGTAATCCATCGTGCGATACGGGTTTTGCCAGTCGCCCAATACGCCCAAGCGGATAAAATCGGTACGCTGGGCATCGATTTGCGTTTGCGCGTATTCGCGGCATTTTTGCCGAAACTCTGCCGCTGTTAACTTAGTGCCGGGTTTACCGTATTTTTTCTCTACCACCAACTCAATCGGCAAGCCATGACAGTCCCAGCCCGGTACATAAGGTGCATCAAAGTCGTCCAGCGTTTTCGCTTTAACAATAATGTCTTTGAGGATTTTATTAACCGCATGCCCGATATGAATATTGCCGTTGGCATAAGGAGGGCCGTCGTGCAGAATAAAGGTTTTTTTACCTTTTTTGGCTGCACGAATCTTGCCGTACAAATCCGCCTCGGTCCATTTTGCCAGCATTTGCGGCTCGCGCTGCGCCAGATTGGCGCGCATCGCAAAGGCCGTTTCCGGCAAATTCAGGGTATGCTTATAGTCGCTCATCCGTTGGGTTCCGTCTTATCAATAATGGCAGGCGTGGTAGCGCACTGCTGAAAAAAGGCTTGTGCCGCTTTCACATCGGCGGCAATTTGCTGTTGTAATTGTTGTAGTGAGTCAAAACGCTGCTCACTGCGTAACTTATGCTGCAGTACCACTTCAATTTGGCTGCCGTATAAGTCAGCTTTAAAATCAAATAAATGCGCTTCCAGTTGCTGGCGCTGGCCTTGCACCGTTGGCCTATGGCCAATATTAGCCACGCCCTGATATTGGCCAAATACCGTATTGGCGGTAATGGCATACACCCCACCGACCGGCAACTTGCGCCGGTACAAAAACACATTAGCGGTTGGGAAGCCTAAATCACGCCCCAACTTGCGGCCATGACGCACCCGCCCGGTCAGGGTAAAAGGCCGCCCCAGCATGTCTGCGGCCAGCTTAAGATTATCCGCAGCCAGTGCCTGGCGGATCAGCGTGCTGCTGATACGCTGCTCCCCCAATACCAAACTGGACGTGCTGTATAAACCAAACTGATAACGTTCTGCCGCTAAGGCTAACAATTCAAAACTACCACTGCGGTTTTTACCAAAGCGAAAATCATCGCCGACGATCAGTTGCTCTACCCCTAACTGCTTTAACAACAACTGCTCGATAAACTGCTCTGGCGCTTGCGCAGCAAAAGCAGGCGTAAAATGCACGCAAATCAGCCGGTCTATACCCAGACTTGCTAAAGCGCGGTACTTTTCCCGAAACCGGGTTAACCGCGCTGGTGCTGCATCGCCGGCAAACAGCTCCAGTGGCTGCGGTTCAAACAACATCACACAGGCGGGCAGCTGCCGTTGCCGGGCTATGGCCACCACTTTAGCCAGTACCGCCTGATGGCCTAAATGCACACCGTCAAAGTTACCAATGGTAAGCACACAACCGCGGTGGCGGGGCAAAATATTATGTAAGCCGCGAATTAACTCCATGCCTGCCGTATCTGACCTGTGATTATAAACCGCGCATTATAACCAGTTAATCATTTGCTTTCAGCAACAGAATTGGCTTTAAAATGGGCCAAACGTACCCCCAACAGCCACAGCAAGGCAAAATAACCCAGCACGGCCAGCAGACACAGCAGGCTCAGGCGCCACACCTGTTGACTAAAAGCCAGCTGCACCCAGGCCTCAAGGCCGGGGGTTTGCCAGTACAACAGCGCCGCCATCAGCACACTGGCTAGCAGCAGTTTAGCTAGAAACACTAAGCTGCTGTGACTAAGCTGATACACACCGGCCAGCTTTAAGCCCCGGTACAGCAAATACGCATTTAAACTGGCCGACATGGCGGTGGCCAGTGCCAGGCCGACATAGCTCAAAAACGGTGCCAGCATCAGGTTAAACACCATATTGGCCACCATGGCAATAATGCCAATGCGTACCGGTGTTTTAATATCCTGCCGCGCGTAAAAACCCGGTGCCAGCACCTTTATCAGCATGTAGCTTAACAAGCCTGTGCTATACGCCACCAGGCTGTACGACACCATCAGCACATCCTGCTGGGTAAACTCGCCACGCATAAACAGCAGCGCAATAATGGGTTTGGCCAACACCATCAAGCCAAACATGGCCGGTATACCAAACAGGGCAACAAAGCGCAGCGACCAGTCCAGCGTCTGGCTAAAGCGCAGGCTGTTTTCATTAGCATGGTGGCGCGATAAATTGGGCAAAATCACCGTGGCAATAGCAATGCCAAACAAGCCGAGTGGAAACTCTATTAAACGGTCAGAGTAATACAGCCAGCTGACGGCGCCGGTGAGTAAAAACGAGGCAATCACGGTATCAAGCAGTAAGTTAATTTGACTGACTGACACACCAAACAACGCTGGCAGCATCAGCTTGCGGATCTTTGTCACGTTTTCGTCGCGCCAGCCCCACTTAGGCCACACCAGCAAGCCGGCCTTGGCTAAAAACGGCAACTGAAACACCAGCTGCACTGCGCCGCCAATAAATACGCCCCAGGCCAGCGCCAGTGCGGGCTCTTGCAGTGTCGGCGCCATCCATACCGCGCAGGCAATAATAGCGATGTTTAAAAATACCGGCGTAAAGGCCGCCACAGCAAAACGGTTATAGGTATTAAGCACTGCACCCGACAGCGCCACCAGGCTGATAAACCATAAATAGGGAAAGGTAATTTTTAGCATCAGGCTGGCCAGCTCAAATTTTTGCGCCTCTGGCCCATCGTTTAACCATTCGACAAACCAGCCCATACCAAACAGCATGGCCACCAGTGGCGAGGCTATTACACCAAACAGCGTCACCAGCGTTACCACCACCCCCAGGCTGCCGGTGACTTTGGCCAACAGTACACGCACGGCATCGTCACCATGTTTAGCTTTGACTTCTGCCAGCACCGGCACAAAAGCTTGCGAAAATGCCCCCTCAGCAAACAGGCGGCGCAAAAAATTGGGAATACGGTTAGCAAAAAAGAACACATCGGCAGCTGCACCGGCACCAACGAAATTGGCTACCACCACGTCGCGCACCAGCCCCAGCACACGGGAAATCAGCGTCATAAAGCTGACAATCAGGCCTGATTTTAATAACTTTGCTGACACTTAAGGGTCCTTCTATTGTGAAGTAACTATTTTGCCCCGTTAATGGCGCAGATTACCAGTAGGCAGCCAGATTAAAATCTGTGACTTTGCCGTTAAAGCATTTGACAACGGGCCATTAAATAGGCATATTATGCGGCCTTTGATGGGTCCGGTTTAGTTTTTTAGGAGTGTTACCTTGGCTAACATTAAGTCTGCTAAGAAGCGCGCAATTCAATCAGAAAAACGTCGTCAGCAAAATGCCTCACAACGTTCTATGATGCGTACTTTCATTAAGAAAACCTACGCAGCGGTATTAACTGCTGACGTAACTGCTTCAACTGAAGCATTCAAGAAAATGGTGCCTGTTCTGGATCGTATGGCCGCTAAAGGCTTAATCCACAAGAACAAAGCAGCACGTCACAAAGCTCGTTTAAATGCTCACGTTAAGGCATTAAGCGCTGCTTAAGACACAGTTCCAACAAAAAAGCCGGCTTCTGCCGGCTTTTTTGTTGCGCTTAATCTGTGTTTTAGCTGCAATACAGTTTATGTAATAAGGCAATTAAAGCTTCTGCCTCTTTACTGTTAAGACTGTAATACACTGTTTGTGCCGCTTTACGCGTTTTTACCAGCTTATGCTTGCGTAGTAACGCCAGATGCTGCGATAACGCCGACTGGCTCAACTCCAGCTTCTGGTTCATTTCGCCGACAGAAAGCTCGCCTTCCAGCAGATGACACAAAATCAATAATCTGCGCTCATTTGACACCGCTTTTAACAGCTTCACCGCTTTGGCGGAGTTTTTCAGCATCTCGGATAAATTCATTACATCTAACTCTGTCTGTCTGGATGGCTTAATATTACCGATTTCAATTGAAAGCGACAATATAATCATTCTTATTTAACAAATAATCACAGCCGGCAGCTTAGTGCCTTTTGCACCCTTTAATGCAATAAAGGCTGTACCAGATTATTAATCCGCTGAGCGTTAAAGGGTTTTACCACAAAAGCACCGGCGCCGTTTGCCACGGCCTGCTGCAGGTTTTCCACACTGGAAAAAGCCGATACCATAAAAATAGTAGTCTGCTGTTGCTGTTGTTTGAACTGCTTTAACAGTTGCTGGCCGTTGATATCAGGTAATTGGATATCCAAAAATACCAGCTGCGGTTGATGCTGACGAAACAGTGCAGTAGCACTGGTACCATCGGCCGCTTCTAACACCTGAGCTATACCCAGTTGCCGTAAGATTTCGGCAATAAAGCTACGTACTGCAGCAACATCATCAACGATCAGGGCACTGACCTGGGTTAGTGGCATCATAAGATCCTTTCCTGCCTGCTTCATTCCATCGGGAGAAATACTGTTTTTGCCGGACACACCCTGTGGCACTGGCAAAAAAGGTGGTAGAGTCGGCAGTACTCTATCAATAGCGGGACAAAATGAAAAGATGAAATTGTGGCTAACAACAATCACCGCGGCGTTAAGTCTGCAGCTGCACGCCAGCGAGCTTAAACTGGATAATACGCTTGCCTATCAGTTAACCGAATCGCTGACAGTTGAAGTGGGGCAACGCCTGGCCGGCAGCGAAGCAGACCGCCGCGCGGTGGCCTGGGCTGAGCAGAAATTTCAACAACTTGGTTATGATAAAGTCTGGCGCGAGCCTTTCAAAATGCAGTATTGGCAACGCGGCCAGGCCAGTTTAAGCGTAAGTGCGCCCTTTCATCAGCAGTTAGTCGTGACGGCCTTAGGCGGCTCTGTAGCCACCCCCTTTGACGGCATTAACAGCCAGGTAGTGATGTTTGACAGCCTGGAGCAGCTAAAGCAGGCCGATGCTGCGCTGGTAAAAGATAAAATCGTGTTTATTAACAAAAGTATGGCGAAAGACAAACTGGGCACCTTTTATGGCTCTGTGGTAGGCGCCCGTGCTCAGGGTGCGGTGGAAGCCGCTAAACTAGGCGCTAAAGCCATTATTATCCGCTCGGTTGGCACCAGCATTAACCGCTTTGCCCATACCGGCATTATGCGCTACAGCGATGAAGTCCCCCGCATCCCGGCGGCCGCTATTTCAGTGCCTGATGCGATACAGCTGGAAAAAATGCTCAGCCGCCAACCGGAGTTAACCCTGCACCTGCAAATGGACAATAAACTACCTGGCGAAGTAGAAAGCCATAACGTCATTGCCGAGATCACCGGCAGCAAATACCCGGATGAAATCGTGCTGATAAGCGCCCATATTGACTCCTGGGATGAGGGTACCGGGGCATTGGATGACGGTGCCGGCGTTGGCATAGTGATGGCGACCGGTGCTTTGCTAAAACAGCAAAGCAGGCCTGAACGCACCGTGCGGGTGGTCCTGTTTGGTAACGAAGAAGGTGGCCTGGTTGGCGCCCGCGCCTATGCCGCCAAACACGCGGCCAAGCTGAAGCAGCACGTGTTTGCCTCTGAGTCTGACTTTGGTGCAGGCCGTATCTGGCGACTGGACACCGGCTTTGGTCCTAATTCATTGCCTTTTGGTCAAACCTTGCAGCAGCAGCTGGCACACCTTGATATTAGCCTGGGTGACAACAGCGCTACCGGAGGCCCGGATGTGTCGATATTAAAAGCACAGGGCGTGCCTGTAGTAACCTTACAACAAGATGGCACTGACTATTTCGACTATCACCACACGCCAAACGATACGCTGGATAAAGTTGACCCGGCTGCCATGCAGCAAAACCTGGAAGCCTGGCTTATTACCACCAAAGCCATCGCCAACAGCCGTATCGACTTGCGGCAGTAAGTTAATATCTTTGACGCAGCGGCCGGTTTAGCGCCATGACCGGCCGCTGATGTTTACGATAACTGCGTCTTAGCATCCACAACTGTATGCCTAGCACCAACAGGATCATGGCAAAAGGGTACAAATACAGATTGTCGCTGTGGACAAACAACAGCAGTGCCAGCATTGAGTAACTAAAAGGCAATAATTCATAACACCAATACGGCAGCACCCCACCGTATTTTTGCCGCGCATTTCTAATGTCCGAGCGCCGGTTCTCGGAACGCAGCACCCATACCACAGCCCCCGCCAACGCCAGCAAGCTGCCGGCAGCTGTCGCTAACAGCAGCGGGGATGACAACATAATGCCAATCCCACTGGCCACATAGATGTAAGGTATGGCTTCATACAGTTTGGTAGGTAACATAGGCCGCTCCTTCCTTGTTAAGCTGGCA
>JAANMY010000120.1_pt1 | contig 102870 bp, 96 predicted proteins | sample 7279691 | NCBI WGS metagenome assembly JAANMY01 (sample SAMN14094543, study PRJNA606508) | bioreactor metagenome | isolation source: A lab-scale SPAN reactor treating ammonium-rich wastewater day 388 | place: Ireland: Galway | collected 2018-02-07 | reverse complement strand
CTGGCCGCAGCCGCACTGGCACTCCTCGGCGTAGCGGGCCAGCACGTGGATGCCCAGGTCGGCGCCCAGTCCGGTCAGCATGGAGAGGGCCATGATGGTCAGAAAGTTCAGGTGGCCCACGGTCAGGGTGGCGTAGCCGAGGGTCCAGGCCATGCCGGTGGCCAGGGCCAGCAGCACCAGGGTGGGACGGCCCAGCTCGCAAAAGCCGAAGGCCAGCAGCAGGATCACCAGCCCCAGCGACAGGATGGCTCCCCGCCAGGCGTCCTGTAAGCACTGGCGGCGCTCGTCGGTGGCCAGCAGGGGGGCGCCGGTCAAGGAGGCGAGCAGGTTGCGGTGCCCGGGGCGCAGCTCCTCGATCAGCTCGCGCAGGCGGTCGACGGTGGCGGGGGCGGGCCCGTAGCCGGTGCCGGGAGGGGGGAGCAGCACCAGGAAATGGATCTGGCCGTTGTCCAGGGTGTTGTAGAGCAGGCGGGCGTCGCTCTTGAGCAGGATCTGGTAGCGAGGGTCGTCGGGCAGGGGGATGACCTCGCCGAAGGGGGAGTGGTAGCGGAAGATGTCCCGCTCGCGCAGGCACGTGAGCAGCTGCTCGAGGGTTCCGTTGATCAGCTTGAGCAGGATCTGCACTCGCTGGCGAGAGTCTTGCTGCAGCCCGGCGGGAATGGCCCGCAGCACGCCCCCCAGCCCCTCCTGACCCAGGCCGCTCAGGAGGGGCTGAAAGGCGAGCAGGGTCTGGAGCACAGTCTCGACCTGAGCGCTCTCGAGGTAGTAGAGGGCGTGCTTGCGATAGGGCGTGAGATCGAGGGCCGTGAAGACCTCGCGGAAGAGCTCGGGCTCGGCCTGGAGCTTGCTGGTCAGCTCCTGCAGATAGGCCTCGCGCTCGGCCGGAGTGCCTCCCCGCACCAGCACCATCAGGTCGTTGGAGTGGGGGAACTCGCGGTGCAGCGCCTCGATTTGCTTGCGGTAGGGGTCGGCGGGGGAGAAGAGCTGGATCCAGTCGGCCTGAAAGCCCAGCTCGAGCCAGGCCAATAGCAGGGACGCCAGGGCCAGCCCTGCTCCCAGCGTGAGGCCCTTGCGGGGGTGTCTCCAGAACCAGCTGGCCAGACGCACCAAGAGTTGCACCATGTTCTCGTGAAAGATATTCCGTCCGAGGGGGGGGAAGGCCTCCAGGTCGCCCCTGGCTTCGTGGGCTCGCGTGCGCGGGTGGTGCAGGGAAGACGGGCGCACATGTGCATCCCACTCGGGCGCACACCGGGGCTCGCGGGCGGGTGGGTGCGGGTGGTGCAGGGAAGACGGGCGCACATGTGCATCCCACTCGGGCGCACACCGGGCACGGGAGGCACCCAAAAGTGGTGGCGGTCGGGGCAGGGAACCCCTCGCAGGGTTGTGAAGACGGGGCCCATGTACAAGAAGATTTTGCTCCCCCTGGACGGTTCTCATCATGCCGAGGTGGCCATTCCCTATGCGGTGGAGATGGCCAGGAAGTTCGACGCGCGCATCGTGCTGTTGCGTTGCATGGTGCTGCCCGAGCCCATCCTGGTGGGGATGGACATGGCGCTGCCCGAGCACTACGCCGACCTGCAAAAGGCCGAGCGCGATCACGTCGAGAACTACCTCGCCCGGGTGCGCGACCGCCCCGAGCTCAAGGACCTGGTGGACGAGGTGAAGGTACCCTTTGGGGCGCCGGGCGAGGCCATTTTGGAGTTCTGTGACGTGGAGCAGTGCGACCTGATCGTCATGTCGAGCCACGGGCGCACGGGGTTTTCGAAGTTCGTCTACGGGAGCGTGGCCGAGAAGGTGCTCCACCACGCCAATTGCCCCATTCTGCTGGTTCGGGTGGCGGTCTAGGCTGAGTCCATCGACCTGACCTGACGGTGAGGGCTCCTGGCTTTGCGTGAGCCGAGATAGCCTGGGCCCCCCTGGTGATCGGGGCCGGAGACCAGACCAGCTGCGCCATCGCCTCGCTCGCGGTCGCCCACCTTTGTCACCGTGCGGGGGATGAGCAGCGCGTCCGACGCTATTCCTCCACGCCCAACTCACGCAGGCGAGCTGCCAGAATGGAGGGGGGACGATGCAGAAGAGAGCGAATTTATCGATCATCGGAGGAGTCGGGAATGGAAGACAAACTGGAAGCCCTGAAGCAGCAGGTGCAGGCAGACTTCGAGCTGACCTGGACCATGATGAACGATCAGGGACGTCGCCTCGATGCTAGGATCGATGAGGTCAAGGGTTCTCTTGAGGAGGTGAAGCTCGCTCTTGAGAGAGTCACGTTCTCCGTCGACAAGATGGGTGCCGAGATTCAGGAGGGCAACCGCCAGGTTGTGGGTCGCATGCGGCTGCTGGAGGAGCGCTTCCGAGCCGTCATCGAGGCAGTGCAAAACGAGATGAAAGACAAAGCTTCCCGTCACGAGTTGCTGGAGCTGGCCCGCCGCCTCGAGGCCCTGGAGAAACGCCCTCCGGCGGCCTGAGCCTCTGTCTAACCGGCGGCCAGTAGAAAGTCCACGCGGGTGTCATCGACGTCCTTCGCGAAGATGAATCCAACGGATTGCAGGACCTTCAGCGGTTGGTCCAGCAGCAATGTGTAGCCGGGGGCCAGCACGTTCAACAATGTCTGGGCCTGGCTGCGATCCAGCAATACCTTGAGGTCGACATCCTGCGTTGCTCGGGCCCGACCCCAGGCGGCTAAGGCTAATCCGCCGGAGTCGATGCCCGCTCGACTCAGCTCCTCCTGGGCGCGCACCAACGAGTCAAAGAGCCTCTCCAATTCGCTCCCTCTGCCACTCTGCCGCCTTGTGCAGGCGATTCTGCAGCCTGGCGAGATGCTCGTAGTCCTCCAGGATGGCTTCGGCTTCCCACGAGCGCAGGTGCGGGGCAAACTCCCGGCACAGCTGCTCGAGCTGGGCCAGGCTCTCGGCCTGGGAGGTGCGGCGGAGCAACTCGTTCTCGAGTCGCTCCATCTCCTCGTAGGTGCGTCGAAATTCACGCGCGTCCATCGCTTTGCGATTTCGTTGAGAGAACGCGCGCTCCCTCCGCACCGCGCCTCTTAGCGAGTCGCTTTCTCTCGCAAGAGCTCCGGCACCAGCCGCAGGATGTCCGAGGTGGTGACGATGCCGCTGACCTTCCCCTTGTCGGTCACGATGGCGCGGCGGATGCGGGCTCCGAGCATCAGCTCCACCAGCTCCAGCACGCTGGTCTGGGCTTTCACCTGATAGACGGTGGGGCTCATGATGTCGCGCACGGTCACGGTCGAGCCGATCTTGTCCAGCTTGAACTCGTCTCCCAGCTCGTCCATCCAGGGGGCGCTGAAGAAGGGAGGGCGCTGGTCGGCCTCCTCGCCATAGGCGTGGGCGGCCAGATCCTCCAGCGAGACAACTCCCACCAGGGAGCCGTCGTCCTCCACCACCGGGGCCCCCGAGATCTGGTGCTCGAGGAGCAGCGTGGCCAGCTCGCCCACCAGCATCATAGGATTGGCGGTGACCACCAGCTTCTTCATAATGTCGGCCACGGTCATGGGCTCAGGACCTCCTCGGGATCGCGGTTCTTGGTTTCGATGACCCAGGGCAGACAGCACGCGCCCAGGAGAGGGATGATGCACACCCAGGTGAGCATCTCCATTGCGCCGGCGGGGCCGTACTTACGGGCCACGACTCCCACCAGAAACGGCCCCCCCGCCGTGATGATCCGACCTATATTGTAGCAAAAACCCGAGCCTGTTGCTCGCAGGCGAGTGGGGAAGAGCTCGGGCAGATAGTAGGTGAACATGCCAAAGACTCCAAACACGGTCAGACCCAGTAAAGAGAAGGTGTAGAGCCGGGTCTGCGGCTCCATGTCGAGGCCGAAGGCGGTGTAGATGGAGAGCGACGAGAGCACGAAATAGATGCCGAAGGTGAACCGCCGCCCCAGAAACTTGGCGAAGGGCACGGTGATGAGCGTGCCGAGCAGGCCCCCCAGGTTGAAGACTTTGGTGGCGGTCGATTTCCAGGTCTCCTTGACCTTCTCGGCGGCCTTCTTCTGCTCGGGAGTGGCGTTCTCGGCCACCAGGTGGGGTTGGGTCAGGGCCAGGTAGTCCTGGGCCAGGCCGGGGGCGATGATCGGGATGAAGGCATTGCAGCTCCACCAGCACAGCAGCGCGGTCAGGGCCATGGCCAGGCCGCTCAGGGTGAGGGGACGCATCTGGGGGCTGAAAATCTCTCGCAGAGCGGGCGGTTTGGCCCGGGTCTGGTTCTCGCGCACCCAGGCCTCGGGCTCCTTGACGAAGTGGCGCACGATGGCCGCCACCGCGGCTGGAACCAGCCCGAACAGGAAGATCCAGCGCCAGGAGGTGCTCGGCGAGCCGGCCATCAGGTTGCCGGCGATCTGGAAGTTGACGAAGTCGGCCAGGAAAAGGCCCATCGGGGCCGAGGTATAGAGCAGAGCGCCGGCTTCGACCCGGCGCTCTTTCGAGACCACCTCGTTGACCAGCGAGGCGCCCGCGGCCCACTCGCCTCCGATGCCCAGGCTTGCGATCAGGCGGAAGATGGCCAGCGCCCACAGGTTGGGAGCAAGGGCGCACAGGGCGGTGCCCAGCGAGTAGGTGAGCATGGTGAGGGCCAGGGTCCTGGTGCGACCGATGTGGTCGGCGACGCGGCCAAACAAGATGCCCCCGGCCGCCCAGCCCAGCAGGAGAAGTGAGGTGAACAGGCCGGTGTAGTAAAAGGTGCTCGCTCGCGCCTCGGGGCTGCCGATGGTCTGCCCGAGCAGGGTGGGGATACAGTTGGGGGCCACAAATGTGAACAGGAGGCCGTCGAAGATGTCGAAGCCCCATCCCAACCAGGCAGCGAACAGCACCGTCCACTGATACCGGTTCATTCCCAGCAACACAGCGCCGGCCCCTTCGTTCCCCTCTCCCGCAGGACCTACCAGATTTCCGTTCGCTTTGCCTCGTCGCGGTGCATCGGGCTGCCGGCCGGACACTGGAAGGCCTGGTAGAACTCGGGCATGTTGGAGAGCGGGCCGTTGACCCGGAAGCGGGGGTGGGGATGGGGATCGGTCTTGACCTGCAAGCGCACGTATTCGGGCCGCATGTTCATGGCCCAGATGCGAGCGTAGCCCAGGAAGAAGAGCTGCTCGGGAGTGAAGCCGTCGATCTTCGCAGGGGAAGGCTCTTGCATCTGGAGCGCCTTATAGGCCAGCTTCAGCCCGCCCATATCGGCGATGGCCTCGCCCACGACCAGCTCGCCGTTGATGAAGAGCTTGTCCTCCACCTCGTAGCCGGAATACTCCTGCACGACCGCCTTGGAGCGTTGCTGGAAGGCGGCGAGATCCTCCGAGGTCCACCAGTTCTTCAGGTTCCCCTGGCTGTCGAAGCGGGCCCCCTGGTCGTCGAAGCCGTGGGTGATCTCATGCCCGATGACGGCGCCGATTCCGCCGTAGTTGAGGGGGTCGGGAGCCTTCTCTGAGAAGAAGGGCGGCTGCAGGATGCCGGCCGGAAAGACGATCTCGTTGTTGGAGGGGTCGTAGTAGGCGTTCACGGTGGGCGGGCTCATGTACCAGAAGTCGGGGTCGACCGGCTTACCGATCTTGTCCAGGTCGAGCTTGACGGCGAAGGCGCGGCCGCGCAGCACGTTGCTGGCGAAGGGGCCCCGGTCGATCGTCAGGCTGCTGTAGTCGGTCCAGGTGTCCGGGTAGCCGATCTTGTAGCGGAACGAGTTGAGCTTGACCAGGGCGGCCTGGCGCGTGGCCGGGCTCATCCAGGGCAGGGTCTTGAGGTCGTCGCGCAGAGCTGCGAGCAGGTTCTCGACCAGCTTCTTGACTTTGGCCTTGGCGGTGGGGGAGAAGTTCTGCTCGACGTACTTCTGTCCCAGGGCCTCGCCCAGGTAGCGGTCGGTGAAGGCCACGATGCGCTTCCAGCGCGGCAGCTGGGCTTTGGTGCCCTGCAGGGTCTCGGAGCTGAAGCGGTAGTCTTCCAGCTCGATGTTCTGCGACAGGGTGCTGGCCAGATCGTGGATCAGCTGCCACTTGAGGTAGGCGCGCTGCTCTTCGAGCGGCGTCTGGCTGAGGATCTGGTCGACGCGCTGAAAGAACTCGGGGGTCTCCAGGTTGAGGCCGGTCAGGTCCTTGAGCCCGATGCGCTGGAAGTAGGCCGTCCAGTCGAAGTGCGGGGTGAGCTTCTGGAGGTCGGCCAGGCTGGTGGGATGGTAGGTGTTGTCCGGGTCGCGCATCTTGACCTTGTCGTAGGATGCCTCGGCCAGGCTCTTCTCGAGCTGGTAGATGGGACCGGCCAGCTTCTTGTCTTGTCCGGTCAGCTCGAGCATGCGCTCGATGTGCTTGAGGTACTCCTGGCGCAGCTTCTCATCGTCGGCGCGGAAGTAGTAGTCGCGGTCGGGCAGCCCCAGTCCGCCCTGGGTGGCCGCCCCCACGACCAGGCGGCTGTTCTTGTAGTCTTGCTGAGAGTAAAAGTTGAAGTAGGCATCTACGCCCACCATGTGAAGCTCGGCGATGACCGGCTGCAGCTCTGCGGTGGTCTTGACGGCGTCGATCTTGTCGAGCAGGGGCTTGAGGGGGGCCAGGCCGGCCCGGTCGATCTGCTCGACGTTCATCCCGGAGGCGTAGAAGTCGCCGATCTTCTGCTCGATGGAGCCGGGCGCATTCTTGGCCAGGGCGGCTTGCTCGAGGATCTTGTGCAAGATCTGCTGGTTGCGGTCGAGCAGGGCGTTGAACGTGCCCCAGCGAGCCCGGTCGGCCGGGATGGGGTTGCGCGCGAGCCAGCCGCCGTTGGCATACTGGTAGAAATCGTTGCAGGGGGTGACCTTGGGATCGAGGTCTTTGAGGTCCAGGCCTTCCTGGGCGGGGAGCGGGGCGAGCAGGCTGAGGAGCAGGACGGCGCCCGTAAGGGCGGTGCGGATTTTGAGCATGGATTGGGCTTTGCGCCCAGAGGATGGGTTCCTTCAGGCGGCGGGCTCGCGCAGGATCTGGCTCAGGGCTTCCCGATCGGCATGATTGAGCAGAGCGGTGAACAGTCGCTTGAGCACGTCATCGCTTTGAACGGCTTCGACGGCTGTCAGCAAGTCGGTCGACTTGCCAAATCGGTGTTCCAGCATTTCAATGATAGACTCTTTGCGCCCCTCTTTGCGCCCCTCTTCTCGCCCTTTCAACTCCCAACTCGTCGTTAATTCCATCACGGTCTCGCGCTCCTCTCGCCGCATGTTCATTTTTTCTAGCTCCCGGCAGAAGATCCCCGTCTCCTCCTCCGATAGACGCAAATACTGATCCACGAACCCGGCCAGGAACCTCAGCCGGGAGGGCTCAAGCCGCAGCTGGACCAGAATTCGCAGGCACTCGCTCTTGACCCGAGGCCGGTCGACCGCCGCGATCCGCATGCGGGACATCAAAGCCGCGGCGGCTGGATTCGGTCGCTCGAGAAACTCGCGCCAGTCGAGCCGGTTGAGCTGAACCACCCGGAAGCGGAGCTCCAGGGGCCGCAAGTCCGCAAACTCCACAGTGAACCGGTCAGGCTGGATTGTGCGGGGGGAGGGAAACGAGAACAGGGCTACCGGGTAAATTGGACAGCGATACTTGAGGTGGAGCCTGGCGTAGTAGTCGAACATCCGCAGCCCGAAACCGCTCCGCCGCTGGGCCTCGTGCTCGAGGTGCACCAGGAAGATACGCTCCCCTTTGCGGAACCTGAGGCGCGCGCAGAGGTCGGCCTCGCCCTTCTGCCGGTCAGGCAGGTCAGCGAAGAGCTCCTTGTCCACGAACTCGAGCGAGCCTGGATCGGCATAGCGCAAGACCTCGGGCGCGAAAAGCTCGAGGAAGTCAAGAAAATAGGAAGACAGAAGGTCCTTGAAGAGTTGGTCGTGGTTCACCGGAAGTGGCTCCGAGCGGGGGTGCGGCCGTCAGTGGCTCATGGAGGCTCTCAGGTTGTGAGAGCTGATTGAGGAAAGTTCCTCAAGGCGTGGGTGACCTCCTTCCTCAAGCAGCGACTCGCCCGCACCTGCAGGACAGCCTGTCTGCGACCAGAATCTGCTCCGATGCGTAAACGAATCGTTCTCGCGAGCCTGGTCCTGCTGACCGCGCTGGTGTCGGCCCAGACCGCTCCCGCACCACCCGCCCAGGCCGCTCTGGACAAGATGCTCAAAGCCTACGTCGACCTCAAGAGCGGCATCATCTCGATGGACATCAAGGTGCTCCATCCTGACTACGCCGGCAGCCAGAAGACCGAGCTGCGCGTGCTGCGTCCCAAGAAGCTCTTCTGGCACGGCAAGTTCCAGCCCGAGAAGGCGGGCAGCAGCCCGTTCGACGTGTTCGTGGTCAGCGACGGCAAAGAGGTCTACGTCTTCGACAGCAAGACCCCGGCCGAGTATCGCCAGGGCAAGCTGCCCGATCCGATCCGCGCCATCGACCTGGCTGACTACTTCAGCATGGGCATGAGCAACATGTTCTTGCGGGCCATGACCGGCATGCCCGATCGGGTGCTGGGCAGCCGCACCCTGGAGCTCAAGGAGAAGGACGGCGCTCAGGTGCTGCTCTTCAAGCAGGGCGACTCGACCGATGAGCTGACGCTCGACCCGGCCACCCACCGCGTGGTCAAGGTGGCCAACTTCGAGGGTGAGAAGCTGATGGCCGAGGGCACGGTATCCTACGCCCGCATGGGCGAGGAGCTGGAGGAGGCGCAGTTCACCTTCACCCCGCCCGCAGGGGCGCAGATGAAGAAGCTGGAGGCTGAGGACGGCTAGCGACCGGCCTGGAAACCACCTGAGTCCCGACGCTGTTCTCGAAGCGATCCTGGAGGTCTGGCCCGAGGCCGCCCTGGTGGGGGGCACGGTGCGCGATCAGCTGTGGGGGCTGGCTCCCAAGGACCTCGACCTGGTTGTGCCCCGGCCAGTGCTCGAAAAGGCCCGGTCGCTGGCCGACCGGATCGGGGCCAGCTATGTGCTGCTCGACGAGAGCTACGAGATCGCGCGCCTAATCATGCCCGACGGTCTGCAGCTCGACCTGGCCGCCTGCCTGGGAGCCACTCTCGACGACGACCTGCGCCGGCGCGACTTTACCCTGAACGCGCTGGCCCGCAGGTTGAGCGACGGGCGACTGGTGGATCCGACCGGCGGCCTGCAAGACCTCGAGCAGCGCATCCTCCGGCCCACCTCGCCGGCGGTGTTCCCGGAGGACCCGCTGCGGTTGCTGCGGGCGGTGCGCTTTCTGGCCTGCCACCCGCTGCAGCCCTCGCAGGACCTGGATGGCCTGCTGCAAGAGCACCACGCCCTTCTTGCCCGGGTCAGCCCGGAGCGCATCCAGGATGAGCTGGCCTTCATCCTGCGAGCGGGCATGAGCTCGCAGCTGCCTCGTCTGCGCACCACAGGGCTCTACGCGGTGCTCTTTCCCGAGCAGCCAGACACCCGGCTGCTGGAACGCCTGGAATCAGACGACCTGGCCTGGCTGGGCGAGCTGGCCGCCGCCGCGAAGGACTGGCTGGATCAGCCCCTGAGCGCCACTCGCGAGCGGCGTCTGTCGCTGGCTCTGGCTGCCCTGGGAGGCTCGCACTGGCTGAGCTCGCGAGCCGAGCAGCGCTACCAGCAAAGGGTGCTGGAGCTGGCTCCCCTGGCCCTGCAGTTGAGCGAGAACCGGGCCGAGCGTTACCGCTGGTTTCGCCGGGCCGGGGCCGAGGCGGTGGACGCCTGCGTGCTGGCCCACCAGCTGGACGCGCGTGCCCACCTGGCCGAGCTGGTCCGCTCGGCACTCACGCAAGATCAGGTCGCCTGCCCCCGCCTGCCGGTGGACGGTCAGGATCTGATGCAGGCCCTGCAGCTCAAGCCGGGCCCCCAGGTGGGGCGGCTGCTCGAAGAGTTGGGCGCGCTGGCCGCCGAGGCGGGTGGGCTGACCCGGGAGCAGGCGCTGGAGGAAGCCAGGCGCCTGTCAGGCTGAGGGATCCACCCCCAGCTCGCGCAGTTTCTGCCCAGCCGGTCCGCTACCTCGCCGGCACCGCCTGCCGCCCGCTCATCCACTGCTCCCGTCGCGCCACGGCTGCAGGCCCGGCCTTCGGATCGACCTCCAGCTTCCAGGCCCCTGGCTTGCGCGCGAAGGTCACCTCCAGCGTCACCAGCTTGCCCCGCCGGGCCACCAGCAAGTTGGTCTTGTCCCCCACGCGATAGAGCTTCAGCCGCTCGTCCAGCCCGGTCGGAAGCACCCGGTAGTCGCCCAGCGCCAGAATCTCGTCTTCTGCGTCCAGCCCGCAGGCGAAGGCCGGCGTGCCCCGCGGCACCGAGCTGACCAGCAGCCGGCCGTTGTCCACCTTCAGCCTGGCCCCCAGCCAGACGGGCTCGGGGCTGCCTTCGGAGGGCGCTTCGGGCGGGGCCAGCTTCAGCCCCAGCCACTCCAGCGCCGGCCCATAGTCCAGCGGCTCGGTGGTGGCGCTCAGGCGGCGCACGAAGGCGGTCAGGTCGGTGCCGGCCACCTCGCTGATCAGGGCGATGAACTGCTCCTCGGTGTAGCCCGGCTTGCCCTCGCCGTAGCGCTCGTTGGCCAGCCGCATCACGTCGTCGAGGCTCTTGTCCCCGTTCGTCTCCTGGCGGATGCGCATGTCCAGGATGAACGCGATGGCGGCTCCTTTGTCGTAATAGCTGATGGCGCTGTTGACCGAGTTCTCGTCCGGGCGGTAGAACTTGATCCAGGCGTCCCAGGAGGCCTCTCGCACGCTCTGCACCTCGCGCCCGGGCACGGTTTCCACCGCTTCCAGCGTGGCCGCCATCTCCTTGAGGAGCTCCTTGTCTGAGATCAGGCCCGAGCGGCGCAGCAGCACCGATTCGTAGTAGGCGGTGAAGCCCTCGGCGATCCACAGGCTGGGGGTGTAGTTCTCGGCCTCGTAGTCGAAGCGATCGAGCTCGACCGGGCGAAGGCGCTTGACGTTCCAGACGTGGAAGAACTCGTGGCTGACCAAAAGCAGCCACTTGACGTACTGCTCGCGCACCCGGCCGTCGAAGCGGCTGCCCATCAAGACGGTGGAGTTCTTGTGCTCCAGGCCTCCGCGCGCTTCCACCAGCATGTTCAGGAAAGCGTAGCGCGGGTAGGGCAGGCCTCCCCAGAAGTCGGAGTGGGCCCGCACGATGGCCTCGGCGTCGCGGGCGGCCCGGGGCAGGTCCCACAATCCTCCGTCATTCCAGGTGGCCAGCACGTGCTCTTTGCCGGCCACGTCGAAGCGCGAGATCATGGGCGAGCCGCACAGGATGGGGCTGTCCACCAGCTCGTCGAAGTCGGCGGCCCGGAAGCGGTTGTCGCCCACCTTCTCCAGGGCCGTCACCACCGAGGTCCAGCCCGAGGGGCTCACGATGCTGACCTCGTGAGGCTCGGACAGCATCGAGGGCACGGTGAGGAAGGTGGGGGCGCCGTTCAGACAGGCGAAGTCGCCCTCGATGTAGTTGGTGCGCACGGACATCTCGCGCCCGTAGACGCGGTAGCGCACGCTCACCGCCCGCGGGTCGAGCCGCCAGCGGTTCTTGGAGGTTTTGACCGCCTCCACCGGCTTGCCGTCGGCGTCGTGGGCGGTCAGGCCCTCGATGTTGCGGGCATACTCGCGCACGAGATACGAGCCAGGTGTCCAGACCGCCGCCATCAGCTCGCCAGAGCCGGGGGGGAGCTGGACCTCCACTTCGGCATAGTGGCTCTGCGGGGCGGGAAACCGCACCGTGTAGCGCATCGTCTTGTCCTCCGCCTGAACCGAGTGAGCCAGCAGCAGGGTCAGGAGAAGCCGCCTAAGGATGCGACATCTCCCAGTACTCCGGGCTACGCCACAGGCGCGAGATCAAGAGCTCGCGCTCGAAGATGAGCTCCTTGGGCAGCCGGTCGTAGAGGCGCAAGAACAGCTCCTCGTGGGCCAGCGCCTCGCGCTTCCAGGCCTCCCGGTCGACCTTCATGAGCTGGTTGAAGCTCTCTTCCGACATCGAGGTGCCGGTCCAGTCCAGGTCGTGGTACTGGGGCATCCAGCCGATAGGGCTCTCGATGCCGTAGCCACGGCCGCGCACCCGATCCACCACCCACTTGAGCACCCGCATGTTCTCGCCGAAGCCGGGCCAGAGGTACTTGCCGTTCTGGTCCTTGCGGAACCAGTTGACCCGGAAGATGCGGGGAGGATCGTGCACCCAGCGGCCCACGTTGAGCCAGTGGTTGAAGTAGTCGGACATGTGGTAGCCGCAGAAGGGGAGCATGGCGAAGGGATCGCGGCGCACCTCGCCCAGCTTGCCGGCGGCGGCGGCCGTGGTCTCCGAGCCCATGGTGGCGGCCAGGTAGACGCCGTGGTGCCAGTTGAAGGCCTGGAAGACAAGCGGCATGGTCTCGCTGGCCCGGGCCCCGAACAGGAAGGCGGAGATGGGCAAGCCGGCGGGATCCTCCCAGGCCGGGTCGATGACCGGGTTCTGGCCGGAGGGAGCGGTGAAACGCGCGTTGGCGTGGGCCGCCTTGCGCCCGCAGCCAGGGGTCCAGTCCTGACCCTGCCAGTCGACGAGGTGAGCGGGGGGCTCATCGGTCATGTCCTCCCACCACACGTCGCCGTCATCGGTGAGGGCCACGTTGGTGAACAGGGTGTTCTTCTCGATGGTCTTCATGGCGTTGGGGTTGGACTTGAGCGAGGTGCCCGGGGCCACGCCGAAGTAACCGGCCTCGGGGTTGATGGCGTAGAGCCGCCCGTCGGGACCGGGCTTGATCCAGGCGATGTCGTCGCCCACGGTCCAGACCTTCCAGCCCTCCAGGCCCGCGGGGGGGATCAGCATGGCCAGGTTGGTCTTGCCGCAGGCGCTGGGGAAGGCCGCCGCCAGGTAGGTCTTCTCGCCGGTCGGGCTCTCGATGCCGAGGATGAGCATGTGCTCGGCCAGCCAGCCCTCGTCGCGGGCCATGGCCGAGGCGATGCGCAGGGCCAGGCATTTCTTGCCCAGCAGGGCGTTGCCCCCGTAGCCGCTGCCAAAAGACCAGATGGCGCGCTCTTCGGGAAAGTGCACGATGTATTTGTTGTCCTTGTTGCAGGGCCAGGGCACGTCGGCCTGGCCAGGCGAGAGCGGCGCTCCCACCGAGTGGAGGCAGGGTACGAAGTCCTGCTCGCCCAGCACGTCGAGCACGGCCTGGCCCATGCGGGTCATGATGCGCATGCTGCAGACCACGTAGGGCGAGTCGGTGACCTGGACGCCGATCTGGGCGATGTGCGAGCCCAGGGGACCCATGCTGAAGGGGATGATGTACATCTTGCGTCCGCGCATGCAGCCGTCGAAGAGGCCGGTGAGGGTGGCCTTCATCTCCTTGGGGTGGACCCAGTTGTTGGTGGGACCGGCATCGCCGCGACCCAGGCTGCAGATGAAGGTGCGGTCCTCGACCCGGGCCACGTCGCCCGGGTCGGAGCGGGCCAGGAAGCAGCCGGGGCGCTTCTCCTGGTTGAGGCGGATCAGGGTGCCGGCCTGCACCATCTGCTCGCACAGCTCGTCGTACTCGGCCTGAGAGCCATCGCACCAGTGGATGGACTCGGGCTTGCAAAGGGCCGCCACCTCCCCGATCCACTGGATGAGCTTGGCGTTCTTGGTTCGCTCCGTGGTAGCCGGCATCAGCGTTGTTCCTCCTTAGACGCGGAAGGCGGGGACTTTGCCAGCTCGTGGGTTTGATCCTTCAGGCGGCCGCCTCCGGAGGCGGCTCGGGCACCCGGAACTGGCCCTCCCAGCGGGCCACCACGCAGGTGGCCAGGCAGTTGCCGATCACGTTGACCGAGGTGCGGGCCATGTCCATCAGCTCGTCCACCCCGATGATGGCCATGATGGGCCATTCCGGCAGCCCGAAGGAGGCGGCCGTGCCCAGCAAGATGACCAGCGAGGCGCGGGGCACGCCGGCCACCCCTTTGCTGGTCAGCATCAGGGTGCCCACGATGACGAGCTGCTGGAAGAAGGTCTGCTCGATGTGGGCGGCCTGGGCCACGAAGATGCTGGCCAGGGCCAGGTACAGGGTGGTGCCGTCCAGGTTGAAGCTGTAGCCGGTGGGCATCACGAAGGCCACGATCTGCTTGGGCACGCCGAATTTCTCCATGCGCTCCATGGCCATGGGCAGAGCCGCTTCCGAGCTGGTGGTGGCGAAGGCCAGCGAAACCGGGGGAGCGATGGTGCGGGCGAACTCGCGGACGGGGATGCGGAAGGCCAGCGCCACCGGCACCAGCACGAAGACGATGAAGGCGGTCAGGGCCAGGTAGAGGGTGAGCACCAGCTTGAACAGGTTGCCCAGGATGTCCAGCCCCATGTGGCCCACGGTGTAGGCCATGGCCGCGCCCACACCGATGGGGGCCATGAGCATGACCAGGCTGGTGAACTTGAACATGACCTCGGACAGACCTTCGCAAAGGTGCAGCACGGGACGCTTGCGGTTCTCGGGCAGCTGGGCCAGGGCGATGCCAAACAGCACGCTGAAGACGACAATCTGCAGCACCTCGCCCTCGGCTACCGACTTGGCGATGTTTTCGGGGAAGGCGTGCACGATGATCTCGCCCAGCGTGCGCGCCTTCGTGGTGGGCAGCTCCTCCATGTGAGCCGGGGGCTCTGCCCCCACGCCGGCCTGGCTGATGTTGATGGCGGCCATGCCGATGAAGAGCGCGATGGTAGTGACCACCTCGAAGTAGACCAGGGCTTTCACGCCCATGCGGCCGACCTGCTTGAGGTTGGAGTGGCCGGCGATGCCCACTACCAGGGTGGCGAACAAGAGCGGCGCGATGATGGTCTTGACCATGGCCAGGAAGATCTTGCTGAACATCCGCATGCCCACGCCAACCTCGGGCAGGGAGTGGCCGATCTCGATGCCGGCGATCATGCTGAAGAAGATCCAGGCCGTCAGGCCGCGCTTGCCCAGGCACCACCAGAAATAGCCCAGCAGGGCCATCCAGCGCCCGACCTCCTTGACCCCCACGTGCAGGTGCCAGGTCTGGCTGGTGTCCCAGAAGGGATACAGGGCCACGACCCTGGAGGGGATACCGGCCACCACGCCGATGGCCAGGATGAGCAGGCCAGCGGCGATCAGCCCCAGCGAGCGCGGGTCGGGCCGCGACGGGGGGCGAGGAGGATCGGGGGGGTGCTCGGGCGCTACGGGCTGCAAAAGGCTAATCGAGCACGAAGGTGGGCGTGACCCCTCCTCCGGCCGTTACGTTGCACAGGGCGGTGGCCGAGAGCCGGGTGAGCAGGCCCTCCACCTCGCCCCCGAAGACGAACGGGTCGAGGTCCACGGTATACTCGCCCCAGATCACCTTCTCGCCGTCGTAGTAGGGGAAGTGCTCGCGGGCAACCTCCACCCGGGTCTGGGCCAGGTACCAGTGGCTGAGCGCCGTCTCGATGGCCTGCTCCCACTCTTGCTCGGTGGTCTCCCAGCCCACGAAGATGCCCTTGCCGCCGTATTCGTCGTTGGGCTTCATGACCAGCTGGCGCCGGTTGTTTCGCAGCCAGGGCACCAGGTCCACCGTTTTTCCCTCGGGATCGGTGGTCTTGCCTTCCTGCACCCGGCGGGTCCAGGGCACGTGGGTGAAGACGGCGTAGAGCTGATCGCTGGTCATTCCCTCCTGCATCTCCGGGTCGGTGATCAGGGCAAAGATGGCTTTCTTATGCAGGAACTTGGAGCGGAACGAGTTCACCATGCAGATGGCCCGGTCGCGATAGGCCTCGAAGACTGGTTTGGCCTGGTCAAAGTGCTCGAGATACTCGGTGACCAGCAAGCGCCGGTAAATCAGGTCAATCTTGACGCCCTCGCTGGTCAGCTTGCCGTCCTTGTACTCCAGCTGGCGGGGGTCGGCCACCACGCACTGGGCCCCGCGCTCAGTGAAGTAACGGCGCAGGATCTCCCACTCGTGCCGGGTGGGCAGCCCTTCGTAGTCGACCACGGCGATAGTGGGGATGGTGGTGCCGCCCCACTTCTTCCAGCAGTTGAGCAGGGCCTGATAGAGCTGCTCGCGGCAGAACAGGGGGCGAACCGGATAGTCCTCCTGGAAGGCCTTCATGACGCGCGACTCGAGGAAGGCTTCCATCAGGATGTCGCCATAGCCGATGCCGGCGGGGCATTCGGCGTTGTATTCCACGAAGCGCAGCTTGCCGCCGAGCAGGAAGCTGTCCAGGCGCGAGGAGACCGAGAACTCGGGGTAGCCAGGGTCGACGGCGGTGAAGCGCTTCTCCTCCTCGGTCAGCCCGAGGCGCTCTTGCAGCTCAGGGGAGGCTACGATGCGAGGGGCCAGCACGTTCATGGCTCCCACCACCTCACGCACCGCGTTGCGCAACAGCTCGAGCTGCTCCTTGCCCACGAAGTGGGGACGCAGGAATGGGCACAGCAAGCGCTCTCCAAACAGAAGGCCCCGTTCGGCCATGCGCTTTTGCAGGTTGTTGGCCATCTCGGTCAGCTCGATCTTCTCGAGCAGCTGGTTGTAGCGGGCCGTGGCCTCCAGGCGGCGAGGCTCCTTGGCATCGGCCAGGAGCAAGGAATCGACTGCGTTACTCATGAGCTACCGTCCCCACGCCGACGAGAGGTCGCCGGCCGTTTTGATTCGGGCACGGGGCCCGCGGATGCAACAAAGCTGACGGTGGAAGGGGTGGGCTCATCGCTCCGGGCGCGATCGATGGCCAGATCGGCAAAGCTCCCGACCACCTGCTGGAAATAGGGCTCGGACAGGCTCCACCAGTCGAAGTCGGGCACCGGATAGGCCCGGTCGAGCAGCCACGGCTCGCCGTCCTGGATGGCGAGCTCGACCACGCTGACCTCGTAGCCCAGGGCCCGGGTGAGCTTCTCAGCGGCGTCCACCACGCGCTCTTCGATCGAGCGAGGGAGGCTGTCGGTCTCGAGGTAAGTCTCGCTGTCGGGATCGAACGCCCGGCAGTGGAAGCTCGAGCCCACGCCCAGACAGCGCACGTAGGCCTCGCGCCGCACGCGGGCCTGCAGCAAGGCCAGGTTCTGCCCGCTGTGGTTGTAGTGGTAGAGCAGCTCGCGCAGGGAGTTGACGGGTTTGTGCTCGCGCGACCAGCCGCGCGCCGACTTGAGCACGGCGGGCAGGCCCACCCGCTCGAGAATGCCTTCCCAGGGGAGCGGGTACTCGAGGTTTTGCAGGAACTCGGGCGTGATCTCCTGGGGATAGCTGTGGGAGGGCAGCAGCAGCGTGGCGGGCACGCTGATTCCCAGGCGTTTGGCCAGCCCGAGTTGCAAGAAGCGGTCGTCCAGGTCGGACCAGAGGGGATTGTTGATCACGTAGGTGCTGGAGTTGACCGCCGCGTGGCGCAGATACTCGCGGTAAAGGGGGATGGCGTGCGAGATGCGGTCGACGATCACCCGATAGGGACAGCTTTCCACGGCCGAAACCGCCCCCAGGCGCACCGGCTCGGCGCGAACGTCCTTGAGGCGGCGGGCGTTGATCTCGTGGATCAGGGCCGGAGGAAAGGTCTCCTCCCGGCCATAGAGCAAACCAATGAGGCGGGGCACAGGCCGGCCTTCGTGCCCTGTCGGGCCAGTCCTGCGCGGGGAGCCGGTCTTGACTAGCCCTTGCCTTTGCGCACTTTGGCGGCCAGCTTGGGTTTACCCAGCCGCTCGTAGATGCCGGCCAGTTGCTCGGCCACCTCGGGAGAGGCACCCAGCTTGAGGGCTTTCTGGAACTGCACCACCGCCAGCTGGCTCTGACCGGCAGCCTCGTAGGCCTGAGCGAGGGCGACCAGGAAGGCCACAGCGTCGGGTTTCTGGCTGACCAGGTCGCGGAAGAAGGCCACCCGCTGCTCGGGCGCAAGCAAGCTTTCGAGCTGGCGAGCCAGCGAGGAGTTCTCCGGGCTCTCCAGGAGCTGAGCTCGCAGCTCGTCAGCGCTGGCGGTGGGGAGCGGGGGCTCATTCTCCTCCTCGGGCCTGGGCGGGCGCGGGTTGGCGGAGACGACCAGGTTGAGCCCGGCTCGCTTCTGGGCGCGCTGAAAGGCCCTCAGCTCGGCGCCCACCGGGCCGGCTTCGGCCCACTGGCGCAGGCACTCGTCGCGGAGCTCGCTGGCCTCAGTCCCGTCGGGAAGCAACTCCACCCGGCGCTGGGCCAGCCTGACCGCCTCGGGGTGGCGCCCGCGCGCGCCTCGCTCCAGGGCTTGCTCGGCACAAAGAGAGGCCAGCTTGATGCGGACAGCGGCGTCGTCCACCAGCTCGAGGCAATTATCCAGAATGTAGACCGCCTCTTCCAGGGCTCCGGCTTCCTCGAGCGCAGCCGCCAGGTCGAGGCTGTGGCTCTGGAAGAACTCGCGCACCGGGTGGCTAGAAGGCGCCGCCACCAGCCACGCGCGGGCCAGCTCGAGGGCCGCCAGAGAAGAGGTCATGCCCGCCCACAGACCGGCCTCGGAAGCAGCCTCCTCCAGGCGATAGAGCTCGCGCAGGGTGGCCGTCTGGTCGGCCTGCTGACGACCCCGCCTGGAGGGAAGCTCGAATGCCTTCTGATGGGCTCGTCCGAGCTGGTGGCGAGGCCCGAGCTGCTCGACCGGCTCCGGGCTGTCGGGCAGGTACAGCTCGTCCTGAGACCAGTCGTCCTGGGGGACGGGCTCCTCTTCTGACTCCTGGGACGGATGCCGGAGCGGCGCCCGGAAGGACGGTGGCTCCTCTTCCTGAGCCGCATTGGCTTCCTCGACCGTCTCGGGCTCCTCGGCCTGCTCGGCGAGGTCTTCCAGAGCCGTCTCGGGCTCCTCGGCCTGCTCGGCGAGGTCTTCCAGAGCCGTCTCGGGCTCCCCGGCCTGCTCGGCGAGGTCTTCCAGAGCCGTCTCGGGCTCCTCGGCCTGCTCGACGATGGCTTCTGGGGCCGTCTCAGGCTCCTCGGACTGCTCGGCGATGGCTTCCGGTACCGTCTCGGGCTCCTCGGCCCGTTCAGCGACGGCCTCCGGCACCGTCTCGGCCTCGGCCTGCTCGGTGAGGGCGGTCTCGGGCTCCTCGGCCTGCTCGAGGATGGCTTCCGGTGCCGTCTCGGGCTCCTCGGCGTGCCTGGCGATGGCTTCCGCCGCGGCCACCGGGGCCTGCGCGGCGTCGATGGCTTCCTCGGCTGCCTCGGCCTCCGGGATCTGCGCGGCGGTGGCTTCCGTCGCGGCCTCCTGGGCATGCGCCGCGACGATGGCATCCTCGGCTGGCTCGGCCTCCTGGGCCTGCGCGGCGGTGGCTTCCGTCGCGGGCTCCTGAGCCGGCGCGGCGACGATGGCTTCCGGGGCCGTCTCGGGCTCCCGGGTCTGCTCGGCGATGGCTTCCTCGGCCGTTTCGGCCTGCTCGGCCGGGATGTTCACTGCCTCCTCGGCGGCAGTGGCTTCCCGAGCGGACTCAGCCGCCTCGGTTTGCGCCATCTCGGAAGGTGGTGGGACTTGCGCAGGCTCTAAAACCGGCAAAGGCAGACTCTCGGGCAGGTCGGGCAACTCGCCGGCGGGAGTTTCGACGGGAGCTGGCCACTGCGGGAAAGGGCTCACCTCCTGCTGGGGTTGGGCGGCGGGCAGCTCGGGCTCCGGGCTCCAGGTCGGGAAGGGGCTGAAATTCCCCGCGCTGGCTCCCGGCAGGGGCGCTGGCCGCGGCACAGGTGGAGCTTGCTCGAGGACGCGCACTTCTTCCTCCACGACCTCAAGAGCCGGCTCGACCTCCTCTTCCTCCTCGAGGAACTCTTCCTCGACGACCTCGAGAACCTCCCCCTCGCTCTCTGCCAGGACGTGCTCTTCCTCCACGATCTCGAGGGGTTCTTCCTCTTGCTCGATCTCCTCGAGCACCTCGCCCTCCTCGGATACGACTTCGAGCACCTCCTCGCCGCTCTCGAGCTCCTCGACGTACTCGACCTCCTCGAGAACCTCCTCGCCGCTCTCGAGCTCTTCCTCGCTGCCAGCGGGCGCGACCGCGCTCAGCTCGGCAGCGAGCTGCCCGGCCAGGGCGAAGTGCGGGTAGCACTGACAGAATGGCTCCAGCGGCTCCGGACTGGCCAGGGCTCGGGCCCAGCCTTCCAGTACGGGCCAGAGGCGCTGAGGGTCTGCTCCCACCGACAGCAGGCGGGCCACCAGAGCCTTCACCCCGGCCACCTGCCCCTGGGCGGCCGCCTGGTGAGCCATCTCCTCGAGCAGCGGGGGAGCATTGGGCTGGAGCTCCGCCGCCTGCTCCACGAAGTCCTGGGCCAGATCGAGCTGGCCCCGCAGTCGGCACACCTGGGCCATTCCAAGCAGGGTGCCCAGTTGGCGCGGGTCGAGCTTCAGGGCCGCCCGGAAGCAAGCAAACGCTTCATCCAGCTTCTGCTGGCGCAAGAAGACCTGACCCAGCGCCCACTGGGCCAGGGCCTGGTCTGGCCGCAGGCGGACGGCCGCCGACAGGGCCCGCCAGGCGGGCTCGAACTGCCCCAACTCCATGAATTGCAGACCGGCCTGCATCTGCAGGTCGAAGCTGGCCGTGTGCAGGGCGGCCGCCCGGAACAGGTGCACGCGGGCCTGGTCGCGCTGACCGCTGCGCAGCAGCAGGTCGATGCTGGCCATCGGGTAGGCCACCTCGGTCGGCTCGAGCGTGGCAGCCCGGGTCAGGCTATGGAGAGCATCTTCGATCTGTTGTCCCCGCGCCTGCACCTGGGCCAGGCGGGCCCAGGCAGCGTGATTGGACTCATCCAGGCGCAGGGCGCGCTGGTAAGCATCCACGGCCCGGGACAGGTTCTCGCCCTCCTCGGCCGCTCGGGCAACCGCCAGCCAGCCCTCCGCATTGTCGGGCTCGGCCTCGGCCACGCGCGTCAGGCTGGAGAGGGCGGTCTGGGGCTGGCCCACCTGCAATTGCACTTCGGCCAGCTCGCGCTCGGCCTCGGGCTCTCCCGGCATGGCCTGGAGGGCCTGCTGGTAGCGTTCGATGGCCTGATCGAATTGGTACTGGGCTCGATGGCAGCGGGCCAGACCGAGCAGGGCCCGGGGGTGTCCCTCCTGCAGCTTGAGCACGGACTCGAAGCCCTGCACGGCGTTAGGCAGGCGCCCCTGGCGCAAGGCCAGGTCAGCCAGGGCCAGGCGGTACTGGGGAACGACCGGGTCCAGGGCGCAGGCCTTCTCGAAGTGGCGCTGGGCGGGCCCCCCCGAGCCCATTCTATCGTAGGCCAGCCCCAGCTCGTATTGCAGGCCCGGCTCGTTGGAGCGACCTCGCACCAGTTGTTGCAGGTCTTTGACGGCCGCCTCGTAGCGCCCCTGGATCATGGCCAGTCGGGCCGACAGGTGGGAGGCTTCCCAATTGTCGGGGTGGAGCTGAAGGACCATCTCTACTGATAGCTTGGCTCGATCCGGCCGCCCGAAGGCCTTCAGGGCCCGGGCCAGCATCAGGTGGACCTGGGCCGAGTTGGGGTCGACCTCGGCCTCCCACTCGAAGACCTTGAGAGCCCAGTCGATGCGTTTTCCCAGGTCGGAGTCGCTCTCGCACTGGCAGGCCGTGGCATCCAGCTCGCAGGCCCGCTCGAAGTCGGCCAGGGCCTGCTCATAGTCCTCCGTGTCGCGGAGCAGAGCCAGTCCTCTCAAGAGCAGGGCCCGGGCGTTGTCGGGCTCCAGGGCCAGCACCTGACGATAGGTCTCCATCGCTTCCGCGATGCGACCCTCGTTCTCGTGCTGCAGGCCCTCTTCCAGAAGGGCGGCGGACTCGCTCATCGTTCAGAGATTCCTTCAAGCCAAGGGGGCTTTCCTCCCCCGGTGCAGCCCTCGGCCCGGACTTGCTCTTGTGGAGCCACGTCCTCCGTCGAACCCTGCAAAATCTTGTAGTGCAAAAAGTAGATTTTACACTACAAGATCTGAGAGGGTGTTGCGCCTGGCCTGACCAGGGGAGGGGTTGCCCTGCAAAGCGAAGGTCGGCCGACTGTGAAGATTCTTGGTCTCAATTCGGCCTACCACGAGTCCAGTGCCGCGCTGGTGGTGGATGGGCGGGTGGAGCTGGCCATCGAGGAGGAGCGTCTCAGCCGGCGCAAGCACGGCAAGGAGGCCCGGGTGGAGAACCCCGACGAGCTGCCCCTGAAGGCCATCGCCGCCTGTCTGGAGGCGGCCGGGGGCGAGGTGGATCAGGTGGCTTACGCCCTGGAGCCGGGCCGACGCCGGGTGGGTGGGGATCCTTACCCGCTTGAGCCAGACAGCTGGGGCACCGAGGCCGGGGAATCCCTGTTCGAGGCCGCTCTGCATCGGATTCCCGAGCACCTGGGCCGTCCGGTCGAGTTTCTCTCCCACCATCTGTGCCACGCCGCCAGCGCCTTCTACCCCTCGCCCTTCGAGGAGGCGGCGGTGCTGGTGGTGGATGGGATCGGGGAGGAGGCCACCACCTGGCTGGGGCGGGGAAACGGGGCCGAGTTGGAGCTGCTGGAGGAAATCCCCTATCCCCACTCGCTGGGGTTCGTCTGGGAGCGGGTGGCCGTCTACCTGGGATTCGCGGTCTACGACGCGCCCAAGGTCATGGGCCTGGCGGCTTACGGGCAGGCCGACCGGGCCATGCCGGCTTTGAATCGGCTGCTCCGGGTCACCGACAACGGCTTTGCTGTCGACGCAAAGCTGGCGAGGTTTCGCAGCGGCGACGTGCAGGGGCTGGAAGAGCTGTTCGGGCCCCGCCACCAGGCCGGCCAGTCCCACCTGGAGCCGCGTTTTTCCGATCTGGCCGCCGCCCTGCAGCGGCGCACCGAGGAGATCGTGCTGGGCCTGGCCCGCCACCTGCACGGCCTGACAGGGTCCTCCAACCTGGCCTACGCAGGCGGGGTGGCTCTGAACTGTGTTGCCAACGCTCGCCTCGAGCGCGAGGGGCCTTTCGAGGCGCTCTACATTCCGGGAGCCGCCCACGACGCGGGCACGGCCATGGGGGCTGCTCTGGAGCTGGCCCACCGGCGAGGGGCGACCCGCCGGATGGGCCCGCTGACGCCCTTCCTGGGGCCGGCCTACCAGACCGAGCAGGGCACACTTACCGACGACCCGGCTGGGGAGGCGGCCTTCTGCCTCTCGCAAAGTCAGCTGGTAGGCTGGTTCCAGGGGCGCCTCGAGCTGGGGCCCCGGGCGCTGGGCCATCGCTCGCTATTGGCTGATCCGCGACAGAGGGATCTGCGAGCGGTGCTCAACGACCGCGTCAAGCATCGCGAGCCCTTCCGCCCCTTCGCCGCGGCCGTACTGCAAGAGCACGCGGGCGACTGGTTCGAGTTACCCTCGAAGCGGCCGGGGGCGTTGGCCTCGCGCGATCTGATGCTGCTGGCCTATCCGGTCCGGGATGAGCGCCGTTCCAGCATCCCGGCCGTGGTCCACCACGACGGCAGCTGTCGCATCCAGACAGTGAGCGCGAGCACCGATCAGCTTTTTCACCGCCTCATCAGCGAGTTCTACCGCCTCACCGGGGTCCCGCTGGTGCTGAACACCTCCTTTAACGACTCCGAGCCCATCGTGTGCTGCGTGGAGGACGCCGTGCGCACCTACCGCCGCTCGGGCCTGGATGCCCTGTTCGTGGGGGATCGCCGGCTGTGACCGTGGCGCCCCCCGAAGCGGCCCGCTTTCTGCCCGTGCACGATGCCTACGGCTTGCGCCTGGCCCTGGTGTTCGGCAACCACGCTCCCGGCGGTCAGTGCCCCTACTATAGCGCCGGACGTTGCCATCACTGTGACATCGGCGCCGGCGAGGGACGCGAGTTCAACCTGGAGGACAACCGGGCCCGGCTGGCCTGGTTTCAGCAGCACTACGTCGAGGCGCTGCCCAGGGTGGCCCACCTGGTGCTCTACAACTCGGGCTCGACGCTCAATCCCCGCGAGCTTCCGACGCAGATGCTCGATGAGATCCTGGACTGGGCGGCCAGCCTGCCTTCCCTGAAGGTACTCTCGCTGGACTCGCGCGAGGCTTTCCTGAGCCAGAAGCGACTGGGAGAGTGCGCCCGGCGCCTGGGCCACACCTTGCGCCCCATTTTGGGCCTGGAAAGCGCCCGCGAGTCGGTGCGCAACCTGGCTCTGGACAAGCACATGTCCGACTCGGGTATCCGCCGCGCCTTCCGGGCCGTGGCCCTGGCCCGGGCCGAAGGGGCCGACTGCCAGCTCGACTGCAACCTGGTGGTGGCCGGTCCCGGCACCACCGGTGACGGCGTGGCCGACGCCCTGGCCACGGCCGAGCTCGCCTTCGACCTGGCCAACGAGGTTGGGTTGACAGTGGATCTGAACCTGCACCCCTACTACCCCAGTGCCCGTGGCCGGCTGCGCTTTCCTCAGCACGGGCGCTGCTCGCTGCCGGTGGCCATCCGAGCCGTGGAGGGGATCGCCAACCTGGCCCGGGCCCGCTCGCCTGGCTCGCACCTGTTCATCGGCTGGCAGGACGAGGGGCACGACCAGGACCAGGGGGTGCGGGCGGTGGAGCTTCAGATCATCCAGGGGCGCTTCGACCGCTTCAACCGCACGCAGGATGCGGCCGTTCTGCGGGGATGAGACGGGGAGATGCCACGCCTTGGCACGCCGCCACCTCCGGGCGCTCCCGGCCGAGGATGAGTTGGAAGACCCCCGGGCTCGGTTGCCGGGTCTCAGACTTCTTCCGCTGACTTCTTCTCGGGAATGATGGGCGGCGCATAGCCCGCTGGCTGGGGCGGCAGGGGCTTGTGCACGTGCGGCTCGTCCGAGGTGAGGGCGGGAGGTGCCCAGGGAGCGGCCTCTGCCTCCTCGGGACCCCGCGTGTGCTGGACGACCGGCTCCATTTCCTGCGTGTGCTTGACGGCCCGCTCCGCCTCTGGCGCCGGCTCCCTCTGAGGCGTCTTTTTGACGGTCGACTCCTTGTCAGACTCGGCCGACGGCGCGGGAGCGACGATCTTGCGCCCGGTCGAGAAGCGGGGCGCCTCCTTGTTGATCAGCGGAGCCACCAGTCCGGCCAGGCGCTCGAGCTCGTCCTCGGTCTGGTGTTTCTTCTCCCGCCAGGCTTCCAGCCGGGCCTTGACGGACGCCTGCTCGTCTCGGATGCGCGCGGCCCGGGAGGCGATCTCGCGAGCCTCCGCCTCGAGCAGGGCGGCTTTCTGCGAGGCTGCCTCCAGGTAGGCTTGCACGCTGGAGTCCAGGCTTTCTTCGAAGAGGTCCAGCGCCCGATCGCGGTTGAATCCGTCCTCCAGCAGCGCCTCCGGGGCCACCTTGTGCTCGGCCAGCACCAGCTGGAGCTGATCGCCCTCCTTGAGCTCCTGGCCCAGGCGCGGCAGCGTCCAGCCTTCGGCGGGGAGGCCGGCCAACTCATAGATCTCCTCCGGAGTTGTCTCCAGAGCCAGCGTGGCGGCGGCCGCGCCCGACTCCACGTCGCGGTGGGCTACCTCGCGGGCCTTCTTGAGGGTCTGCAGGGACACCACTCGGGTCTCATACCTGGGGGCCTCGGGCGCGGGCGCGGTCGGCTTTGCGGGCGGGTCATCCTTGCCGTCCGACCAGAGCCCCAGCTTTTCCAGCAAGTGTCCAAGCTTCACTGGATGTTCAGCTCCAACTTGAGTTGAGTCAGGCGCCGGTCGAGCTCCTCGGGCGGGATGGCCCGGTAGCGGTCGGGCAGGAAGACCGCGTCGGTGCACTCTTTGATGGCGATCAGGTCCATGTACTCCAGGTTCTTCACGTGCGGCAGGGGCCGGTACTCGGCCACGACCTGGGCCAGCACCTCCTTGAGGGGTTTCTTCTCCGCCCCTTGCAGCTCGTGGACGCGCATGGCGCGCACGATCACCGTCTCCATCTCGTTGCCGCCCAGGTCCACTCCGGGGGGCAGGGTGGGCAGGTCTTCGCGCGAGAGGGGCAGCTTGATCTTGCGAGCCATGGCCTCGAACAGGAGGGTGCGCTCCTCGTCACTCTGAGGGGGGAAGAGCGGGATGTGCACGTCCAGTCGCCCCGGACGCTTCAGGTCGACCTCCAGCAGGTCGGGCCGCGAGGTGGCGAAAACCCACACGATGCGGCCCCGGTTGGCGGTATTGCTCATCTCCTGGGCGAACATGCCGTAGATGCGGCCGGACAGGCCGTTGTCAGAGTCGCCCGAGGAGCGCTTGCCGGCCATCTGGTCGGCTTCGTCCACGAACACCACCACCTGGCCCAGCGCCTTGAGGACGGTGAAGATTTTCTCCAGGTTGGCCTCGGTGTTGCCCATCCACTTGTCGCGGAAGTTCTTGAAGACCACGAAGGGCACGCCCACCTCGCCGGCCCAGCAGTGGGTCAGCCAGGTCTTGCCGGTGCCGATGCGCCCGGTCATCAGATAGCCCATGGGCACGGCCGTGAACTTACCCTCGCGCAGCAGCCGCGCATCCTCGCGCAGCCAGGTCTTAGCACCATCGCAGCCGGCCACGTGGTCGAGGGTCTGCTTGCTCTCCACGAACTCGAGCAGGCCCGCGCATTCCTTTTCGATCAGCTCCTTCTTGATGCGCGAGAGATACTCGGAGGTGAGCTTCTTGTCATTTTTGACGGCCAGGGCTACCATGTGCTGCAGGCTTACCCGAGTGAGCCCCACCACCTTCTTGGCCATGGCTTCCAGGGTCACATCCAGACTGGGCTTGAGCTCGGGATACTGGACCGAGAGATAATCCAGGAACTCGAGGCACTCCTCTTCCCCCGGCAGGGGGATCTTGACCTTGTGGTTGTAGGGATTCTCCACCAGCGTGCGGGCCAGGCCGGCCAGGCTCTCGGTGATCAGCACGGTGGCTACCTGGGCCCCCAGCAGGTTGGGGTCGGCCGCCCAGTCGAGCAGTCGGATCAGGGTCTCGGTGCTACGGTCGTTGAGCTGGCCTCCGGTCTCGGGAGCCATGAACTGCACGTAGTCCATGACCACCGCGGCCCGCAGGGGGTCGCGTTTGGCCTGGCCGTCCTCGATGACGGTGCGCTGCAGGCTGTAGCGCAGGAAGGTGTCCAAGAGCTCCATGGCCTGGCCCTGGTCGCGGGGCAGGCGGCTGGAGGCGTGGCTGGTCTGGTTCCAGTCGTCCATCATCTTGAGGAACTTGAAAAAGGTCTCCTGGCCCTTGAGGGCCTTGAGACCGGCGCCGCGGCTGTAGTAGAGCACGCAGTCAAACTTGCCGAACAGCACCTGGGCCAGGTAGTCCTTGAGGGCGTAGAACTTCAGGCCGTCATCGCCCCGGTGGGCCACGAGGTCGAAGACGTTGCCGTAGATCAGGAACTGGCTGAGGGTGCCGGCGCGAAAGACCTCGCGCATGCCCTGCACCCAGGCGGGGAAGGTTTCCGTTTTCAACAATCGAGCCTCACGAATTGACCTGGAAGGTCGGGGGAGCGGTCTCCAGGTCGTCTTGAATGGGTCCCAGGATCTCGGCGTTCTGCTTCATCCAGTCGTGGGTCTGGGCAAACGAGCCCATCACGTCGTCCACCCGCTCCACCAGGGCGCCGGCGTCCTTGTTCAGGATGGCCTCCTGAACCATCAGGGCCACCTGTTGCTCGATGCGCAACAGCTCGGCCTGGATGAACTGGGCCTGGTTGCCGGCCTGGTCATAGTTCTCCAGGCGCTTGCGCGCGATCTCCAGGGTGGATTCGAGCGACCTGGCCAGCCGCTCCTTGCTGGGATCGGCCGCGGCTGCGTCGAATTCGCGCTGGTAGCTTTCGATCTGTTGCTCGAGCTCGCGCCGGGGGGCGGTCTTCATATGCATCTCCAGCATCTGCGAGGAGACCAGCAGCTTGAGGAAGACCCACAGCAGGCGGTTGACCCCCTCGGCCACCGAGGCGGCGGTGGGACCCATCCCCTGGCCCATGCGAAAAAGCTGCGAGCAGCTCTTCTCCAGGGCCAGGTAGCGCTGCTGGCGCTCGTGCGACAGGCCACTGAGCATGGCCCGCTTCTTGGCCAGGTGGTCGCCCGACTCCTCAGCCGCGGCGATCGCCTCCATCCACTTGCGAAAACGCGGATCGTGGCTGACCATGAAGAGGTAGGCCAGCTCCAGCCCGGCTCCGATGAAGAGAAAGCCGGGGTTGACCAGCCCGGCCACCCCAACGCCCAACATGTAGAGCCAGTTGACCGGGACGTTGCCCAGCCCCTTGATGTTGGGCTTGGCGTTGAAGGCGCCCTTGACGTAGTCCCAGAAGGTCAGCGGTTTCTTGCCTTGTGCCATCAGGGATTCACTCGTTGAAACTCATGCGTCACCAGCTGCACCGCCTCTTTGAAGTCCGAGCGCTCCTGAGCGCTGAGCGGATCGTCCCCACGGCTCGGAGGCAGCGCATCGGTGATCTCGACCGCCAATCGGCCCGGCTGGGTGGCGAAGATCCACACCCGGTCGGCCAGATAGACGGCCTCGGCAATCGAGTGGGTGACCATGAACACGGTCGCCTCCACATCGTGCCAGAGCTCTACCAGAAGACGCTGCATCTCGATGCGGGTCGGCTCGTCCAGGGCCGAGAACGGCTCGTCCATCAAGATGATTCGGGGGCGCAGCACCATGCTTCGAGCCAGGGCTACCCGCTGTTGCTGACCGCCGGAAAGCTGGCGCGGATATTTATTCTCATGCCCGCCGAGCCCTACCTTTTTTATCCAGGCCATGGCCATGTCGGTGCGCTCTTCGGGCTTGCCCCGATTGCAGGCGTTGAGCCCGAACTTGACGTTGTCGAGCACGGTGAGATGGGGAAAGGAGCTGTACTTCTGGAACACCATGCCCCGGTCGGGCCCGGGACCGGTGACGGATTTACCGAACACCAGCACCTGGCCCTCGGTGGGCGGCACGTAGCCGCGATATCCGGCGATCAGGTTGAGGATGGTGGATTTGCCGCAGCCCGAGGGGCCGAGCATGGAGATCAGCTCGCCCTTGCCTTCCAGGTCGGCCACCTGGAAGTTGAGGTCGGTGACCGCCAGATACTCGCGGGGCGTGCCGATGTTGAAGATTTGGCGGACGTTCTTGAATTCGACGACGTGGGGGCGCTCGCTCATAGGTAACGATAGGGGAAGAGGAGCTTCCCCACCTGGGCCAGGATGCGGTCGGCCAGAAAGCCCACCACCAGGATGATGAAGGCCGGGATGTACATCAGCACCTTGTCGTTTCGGTAGGCGGCGTTGAAGACGTAGCCCAGGCCGCCGGTCTCGGGATCGGCGGCCAGCCCCTCGCCCACCAGAATCCAGGTCCAGGCCACCCCGAAGCTGAGCCGGATGGCGGTGTAGATGTCCGGCAAGGCGATGGGGAAGAGCACCTTCAAGAGCAGGTTCGGCCCGCGCGCTCCCAGCGTCATGGCCGTGTTGAGGAACATCTCATCCACCTCGTCCACGGCTTTGACGATCAAGGGCAGCATGTAGACGAAGCAGGCGATCGCCAGGAACAGCACCTTCTGCCAGTCTCCTCCGAGGGGGGCGAACCAGACAAAGCTCAAAGGCACGATGATGATGAGCGGAAGATAGCCGGCGATGATGTTGAGTGGCTCGAAGAAGGCCCGGATAGGCCCGTAGGCTCCCATCACGAGCCCCAGTGGCACCACGATGATGGTGGCAATGATGCAGGACTTGATCACGCGCACTAGCGAGATGCCCAGATGGCGCTGGATGCCGCCCGGAAAGCGAGGGGTGTCCTTGACCAGCATGGGGATGCTCTGCAGCACCTCGCCCGGAGAGGGCAGGATGACTGGCGACACAATGCGCTCTTCGGCCGCCCCCCGGGTGACGAACCACCAGGCGAAAAGCACCAGCAGGACATAGGCCGCCCCCAGGCCCCACGCCAGGAGCCTGGGGGTGGGCCTCCGGATCTCAAACAGCGTGCTGAGTCCTTCGGCCCGGTTGGCCATCAGGGAGCGGCCTCGATCTGGTAGACCGAGATCTCCACCCGGCGGTTCTTGAAGTGGTTGTTGGGATCGGCGGGATCAGCCGGGGCGTCCCAGCCTTTGCCCTCGACCACGAACTTGTTGGGGTCGAATTTGTGCTTCTTGACCAGCTCCTCTTTGACCGCGTTGGCGCGCTCGAGGGAGAGCTGCTTGACCTGGGCCGGGTCGACCTGGCCCTTGCGAGAAGCATCGGTGTGACCCACGATAGCCACCCGGGCATTGGAGAACTGGCCGGCCAGCTTGGCCGCCCGCTCGATGACCGCGTCCACGTTGGGGTCGTAGAGCGACCCCTTGAGGGCCATGCCGTTCTCATCGCGAGCCGGCTCGTGCAGGTTGGCCGAGTTCGGGTAGAACTGGATCTGGATGACGGTCGTGACGATGGGCGACTCGGCCGCGATCTTGCCGTAGGTCGTGGGCACGAAAGTCGCCACGTTCTCGTTCTTCTGATTCTTGAACTTGCCCTCGGACTGCAGTTTCTTGACCACGCTGAAGTCCATGACCTCGTCGAACTGCACCGTGCCGCGGATCAGGCCCAGCTCCTTGTATACGTAGGAGATCGATTTCCAGGTGCGCTCGAAGTTGGTGGGGCTGTTGGCGTTGGTCAGAAAGTCGACGTTCTCGGCGAAATTGGTGGTGTGGGCATCGGCCGACATGCCCATGATGTCCTCGGGCTTCATCGAGTAGCCCTCGGCCATCCAGGTGGCGGCCTGCGAGTAGGTGGCCGACTTGGGGTCCTTGACCAGCTCCATGCCCTCGAAAATACCGGCCACCAGACCGTAGACGATGTCGGGGTGGTCCTTGGCGAAGTCGGCCCGCACGGCGTAGACGTCGGCGATCAGCTTGTTGGCGTCGGCGGTGGTGGAAAGCAGGCGGTTGCCTTTGCGCTTCTCGACCAGGTTGTAGATGTCGGGCGCCCACGAGACGCAGGCATCGATGCTCTTGTCCGAGTCGTAGGCGGCCGAGGCCTCAAAGGCGGTCTGGGTGTAGCGCACCTTGACGTCGCCGGGGCTCAGGCCGGCCGACAGCAGCAGGCTGTTGAAGTAGTACTGCGAGGGGCTGTTCTGGGCGTAGACCACGGTCTTACCCTTGAGGTCCTTGACGCTCTTGATGCTTTCGCGCACCACGATGCCGTCGCCGCCGCTCGACCAGTCGATCTGCTGGAAGACGCGCGGGGCGGTGCGAGAATCTTTCATCAGCTCGTCGGCGAAGAGCACGATCATGTCCAGGGTGCCCCACAGCACATGGAACTTGCCCGAGGCATAGCCGTCGCGGGCCTGCACCGGATCGTCTACCAGAGTGAGCTTGACCTTGAAGCCATACTTCTTGTAGAAAACGCTCTCTTCATTGGCCTTGAAGCCGTGGTTGGCGGCCACGATGGGGAGCCAGCCAATCCAGACGTTGATGGGGAACTGGACGACCTTGTCCTTGGCGTCCCACTGGTAGCCGCTGACGCCCTTGACGGCCGGCAGCTTCTCAGCCGCGACATACTTGTATTCCGACTGGACGGTGACCTGGCCGGGCTGGCCGGAAGGGTCCTCGCTGCCCGTCCCTCCGCTGCTGCCTCCGGTCGTGCTACCCCCCCCGGTCGTGCCGGTGGTGGTGCCACCACTGGTCGAGCCGGTGGTGGGCTTCTTGCCCATGAACGTATAGCCCGCATACAGAAGCCCGACCACCACCAGCAAGACGATAAACTTGCCGGCTCCGGTCAGCCCCGCTTGTTGCTGTCCTGCCATGACAACCCTCCCTTGATTGGTTAACCCCTGGCGGGGTCGAGTTCTTGAATTCGTATCAAGTCATGGTCCATCCATGACCGGCCGGAGCCAGCTTGTTGGTGATTATGCTGACTGAGCCGGACCCAGGTCGCGCTGGGTCTCTTCCGGTCCGAGCTCGCGTGCTGCCGGCTCGGAGGCTGTGGGCAGCGGGGGAGCTGCCAGGCCCATGCTGGTGGCGAATTCGGCCAGCGCCTGGGCTTCCATGGCCTTCTCTTCGTCGGCTTTCATCACCCAGTCGCCCGATTGCACCGAGTCGGCCGCCACGCGAGCCTTGCCGGCGGCGTTGGCGACGCGCTCGTCGAGTTTCTCCTCCAGGCGCTGCAGGGTGGCTCCGCTGCCGGCCATGTCGAAGGCGGTGGCGCTGGCGATCTCGGCCAGCTTGGCCTGCGACTCGGCGATCTCGGCCTGGGACATCTTGCGCTTGATGTTCTCGATGCGGCTCTGAGCTTCGCGCACGTAAACATCGCGCTGTTTGGAGAGATTCTTGTACAGGTCGTCAGCTTGCTTGAGCTGGGTTTCATTGTCGGCGATCGACTGCTTGTGCTGCTTGACCTGCAGAGCCAGCCGGCCGGCCTCTTCCATCTGCTTGGCGTTGAAGAGAGCGGTGGCCTTGGCGGTGGCCCGCTCGAGCTCGCGCTTCTCTTTCTCGACCGCGGCCCGCAGCCGCTCGACCAGAGCCGCCTGCTTGGCCAGGTTCTTGTTGTAGGTGGCCACCGCTTCTTGCAGCGAGACCACTTCCGCCTCCAAGAGAGCTTTCGGGTTGGCCGTCTCGAGCCCGGAGATGAACAGGCTGAGGAATCCCTTGATGAGCTTACCCAAACGTGCGAACACGACAAAACCTCCTGGAAAACGCGACTACGCTTTTTAGCGCGGCCACAAGTTCCTCAATTGGGGAGGGATCTCCTTTGCAGATTTCACCACTTGGCAACACAATCGAGGTGGGGCCAGGCCAGGCTAAGGGGGTGAAAGTCGGAGCGACCATGTCCCCACCTCTGGTTCTCCTGCCGGCTGCGCGCGCGTGCGGCGCGGCCGGTCCAGTCGATTCTTGCCACCCCACCCAACCCAACCCCACCCAACCCAACCCCACCCCACCCAACCCAACCCCACCCAACCCAACCCCACCCAACCCAACCCCACCCAACCCAACCCCACCCAACCCCTCCCCACCCAACCCCTCCCCACCCAACCCCTCCCCAACCAACCCCTCCCCAACCAAGCGCTCACCCACTCAACCGCCCAACTGCTACCCCAACCGCGGCCCCAGGCCATCATCATCCGAGGGAGGACTGTCACCTTTGGAGTCAGAAGAATGTGTAGTGAAAAAAATTTACTTTTACACTACACATTCTGGATGTTTCTGAGAAAGATCGGCCGACAGTTTCTCTTGCTGCACAGCTACCGTGAGGGCACAACTCGCGTCTGCCAGCTGGTCGTGGAGCGATTCAAAGGAATACTGGAATTGCAGGCTTGCCTCGAGAATTGGGGCAGCCTGCAGCGTCACGTCGAGGTTCGATTCCCCCAGGTTCGAGTCGACTGGGACGGTTTGCGCGAGAAACTCCTGAAGCTCGTCGAGCGCGAGGGTGGCGACCGGCTGGATGCGCAAACCCGCATAAGTCCCACCGGTGCGGTGTTGGGATCTGCAACCACGACGGGGCGCGCGGTCAATCAGGTGGCCCGTCAACCTCGGGGAAACGGAAGAGCCGGAAAGGTTGAGCGTGGTGAACAACTCGATCCGGTCAGCCTTCGCGTACTGGCCCTCAGACGAGCCGTGAGCAGAACGCGACGCCTGGTCGAGCAGGAGACTGACCCGGAAGTCCTGCGTCTGGCAGGACGCGATTTGAGTCAGCTCGCGGTCCAAATCGACCAGGTTGTGCCTGTCGAGGCAGATAAGGTCGAGCGAGAGCTCACGGAGGCCTCGAAAGTCGAAGCCGAATGCCCGAAGGCCGCATGCAGACACCTGCGCCGAGCCCAGCGGCTGAGGCCCTGGGATGGCCAGCTCTGGAGGTTGGAAGGAGAGCTCTTGACTCGACACAACCGCTGGAAGGGTGCTGAAAGAGCCTATCGGGAGGCCTGCAAGCTGGACTATCATCGATTGCCGCCAGGCCGGCGGCTCGTCGACCCTGGCGATGCGGAAGCTGAGGGCTACCTTCTCGACCTGGACGGGCTGGCCCGGGCGCTCACGTCTCAAGGTCGGTGGGATGAAGCCTGCCTGGTGCTGACGGAGCGCGCTCAGCGGTGTCGCAGCGCTCGGGCCTGGGAAGCGCTTGGCTCGGCCCTGCATCGCGCTGGGAAGTATGCCGAGGCGCGCGAGCAGTTCCGCAAGCTTCCCGATAGCGACTGGAGACGCCATTACCACGAAGCGGCCACCTGGCTCGAGCAAGGAGCAGTCGTATCAGCCCTGGCTCCACTCCTGCGAGCTATGGCTCGCAACGACTGGCCATCCTGTACGCTTGCGCCCCGTTTCAAGGGAGGGCCCCGAGTGAACCGCCCGGACTGCGATTACTGGGAGTGCTTTGGTGGTCTTTGGAGTGAGGAGTCTAGAGTATTCTTGAGGGCCGTCCGGGACGACCGCCTGGTTCGCATCAGCCTTTCCTGTCTCGGTGAAAGAAGGGCGCGAGCGCGGGTGATCATACCCCCCGAATTCACGAGAAATCTCGCACGCCGAGCACTGGTCCAGGTCGCGGCTTCCGGTTAGACCCGGGGAAGAAGGATATAGCTCGTCAAGACGGCGCTCCGCAAAGCCTGTTTCGGTGCTTGGAAAGCTGAGGAGAGCGGGGTCGAACCGGCCAGGAATCCTTCGAGTTACAGGCCAACTTTACCCTTGTGAGGGCTGCTCTACTCGGCTTGTTGCTGGCAACCGTGGCCTGGGCTGAAGGCACGCTGCTGGATGCTTCCCGGGCTATCGACGCGGCCGTCATGCCCGTTCTGCTCCGTTACGGCTCGGAGAAAGATCTGACCTGGGGTCAGAAGACCGCCCTGGACGACCTCGACCGGCTCAACAAAGCGGCCGGGGGCCTGGTGGGTGCTTTGCAGGGCGATTCCACCCCCGATTCGCTGCGTCCGCTCATCACCGACCTGGACGTGGCCCGCACCCGCGTGAAAGCAAGCCTGCAGCTCCTGACCCTGAATGAATCCGAGCAGCAGAGCGTCGAAGCGGCGCTGCTGACGGCCGATCGTCTCAGCGGGGCGGTTCGTCATCTGGCTGATCGCTTCAGCGGCCGCGATCAGCCGGCTGGAGTGGACCTGGCGGACACCCCCCTCGACCCGGTGGATCGGCCCTACTACGAGAATCCCCGCGAGCTATTGGGCGAGGCTCAGAACATCCGCTTCTCGGCTGAGCGCCTGCTGGGCGCTTGCTACGCTCCCGGTGGCTGGCGCCCGGGGCTGGGAACGCCCTTCACCATCTCCGACCTGGTCGAGCTGTCCCGTGCGGCGCGCGATTACGAATGGGCCTGCCAATCACGCTATCGCGACGTCAGCGAGACGGTGCCCGCCTTCCTGCGCCTGGCTCGAGCCTATGACCGCGTAAGCTATATGCCTTACGGGCCCTTCTCGGGTTTTGAGGCTCACAACATCGAGCGCGCTCTGGAGCGGCTTTCGCGGTTCTACGGGCGGGCGGCCTACCGCTGATCAGGCGTAGCGTCGCACCCAGTCCTCGAATCCCAGGGGGGTCAGCTTCTCGCGCACGGCCTCGGTCTGCGCGGTCGGCTGCGCCTGTCCCAGGTCGGCCAGCACCGCGGCCACTTCCTTGCCGGATGGACCGGCCACCGTGCGGGCCACCGTGTCGGCCGGCACGCGACTGACCAGAAAGGCGATCAAAGCCTGGTAATCGGTCCCGCTCACCCCTTCAGGGTAGGCGCGCGCCAGGATGTCCTTCAGGCGGCTGTCGCCCGAGGCGTTCTCGCCCGAAATTCGGAGGCGGTTGCCGCGGCGCAGGGTGAGAAAGGCCACGATGGCCCAATACAAGAGCACGAAGATCGTGCCCAGCGAGAGCAGCAAGACCAGTCGCAACAGCCGGGCCATTCGTCGCGAGCGGGCGTCGTAGGGGGTCACGAGAATCACGCCAGGCTATTCCGCGCCCCGGCCAGGAGCCCCTGCGAGGGTCCAGAACGAGATTCTCGATGCGTCGTCTCATCACTCTGGCACTGATTCTCACCCTCACGGTGGCGGTCGTCGCCCAGGCTCCCTCGGCCCTGGTCCTCCTCACCCTTCGGCAGGTCCACCAGGTCATCCTGAGCGACGCTCTGGAACCGGTTCAGTCCCAGCAGTTGACCCGGGCCGCCTGGCGGGCGACCCGGCGCGTGGTGCCCGAGTTGCCCTCCGAGCAGGGCGATTGGACGGCCTTCGAGGGAGCCTTCGGCCTGGTGCCCCAGGCCCGGGCGCCGGCCGCAGGAGAAGCGGCCCTGCGGGCCATGGTGGATTCGCTGAAGGATCCCTACTCCACCGTGATCACTCCGGCCGAGCGAGAGTTGGAGGAGACCACCCGGCGCGGAGGCAGCTTCTCGGGCGTGGGCGTGGAGCTGGCCTGGCGGAGCGGTCTGGTGGTGGTCGCCTGCCTGGATGGCTCTCCCGCCCTGGAGGCGGGCATTCGTCCGGGGGATCGTATTCTGGCCGTGGACGGCCAGAAGGTGGACGGGCGCACCTTCTACACGGCCGGCAATCTGTTGCTGGGAGCTCCTGGCAGCAAGGCTCGCCTGCAACTCGAGCGCCAGGGCCGTCCACTGGCGCTGGAGGTGACCAGGCGCAGCCTGCGCTTGCCGCCAGTGGTGTCGCGCAAGCTCTCGGGCGATACCGGCTACGCGCGGGTGGGCTTCTTCGGTCCGGAAACCGTGCGTCAGGTGGGCCATGAGCTGGGCCAACTGGGCCCCCTGAAGCGTCTCGTGCTGGATTTGCGCGGTAATCCGGGGGGGGACTACGATCAGGGAATCAAGCTGGCGGGACTGTTCGCTCTGGGCCCTTTGCTGTTGGAAGAAGGGCACGGGGGAGCCCGCCAGCAGCTCTCCTCGCGCGGCCCCCTGGCCTTCAAGGGCAAGCTGGTGCTGCTGGTGGACGCCGGCACCGCCAGCGCCGCTGAGCTGGTGGCTCAGAGCTTGCAGGGTCGACCCAACGTGGCCGTGGTGGGAACGCGCACCTTCGGCAAAGCGCGCGTGCAGTCGTTCTACGAGTTGCCCGGCGGGGGCGGCCTGCACCTCACCACCGGACGCTACCTGGGCCTGAATGGCACCGATCTGAACGGCAAGGGCTTGCTGCCCGACGTTGCGGTGGGGCCTGGTGAGGACGCCCTGGCGCGGGCTCTAAAGCTCTAGAGAGGCGCGGTTGGGAATCCACCTGTACAGGAGTGCGGCCCCCCGGCGAGAGGTAGGTAAACCTCTCCCGGGCGAGGAACGGAAACTGCGATGCTGCCCCGGGTAGACGAAGCCAAACTCTCCCGCCAGCTCGAGAAGGTGCCGCTACTCTCGGTGCTGAGCCCCGAGGAGCGAACCCAGCTGGCCAAGCGCATGCGTCCTCGCCGGCTCAAGCCTGAGCAGGCTATCTTTCTCCAGGGCGACCCGGGCGATTGCATGTACCTCCTGCTGGAGGGCACCATCCGGGTGGTCAGCGAGACCCCGAGCGGGCGCGAGGTGACCTTGACCTTGCTGGGCGCGGGCTCGTTCTTCGGCGACATGGCTCTGCTCGACGGCGAGCCGCGCTCGGCCAGCACCTACGCCATCGAGCCCTGCGAGCTCATGGTTTTGTACAGAGCGGAGTTTTTCGAATTTCTGCAGAGCTACCCGCTCGCCGCCCTGAACCTTCTAGGTTTTCTGAGCCAGCGTCTGCGCCAGGCCAATGCTCGTATCCAGGACCTGGCCCTGCTCAGTGCCCGGCAGCGCCTGGCAGCGGTGCTGTGCGACCTGGCTCTGCGCCAGGGCACCGACGTGGGGGACGGCGTGCTGTTGCCCCGGGGCGTTTCCCACCGCGTGCTGGCCGGGTTGCTGGGCACCACTCGCGAGACCATCAGCCGGATGGCTTCCGAGTTCCGAGCCGAGGGCATGCTCGAGCAGAACGGACGGCAAATCAAGGTGATCAGCCTGGACCGCCTGCAGCAGGTGGTGGAGGAGTCCTAGTGGACGAGCGCCCGCTCGACTCGCTCGACCTCCTGGCCCAACTGGTGCGCGACCCTGACGGAGAAGCCGTGCGGACTCTGGCTGAGGCCGGCACGGATACCGCCTGGTTGCTCGAGCAACTGGACGGCCGCCTGCTGGGCGAGCTTCCCCGGGGCGTTTCGGACGAGTTGCGCAGCGTGATCGAGAAGGCCCTGATCGTCTCCAAGGATTTCCACCACACCAGCGTGGACTGGATGCACGTCCTGATGAGCATGCTGCTGCTGGGCAGCGCTTCGGTGGCCTACCTGACCGAGGCCGGCGCCGATCGGGGGCACCTGGAAGCCATCCTGCGTCAGCGGCTACAGACCCGCCGCAATGAGGTCAATTAGGCATGCTGCTGGCCCTCACTCTGAGCCGCCCCCCGGCCACCGACCTGGGCTACCTGCTCTCCAAGCACCCCGCTCGCATGCAGTCCTTCGAGCTGAGCTTCGGTCAGGCCCACGTCTTCTACCCCGAGGCTACCCCCGAGCGCTGCACGGCCGTGCTGCTGCTCGACATCGAGCCCACCTCGCTGGTGCGCACCAGGCCGGGGGGATTTCCCCTGGAGCACTACGTGAACGACCGTCCCTACGTGGCCTCGAGCTTTCTCTCTGTAGCCATGGGCAGCGTCTTCTCCAGCGCCTTCGCGGGCCGCTGTGGCGGCCATCCGGAGCTGGTCGATCAGACCCTGCCGCTCCAGGCCGAGCTGACCACGGTGCCGGCCCGGGGGGGTGAGAGCCTGCTGCGGCGTCTGTTTGACCCGCTGGGCTACGAGCTCGGGCTGACCCGAGTGCCCCTGGACGAGAGCTTTCCCGAGTGGGGCGACAGCCCTTACTGGCACCTTCGAATCAAAGCTGAGACCAGGCTGCGCGATCTCCTGGCCCATCTTTACGTGCTGCTCCCCGTGCTCGATGACGACAAGCACTACTACGTGGGCTCGGACGAGGTCGAGAAGCTGCTGCGCCGGGGAGCGGGCTGGCTTAAGGAGCATCCCGAGCGCGAGCTGATCGCCTCGCGCTACCTCAAGCACCAGGGCAGCCTGCGGCGCGAGGCGCTGGCTCGCCTGCGCGAGGACCTGCCCGACGAGCAGCCCCCCACCGAGAAGGTGGAGCGATTGCACGATCTGCGCCTGCAGGAGGTGCTGGCCGTCCTCAAAGAGAGCGGCGCCAGCTCGGTGCTCGACCTCGGCTGCGGTGAAGGCCGCCTGCTGCAGCTCTTGCTCAAGGAAAAGTCGTTCCAGCGCATCGTGGGGGTCGACGTGTCCAGCCTGCTGCTCGAGCGGGCCGCCGAGCGGCTGCGCCTGGAGCGCATGTCCGAGCGCCAGCGCCAGCGGCTGACCCTGCGCCTGGGGTCGCTGGTCTACCGCGACCGCGCCCTGGAGGGCTTCGACGCGGCCGCCGTGGTGGAGGTGGTGGAGCACCTCGATCCCCACCGGCTGAGCGCGTTCGAGCGCTGTGTCTTCGACTTCGCTCGCCCTGGCACGGTGGTGCTGACCACCCCCAACCGCGACTACAACGTGCTCTGGCCCGCTCTGCCGGCGGGCAAGGTGCGCCACGGCGACCATCGTTTCGAGTGGAGCCGCTCCGAGTTCGCCGCCTGGGCCGGTGGGGTGGCCGAGCGACACGGTTACCAGCTGGAGCTGCGGCCGGTGGGGGCCGAGGATACGGTCCACGGCGCACCCACCCAGATGGGGGTGTTTCGGCGTGACCATTAAGCTGCCCGACTTTACCCTGGTCTTGCTGGTGGGGGCTTCCGGCAGTGGCAAGTCCACCTTCGCCCGTCGCCACTTCCGGCCCACCGAGGTCCTCAGCTCGGACTTCTTCCGCGGCCTGGTCTCAGACGACGAGAACGACCAGGCCGTCAGCACGCAAGCCTTCGAGACGCTGCACTACGTGCTGGCCCGACGGCTCGAGCTGCGCAAGCTGAGCGTGGTGGACGCCACCAACGTCCAGCCCGAAGGCCGCAAGCCGCTCTTGGCACTGGCCAAGAAGTATCACGTGCGGCCGGTGGCCTTCGTGCTGGACATGCCCGAAGAGGTCTGCCTGGAGCGCAACAGCGCTCGGCCCGACCGCCAGTTTGGCCGCCACGTGGTGGCCCACCATCGCTCCCAGTTGCGCCGCAGCCTCAAGGAGCTGGTCCGGGAGGGCGTGCGCGAGATCCACCGCTTCTCCGGCCCCGACGAAGTGGAGGCCGTCAGCATCCAGCGAGTGCCCCTGTGGACCGACCGGCGTGGCGAGACCGGCCCCTTCGACCTGATCGGCGACGTGCACGGCTGCTACGACGAGCTGATCATGCTGCTGGAGAAGCTGGGCTATCGCGATGGGAGACATCCCGAGGGGCGCCGGGCCATCTTCCTGGGCGATCTGGTCGACCGCGGGCCCAGGATTCCCCAGGTCTTGAGGCTGGTCATGGACATGGTGGCGCAGGGCCATGCCCTCTGTCTGCCGGGCAACCACGATGTCAAGCTGGTGCAGGCCCTGAGGGGCAAGAACGTGCAGGTCAAGCACGGCCTGGCCTGCTCGCTGGAGCAGCTGGAGAGCGAAGGCGACGCCTTCAAGCGCCAGGTGCTTGAGTTCCTGGACGGTCTGGTCAGCCACTACGAGCTGGACGGCGGACGGCTGGTGGTGGCTCACGCCGGCATGAAGGAAGAGATGGCCGGTCGGGCCTCGGGGGCGGTGCGCAGCTTCGCCCTTTACGGCGAGACCACCGGCGAGACCGACGAGCTCGGCCTGCCGGTTCGCCACAACTGGGCCGCCGAGTATCGCGGACGAGCCATGGTGGTTTACGGGCACACCCCGGTTCCCCAGCCGGAGTGGCTCAACCGCACGATCTGCATCGATACGGGCTGCGTCTTCGGGGGAGCGCTGACAGCCCTGCGATACCCCGAGCGAGAGCTGGTCAGCGTCAAAGCCCGCGAGATGTACTCCGAGCCCATCCGCCCGCTGGGGCTCAGCTCGGAGCGCAGCCTGCAGCAGCAGCACGACGACGTGCTCGAGCTATCGCAGGTGCTGGGCAAGCACTACGTGCGCACCCGGCTCAAGGGGCTGGTCAGCATCCGCGAGGAGAACGCCAACGCGGCTCTGGAGGTGATGAGCCGCTTTGCCGTCAACCCGCGCTGGCTGGTCTACCTGCCCCCCACCATGTCCCCCGCCCAGACCAGCGCCCGGCCCGAGCTGCTCGAGCATCCCGATGAGGCCTTCGACGACTTTGCCCGTCAGGGGGTGGAGCGGGTCATCTGCCAGGAGAAGCACATGGGCTCGCGGGCAGTGGCGGTGGTGTGCCGCGACGCGGGCACGGCTCGCAGCCGCTTCGGGGTGGAGGGAGCCATCGGCTGCCTCTACACCCGCACCGGGCGACCCTTCTTCGAGGATCAGCTGCTGGAGCTGGCCGTGCTGGCGCGCCTGCAGGCACGCCTTTCGTCCCTCTTCGAAGAGCTGAATTCGGGCTGGGTGGTGCTCGACTGTGAGCTGATGCCCTGGTCGGCCAAAGCCCAGAGCCTGCTGCGAGGGCAGTACGCCGCAGTTGGGGCCGCCGGCCGCGCGGCCCTGTCGCGGGCCCGTGAGCTCTTGCGAGGCCAGGGCGAGTTGGAGCAGCGCTTCACCCGCCGCCTGGAGGATCTGGACAGCTTCACCCGGGCCTATCGGCGCTACTGCTGGCGGGTGGACAGCCCCGACGACCTGAAGCTGGCGCCCTTTCACCTGCTGGCTTCGGAGGGGGCGGTGCACGCCGACAAAGACCACCTCTGGCACATGGAGAAGCTGGCCCTGGCCGGGCTGCATCCCACGTCTTATCGAGTGGTGGACCTGTCGGAGCGCCAGGGGGCGGTCGCGTGGTGGGAGGAGCTGACCGCGGCCGGGGGCGAGGGGATGGTGGTCAAGCCGCTCGACTTCGTAGTCCGCGGACCCAAGGGCCTGGTGCAGCCAGCCCTCAAGTGCCGGGGACGCGAGTACCTGCGCCTGATCTATGGGCCCGAGTACACCGCTCGGCTGGGTCTGTTACGCAAGCGAGGCCTGGCCTCCAAGCGTTCGCTGGCTTTGCGCGAGTTCGCCCTGGGAGTGGAAGCGCTGGAGCGCTTCGTGGCCCGCGAGCCACTGGGCCAGGTGCACCAGTGCGTGTTCGGGGTTCTGGCCCTGGAGTCCGAGCCGGTCGACCCCCGCCTTTAGAATTGATCATGCCACGCCCCCCCGAACCCCCCGAGTGGGGTGCACCGGGGGCCTGGCTTGCCTGCAGTCGTCGTCCACGGGCTCAGCTCGACTTGAGATCAAACAGCTGCCCCGAGGCGTCTTCCTTGTGCAGGCTTTCCAACTCGTAAGACAGCTCGGCTCCGCCCTGGCAGGCCAGGCGGAAGAAGTCCACGATGAGCACCTTGCCGTTCTCGATGTCACCGCGCTCGAGCATGCCCACGCCCTCGGACAAGAGGTCGCAGGCTCGCTCGATTAGCACCAGGGCGCTGGTAAATCGGTCCTGGAGAGGCCCGGGCAGGCGCGAGGTGAGCGACCCCGGGCCCTGGATGGCCCAGGTGGCCTGGAACTGATCCAGGATGTCCAGGAAGCGCCCCACCTCGGCCTCGCCGTTCGGGCGGTCGAGGGCCTCGAGCAACTGGCTGACATGGTTGGCGTGCATGAACGGCGGAAAAGCCTCCAGGGGCCGCCCGCAAGCAGCGCAGCGTGTGCTTCGATAGGGGCCGTCGGTGCCACAGGCCAGGCAGATCAAAGCTCGACCTCCAGGCCGATCAGCTTGTGCAACACGCCCCTGAGCAGGAGCCCCAGTTGCTCGGTATCCAGCTCACTCGGGCCCACGGTCGTGGCCAGAGCCCGCGAGATCTCTCCGGGCTCGAGACCTAGAGAAAAGGCCAGATCGAGCTGCAACTGCTCCAGTTCGGAAAGCTCGAAGCTCACGAACCGAAGAGCCGGTTCCACTGCCGTCCCACCCAGGTGGTGGCATCGTCGATGCCCTCGCCGGCTCGCTCGACCCAGGAATCATCGGTGTCGCCGGCAGTGGTGCGGGTGGTTTTCTTGCCGTCAGCCCCGGTGGTGGTCACGGTGGCCTGACCCTCGCCGTTCTTGGTGACCTGCACCTGCCGGGCATTGGCTACCTCGGTGGCGGGCTTTTCTTCCGGCTTGCTGCCTCCGAAGAACTCGTAGATGCCGCGGCCGGCGTTCTCGAAGAAGCCGTCACTGGACTTCTCGCTGATGTCCACCGTGGTGCCCACGTCGTCGCCCTTCTTGGCGCCGGGGTTGTTGACCTGGACCTGGTCATCGGTGACGGTCACGCCCAGGTTGGCCTTGCGGTCGATGTCGGTGACGCTGACTTCGGAATTGTCCGGTTTGGCGGTGACGTCCGTGCGGGTCATGGCCGAGCCGTCCGAGTTCTTGGCTACTACCTGAGCCCTGGAGGTATCGCCCTCGGAGCTGGCCACAGCGTCGATGCGGCCTTTCTCGCCCACCGTGCTCTCGGTGCTGACTCCGGCGTCACGGTTGTCGTTGCGGGTCTCGGCGTTGACGGTCTGGGTGCCGTTCTCGGCCTTCTTGGCGGTCAGGTCGATGCCCGCCCTGTCATCGCCCACCGAGGCGGTGGCCGTCTCGCCCGCCTTGAGATCCTTCGTGGAGACGGCCTCGGCGTTGCCACCGTTCTCCTTGAGCTTGGAGGGCACGGTCAGCTTCTGACCCGTGCGCACCATGTTGGGGTCTTTCATGTCGTTCTGGGCGGCCACCCGGTCGAGCAGGGTCTTGCCCTCGGAGTCTTTCTTATAGATCTCTTCGAGGGAGTAGCCCTGGTTGGTCAGAATGTGCTCCAGGCAATCGTTCTTACCCTTCTTCCAACCATCCACCTTGACCTCGGCCGAGCCGGGAGCGCCGATGCTGGCGTAAGGATTCTGGGGAGCAGCGGGCGAGCTGATCGTGGCCTTGTCAGCGGTGGCACCGGTCGTCGGCGCGCCGGCGGCGGGCGCCGGGCTGGGGGCTGCCGTTGGGGTGGGACGCGGGGCCGGGGTGGGGGTGACGTTCTGACCGACGGTTGCTGAGCCTGAAGCCATGGGTGGGTGCTCCTTCCAGATTGTCTTTCCAGTCTACCCCATGTCCACTGTCGAATTGTTGAGGAAGGGGTAACCTTTGTAACCGAGAGGTTGCCATTTGCGCTCGGGTTTGTTAACTTTGCCCCAAGCCCCTCGAAAGGACGACCCCCATGCCCGTTTACGAATACACCTGCCAGGCCTGCCAGCGCGACTTCGAGCTGCTGGTGAAGGGGCCGAGCACCGAGATCGCCTGCCCCCAGTGCCACTCGCAAGAGCTCAAGAAGCGCATCTCGAGCTTCAACAGCAGCACCGCGACCAGCCAGCCCGAAATGGCTCCCGGTGGCTGCGGTCGTTGCGGCTCGAGCACTCCCGGAATGTGCAACCTCTGATCCAGACTCTGGCCCGGAAGCTGGCGCTGAAGCCGGCTCAGGTGCAGGCCACGGTGGAGCTGGTGGACGCGGGCAACACGCTGCCCTTCATCGCCCGCTACCGCAAGGAGGCCACCGGGGGGCTGGATGAGGAGCAGCTGCGCTGCCTGATCGATGAGCTGAAGTCGTATCGGGCTCTGCAAGAGCGGCGAGAAGCCATTCTGAAGTCGCTTCGCGAGCAGGGCAAGCTGACCGCCGAGCTCGAGCGCGCCGTTGCGGCGGCCGAGAGCCTGACCCGGCTGGAAGACCTCTATCTACCTCATCGTCCCAAGCGCAAGACCCGGGCCAGCATCGCCCGCGACAAGGGGCTGGGGCCCCTGGCCGATCGCATCCTCTCTCAGGCACCAGCACCCCTTCAGGGCACGCCGGAGGAGCTGGCCGGAGCCCGCGACATCGTGGCCGAGACCGTGGCCGAGCATCCGGATGTGCGCCGGCTGGTGCGCGAGAAGGCGCTGCGCTTTGCCACCCTGATCGCCCGCAAGATCGAGAAGGCCGAGGACCCGCGCGGGGTTTTTGCCACCTACTATGAGCTCACGTGTCCCGTGGGACGCCTGCGCCCTCACCAGACCCTGGCCCTGGATCGCGGCGAGCATGAGAAGATCCTGCGGCTGAGCCTGGAGATCCCCGAGCGAGACTGGCGCGAGGCCGTCAGCCTGGTGTTTCGGGCCAACCCGCGCTCGCCCTGGAGCGCTCAACTGACCCAGGCCATCGAAGACGCTGCCGCGCGCCTGCTTCTGCCCGCCGTGGAGCGCGAGACCCGCCGCCACCTGACCCGGGCCGCCCACCAGCATGCCATCGCCAGCTTTGCCACCAACCTGCGCGGTCTGCTCTCCACTCCGCCGCTGGCCGGCCACACCGTGCTGGGCCTCGACCCCGGCTTCCGCACCGGCTGCAAGGTGGCCGTGGTTGATCCCACTGGCAAGGTGCTCACCACCGGCACCATCTATCCCCACGAGCCCCAGCGCGACCGTTCCGGCGCGCTGCGCACCCTGCGCGACTTGATCGCCCGGCTGAGGGTGACCCTGGTGGCCATCGGAAACGGCACCGCCTCGCGTGAGACCGAGCAGCTGGCGGCCGAGCTCAAAGTCAGCTACCTGATGGTGAGCGAGGCGGGGGCCAGCGTCTACTCGGCCAGCCCGCTGGCTCGAGCCGAGCTGCCCGACCTGGACGTCAGCCTGCGGGGGGCCGTCTCCATCGCTCGCCGGGCTCAGGACCCGCTGGCCGAGCTGGTCAAGATCGAGCCGCGCTCGATCGGGGTGGGCATGTACCAGCACGACGTCGATCAGGCGGGACTTGAGGATGCGCTGGGGGCGGTGGTGGAGAGCGTGGTCAACCAGGTCGGGGTGGATCTCAACACCGCCTCACCGGCCCTGCTGACCCACGTGGCCGGCATCGGCCCCAGGCTGGCCGAGAAGATCGTGGCCCACCGCGACGCCAGGGGTCCCTTCGGCGAGCGCCGGGGGCTGCTCAAAGTGGCCGGCCTGGGACCGAAGGCTTTCGAGCAGGCGGCCGGCTTCCTGCGCATCCGGGGGGGGAAAAATCCGCTCGACGCCAGCGCCATCCACCCCGAGAGCTACCCCCTGGCGGAGGCCATCTTGAAGGCGGCCGGCCTGAGCCTGGCCACGCCGCCCGAGAAGCGGGCCGACCATCTGAAGATCCCGGCCGCCGAGCTGGCCCGTCAACTCTCAGCCGGCGAGCCGACCGTCAAGGACATCCTCGAGCAGCTGGTCCGGCCCGGTCGCGACCCCCGCGAGGACCTGCCTGCTCCCCTCTTGCGCCAGGACGTGCTCAGCCTGGAAGATCTCCAGCCGGGCATGCGTCTTTCGGGCACCGTGCGCAACGTGGTCGACTTCGGCGCTTTCATCGACATCGGAGTCAAGCAGGACGGATTGTTGCACGTGAGCCAGTGGCGCGGCCAGCGGCTGGCGGTGGGTCAGGTTCTCGAGGTCGAAGTGCGCCAGATCGAGCACCAGCGCGGGAGGATCTCGCTGGGCCTGTAGGAGCGGGGCAGAGACCGACACGGTTTCCGGCAGACCGGGTGGGTCAAGCTCAAGAATTTCCCCGGGCCTGAAACAGGTCCGTCGGAGAACTTTGTGCTATCCTTGAAGTATGCGGCGCAAACATCGACGGGGAGTGGGTCTGGGCACGGTGCTGGTGGTGGTGGCCCTGGTCGGCACGCTGGGGATGGCTCTGGCCGGGGTTTCGGTTCAGCACTTGAGCCTGATGGCCCGTAGTCTCAATCGCTCGCAAGCCCTCGATCTGGCCCGTTCGGCCATGGCCATGGGGCTCGAGCGCGTGCTCACCGACAACGCCTACGGCACCCGCCCGGGCGAGGACACCACCCTGACCTTCACCGACTCTCTGGGGCAGAAAGGTCAGCTGACCTTCGACCAGGGCAAAGCAGGTCAACTGAAGATTCCTTACAGCATCAACAACCTGAACGGCACAGGACCGGTGCCTGCCTATGATGGGGATGTCATTCCCCACAAGTCGGTGCACCTGGTGGCGGTCGGCAAAACGCGCTCGGGAGTGACCCGGAGCGTCGAGGTGATGCTGCGCCTGCCCCCCTATCCCTATGCCGCGGCCTCCGACTTCAGCATCGACGCCAGCGGCATCATCGTGGGCGGGCTCGACCCGGGTGCCCCTCTGGGAATGCCCCGCGGGCGTTTGCGTCCGGCCAGCATCTTCTCCAACGCCAAGGGCCGCCACGCGGTGAAACTGGGAGATCGAAGCACGGTGGCCGGCGACCTGCTCGCCCAGGGCGAGATCGAAGTGGACCGGGGCGCCAGCGTGGCCGGTCAGGTGCGAGAGCAACAAGAGCCGCGCGATCTGCCCAAGATCAAGATCGAGGATTACGACCCGATCGTCAAGGGACGCCCCTACTTCCCGATGGACGGAGTCTATCCCGATGGCCTGACCTTTACGGGCGAGCTGCGCCGGGAGGGCGATCTCACCATCGAGGGCTCCATGGGATTGCAGGGCGCGGTCATGTTCGTCGATGGGGCCGTCAACATCGCCGGAGCTCTGACGGGCAAGGGCGTGCTGGTGGCCACCGGCAATATCACCATCAACGATCATGCCGAGCTTTCGGCCCAGGACCGGGTGGCCCTGATCAGTAAGAAGAAGCTGACCTTGAAGGGCGGTGGCTACCGGAGCTCCTTGATCCAGGGCATGCTCTACAGTGAAGGGGGCTTCGAGGCGGACCAGCTCACTCTTCGCGGCGTGCTGATCGCCCGCGACGGCGGGCACAACTCAGGAAAGCCCGAGGTCAAGCTCACCAACTCGCGGGTCATCAAAGACAATGGCATCGTCTCGGTGACCCTGACCTCGACCTCGTTCATCCTCGAGTATGGTAAGGACAACTGGCCGCTGAAGGGTGGGAAGGGTGGCGGAGGACCCGAGCCTCCCGAGGAGCCGATCCTGGCCAACTTCACCCGCCACAGCGACGGCCTCTACACGGTCGACGTCGTAGGCCTCTTGAGCACGGACGTGAAAAAAACTGAAGAGGAGGTGGCCAAGCTGGTCGCCGAGGCGCTGGGCGGCCTGGACGACCAGAAGATCCTGGCCCAGATGCGAGATGCCGCTGGCGATGAGACCAAACAGAAGGGCAAGAAATACAAAGTGGATGTGCAGGACCCGGCCCAGCTGCTGCCGGTGGTGGAGCAGGCGCGGGTGATGTACTGGCACGAGGAGTAGCCGCCGCCCCTCTCAGCGTTCAGTAGCGGTCGTTGCGCAGGTAGATCTTGCGGCTGAGGGAGAAGCTCTCGGGCGGACTCCCCTCCGGGGCGGGCGCTTCGGCCGAGAGGCTGACGGTATGCGGAGTTCGGCTCAGGTCCAGGTCCACAGTCTTGAAAATGCCGAGAACTCGCTCCTGCCCTCGCGGATTGTCGGTGATCAGCGTGAGCTCGTCCAGGGTGGGCTTGAAGGCTTCGTCAATGTCCGGGCGTCGCCCCACGGGATAGCCTGGAGGCCAGACCAGACGGTAGAGCTTGCCGGAATCACTGCGCCACCAGTAGATGATCAACTGGTCGCTCCAGGTCTGCTGACCGACCGTGTCGACTCCGGTGAAGGCCTGAATGGAGAAAATGAGCGTCCGGCCAGGGGGCGGGGCCCCGGTTGCCGGATAGCGTGCGAGCCCCGCCGACGGTGCCGTGGAGAGATCGGCGCAAATCTTGCTCATAGCCATCAGAGTCAGCTGCTGGATCTCGATTTGCTGGGAGCCACGAACCGCTCCCCTCCCCATGGGCACTACCACCTGCATGATCAGGGCGAGAATCAAGAGCAGCAGGACGCAGCCCACCAGGATCTCGATCAGGGTGAAGGCTCGAGCTCTGCGGGTCCGGTCGCGCGGCCGGATTCTAGCGGCGAACATTGGTCCTGGCCATCTCACGCACCAGCACGTGGTCCATGTTGCGGTCCTTCCAGCGCACCGTTACTTTGATTCGCTTGATCATGGTGGGATCCACCCCCACCGGCCCGGTCATGTCAAAGACCTGCACGCTGGGCTCGAATTCGGTGCCCCGCCCGGGAACCTTGGGGAGGACCAGCGCTGGCCCGGGCGTGAGGTCTTTGAAACTGACCACCATGTAATCCTCCAGGACTGATTCGGCCACGGCGTCGGCCTGCAGCTTCTGGCCCGAGACCCGCAGGGTGGCCATGGAGCGAGGGAAGAGGTTGAAGATCAACACCACGGTCAAAGAGAGCAGGAAGACTGCCAGAACCGACTCGGCTATGCTGACCGCATGATTTTTTCTCACAGGCTTTGCACCACCTCAACCATGGGAAGCAGCGAGGCCAGTGCCACGATGGCGGCAGCCACTCCCATCAACATCATCAACAGAGGCTCCAGAGCGGCCGCCGCCATCTCCAGCGCCGCCTCCAGCTCAAGTTGATACATCCGCGCGAGCCACTGGAGAGTTTCGGGTACGCTGCCCGACTCCTCGCCCGCCTTGAGGACCAGCAAGAAGCCGCGCGGGAAAAATTCTGCGACCTCGAGGCTCTGCTGCAGGGTGCTCCCGTCCTTGGCAGCCTTGATCGTCTTGGAGAGGATCGCCTGCTCGAGGACCGGGTTGCCGGAAGCTGCCGCCGCGTTGGGAAGGGCATCGAGCAGCCCCAGGCCCACCTTGATCTGCAGCGCCAGGGCCTCGCCGAAGTGGGCGGCTCCCATCAGCCGGATCAGGTGGCCGAGCTTGGGTATCCCCATCAGCAGGCGACAGAGAAAGAGCTTGCCGGCTGGCGTGCGCAGGAAGGCCAGGAAGAAAGGCCCTCCCAGCAGGGGGATGGCCAGCATCGCCAGGATGACCCGGATATCGGTCAGGGCAAACACCATGCGGGTGATCACTGGGGGCTGAGTGCCCAGCTGAGCCAGCAGGTCGAGTTGCCCCTTCAACAGGATCGGGGCCCCCACCATCATCATCACCAGGCAGATACCGAACAAGATCAGGGGGTAGGTCAGCACCGAGAGCAGCTTCATGCGCATGCCTCGCTGGCTCTCCTCGTAGTCGGCCAGTTGCTGCAAGACCTGCACCAGTTGCCCGGTGGCCTCACCCACCTTGACCAGACGAAGCTGGAAACTGGTAAAGGAGGGTGAGCTGCGAGACAGGGCTTGCGAGAGCGGCATGCCGGCGTCCACAATCGAGCGAGTGAGCAGGCACACCTCGGCTGCCTTCTTCTCCTCAGATTGCTTGGCCAGAACGGAGAGAGCCCGGCCGATAGGGATTCCGGCCGCCATGAGAGTGGCCAGAGAGCGGAGCAAGATGACCATGGCCCGGCCCGAAAGCCGAGGTCCGTTACTGGTCTGCGACGGGGGATCGGCCGAGGACGGGGAGGGGGCTGAGCGGGCGGCCGCTTCTCGCTCGCGCCCGGGCTCGGACCGGGCCCTGGCTAAAGGTGGAACCGGGATATCCGGCTCGTCCAGGCGTTGCTCGAGCTCGCGAGCGTACTCGCCGAGGCGCTCGGCGTCCTGGCGCGTGAAAGACACCGTGGCCATGCGGTGATCGGCGTAGAGGATCCCTCGAACCTGGCCGTCACGGCCCAAGAGAGGGACGCAGAGGACGGCTCGCACATCCGAAAGGAGCAGGCTGGAGCTTTCCAGCAGCTTGGGGTCGCGACGGGCGTCGGAGCTGATCAGCGTCTGGCGCGACTCGGCCACTTTGTCCACCACGGTCATGCTGATGGGGGCGTGGCTACTGTTGGTATCGATTCCCTGGGTAGCCCAGGCGGTGAACTGCTCGTCGGGAGACTCGCGGAAAAGCACAAGCAGCCGCTCGGCCTTGAGATGACTGCGCATGAAGGCCAGGGCTTCGTCGAAGAGTTGGCTCAATCCCGATTCGCTTACCTGGGGCAGCCGCTCACCCCTTTCCCCACCGTCTCAGTGCAAGGCTCAAAGCCTGACCTGCTTCTTCTACATCGGCGAAGCGGTCTCCCGGTTGCTTGGCCAGCATTCGAGCCAGAACTCCGTCCACCTCAGGCGGAACACCTTCTCGCAGCTCGGAAGGCGGCTGAGGGGTGTCAGAGATTTGCATGAAAAGCACCTGCATCGGATCCTCGGCATTGAAGGCTCGCTGGCCTGTGATCATCTCGTGCACGATCAGCCCCAGCGCATACTGGTCGCTGGCGGGCTCGTAGACGCTTCCTCCCCGCACTTGCTCGGGTGCCATGTAAGCTGGCGTGCCCAGAGCGGTACCGGTCAGGGTGACGCGGTCAAGATGCGAGCTGCGCGCAAGACCGAAGTCGAGCACTTTCACATCGCCCCGAGCGGTGATCATGATGTTCTCGGGCTTGAGATCGCGATGTACGACGCCCTGGGCGTGGGCGTATGAGACGGCTGAGAACAGGGGTCCACAGATGCGGTAGATGTCGGCCGGGGTGAGCAGCCGCTGGCGCATGAGTCTGGCCATCGTCTCGCCGTCCACATACTCCATCACCAGGAACTTGCGCCCGTCCTTGTCGCCGTAGTCGTAAAGGCGGACGATGTTCTTGTGCAGCAGGTTCAGGCACACCTTGACCTCGCGCTGAAAGCGAGCCTCATACTCCTCGTTGTGGTCCATCTCGGCCTGGAGCACTTTGATGGCAACCGCTTTGGAGTCGTCCAGCGTCTCTTCTGGGATGGCGTAGTAGACCCGGGCCATGCCGCCCCCTCCGAGCTCTCGGACCAACCGGTAGCCCCCCAGAGTCGGGCTGACCTGGGCGATCTCGGTGGTGGCGATCATCTCGTCGATCTGTTGGACCCGCTTCAAGGCTTTCCGGGCCCGGAGGTATTGCCAGAGGCCCACGCCCGCGAGTCCGAGCAATGGCACGCTGGCATAGAACATCCAGCGATTGCGCTGCCAGTGGCCTTCCAGGCTGGAGGGCTTGAGGTAGATGACCCCCTCGACCGGGTAGGTATAGGTGCGCCCGGTGGCCGCGGCCACCCCGAAGGTTGTCCGGGCGCTGACGCTGACGTTCTGGGTGGCGTAGCCTTCTCGTTTGAAGCTGAGCTCGATCTGGCCCTCTCCGAATGGCTCGAGATCAAGTAGCAGCGGCTTGTTGGCCGGGCCTACGAAGCCATACTGGTGCCACACCCCGGCATCGGTCGGATCGACCCGGAAGATCACCTTGACCTTTGGGTCTGGCTTCCCGTTCTGAGCGCTGACCGGCAAACCGGCCAGCATTACCAGGACGAGAATCAGGACTGCTCGCCACCTTCTCACTGGTTCCATTGATTCGTGGCCACCTTGCCCGAGGCCCTGCCTGGATGCAACCCGTGTGCAACAGTGGCGGTCTATTTCTTGTCCATGAAAACCGTCACCCGAGCCCTTCGCTGGGCCAGTCTCACTTCCGGTCAAGAGACCGTTCCCATCGCCACGACTCCGCGCCAGGCCATCTACGAGCGCGACCGCATGGTGCTGTACCGCTATCGCCAGGATAACCCCACCCAGAAAGTCCCGATTCTTCTGATCTACTCCCTGATCAACCGGCCCAGCGTGCTCGACCTGCGACCCGGTCGCAGCGTGGTGCAGAACCTTCTGGCCCAGGGGTTCGAGGTGTATCTGCTGGACTGGGGCGTGCCCAACGCTCTGGACCAGTTCTTCGATCTGGACGCCTACGTCAACCTGCTGCTGCGCGCCGCGGTCCGCGAGGTCTGCCTGCACGCCGAGGTGAGCCGGATCACGCTGCTGGGCTATTGCATGGGCGGCACGCTGACGGGAATGTATACCGCCCTGCATCCTGAGCGGGTGGCCAACCTGGTGCTGTTGGGCGCCCCCTTCTCCTTCCGCAGCGAGCAGCTTCTCTATCGTTGGGGCACCGACCCCGGGGTGCTCGACCCGCAGAAGGTCCACGAGGCGTTCGGCAACGCTCCGCCCTGGGCATTCGAGGGCTTTTCGCTGCTGACGCTCGACTCCAAGCCCGCCAGGCTGCACGGTCTCTACCAGAACATGGACGACCCGGCCTTCCTGGAGAGTTACCTGGCCATGGAGCAGTGGGTCTCGGACAACATCCCGATGCCGGGAGCCATTTACTCCGAGTTCATCCGGACCTGTTTCCATGAGAACCGCCTCTTCCAGGGCAAGCTCAAGATCGCCGGGAAGGCGGTCAACCTCAGCCGGATCAAGTGTCCGACTCTGATTCTGGCGGGTGAGAAAGATCACCTGGTGCCGCCCGAGACAACCTGCCGCCTGACCGAGCTCCTGCCCCATGCCCAAACCATCGTGTTCCCGTCCGGGCACATCGGGCTATCGGTTTCAGGCGGCTCGCAGAAAAAACTCTGGCCCCAGGTTGGCAACTGGCTCTCGCTGCAACAGTCTTGCAACGAGCCAGCGCTAATCTCCAGCCAGACAACGGAGGACTGATAGATGACTAGCAAGACCGAAGAGAACACCTTCGAGAGCCTGGCCGACCAGTGGCGAGAGATGTGGCTCGACAACTGGGCCAGCGTCACCCGCGCCACGGTCGATTCGGATGGCTTCAAGAATGCCAATGCGGCCGCTTTCAACTGGACGCTGGCCGGGCAAAAGATGTGGCGAGAGGCGATGGGCCAGGCCCTGGAAAGCATGGACCTGCCGCGCCGCAGCGATCTCGCGCGCCTCTCGCGCCAGATAGCCGCCCTTGAAGCCCGGGTGCTGGATATGCAAGAAGAGCTGGCCCAGACCCATAAAGCCGCTGCAGCCGCTCGGCCCAACAAACCCAAGACTCAGCCCAGGACGGCACCTGCCAGTGCCAGGGCCGCCAATCAGAAAGGAAAATCCAAATGAGCAATGCGACGCAAGAGCTGAAACAATTCAACGAGGCCATGGTGCAGACCACGATGCAGGCCGTTTCCACCGCCCTCTGGGCCCAGGAGCAGGCTGACCACCTCGTTCGGGCCTGCCTCGACAGCCAGAAGTCAACTCGCGAAGAAGGCAAGAAGCTGGCTGAGAAGATGGCCGAGCAGGTCAAAGCCAACCAGGAGAGCCTGCAGCGCTTCATCCACAGCTCGGTGAGCCTGTCGCTGGCCTCGATGCGCATCCCGCATCCGGGTCAGGTGGAGGAGCTGAACCGCAAGGTGGAGGTCCTTACCAGAGAGCTGGAAGCCATCAAGAAGGCGAAGTAACCTTCCTCAAAGGCCATGACGCGCGCTGGCGCGCTTGAGATAGATTGTCCCCTTGCCCCGCCCGGGTGTTCCTCCACAAGCCTGGTGCGGGGCTCTCCCTTTTCCCGCTCTCAGGCCTTGGCGGCAGGCTCTGCGACCTCCAACCCGACCTGCACCTGGTTGCGACCCGCGCGCTTGGCTCGGTAAAGGGCCTCGTCGGCCACCTTGATGACTTCGTTGCCATCCTGGCCGTGATAGGGGAAGGCGGCCACTCCGATGGACAGGCTGACGGGCCCGACCGGACGCCCGCCCGAGGTGACGCTCAAGCCCTGAGCGGCGGCGCGCAGTTTTTCAGCCCGCTCCCGGGCTACCTCCAGACTGGCTCCGGGTAGCAGCACGGCGAACTCCTCGCCACCGAAGCGGCAGGGGATATCCTCGGCCCGCACGCTGTTCTTGAGCAACACCCCCAGGGCTTGCAGCACTGCATCCCCGGCATCGTGGCCAAAGTTGTCATTGAACGCTTTGAAATGGTCGATGTCAATCATCAGCACGCCCATCGGCTGTTCGTTGCGCATCGAGCGGTGCAGCTCGCGGTCGAGCGAGGCCTCGAGGTAACGGCGGTTGAACAGGCCCGTCAGGCCATCGCGGATGGACTGGTTGCGCAACGTCTCGCGCAACCTGAGGTTGGCCAGCGCCAGCGAGAGCTGCTCGCTGACAGTGACGGCCAGTTGCTCGTCGATCACAGCCCCTTCAAGGCAGAGCACTCCCAGGGCCTCGCCTTGAGCCACCAGCGGGATGCACAGCTCGTTTCCTGGCTGATTGTCTTCGTGATAATGATGGCAGTGCAGAGCCCCCGGCTCGACGGCCGGGTGGGCCCGACCGCGTCGCAGGGCCCAGCAGTCCTCAGGGCTGAACATACGCTCGCTGCGGGGCTCTCCCCAGTTGGTGACAGCCTCCAACAGGGTGCGCGAGGGGGTGGTGAGGAGCAACGTGCCGCACGTATCGGGAAAGACCCGCTCGCCAAAGCTGGCCACCACCTGGTAGGCTTCCTCGGCTCGAACGGCGGTCTGCAAGAGCTCGGTCAGCCGGCTCATCTCCTCGATTTCCAAGTTCTTGCGCCGCAAAGCCTCGACCCGATCGGCGAGGATCGCATTGGTGGCTTGCAGCGCTTCCTCGGCGTTGAGGCGCAGCCCTCGGCCCTGTTGCAGCTGCTCGGCCATACGGTTGAAGGCTCGCCCGAGCTGTCCGATCTCGTCGCTGGAGCTGATCTCCACGCGGTAGTCCAGCCTACCCTCGCCGATTTGCGTAATGCCGGCCACCAGACGCTGCAAGGGGATGGTCAGGTCGTTCACAACGGCCCGACCCATCGTATAGATCATCAAGACGGCCACCAGGGCCTCCACGCCGAGCGTAACATAGGTCTGGTTCTTGCGACCGTCAACCTGCTTTCGCAGCAAGCGCAACTCGGCTTGCTGGGCGATGCGCAGGGTGTTCACCGATTCGTAGAAGCGGTCGAGCACCTGGCGATCTTGATTGTCCACAAGCAGTTTGGCGATGTCCCCGTGGCCTTTCTCCCTGGCGATCTGCATGATCTGGGTCAGGCGACCCATCCGCTCGGTGCAGTAACGGCGTAAGGCGGGAAGCTGGACCAACAGGTGCTCCTCCGTGCCCAGGGCCGCCTCCACCTCCTCGAGGGCATCCTTCTGCTCCGGCTCGGTGGACTCAAATCCTCGCAGAGCTAGAGGATCTCCCGTCAGGGCAAAGGTCAGGGCGGCCGACTCGGCTCTGGTCAGGCTGGCTTCCAGGTCGGTCATGGCCCGCAGCAGTTGCTCGCCGGCAGCCACCCTCTCGATGTCCTTGAGCTGGCTGTGGACGGTGAGAGTCGAGACCACGCCGATGACGATCAGCACGAGCACGGTGATGGTCACGCCAAACCCGATTTTGTAGCCGATCGAGGAGCGAAGCTTCACCTGGCTGGTGTTCGAGGTTGGTTCCGAAATTACCCCTGCCGACGCGGCACGCGCACTCCGCCCACCAGCAGCCATCCGCCCTGCTCCAGGATGCCGCTCCCCTCGGTCTCGGGCGTGGCGGCGAACAGCTCGGCCGCCCGGCGCTTCTCCTCGGCCCGAGCCGCCTCCGGATCACGGTGAGTGCGGATGGCATGCAGACCGGATCGCATGTTGTTGACGTAGACGATGCCGTCCGGCGCGCATATCGCCTGACCCCCGAAGCCCCCCGGGTCCTGGCTCCAGGGGTCGGCCAGATCGTGCACCTGGCCCCAGCGCGTCACCACGGTCAGATCACCGTCCGAGGCCAGGGTCAGGTCGACCGGCGCCGAGCCCAGACGGGTCAGGGGTCGGGCCTGGTCCTCGATCTGCCACAGGGTCCCCATGAAGTCGCCCACCAGCAGCCGGCCCTGGGCGTCGAAGCCGGGCTCGGAGGTCAGCTCGTCCTCGAGCTTGAGCCGGACGACCTCTTGCCCCCGAGAGTCGAGCCGGATCACCTCATTGTCCAGGGTGGTCAGGGCCGCCCCGCCGTCCGGGCTCCAGACCGGCCCGTGGACCAGTCCCGAGGGCAGAGGGTAGCTCCAGAGGGGCTTTCCATCCCCGCTGAAGGCCCTGACGTGACGGTCGCGGTCGGCCACCAGCAGGTCGCCCTGGGGACCCACCCGGGGAGGGGAGAAGCTCGCTTTCTGCCAGAAGCGCTTCAGGCGGCGGCTGAAGATCTCGCTGCCATCGGGGGCGATGCCCTGCAGGCGGCCCTTGTCGTCCACCAGATAAACCTCGCCCTGAGGGCCGGCAGCCGGGTCCAGCCCCGCCTGAGCCGGACGGCTCCAGCGCGTGCTGCCATCCGGCTCCAGGGCGTAAAGCTGCTGACCGTCGTGCACGAAGACCGCGCCCTCGGCGGTGCTGGCCGGGGAGGACACGTTTCGGTCGAACTGACGGGTCCAGAGCACCTCGCCATCGGCTTTCAGGGCGGTCAGCTCGGTGCTGTCGGCGTAACAGACTCCATCGGGCAGTGGGGCCAGGGCCTGGGGACTGCCCTGGCCATACTTCCAATTTTCGTCTCCCCGTCGCGGAGCCGCTCCGGTGAGCAGGCGGGTCATCTCGTTCATCTCTTTGAGGCTAGCTCAGCGGGCTGAAATCGGCCTCAAATTCCAGCGCAAGATTTTTTTCAGGCCCGGCTGGCACACTCTGCGCATGCAGCTGCGTACTCTGCCCATGCTGGCCGCCACCGCGCCCAACCGTCGGGACAACGCCCCGCCCGATGGCGAGTCCCACGTGAGCCCGCTGGTGTCGGCCGTGGCCCGGCCGCTGAACAAGCTGGCCATGACCTTGATGCTCAAGCAGGAGATCGAGGGCCTGGAGAAGCTGCCCGCCGAGGGCGGGGTCTTGCTCTGCCCCAACCACCAGAGCTTTCTGGACCCGCCCCTGGTGGCTTCCCTGAGCGACCGCGACACCCGCTTCATGGCCGCCAGGGAGCAGTTCCAGGGGATCCAGGGCTGGGTGATGGGCCGGGTGGGCGCCTTCCCCGTCGATCGGCGTCGCCCCGGCATCAAGCCCCTGGAGCACACCCGGGACCTGCTCGATCAGGGCAAAGCGGTCGTCTTGTTCACCGAGGGGGGCATCTTTCGCGATGGCACGGTGCACGAGCTCAAGCCGGGCGCAGCCCGGGCGGCCACCACCTCGGCCTGTCAGAGCATGGTGCCGATCGTCATCCACTTCCAGAGAACCCCTGAGCCCGGGTCGGGTCGCAAGGCCGCCTCGCTGGCCCTGGCTGCCGGGGTGACCGCCCTGGCAGCCGCTGGCGCCTGCCTGTCTCCCACCCTGAGGGTGGCCACAGGCGCTCTGGCGGGAGGCTATGCAGGCTCGCGCTTCGGGCAGGGCGTCCTCAAGAAGGCTCTCTTGATCGCAGCCGGGGCGGCCGCCGGCGGGGTCACGGGCGCCCTCTCACCCGACCCTGTGGGCCTGGTGACGGGGCTGGGCACCGGGGTGCTGACCTGGAGCGTGGCTGATGCCATGGCCCGGCGCGATACGGTTAAAGTGGTGGTCTGCGACCCCCTCAACGTGCCCGAGTATGTGCGCAATTTTGGGGCCCTGGCCGAGGAGAAATTGACCGAGGACCTGCACACCGCTCTCAGTCAGGTCAAGACGCGCCTGCACGCCGAGTCGGAGTCGATCTACCCGCTCTGAGGCGTCGTGTCACTCGATCACCCCCGAAGCGCGGGAACGCGGCGCCGTCCGACAGAGGGCTCAAGTCCGAGCCATACGCCGCCGCACTCTGGTGCCCCCCACGTCGACGTAGCGTTGGTGCTCGGCGATCGACGAGCGACCTTCGGCCCCGTTCAGCGAGCCAGCGAGCTTCTTGAGCCGATCCATCTCGGCCGACCCCTCACCAGGCGTTGGGCCCCATGGGCCGAGGGCAGGGGGCAGGTTTCCCAGGCCCGATCCGATTGCCCCCCCCACCCCTCCCACGATGGCTCCCCCCACAGCGAAGCCGATGGCGGCGCCCGCTGCCGCTCCCGCCATCGGATACCCGGCCGTGGTGGCCGGAGACCTGAAGCTCTTCCCGCTGCTCAAAGTGACCAGGTCCATGGGAGCCTCGAAGTCGGGCTTTCTGGGCTTTGCGCCAGGCGGGGGCAGGATAGGCCCGGGTTGGACGGCGATCTGCATGGCCCGAGCATACTCAACCGTGCTGAAAGACTTTCGATAGGCGCGCTCTACAGGCAAGTGCGGAGGAGCTCGGCGATGCGGCGCTCGATCCAGGGTCGCCAGCCGGGCCCGATGTAGCCCAGGTGCCCGCCCTGCTCGGTGATCTCCAGGCTGAGATTGGGGTTGTCATCCACCAGGGCGTGAGGCAGGTCGCCGGGTGCCAGGAAGGGATCGTCGGCAGCGTTGATCAGGTGGGCCCGGCGGGCGATCCGGCTGAGGTAGAAGAGAGAGCTGCAGTGACCCCAGTAGTCTTCCTCGTCGCGAAAGCCGTTCAGGGGAGCGGTCACCTCGCGGTCGAAGTCGGTCAGGGTGCGCGTCGCCGCCACTTGATTCCAGTCGAGCACCCCGGGGAAGCGCTCGAGCAGGCTGGCGACCCGGCCCTTCAGACGGCGTACCATGGAGTAGCGGTAAAAGCGCGAAATGGCGTCTTTCTCGAGCTGGCGGGCGCAGTTACCCAGGTTGTAGGGCACGCAGGCGGCGCAAGCCACCACGCCGGGCGGGGCCTGCTGGCCCTTCTCGCCCAGCCACTTGAGCAGGATGTTGCCCCCCAGCGAAAAGCCCACCACCCCGAGTCGGGGGCCAAAGCGCTCGAGCAGGTGGTCGACCACCAGGTCCAGGTCGTCGCTGCGCCCGGCGTGATACAGGCGGGGTTGGCTTACAGGACCCAGGGCCCCGCGAAAGTTCATGCCCACCACCCGGGCGGGCAGGCGCCGGGCGGCTGCCATGGCCCCGCGCACGATGGGAGAGCTGGAGGTGCCGCTCAGCCCGTGCAGGACCAGCACGGTGGGAACCGGCCCCTCGGCGTCCAGGAAGTCGAGCCCCAGACGCTCGCCGTCCGGGGCCTGGAACCACTCGCGCCGGGTCTTGAGCGCAGGACAGGGACGCAGGGCCGCCCCCGCCAGAGTCTGCAGGTGGGGATGGGCCAGCCCGGGCTGGGGTCGAAAACAGGTCAAGCTTCCGAGCTGCCGAGCAGGGCGTCCACCGCCCCGGCCCCTGGCAGTCGGTTGCAGGGCTCGAAGTCGGCCTGCTCGACCCGCTCGATGAAGGTCAGGATCTCGTCGAAGACCTGCTCGCGCTCCACGTCGCGCATCATCTCGTGTCGACTGACCTCGAACCAGCGCACCTGGGCAAAGGGGCTGCCCGAGCGCGAGCGGATGCTCTCGGCCGCATCCAGCCGAACCACCGGGTCCTGAGTGGACTGGATGACCAGCAGAGGCGCCTTCAGATAGGGCAGCACCTCTTTGACCACCTCGCGGTAGGCGTACAGGCTGGCGAAGCTCTGCAGCGGAAAGTAGCTGTAGTTGGTATCGTGCTCCTTGAGGGCGGGGTCGGCATAGTCGGGGCTGGAGGGCCAGTCGCGCAGGGTGCGCTGCAGCAGGCCGAGATACGGGATCAGGGGGTGGCGGAATTCCAGGCAGGCGGCCACGGTCACCACCCCCACCACCTTGTCGGGGTGCTCGGCGGCCAGGTTGAGGGCCACCAGCCCGCCCATCGACAGCCCGACCACGACCACCGGCAGGCCCCGGGCGGTCAGCTCGAGCAGGGCCTCACGGGCATCCTCCACCCAGTCGCGCCAGGTCACCCCCCGCAGGGCCTCGGGGGTCTGGCCGTGGCCGCGCAGCACCGGCATGCGATAGGCAAGGCCCAGCTGCTCGAGGTGGGGCACCAGCCCGTTCACGGTGTCCAGGCTGGAGGTGAAGCCATGGAGGAGGAGGACTCCGACTTGCAAAGGGCGGCTCCTGACGAAAGTGTTGCGCAAGGATCTTCCTGTCCTTCGGGCGCCTCCAGACGGCGCCAGTTTCTGCCAAACCTCCACTTTAAAGATGGGGTGAAGGAGCCAGCACCGGCTCACTCACCTGAATCGAGCTGATCACCGTTTTCTCGACCGTGAAGTGGATCCCCTTGTCCCAATACTGGACGCGGTCCGGGTTGCCGGGCTTCTGCTCGAGCTCGAAGGCCTTGCCGAACTCGCGGATGACCGTATCCACGTCGCCCTGGACAGCCGATCCGCCCCGGGTGCGGAAGGCGGGATTCTTGACCAGAATCGAGCTGACCCGCCCCTCGCTCGTCATCATGCTCACCCCGAGCTGGTCGAACTGGTAGACCAGGCCCCCCTCGGCGGGACGAATGAGGGCCTTGCCCCAGCGGCGCTCCACTTCAACCACGTCCAGGCCCAGCGTGACCACATCCACCCGGTGGCCGGGAACGATCTCCATGTCGTTGGGCCCGGGACGAGCCTCGGCCGGGCTGGCCACGGGCTCGGGGCGGGTGGTGTGGTAGGCCACCACCGCGCCCAGCGCCAGGGTGACCAGCAAGGTCAGCACCAGCGGCCAGGCCGCTCGGCGCGGGGGGCCATCCTCCTCGGTTTCTTCCATCCCCGAGGACCTTCGCGTCGGGCCGGGTCAGTCCTCGGATGGGGGAGGCGGCATCTGGTTCAGGCCCGGGGGGCGGGTGGCCTCGAGCCCGTGGTGGCGCGAGTAGTCCAGGGCGAAGTGGAGCAGCTCTCGGGCTCCCGCGGCGATCTCGCGGGAAACTTGCAGTGCCTCCGGGATAGCCGGCTGGAATTCGCGTGCGTCCTCCACGATGGTCGAGAAGACCCCTTTGTGGTGGTAGAAGTAGTCGTCCGAAGCCCCGTTGACCACCTGCGAGGTCACCGTGGCGTACTCGCGGCCCCGCACCGACTTGATGGCCCCGGCCAGGCGCGAGTGCATGGCATCGTAGATGGGGCGGTCGGCCTCGGAGACGCCCCAGGGACGGCGCACTTCCTCGCCCTTGGAGTGCCAGTCGCACAGGAAGCGGATGTTGGGCCTCTCCTCCACCAGCTCCACCACGTGGCGCGTCTCTGGCTCAGACAGCGGAGCCGAGCCGGGATAAACCTCGCTGTCCACATCCGAGCTTGATTTCCAGAGGTGGGGGTAGTTGCGATTGATGTCCACCCCCACGCCGCCGGCTTCGGGGGAGCGGTTCTTGCGCCACATGCTCTCGTCGAACATGGAGTAGTTGGTGCCGTCCGGGTTGGTGACCGGGATGACGTAGAGGTCGAGGCTCTGCACCAGGGCGGTGTTGGCGGCCACGGCCGGCTGGCTGGAGGTGGGGTCGTAATTGGCCAGCAGCTGCTCGGTCAGCTCCACCATGCCGATGGGCTGGCACCACTCGCGGGCGTGGGGGGCGGCAAAGTTGAGCACGCCCACCTTCTGATCGCGCTCGGGGTCGCTCCGCGGGCCGATGCGAAGGTAGTAGAGGGGGGCCGGACCGCGCAGCTCGCTCTTTTTCCCATCGTAGCCATCGGTCTGGTAAGGCCGCTCCACCAGCTCGACCAGATCGGGATAGCGCCGGCTCAGGTCCTGGGCCCACTGGTAGACCTCGCTGGGGCTCATGTAGCCGTTCACGAAACCGGTCTTGAGGCCGGCCAGTAGCCCCGCTCCGACCACCGGACCGGCGGCGGCGGCCACCGTGGGTGCCAGCACGTCGGCTCCGCGGGGCGGGGCTGAGGGATGCGCTGCGCCGCTCAGCGAAACGGCGTCGGCAGGCTCGCTCGGGGGGGCACAGGCGGCCCCGGGGCGCGAGGACCAGGTCATGGGATGGCTTGCCACCGGGGTGATAAGCATTGCTTTAAACTAGCTCGGGCCGGGCGGAGAAAAGGCTACCTGCTTGTGTACATTGCGTCGAGTCTGGTAGGCCAGCACCACCGCTCGCACCGATTCGGCTCCCGCTTCGCGCAAGGCCAGCGCGCAAGAGATCAGGGTGGACCCGGTCGTCAGCACGTCATCCACCAGCACCACCGGCCCGCTCACCCGACCGCGGGCACGAAAGGGTCTGAGCTGCTGGCGCAGAGAACGCTCGAGGCGTTTTTGCTGGGGGCCATCGGGGCAGCGGAGCAGGGCTTTCCAGGGGCGGTCCAGAGCCCGTGCCAAAAGCTCGGAGGGGTTGAAGCCTCGCTGGTGGTGGCGCCAGGGCCCGCTGGGGACGGGCACCAGCAGACCCTCGGGACAGGGCAGCAGCGCCGCCAGATCGCGGGCGCAGGCGGTGTGGCCCTTGAACTTGAGGCTGCGGATGGCCTGGCGCAGGGGACCCTGGTAAAGCCCGGCGGCCTCGACCAGATCGAGGCCCGGGAGCATTGGCGGCGAAGCAACCTCGATCTGATCCCGGCAAGCGGGGCAAAAACCGCGCCCGAACCGATCGCAGCCCGGGCAGCGGGGAGGGAACAGCAGGTCGGTGAGCAGTCTAAGGGGCAACTGGCCGGGCTTTGAACGTGAACCGGCTCCCGCTACCCAGGACGACCTGCCGGTAGCGATGACCCCCTTCGAGCACGCAGCCAGCGCCCACCAGGGCATCGCTGACGTCGGCCTCGCGGTTGATGCGGCTGGCGTCCCAGATGACGCTGGAGGCGAGCCGCACGCCTTCCTCCAGCACCACCCCGTCGCCCAGGACCAGGGGGCCCTGCAACGCGGCACCCGCCTCCACGTGGGCACCCCGCCCCAGCACCACGGGCGGATAGACGCTGGCCTCGGGATGCAAGAAGGCGTGCTCGTCGAGCCAGATGCCCGGCTTGACCTCGCGTCCCGGCATGGGCAGGCCCACCCGGCCCTCGAGAAAGTCGCGGTTGCCCTGGCGGTAGCTCATCAGATCGCCCACGTCGCGCCAGTAGCCCTCCAGATCGAGGGCGTAGAAGGGCCGGCCCTCCTGGACCAGGCGGGGAAAGAGCTGGCGACCGAAATCGTAGACGATGTTGGGGATCAGCTCGAAGATGGCGGGCTCGAAGACATAGATACCGGTGTTGCAGAGGGGGCTGAAGACCTCGTCGGCCCGGGGCTTCTCCTGGTAGCGCACCACCCGGCCCTGCTCGTCGGTGGCCAGCAGGCCGACCTCGCTCGGGTCGTCCCGGCGCACCACGGCCAGGGTGGCCAGGGCCTCGCGCTCTTTGTGGAAGGCGATCAGGGCGCTCAGGTCGAGATCGGTCAGCAGATCGCCTCCGATGACCAGAAAGGTGGAGCGGAAAAAGTCGGCCACCTGGCGCACGCCACCCGCGGTCCCGAGCAGCTCGGGCTCGACAGAATAATGCAGCCGGGTGCCCTGGAACTCTGTCTCCCCGAAGTAGTCGGTCACGTAGCGGGGCAGGAGGTGCAGGTTGATCATGACCTCGTCCAGGCCGTGTTGCCTGAGGTGAGCGAGGGTGTGCTCGAGGATGGGCCGGTTGACCATCGGCACCATGGGCATGGGCAGGGCGTAAGTCAGGGGGTAGAGCCGGGGCGCGCCCCCCGCGGCCAGCACCATGGCCTGCATCAAAGAGCCCGAGCGCCTTCCGCGCCCTTTCTCACCACCTGCAGCATGAAGCGCGGGATGGCCAGCATGCGGGTGAACCGGCTGGGCTGGCGCACCAGGCGATAGAACCACTCCAGGCCCAGCGAGCACATCCAGCCAGGGGCTCGCTGCACCTTGCCGGCATAGACGTCCAGGCTTCCGCCCACTCCGATGCCTACCCGCACTCCCAGCTCGGCGGCGTGACGCTGCATCCACTTCTCCTGGCGCGGAAAGCCCAGGGCCGCCAGCAGGATGTCGGCTCGGGAGGCATTCACGGCCGCGATGGCCTCCTGGTCGTCCTTGAAGTAGCCGTGCATGGTGCCGGCGACCTCGACGCCAAAGCGTTGCTCGAGCGCGGCGGCGGCCGCTTCGGCCACGCCCGGGGAGGCTCCGAGCAGGAAAAGGCGGGGCTTGCGACCCGAGGGGAGGGTCGCAAGCCGGGGGATCAGATCCACCCCGGGCACCCGCTCGGCCAGCGGATAGGCGCAGCGGCGCGAGGCCCACACCACCCCGGCGCTGTCGGGCACTACCAGATCGGCCTGGTTGACCAGCTCGCGATACTCGGCATCCTGCTGGGCGTGCATGATCATCTCGACGCCCAGGGTGACCACCTGGTGAAATTTATTCTCGTCAAGCAGGCTCTCGAGACGCGTCAGAGCTTCGTGCATCGAGAGGCGATGCACTCTGACTCCAAGGATTTCCAGGCTTTGCACCTCGGGATGGACTGTCGCTGCCATGGCTCGCCCTTTCTAGAAAGAGCCATGAAACCCTGTTTGGCGGGGATTGAACCGGCTCCGAAAGATGAAGAATTTACAAGTCGGATCCTCCGGGGGGGTGGGCCGGGTAACTGGCGAACCAGTTCGGATGACACGATTTCTGCTCATCTTGCTGTTGATGGGCCTGGCTCGGGCCCAGGAACTCGAACTGACACCGTTTGCCTATCAGGGAGTGGTGCAACAGGTCACTCCCGGTGGGGTGTGGCTGCAGACCTCCGACGGGCTGAACGTCATGCTGCCCCAGGGGCTCGACTTCGAAGTGGGGGGAACCCGCGTCGGAGTGAACTCGCTGGTTCCTGGCAACCCCTGCTCGGTGCTCGTTCCCGCAGGCCCGGCCCAGGTCGTCGCTGTGCAGGGGGACCTGTGCACTCTGATGCTCCCCACCGGCCCCTGCCAGGTGCCCGTTTCGTTCTTGCCGGCCGATGCCCTGGGCAAAGGCAAGGTCTCCGTGCTCAAGGACAACGGCAAGGTCGTCAACGTCCCCCTCAACGCCGCTTTGAACATGCAGCGCTCGCAGGGGGCTCGCATTCTGGGCGCTCCGGGTCTCTCCGTCCCTCGCTGGACCAGCGGCGCTCCGCTGGAAGGGGTCGTCTGCGGCTACCAGGGCGACGACCTGCTGCTGGTGAACGCCGCCGGCGGCCTGCTGGCGGTGCCCTCGCGCTTTGCCCCGTCGCTGGCTCCGGGCCGGCCCATCTTCGTTCCGGGCGGGCCCGACTTCAAGGTGCAGACCTGGGTGCCGGGCTACAAGGCCAAAGGGGGGCCGGTCAAGGTCGATATCGGCGGCCCCGGCAACTCGGGCAAGGGGAACCCCGGCAAGGGCAACAAAGGCGGCAAGGGCAAGTTCAAGTTCTGAGGGAGCCTGGAGGTGGCGCCGCCCTCCCCCCTCTGGTTCCCAACTCTGATTCAATCCTGACTTTCGTTGAGGTGAGTGGTACACTCTGTCCCATGAAGAAGTCGAGGGGAATCTTTCTTGTCAGCGTGATGTTCGTAGCCATGCTGGCGGCGATGTTCGTGGGGGCGGCGCTGGAGCTGGCGCCCGGAGGCCTCGGCAGGGCGCGGCAGAACGGCGAGAGCCTGATGGCCCAGAAGGCGTCCCGCTCGGGCATCGAGTATGCCCTGACCCGCCTGAGGCAGGATGCGCGCTGGTGCGGGGCCTCCAACCGGGTCGTGGTGGATACCCCCGACTTCTTCGTGACCGAGAACGACGGAATGGTGATCGGCTGGCTCAAGACTCGAGCGGCTCGGTGGGGCAGTTCCGCATCCGCTTCAACCTGATCGACGGCAGCCCCGGCGCTGATGGACTGCCCGATCCGGCGGCTCCCTTCGATTTTAGCTATCCCTACGTGTCGGTGAACAACCTGATGGGAAACTCAGAGACCACTTCCAGGGCGACCGACGGGACGGATAGGGTGATCGTCCCGGCTCACGCTGTCTACCTGGCGGTGGAAGGACGCGCGGGTCGAGGCTTGAGCGGCCTTGACTCGGCCAACTTCAACCCCGGCCAGACCTTCTCCAGCGTCACCCCCTGCACGATCGAGTGCATCCAGCGCGTGACCAACCTGGGTCCGCCAGTCGATCAGGCCGTCGTCATGGGCGGGGGCAACGTGTCCCTGCGACTGAGAGACCCGGCCGGCAAGGTCCAGATCGACGCCACCTCTTCGGGAGCCCTGGTTCGGATGCGCAGCAAGGGCGACATCGCCGTTGAGGACGGCGCCTCCCCCAACGTGGACGCGCCCAACGCGGTGCTGCTGGCCAACAACGTCAGCGCCAACCTGCCCGGTACGGGTGTCACGGTCGACGTGGAGGACCCGGCGGCGGAATTCTATAAGATCCCCGCTTCCGACGTGCACACGGCGGATGGCACCCATACGCTGATGGGCGGAACCTACACTGTCGATCAGAACGGCAACGTCGACTATTACGACATGCCCCTGGCGACCTATCTCGAGCGGATGAGCGACCCGGCCACGGCGGCCACCACCCTGCCGACCGTCGCGAGCTTCACTTTCAATGGCAGCGTGGCCAGCTTGAGCAGTCCCGCTGCCGGCCAGTATGAGCTGACGATCTCGGGCGATCTCCTGGTGGAGCCTTCCACTACCGGGCAGCAGGATCTGGCCATCATCCCCAAGCGGGGGGCCAAAGCGAGCCGGGCCGATGGGGGCGGAGGCGGCGGCGGCGGCGGAATTTACACCATTCCTGGGGACACGACGGTGGCTCCCGTGGCCGCGAACTTCGTCATGGGGGGGGACGCCAACCATTATCTCTCCTCCACGGCCGACAACGTTTTCTACGCCACGGTCGCGCAGACCGCCGGGTTGAGCAACACCATCGCCTGGGGGGGCGGGGGCGAGGTCACGGGCCAGATCCAGTGGGGCGGGGGAGCGATCACCAACCTGCAGGCGTCCGGCTCTGTTTACAGCAATTTTGACAACGTGGCCGGGAATTTTCCCCATATCTACACGGCCATCGCCAACGCGGTGGGCAGCGATCCCAACTTGTTCGACCAGTTCCCCGGTCAGCTGAGCATGTGGGGTTACACGACGGCCGGCGGCGGCGGCGCGGGCGGTGGCGGCACCGGTGGTGGCACCGGGGGAGTCGCCACCGAGGTCACCGATACCCTCACGACCAGGAATCTGACGCTGAACCTCCAACCGCCCGCTCCCGGCGGCTCGGTAACTTTGTCCTCGCCCGGAGACCTCGTGATCGGGGCCACCCTGAACGGAACCGGCGCCACCCTGGTCTCGGGGCGGGACATCAGGATCATCGGGACCGGTCTGGACCTCTCCAGCGAGCCCGGCGCCAGCCGCGGGCTGAGCATGTATGCCAACGGCAATATCTCGGTGAGCACCTATACCGAGGACCTGTCTGGAGCGAGCGCGGTGGATGCCTATCGGGACTTCTCCGTCACCGGCACCGTTTACGCCAACCAGGGGTTCAGCGCCGTGGTGGGCGAGGAGGACGTGGGCTACAAATCCTTCAACCTGCGGGGAGCGCTGGTGGCCTATGGGGGGGACCCGGCCACCGGCAACCCCGGCTCGGCGGGCACGGTGGACATCACCGCCGCCAGCTCCAATCTGATCTTCGATCCCGCCTACCTGATGGATCTTTATGAAAACCTGCCCGGAGGGCTCAAGCTCGAGCCGCTGACGTGGAACGTTCGCTGAGAGGTTACAATCTGGCCGAGATCATCCTGGCCGTGGGGCTGGCGGTGGTCGTCGTGCTGGCTCTGCTGGGCGTGGGGCTCAGCGCTACGCGCAGCAACCGGAAGGCCACCGATAGCGTTGCCGGTCAACTGGTCGCAGACATGGTCTTGGAGAATGCTCTGCATGCCGCCGCCAAAGACAGCGCCGATCCCCTCTGGGCAGCCAACTCCGGGACTGCTCCCCTGGCCACCGGGACCGTTCAGGTGGGAGCCACGGCCTTCGACTATCGGACCTTTGCGCGCAACGTCCCGGTCAGCGCCGACGCCGGCTCGTCCCCGCCCCCGGGCGCGCCCTTGCTCATGAAAAAAGTCGACGTCGAGGTCAGCTGGTGGAACGGCGACCAGGCACCCCGAGAGGGCTACGGAAATCTGAAAGCCTATGCGACGCGGACGATCCAGGTTCCCTGAGGCGGGCTATTCGCTGCCCGAGATCCTGGTGGCGGTGGCCATCTTCGCCGTGCTGTCGCTCACGATGCTGGCCGCCTTCGTGCTCACTTCCAAAATTTACCGCCACAGCTCCGGGCGCGACAGCGCCACCCGCGAGCTACAGAAGGCGGCCCGGTCTCTGCGGCGCGATCTGGCCCTGGCCCGGGTGGAGCCCGGTCGGTTCCAGGTCGGCCAGGTGGGGCCCAGCCTGGGAGGGGGCTCGGATGGAGATGCGGTCGTGTTTGTCTCTCCGGTCGATCCCACCATTCAGGAGCTGCGCCAGAAGTCCGACGGAAGCCCTTTCATGATGCGCAACATCCTCTACTACCTGGTGGCCCCCGGCTCGCACGCCCAGACCTTCGGATACCCCTGTCCCGGAATCGCAGACGCTGACGGCTACGAGGGAGGCTGCCCCCACAAGGTGCTGCTGAGGGCCAGCTTTGATGGACCCCTGGGAAAAGCGCCCGCCGATCCGGCCGATCCGGCCTCGGAGAACACGCTCGTGCCCCTGGTGGGACTCCTTCTTCCGATGAACGGTCTGCAGCCCCCGCCCGACTACGAGATCGTGGCCGTCAATCTGCAGACCTTTCGTTGCCGGCCCCAGGACGGGCGATTCGAGGTCGACCTGGCCGCCTGCGACATCGGCGAGGCGCGTCGGGAAGGCAAGCTCGGCTCGAGTCTCACCGGGTCGCCCTACCAGTTGCAGGTCCGTTTCTCGGTTTACGCGGGCAATTGAGTCAGAGGCGCAGGTAGACCCGGGTGACCACTTCCATGCCGTTGGGGGGGTTGCCCTGGCTGGTCAGGCCCAGCTCCAGGCCCAGGGCCGAGCCTTCCCGGAAGATCAGCTTGGAGAGCTTGTCGGTGAGCAGGATCTCGGGCAGGGTGGGGTCGTTGATCAGGACGTCCGGGGTCACGTTGGGGCTGGGTAAGTTCGGCACCGATTGGGTGGGATCGGTCGGGTCGACGGGTCGGATCTTCTGGTACAGCCGCGTCTGTCTCTGGTAGAAGCAGACATGCTTATAATAGAAGGGTGCACCTGTGCTGGGGTCGTGACTGTAGAGACCGTCCGGGCTCTCGGCCGAGACGAAGCAAAGAGCGTCCTGGGTCAGGTTGATCTCCACCGATTCGTAGGCGGCCGAGGCCAGCGCCCGCTCGATCTTGTTGACCGCGGCCAGCGTCTCGCGCTGGATAGTGGCCGTATCGTGGGTACGGTTGGAGTAGCGCATGGCCAGCACCAGCGCGGCATAGGTCGCGCTCATGATGATCCCGAGCAGGACCATTGAGATCAAGACTTCCAGCAGGGTCAGCCCTCTGGAAGCTTTACGGCGCTGTGCGGGCAATTTCGGTCTCCAGCGTCAGATTGCGGTCGAATTCCCAGTGCCAGCTCACGGTCACCCGCACGCTCTTGAGCCCCGGGTTGACCTCGGTGACATCCATGGTCACGTTGTAAGTGACGTTGAGATCGGTCCCGTTGACCTTGAGGGTGAACGGGATGGCGGGGAGACTCTCGGTGAACAGGGCTTCGTAGCTGCGAGCTCGAGCCGTCTCGAGCTGGTTCTCGGCCAGATGGGTGGCGATGAGGTTCAGCTGCGACTGGCGCACTGCTCGGGCCGAGAGCGGGAAGATGCCCAGCAAGATCATGACCGAGCTGGCGAAGACGGCCGCCGCCACCAGCATCTCCATTACCGAGAATCCGCGCCGACTTTGCAAGCTCAAAACCTCTGCCAGGAGATGATCATCACCGGCTGGTTCAGGCCCAGGCCGCCGCCGACGCCCCCGAAGCCGCCGGTCAACCAGGACTCAAAGCCCGGCAGCAACATGCCCGAGGGCTCATAAAGAATGTTGCGGTTTCCGTTGCTGGTAAAGTTTCCCGCATAGCAGACGATCTGGCCCCTGAGATTGAAGTTGCCCTGGGTGCTGACGTTCCCGTGGGCCAGGATCAGTCCGGCGATCTCATTGTGACCGCCTGTGAAGGTGATACTGGGGTTGCCCAGGGCGGGCATCTGGCCTTGCCAGCGCAAGGCCAGCACATTGACTCTGGCGAAGCCGTGAATGGCGCGGTTGAAGGTCACCGGGTTTCCTCGTCCGCTGACGATGGTGCCTTCGCCGCTGACGGTATCGATGGTAACCCCGTCAGGAAAAAAGTGAATCTTTCCGTCCAGGGCCAAGTTGCCCACCACCGTTTCGGGGTGCTGCACCACATCGGTCCGGGCGGCGTCGATCTGATAGAGTCCGGTGAGGGGATCGACGACGTAGTCGCCCAGTCCGTCCTCGGTCAATCCCAGCAGGGTCACCGGGTCGGGGTTGGGCAGCACCTCGCCCACCTCGCCCAGGTTGAGGGTGTTGGTGAAGCGACCGTCGTCGATGAAGGCGGAGGTGGCCGGCGTGTTGTCGTTGGCAAAGACGTTGGAGCCTGTCTGGTTGACTGTCTGGGCGGCGCGAATGTCCTGCGAGGAGTCCACCTTGACTCCGTTGCCCAGTTGGATGTCCTCATGGGAGAGAACCCGTCCGTTGCCGTTCACCGGGGTGATCCGGATGCCCCCGCCCACACTCAGGTCGCCCGTGGACTTGAGGCTGCCGCCGATGCGACCGCCTCCCTGGATGTCGACCGTTCCCCCGGCGGCCACGGTGTAGGGGAAGCTGGAGGTAGCCTCGCCGTTTTCCAGTCCGCGGATCATCACGCCTACCCGACGCTCGTAGCGGTTACCGGTGGTGGCCGTGGAGAGGAGGTAGGCGGCCCCGGCGGGCACCTGAGGAGGGCCCACGCTGGGGCCCATCGTCACGCGCACCTGGTAGCTCGACTGGCCGAGTTGTCCGTTCAGGTTGCCCGTGCCGCCCCCGATGATGTCGCGAATCGAGCGAGCGATGCCAGCCTCGGCGGCATACAGGGATTGCTTTTGAAAGGTATCCACCCGGGCCTGCTGCAGGTTGACGACCCCCGAAGAGGCCACCACCGAGACGATGATGAGCATCAGGGTCAGCACCGAGAGAACCACGGGCAGAGCGATGGCGCGCTGTTTCACAAGGCCTCCAGCAAACTGTAGATGGGCATGAAGACGGCCAGCAAGATGAAACCCACGATCCCTCCCATGATGGTCAGCATCAAAGGCTCAATCAGGGCCAGAGCGGTCTGCAACGAGAGATCGAGCTCGGTCTCGTAGAAGTCGGCCAGGCGGTGAAGAATGCGGGGCATTTTGCCGGATTCTTCACCCACCCGAAGCATGTGAGCGCACTCGGGGGGAAAAAACTTGGTGTTGATGAGCTCGCGGGCCAGCGAGCCGTGTCCGTCGCGCACGCGCACGCCCAGGGCCTGGAGCTCGTCATACACGATCTCGTTTCCTACCACGCTGCCGGCCACCTCCAGGGAGTGTAACTGGGGTACCCCACATTCTATCAAAATTCCCAGGGTGCGGCAGAAGCGGGCCAGCATCACGTCGCGGTGCACCCGGGAGAGGACCGGGGTGTGCAGAATGAGCCAGGCCCACTGGCGCCGTCCGCCACGGGTGGAGGTGAAGTAGAACCAGGCCTGGGCGCTCAGGTAGGGGACAACAAGCAGCAGGGCGAGGAGTACCCAGGGGTCGGTGAACAACTGGCTGGTCTTCAGCACGATGCGAGTCAGGAAAGGGAGCCTCAGCGAGAGGCCCTCGAAAAAGCTGACAAAAGCGGGAAAGACGTGCAAGACCATGAAGGCGGTCATGGCCACGCTGGAGATGAAGACCAGAGCCGGGTAGGCCAGCGAGGACCGGAGCCTCTGGTAGAGCCGCATATCGCGTTCGAGGAAGTCGGATAATCGCTTGAGGATCTCGTCCAGGCTGCCCGACACCTCTCCGGCTCTCACCAGGCTGACGTAGACCGGGCCGAAGGCGCGGGGATTGCGGGCCAGCGAGTTGCTGAAGCCCTTGCCGTCGCGCACTCCATCCATCACGCTGGCGATGGCCGCCCGCAGCCGGGGGCTCCAGGCCTGGTTGAGCAGGCAGCCCAGAGATTTCAGGATCGGCACGCCGGCGCTGATCAAAAGAGAGAGCTGGCGGGTGAAGAGGGCCAGCTCGGTGACGCTGACCGTCGCCACACCGCTGAACTTCCGCTTGAGGCGCTTGAGCAGGGGCAGCTTCTCGCGCACGCCCAGCACGACGTATTCCAGGGTCTCAAGCTCTCGAACCAGCTCGAGCCGGGTGGGTGCCTCGGCTTGGCCCTGCAACACCTTGCCCTTGGGGTCGCGAACTTCGTAGAGGTAAGTCGGCATCTCCAGCTTTCCAGGCGTGCCCTACGGTTCCCGTCAGGCAGCCGCACAGGGTCCATTTCGCCACTCCACCTGAAGATTCCCCGGGGAGGCGCCTGGAGTGTCGGTGGGTGGGGAATTCCTGCGCCCCCCTTTCGGGCCCCGGGGCACCTGGAGCGAACGGATGTTCGGGCTTGTGGGCGCATGCGCACTCAACTCCCCGGCGCAGGCGAACGGCTGCGAATCAGGCCTCGTCGTCCATCCAGGATTCCTTCTCGGGATTCACCGGCAAGAGCATGCGAAAGCAGCTGCCCTCGCCCAGCTTGCTCTCCACCTCGAGCTCGCCCCCGTGGGCCTCGACGATGTTCTTGGCGATGGCAAGCCCCAGCCCCCGACCCCCGAAGCGAGCCGTGCGACCCTTTTCGACGCGGTAGAAGCGCTCGAAGATGCGGGCTAGCTCCTGCTCGGGAATTCCGGCTCCCCGGTCGACCACCTCCACCACGGCCATCCCTTCGTACATCCGGGTGCGCACCGTCACCTGGCCGCCCGGTTGAGAGTATTTGATGGCGTTGTCGGTCAGGTTCAGCAGCACCTGGCTGATCCGGTCCTCGTCGGCCCGAATCTCGGTCAGCTCGGGGTCAAACTCGGTGGCCATGGCCACCTCGGCCTTCTGGGCGTAACTGTCGAGCACTGCCACGGTGTGGTTGGCCACCGCGCGCAGGTCCACCGGCTGGAACTTCAGGGCCACCTGGTGGGCCTCGATCATGCTGAGATCGAGCAGATCGTGAATCAACCGCTCGAGCCGCTTGGCCTCCTCGCTGATGATGCTCAGCCAGCGATGGGTCAGGTCGCGGTCCTCCATGGCCCCTTCGAGCAGGGTCTCGGCGTAGCCCTTGATGCAGGTCAGCGGAGTGCGCAGCTCGTGGGAGACGTTGGAGACAAAGGTGACCAGGATCTCCTCCAGCTCGGACTTGAGGGCGGCCTCGCGACGGGCCTCCTCGACGAGCTTGTCCACCGGCAGGCGAGGGTCGTACTTGATGACGGTGTAGCCGCTGCGCAGGTCGACCTTCTCCTTGACTCCGAGTTGCACGGCCCGCTCGTTGAGGATGTTGGTGAGCTTGTGCACCACCCGCGAGCTGACCACTTTGAGATCGGTGGGAGAGAAGGCGTCCTTGCGGCGGGGCGGGCTGAACAGGTAGATCACGAAGTAGTCCGAGCCAGCCCCGCCCACGGCCACCAGGTCCTCGTCGCGGAACAGCTTGCCGCGCTGGCGGATCAGAGTCTGGCCCAGCAAGTTGCGCAGGTTCTCGGCCACTTCTTCGCCGTAGGTTTCGATCAGGTTGTGGAACTGCACCACGTCCACGTAGATGAAGCCCGCTTGCTCGCGCTTGAGCAGCTCGTTCTCGACCCGGTCGAGCACGGTGCTGAGCACCGGCAGTCCGGCGCTGTCCTCGGTCACCTCAAGTCGATCTGCCATGCGCGTAAGGCCTCCAATTGCTCTAGATGGGTCAGGTTGCAGTGCAGCGGGGTTACCGACACATAGCCACTCTCGATGGCGCCGAAGTCGGTTCCGGGTAGCGGCTCGCCCCGGGGAGCATCCCCTGAGACCCAGAAATACTCCGTTCCCCATGGATCTACCCGCTTGACGATTCGCTGCGAATATTCGGTGTGTCCCTGGCGGGTGACCTGAACGCCCTGGAGCTGCTCCTCGGGAAGAGCCGGCACATTGACGTTCAAGAGCGTCTTGGAGGGCATGCCATAGCGTTGCACGGCCTGCACCATCCTCACCGCCACCCGGGCGGCGGTTTCATAGTGCATAGGCCTGGAGCGCGGTTGTGAGAAGGCCAGCGAGGGCACCCCGTGGATCATGCCCTCCAGTGCGGCCGCCACCGTGCCCGAGTAGGTCACGTCGTCGCCCAGGTTGGAGCCCCGGTTGATGCCCGAGAGCACCAGGTCGGGCCGATCCTCGGCCAGCAGGTCGTAGAGCGCGAGCAGCACGCAGTCGGTGGGGGTGCCATCGGTGCTGTAGCAAACGTAGCTCTCCTGCTCTTCGAGCTTGCGCACCCGCAGCGGGGAGTGAAAGGTCAGCGAATGGCCCACGGCGCTGCGCTCGCGGTCGGGGGCCACCACCGTCAGGCGGGCCAGGGGGCGAAAGGTGGCGATCATCGCCTGCAGGCCATCGGCGTGAACGCCGTCGTCGTTGGTGAGCAAAAGGTGCATTCAGAACATGCAGAAACCCAGGGCCCCCGGTGAAGGGCCCCGGTTGGCCGCTCGGGCGTCGGCTATTCCTCGACGCGCCGGCGGGCCGTGCTGGCTCGTCGGCCCTGGGCCAGAAGGCGCTCGGCCTCCTGAATCAGCTCCTTCACCTTGGTTGCGCGGGGGTCGCGCTGGCGACGAGAGTCCATGTACTCGTAGCCAGCCTTGATCGCCACGGTCAGGAGCAGCCCGGCCCCGACGCCCATCGCGACCCACTTCCAGGTGGACGAGGTCCGGCGGGTCCGCTTGCCTTTCACCCTGATGCCTCCTTGGTTGACCGCAAGAGCTTAGAAAGCGAGCCCTGCAGCCCGGATAGTGCTCAAATTCGAATCAGCGCGCGGAAAATCCTGCTCGTTTCGAACATTTGTTTGAAAAAGGCTCACTCCGGTTTCTTGCGGAAGAAGAGCGCCATGACAGCGGCCGCGATGAGCCCGATCACAGCCCCGACAGGGCCGAGAATCCCTCCCCCGATCATGTACCCGAGCTTGTCCTGCAGGGGGCCCTCCGGGATCTCGAAGCCGGCCTCGAAGAACGGCTCCCAGTAGTGGGGCAACTGGTAGACCACCACGGCCAGAACGGCCAGCAGCACGAACTTGATGCCAAAGCCCTTCAGGCCTCGGATGGGCAGCAAGCCCAGGACCAGAAAGATCGCCAGCGTACCAATGCCCAGAGCCACCGTGCCCCTCCATCTGCCCGCCATCCCGGCTGAGCTTGAGAATTCGTCAAGGCTTTGAACTTCACCGCCAGCAGGACAAGCTCCTCTGGAGGGGGGTCAGACCACCGCTCCCCCGTCCACTGAAAGTACATGGCCGTTGACATAGCTCGCTTCATCCGAGGCCAGCCAGAGGTAGGCGTTGGCGACCTCTTCGGGCGATCCCATGCGGCGCAGGGGAACCCGCTCGTTGATCTTCTCCACCACTTTGTCGGGAATGCCTGCCGTCATGCGGGTCTGGATGAATCCGGGAGCTACGGCGTTGACCCGGATTCCTTTGGGTCCGAGCTCGCGGCCCCAGACCTTCGTCATGCCGATGACGCCCGCCTTGGCGGCCACATAGTTGGATTGGCCGAAGTTGCCGTAGAGCGCCACCACCGAGGAAGCGTTGAGGATCACCCCGCTGCCCTGCTCCACCATCCGGCGAGCCACCGCCCGCGTGCAGGTGAAGACAGCCTTCAAATTGATGTCGATGACGGCATCGAAGTCGGCCTCGCTCATCTTGAGCAGTTGGGCGTCACGCAGGATGCCGGCGTTGTTGACCAGCACGTCCAGCCGACCCCAATGAGAGATGATGCGCTCGAGCCCTGCCTCGATCGATTCCGGCGAGCTCACGTCCAGCTCCAGGGCCAGACCCCGCTCGCCCAACTCGTGGGCGACTTCCGAAGCCACCTGCAGGTCGACGTCCGCGACGGCCACGCGCGCGCCCTCCTGGGCGAAGCGAATGGCGGTGGCGCGACCGATCCCTCGTCCCCCTCCGGTGATCAGGCAAACTCTGTCTTTGAGACGCATAGAACCCCGTTCTTCCAGGACAATCTGGTCTTGCAGTTGCATTGTTTTCAATCCTCCGCCCTCAAAGTAGGGCTCAGACGTTGCAAATGCGTTACTTCAGGATGTCACGGGGGACCGAGAAGGTGAACTCGGCTACCTTGCCTTCGTTGGCCTCGGAGTTGCCGGGCACGGCCACCATCAGCTTGAGGTCTTTGCCGCCCTCGTCGCGCACGGCGAAGCTGCGGTCAACGATCTCGGCCAGACCGTCACCGTGGTCAAAGAGCGAGCCCGCCGGGACGCTGGCCAGCTGGCCGCGGATGCTGTTGAGCACGTGGCTCTGCTGGCCCTGGCTCAAGAGCGAGCTGAGCAGGACACGCTGACCCTCCACGTGGTCGAAGGTCATGAGCTCGGCGGTCTGGTTGGGGCTGCCGCCGGTGTAGACGTCCGAAGTGACGGCGATGGAGGCCAGCGTAGCCGCCCCGCCGGCCGGGCGCACGCTGGTTTTCACGTGCCAGTTCTCGTTCCCCTCGTTGGCAAAGGCGTCGAGATACTCCGGCATCAGGCCCTCTCGGGCGTCGTAAACTTTGACGTCTTCGGTGCCGCCGCGAGCGATCAGCTGGGCACCCTCGTAGGTGAAGGTAAAGCCGTTGGCCTCGGTGCTCATGCGGTCGTTGCGCAGCTCGACGTAGTCGGCCGAGGGGCCGAAGCTGGTGGCCGAGGGCGTGGTGTTGAAGCGGGCGTCCTGCAGGGCGATACCGTACTGGGCTTTCTGAACTTCGGTCTTGAGGTCGGCCTTCGTTTCCCGGGCTCCCTGGTGCACCGTCACGGCTGCCACCGGGGCGGTGGCCTCGTGGGTTCCGGCCGCCATCGGACCCAGGGTCGCCATCCCCACCCCCAGCGCCGCCGTCAGGCCCAGTAGACCCAGCGCCCAGCGCGGTACCCTGCGCTTCTCGGAGCCCTCGTTGCTGGCCGGTGGAACGTGAATGACCGGTGGCGCGGCGAATTCGCCGCTGGTTACGGTATCTTGCGGGCCCACCCCTCCGGCCGAGCCGGGAGGCATGCCGTTTTGCAGGTTGGATCGGGTCACGCCCACGTGAGGGCTGTGGAAGTTGAGGGGGGACGTGTTCATGTTGCTTGATTCACCGCCACGGAAAGTCTTACCTGTGAGGTTAGCCGGGGCGGCTGAAAGAAGGCTAAAACTCGACCAGCACTCGGGGCGGAGTGGCCAGCCCCGGGCTGAACGAACCCGGACTGCCGGGAGTTAAGGCCAGCGGCACCGCCGGCCCCGAGTCGCCGTCAGCCAGGGGTTTGGAGGCGGCCTCGATGGCCTGCTCGATCACCTTGTCGGGAACCCGCTGGGGGCTCTCGTCCGCCAGCACGTCGGCGATCCACTGCTGGCCCTGGCGGTCCGAGACCAGCGACTTGTGGTTGAGGTGCAGCACCGACTGGGCGATGAGCTCGGTGCCTCTGGGCATTTTCAGGGCGCTTTCGAGGTAGAGCAAGCCGTCCGAGGGCCCACCCTTTTCGTTGACGATCCCCTGGATGTCGGCCCTGTCTCCGGCCAGCACGGCCACCTGGATGCCGGGAAGGATGGGAGTCTTGTGCAGGCGCTCGACCAGGTTGCCGCCCTCCTGGATGTAGTGGTCGATGCCTTTGGAGTAGCTCACGAAGCCCTGGCCACCCTCGTAGGTTGTGTGCCAGTCGGGCTCGCTCATGGGCACGGGGAAGCGGTGGGCCCAGCGGGCCAGCATCTGGCGCTGGCCGGGCCAGTGGTCGGGGCCTTCGGAGCTGAAGCCCATGGCGCTGGTATCGCGCATGCTGCCCCAGGCCACCATCCGCTCCCAGGACATGGGCGCGTTCAGGCGGGGGCTGTCAGAGTCACCATAGAGGACGTAGTTGGTGGAAGGGTGGCGGAACATGGTGTCGATGCCCCCGTTGGGGGCGGCCACCAGCACCAGCCTGCGCACGTCGCCCTGGTTTGTGGCCATCCAGTCGTGGGCCACTCCCGAGCAATACATGCGGGTGGCCTGCCCGCCTTTGCTATGGCCGACCAGGTCGATCTGGGGAGCGCCCGTGAGAGCTCGGATGCGCTCGGAAGCGTTGGCAATCTGCTGGGCCCAGAAGAACTGATCGTCCTGGTTGTGAGCAAAACTGACCGCGTAGACCTGGAAGCCCTGCTCGCGCAGCAGTTGGGGCAGTCCCTGGTTGCTGCCGTCCTCTTTGGGATCCCACCAGAATTCGGCGCTCTTGCTGGCGCCATGCACGAGCAGCACGGGGGTGGGCTTGACCGCTACGCCGGGAGGAGGGTCACCCGCGTAGTGGAGCAGCGCATCGCCGGAGTGGGGCCGGTCGGTTCCGAAAGCGGCGATCACCTCGGGGCTGCGCTGGGTGGTGCGGGGGTGGAAGTTTCGCTGGATCAGGTTGGGGTTCTTGTCGCGCATCAACTCGATCCAGCCGCCGTGACGCGACGGGGTGCGATGCACCACCTGCACCCGCTCGGTGGAAGCCGTCTGACCGCTCAGCACCACCTGGTCGGCGGGGCCCGAGGCAGGCGCGGCGGCGGCCGTCGGACGGCGCAGGGAGGGCGTTGGGGAGAGGTGCACGGGGGAAACTTGCATGACGCTGACAGCATCCTACCCGGGCTGCTCGTCGGTCGTCTTAACAGCTTGTTAAAGTCCCTTCGGGCCGACCAGGGAATGTAGTCAGCCCTGGACTTCGAGCCGCTGTCACCGAGGATCGGCCCCGCCGCGAAGAGAACAAGCGCCCCTCGTCAGGGCAGGTGCCGACTCAGCCATTCTGGCAGGGACTGGAGGTAACCGTGAATTTCGAGCCAGTCCACGATCTCGTGACCGAACAGGTAGAAGCTTCCACCGGTCACCAGCGTGCCCAGAAAGAGCAACAGGAGCAAACAACCCGCAACGGAGCCCTTCTTGCGACGAGCGGGATGGTCTTGATCATCATCGAGATGGTCGGTGTAGGAGTCATCCTCGGCTCGGCGGCGTCGCGAGGGAGCAGGCCCCTGAGGCTCCGCCTTCCTGCTTGGCGAGCGCGGAGGCAGAACCTTGCTCCAGGAGTCGATGACTTCGACCGGCTCTTCTTGCGCGGTGAAGTGGGTTTCCAGCTCAGGCTCGTCCAGCCAGTCGTCCGGCTCGTCCGGCGCTGGCTCGGGTTGCGGGCTGGGTGGCGGCTCAGCCTCGCGTTTGGGCACTCGGGCCAGCTCCAGCTTGGCCGGGCTGGGAGTCGGCTCGGGGGGCGACGGAGGCCAACTCGACGCAGTCGCTCGAGGCTCGAGCTTCAAGGCGGGCTCGGGCCTGGGGAGCGACTCGCGCGGCCGCACCGGCTGCGGTGGAGTGAGGTCGATTTTTTGCGCCAGCGACGGCGGTGGCTGTGGTGGCGGAGGCTCGGGCCGGGTCAGCGGCTCCAGGGGAGGTGGGGGAAGGCTGAGATCGATCTTGGGAGGTGGGACGCTCAGATCGATGCGCGAGGCATAGGAAGGCTGGACCGGGCGGGGCTCGACCCGGGGCCCGAGCGGCGGCAAGGCCGGCGGGGGAGGCGCGTCCAGGGGACCAACCGACTGCGCGGCCTGAGCCGGGGGCCAGCCCGGGGCAGCCGCCGGGGGAGACGGCGAGGCCTGGGCCGGGGGGGGCCAGCCCGGGGCAGCCGACGGGGGAGCTGGCGCAGCCTGGGCCGGGGGGGGCCAGCCCGGGGCAGCCGACGGGGGAGGCGGCGCAGCCTGGGCCGGAGGGGGCCAGCCCGGGGCAGCCGACGGGGGAGGCGGCGCAGCCTGGGCCGGGGGGGGCCAGCCCGGGGCAGCCGACGGGGGAGCTGGCGCAGCCTGGGCCGGGGGGGGCCAGCCCGGGGCAGCCGACGGGGGAGCAGCCTGGGTCGGGGGGGGCCAGCCTGGCTCAGCAGGCGCCGCCGGGGGCCAACTCGATGGGGAAGAAGGTGCCGCCGGGAGCTGTTGGGGCGGATGTGCCGGAGGGGAGGGAGAGGGCCACCCCTGCTGGGTCGGCCCGGCCGGAGGCCACCCCTGCGTTGACGGAGGGGGAGGCGCAGCCGGGGGCCACGCTTCGCCTGGAGAGCTGCTCAGGGGGGGCAGCGTGGGCGAGGCCGGAACTGGAGGCGCGGCGGGCGACCAGCTCGGACCCGAGGAAGCCCGGGCGGGTGGCTCCAGCTCCGCCGGTGCCGGCGGCTCGGGCTCTCGCGACTGAATCGTCAGCGAAGGGTTTTTCTTGCTGCTTTCCAGGGGGAGATTGAGCCCCGAGTCGGCTTTCGGATCGCGGCCCAGAAAGGCGGGTGATTGAATTTTTCCCGAAGGTGGATTGCTGCGGGTGGGCAACGAGAGCGGGGGGATCACCATGGAGGCGTTCTGAGGCTGGCGGGGGGGGGACTCAGCCTGTCCGGTGGCCTGACGACCGGGACCAATCTTGGACTCGGGCATGGGATGCAGGTCTTGAATGACGAACCCCCTGGCTTTGAGCTGCTGCTCAGCCTCCTTCTTGTTGGCCACGTCCAGGGTGCCGGTTTTGACCCGACCCTGGTCGTCTTTTACCTTGTAGATGAACTTCGCCACGTCAAGCTCCCACCCCGGAGGATATTTCCCCTGAGATGGCTCGGGCCCTCTTTCTGCGGCCCTTCGGAGGACTGGCGGGAGCGTGATCTTTTTTCAAGATTCAGCCGAGTTGCTCGAGCAGGGCCGCCGTTGCCGGTTCGGGGTCGACTCCCAGCTCTTGCTGCAGGCGCTGTCGGCACTGCTCGAAGATGCGACGGGCCAGATAATCGTGCCCCGAGCCGAGCTGCACCCGCATCAGCAGGCGGTAAGCCTCCTCCAGGCAGGGGTCGAGCTCGAGGGCCCGACGGGCCAGCTCTTCCGCCACCGTGGCCTGGCCTGAGGCAAGCGCTGCCTCGCCTGATTCCATCAGGACTCGCAGGCTGCGCACCCGCACAGCCTCTCGTTCGGCCTGGAGCCACTCGGCATAGGGATAGTCGGCCAGCAACTCGCCTCGAATCAGCTCGGCCGCTCCCCGGGCGCTCTGCTGCTCGAACTCGGCCAGATCCAGGCTGACGGCCTCGAGATCCAGCTGGTAGGACTCTTCACGCCTCGTCACGGCTCGCGAAGCAGCCCCTTTGGGCTTGTCCGGCTCGAGCACCTGGGTGAGATTGTGCAACACCACCCGGAAGTCGCGCTCGGCCGCATCGGGCATGGAGTCGGGAAAGAGCTGGTCGACCAGGTGCTCCTTGCCCACCGGTCGGCCTTTGGCCAGGGCCAACATCGCCAGGAGCTCGCGGGCCTTGCGGCGCTTGAAGGCGCGGGTTGGGATCTCCTCGCCCGAGCGCCAGACTCGCATTGGTCCCAGCACTTCCACGCGTAATTCGCTTCGAGGTGGGCTGGCAGCCGGGGGAGGAAAGAGACAGCTCCTTTCCAGCACGAAGCCAAGCCCCCGCTCGCGCAGACGGTCGCGCGCCTGGCTCGAGCTCGGCTCCAGCCAGAGCTGGGCCAGGGAGCTGCCAAAAGCGTCATGGCATCGCTCCAGCTCGGCTCGGGCGGCCCGCACCAGCTCGACAGCCCCGGGATGGCCGCCCCGGGTGGCTGCCATGCCCGCGACCAGGCGCAACCAGGCTGCCAGCCAGGCATCCCCGGCCTCGGAGGCTATAGCCAGGCCCTCGGCGGCGCAATCGTAGGCGCGGGGTGTGTCCTGACGGCCGGTGTAGAGCAGTGCCAGACCCATCAGCGCTTCCACCCGCAAGCGGGCCACCCCAAGCTCGGCCGCCAGCTCCAGCGAGCGCTTGTAGGCCGCCTCGGCCTCGTTCGATCCGGCCACCTGGCGGGCGTGGCCCAGGCGCATCCAGGCGACCGCTCGCGTCTGCCGGCTGTCGCCGCGACGGGCCTGCTCCAGAACGGCTGTGGCCGCTCGTTCGGCCGTCTCGGCGTCGCCCATGACTGCGGCCACATAGGCCAGCACCAGCTGCTCCTCGGCATGGGCGGTCAGGGGGCGCTCCTCCCCCGAGCTGGCCGGGCCCTCCAGAGATCGCAGGGCGGCCGGAAGCTGGCCGCTACGAAGCAAGATGCGGGCGTCCAGGCTGCCAGCCGGCGAGCGCCCCTCCAACCGGGCCACCCAGCGGCGAAACCGAGCTGCGGCCCGGTTCTGGCCCAGGTTGACCGCGTTCTCGGCCAGCATAGACAGCACTTCGGGGCGCTTTTCCGCCGGAGCCAGCCGATAGGCCTGACGCAGCAGGCCGCGGGCGGCGGCGGGCTGGACCGTGTCAAGGTAGACGCGGGCCTGGCCCAGCAGGGCCTCCAGCTGGTGCTCGTCGTGCTTGCTGGCCCGCGCGAACTCGGCCAGGGCCGCCTGCCAGTCGTTCTGCTGGCGCAGGGCGTGCGCGCGATAGAGGCTGGCGCCGGGACTGCCGTGGCCTTCCAGCAGCTTGAGCAGCTTGCCGTGGCGCCCCTTGCGCAAGAGCTCGGGAGCCACCTGCAGCACCAGCTCCCGGGCCTGTTCTGGCTCCAGCCATTCCAGCGCCTCCAGGACCAGGCCCCGGCTGAGATAGCTCTGAGCCAGTCTCTGCCGGCCGGCCTGGTAACGCTCGCTCTGGGATTGCAAGCGAGCCAGCAAAGGCTCTCGAAAGAGCGGCTGCAGTCGGAAGGAGCCCTCGGCCAGTGGCTGCACGGCCGGGCCCTGGGCCGCAAGCCGGGCCAGTCGCTCGCTCTCCCCCGTCAGCTCGGCGGCCTCGGCCGCGGTGAAGAACTCGAGCAGGCTCAACTGCTCGAGAAAGCGGAGATCGTCCGGGTCGAGCTCGTCCAACACCAGGTCTGGAAGCTCGGAGTCGGCCTCCATGCCCAGCTCCACTGCCAGGGGCCAGCCGCCGGTGCGCTCCCACTGGTCCGGGTCGCTCAGCTCGGCCTGGGAATAAGCCAGCTCGCGACTGCCCAGGACCGTCAGGCGACGCTTCAGCTTCAGGCTCTTCCAGGCGGGGAGATTGGTGCGCGTGAGCAGCACCGCCTGCGAGCCGGGGGGGAGGTAGTCCAGCAGATACTGCAAGAGCTCGGTATCGCGAGGGCGGTGGGCGTCGTCGAGCACCAACCGGCGGGGGGCATCGGCCAGACGGTTGAGCAGGGCGTCCAGAGCCCAGCGGGGCTGACCTTTTTCGAGCCACTCGTGGGCCTCATCCAGCTCCAGCCCGGAGGCCTGACCGGCCGCCAGCAGGAGGCCGGCCAGCTGGTAGGGCTCCTCGTCGCCCTCCACCAGGGAAGCCCACACCACGGGAGGTTGCCGTCGCGTCGCCCAGGAGGCCACCAGGGCCGTCTTGCCGTAGCCCGGGCCGGCCACCAGCGCCACCACGGGCGACTCGATGGCGTCCAGACGCTCGAGCAGGCGGGGCCGGTCGCGCTCGGGCGACCCCGGCGGCGGGCTGATCCTCGAGCGGGCGACGGGAACACTCATGGCGTCCTGCTTTGCCCGCCCTTGCTCTTACCCTTCCGGGGCCAGGCGCAGAGCCACGGGACGGCGTCCCGTCTCGGGCAGCAGCCAGCCGGCCAGAGCCAGCGAGGCCGAGCCGAAGGCAACCATGCGCAGGCCAGGCAGGAAGCTGCCGGTCACCTGCTCGAGCCAGCCGACCATCGTGGGGGCCAGGAACGAGACCGCGTAGGCCGTGCTGAAGACGACCCCGGAAAGAAGCGCCACCGATTCGGGGCGCATCCCCTTGAACTCCATCGGGATGGTGAAGAGCGGAGCCACGTAGAGGAAGAAGGAGGCGCCCAGGAAGGCGGCCGAAAGCAGGCGCAACCAGGATTCCTCGGCCTGGATCATTCCCAGAGCGGCCACCGGCATCATCAGGCCGGCGGTCATGATGAGCGGACGGCGCAGCCCCAGGCGCGCGGTCAGCCAGCCGCCCAGCAGGGCGACGGGGATGCCCACCAGGTTGAACATGCCGGTGGTCTGAGAGGCGGCCGCCTTGTCCAGCCCGAAAGCCGCCTGGTAGTAGGTGGGCAGCCAGGTGTTGAGGGAGAGGTAGAGCGACAGCGGGCCGGTGAAGGCCAGGGCCACCAGCCACGTCTCCCGGCGCCTGAGCACGCTCATCCACTCCCCCTTCGGGGCGGCCTGGGTGGAAACGGTCAGCTTGCCGGCGTAGAACCACCACCAGGCCAGGGCCAGCACCAGCGAGATGCTGCCCATTCCCGTCAGGGCGGCTTTCCAGCCGATCAGCCGGGTCAGCGGCACGGTTGCGAAGAGGGCCACGGTGATGCCGCAGTTGACAGCCACGTTGTTGAGCCCGTTGACCATGGGCAGCTCGCTCCGCTCGAAGAGCCGCATGGTGACGGCCCCCATCAGGGTCACCACCACGGCGCCGCCCACCCCGAAGAAGAAGCGCAGCACCAGCAGGGTATTGAAGTCCGAGGCCAGGGGCACCAGCACCGAGAGCGAGGCCAGCAGGGCTCCGATGCCCAGAGCGCGACCGAGTCCCAGCCGGGTGGCCAGAATGCCGGCTAGAAGCGGCACAAAGGCTTTGCTCACCGAGACCAGCGAGATGATCATGGCCCCTTTGGCGTGGGTCACGCCGAAGAGCTTCTCGAGCTCGGGCAAGAGCGGAGCGTAGGCCAGCCAGCTGATGCCGAAGGCCAGATAGATGGAGAAGAGGAGAAACTCCAGGCGCCACTTAGACATTGGCCAGCTCCCGCTTGAGAATTTTGCCGGCCGAGCTTTTAGGCAGGGCCTCCAGGAAGACCACCTGCTTGGGGGTCTTGTAACGGGCCAGGCGGCCCCGGCAGAAGTCGATCAGGTCGTCGGGGGTCAGGGAGGCGCCCTGGCGGCACACCAGGTAGGCGCGCCCGACCTCACCCCAGCGAGGGTCGGCCACGCCCACCACGGCTGCCTCGCGCACCTCGGGGTGGGCCAGCAGCACCTCTTCGATCTCGGCCGGGAACACGTTTTCCCCGCCCGAGATGTACATCTCCTTGCTGCGACCGCAGATGGTGACGAAGCCCTCGGCGTTGCGGCGAGCCAGGTCCCCTGTGCGCAGCCAGCCGCCGCCCAGTACCGCCTGGCTCTCATTGGGTCGCTGCCAGTAGCCGGGCATCACGTGGCTGCCCTGGATGTGCAGCTCGCCCACCTGATCCGGCCCCACCTCGGCACCGTTCTCGTCGAGCAAAGCGATCTGCACGTGCGGGAGGGGACGGCCGACGGTGCCGAGGTGGGTTCGGGCCTCTTCCAGCGTGATTCCGAAATTGTTGGGCCCGGCCTCGGTGAGGCCGTAGCCCTGGCGCAGGGGCAGGCCCAGCTTCCAGTAGCGCTCGAAGAGTGGCTGCGGGCAGGGAGCCCCGCCCGAGATCATCTGGCGCACGCTTTTGAGCCGCTCGGCCGAGAAGCCTGGCGTATCGGCCAGCATGGTGAACATCGTGGGCACCAGGAACAGCAGGGTGCAACCTTCCTGCTCGATCAGCTCCAGGGCCTTCTCAGGCTCGAAGGGGCCGGGCAGCACGATGGTTCCGCCGATGGAGAGGAGTGGGGTGGCCATCACGTTCAGGCCGCCGGTGTGGAACATGGGGGTGAAGATGGGGGCCACGTCGTCCGAGCGCAGTCCCCAGCCTTCCACGGTGTTGCGGGCGTTCCAGTGGATGGTCTCCTGGGTCAGCAGGGCTCCCTTGGGAACCCCGGTGGTGCCGCCCGTGTAAAGGATAGCCACCGGCTCATTCGCGGCTGCAGGGCGGGCTGGCTCGGCCGCTCCCGTAACCGGACCCAGGCGCAGCAGACCGGGGTGCTCGGGGGCCTGAGAGATGAAGGCATCTTCCGCAAAAAGCAGGCGCGGCTGGGCGTCGGTCAGGATGACGTCCCATTCGGGACGGGTCAGGCGGGTGTTCAGGGGCACGAAGATGGCCCCCACCCAGGCGCAGGCCAGGAAGAGCTCCCACAGCTCCACCCGGTTGGCCGAAAGGGCCGCCACCCGGTCGCCTCGCTCGAGACCCTGCTCGATCAGCTCGCCGGCCCGAACTGCCACGCGCTGGCGCAGTTGGCCATAGGTAAGCCGCAGATCGCCCTCGATCACGGCCAGTTTCTCTGAATCCGCCTGTTGGAGCCACTGCACCAGATGCATCGGCGACCTCCACAAATTTTCTCGCAGCCGGAAGGTAGACGCAGGCTGTTGCATGCCTGTTGCAGAACGGGGTGCTGCGTGAGTATCGAGTTCGAGTCGGTGGCCTGCTACCTGTGTGGGGAGGAGACCGACGTGCGCCGGTTGGGGCAACTTCAAGCCCAGGGTCCGAGCGATCTCGACGGCCGCCCCGGGCCGCCGCTGCGCACAGCTATTTGTGACGAGGTGCAGCGCTGCTCGACCTGCGGCTTCTGCTCGCCCGACCTTGGCAACTCGCCCGGACTTCCCCGCGAGCAAGCCCGGCAGTTGCTGGAGTCGCCGGGGTATCAGGGCCAGCTGGTGAACCCGCGCCTGAACTCGGCCGCCAACAACAACCTGTGCTGGGCCCTGATCTGTCGCGAGGCCAGACGCTACGAGGCGGCCGGGCAGGCGGTCTTGCGCGCGGCCTGGCTGTGCGACGATGGAGGAGCGGTCCAGGCCGCTCGCTGGTGTCGCGAGCGAGCCCTCGAGCTTTACCTGCAGGCCCCCTCCCTGCCGGCCGTGCAGGCCATGCAGGTGGAGCTTTTGCGCCGTCTGGGCCGCTTTGAGGCGGCCCGGACCACCAATGAGAGCCTGCTCAAACAGCGCCTGAGCGCCGAGCTCTCTCGGGCAGCTCGCCTGCAGAAGACGCTGATCCAAAATCAGGACTCGGGCAGCGCGTCGCTGGCCACGGGCAGCAATGCCATGTAGGACGCCGCCCTGATTCCAGCGTCTACCCCGGAGCGGCCCCGCTACCGGCTCTTTGCCCGGTACCGCCCTGATTCCAGCGTCTACCCCGGAGCTGGCCCGGTACCGGGTCTTTGCCCGTTACTCCAGCTGTGGGATGTCGGGTGAACTGTGGTCGGGACCGCTAAAACTTGAGCTCGATCCGCTCGACCTGCGGGTTGAGCGCCCGGATGAGGGGATCGCTCGACTCCAGCCGGCCGGGCTTCTCCAGCGCTTCCTTCTGCTCGCCGGTCAGCGGCCCGTAGCCCGGCACGTTCATGGTCAGGGCCAGCGTGACGCCGGGGAGGGCTTTCTGCAGCGCTCCGCCCTGCCAGTCGAGCACCTCGCCCCAGCGCTTTCCCGAGAAGGTGCTCATCACGAACGGCTCGCCGTTGAGCTTTTCCAGCTCACGGGCCGAGGTCCCCAGCGTGATGCCTTCGCGGGTCTTGTAGACCGTGGGCGGACGTCCCCCCACCAGCAGGCGCAGAATGCTCCCCTGCGGCCCCCAGAAGATGGTGATCCGGCGGTCCGGGTCCATGGCCCAGAGGGTGGTGGAGGGCCAGTGATCGGTATTCCCGTCAAACAGGGCCTCGGGCGGCGCGACACGGTCCAGGTCGGGCCGCATCATCGAGCGCCGAACGGGACCGATTCCCTGGCCGGGCTCGATCAACTCGCCCTGGGCCAGCACCACTGCCGTCAGCACGGTAAGCAAAACGAGCTTTCTCAGCATGAGCCCCCTCCCGGCTCGCGGGCCTGACCCAGCGAGCCCCAAACGGGCGACCAGTGGTCCGAGGCGGGCGCCGTCCAGCGCGAGCGGTCCACAGGTGTGGGCTTTTTGCCGGCAGAACCAGGATCGCTTCCCGGTCGTGCCGGGAGTGATGGAGATGGCTGGACTACGGCGCGCGTCGTGGAGCTGATCGCCGTGAAGGTGGGTGTGCACCTGCAGCTGAGAGCACGAGCTGGCGGGCTGAATGCGCATAAAGCCATGCTAAACGCTCGCTCTGACAGGGTCATGAAAGGTCAGGGAACGGTCTCGACCACCGCCGGGGGCGGCGTGGGCGGGTGCATGTGGCGCAAGATCAGCCCGACGTTGCAGCCGGCCAGGTAGACCAGCAGTCCGATGGCGATCGAGACCGCCAGGGAGGGCTTCTTGGGCTGCGCCTGGGCCCAGTAGGGCTGGGAGCAGTGCTCGCAGGCGGTGCTGGAGGAAGGGTTCTGGCCGCCGCAGTTGGGGCAGGTGATCGAATCGCTCATCAGGGCCTCCCGGTCAGGATGCTTTGTTGGTCGCCAGAGGCAGGCAGGTTCTTCCCGACGAAATCGGCCGGGTGAGACTGTTTCCCCTGCAGCCCGAGCACGCTGGAGCGGTGGCCCGTCTGGCCGACCAGCTCTATCCTTCGGGCTTCCCGCTGGACGCCCTGGCCATCGCCGAGAATCTGGCCCGGCTGACCCCCGAGGAGAGCTACTGCTACGGCGTGGAGGTGGACGGCGAGCTGGTCGCCTTCATGATGGCCTGGCTGGACACCAGCCAGGTGGAGGGCTGGGAGGAGCAGCCGGTGGTGCTGGTAGACGACCTGTGCGCCCTCCCCAGGCACCGCCGCCATACCTACACCTTGCTGCGCAAGCTCGATCTCGAGCTGTGCGCGCGAGGGGTGCAAGGAATTCCGCTGGAAGGGACCCACCGGCTGGAGGCGGACCGACTCTTCACCGAGCACGCCGCCGTGGTGCGGCGGCTGGGTTATGAGAGGGTGGCCCAGCACACCTTCGACTCGGAGCACGGCGAGCGGCTCGTCTGGACGCGTTACGAGGGGGTCAGGTGAGCTGACAGACCTGCTCGAGCTTTTTAAGAGCCTCCAGAATCGACTCCAAAGACTCCAGGTAGGTCGGGTCCACTTGCTCCAACTGCTCGGCAGGCGCCATCGGTCTTGTCCTTTCAGAGAAGTATCGTTACGGATAGAACTCGGTCGGTCCGAAAAATAGCTGAATTGAATTTTGTTCAACGACCAGGATGGTCATTCCTGCAGGTTCTGAAGGATTTTTGGAACCGCTTGCGCTTGAGCAGCTCGACCCGGCCGGCTCACATCGCGCAACCCCGCAGCCAGTCCAGGGCGAGGGCCGCCGTCCACGAGAATTCTCTCGCCCCCAGCCCCTCTCCGGTAAGAGGATTGAAATACTCGCAGAACCCGCTGCGCTCGATCAGCTCCAGCGTTCGCTCCTTCAGTCCGGGCAGGCGGTCGGCCACCAGCCAGTTCACGTTGACCCAGGTGGGGCCGCGCCAGTAGCGCACCGGGTCGAACTCGGGATGCTCCGGGGAGGTCGAGGGCAGGGGCCATTCGGTCCAATAGCTCTGGCGCAGCCGCTCGAGCACTCTGGCGCTGACAGGCAGGTCGAGCATGGCAGGGAGGTAGGCCCCCACCACGTCCACCTCCAGGCGCTCTCCAGCCGCTGCATCATAATAAGAGAACCGCTCCAGCGCCGGGTTGTAGAGCCGACTCATCAGGCCAGAGCAGAGCCTGGTGCCCCGTCCCCGCTCGAGCTCGCTATGGCCGAGCTGATCCGCAAGCCACTCCAGGTCTTCCTCGGCCCGGGCCAGGATAGCCGTCATCATCGGATCGTAGACGGCCAAAGGTCCCGGCCCGAAGTCCGAGTCGGCGATAGCCTTGACCAGAACCACGTAGCGTTTGTAGTGGTCGTCAGTGGGGCGCTGGGAAGGATCCCCCACCCGCTTCTTGTCCACCCGCTGAAAGGGCGGGGCTTTCGTCGGGTCGATGGCCGCCATGGCGCTATCCCAGGCGGGGCTGTTGTCCAGCCCGCTTTCCCAGGGATGCACGACGGCCACGGCGTCGTAACCGAGCGGGTCGCGGGCGATCCGGAAGAACTGGTGGGAGCGGTCGATCGGGCCCAGGAGGGCACGGATACGCCGGCCATCACCCCCCAGCTCGAGCAGTCGTCGAGCGGCGCTGGCCCACACCGGGGGCTGGGTGATGGACGAGCGGTCCCGGGTTCCCCAGAAGTCGGGCCCTGGAAAGTAGTCGGCGCTGGGCTTGTGAAAGCGGATGTGAGGGATGCGCCCGTCCGGCCACTGGCCCTGCATCAAGAGCTCGAGCTCGGTCACAGCCCGGTCGAGGTCGATGTGGGCCCAGCCGATGGCGGCGAAGGCCGAGTCCCAGGCCCACTGGTGGGGGTACAGGCGGGGCGAAGGCACGGTGTAGCCCCCCCGGTCGTTGGCGCGCAGAAGGTCGATGCAGGCTCGCTCCAGGCTCACAAAGGGGGCTTCGACTCGAGCCTTCCCCGTCCTACGCGCCCCACGCACCGGCTCGGCGGCCTTACTCGCCTGCATCGCCCGCCGGCCGACCGGCTGCCGCGGGTGGTGGCCCTGCACGACGCCCGGCTCTTGCACGACGCCCGCGCATTTGGCCTGTGCCGAGAACCACGCCGGTAACGTTCAGGGTGGGCGAGGGTGTGTGACTGCCGGACTTTTTGGTGAAGATGTGTAGTGAAAGAAAAGAGCTTTTTCGCTACGCAAAACCAAGTGTCCGCCAAAGAACCATGCCTGCGCGCTGGCCCGGGCCCTGGCAGGGCTGGCTGGCTGGCTGGGCTGGCTGGCTGGGCTGGCTGGCTGGCTGGCTGGCTGGGCTGGCTGGCTGGCTGGGCTGGCTGGGCTGGCTGGCTGGCTGGCTGGCTGGGCTGGCTGGGCTGGCTGGCTGGCTCGCTCAGGCGGCACGAGGTCGCGCAAGATTTCCATCGCCGGCCTCACTCGCAATCGCCAGTGCCGCTGAATATCGCGAGGAGAAGACCACGCTGGTCACGTTCTGGCCGGGCGAGGGTGTCTGACGGCCGGATCCGGTGAAGATCCGTAGTGAGAGAAAAGAGCTCTTTCACTACGCGAAACCGTGTGCCCGTCGAAGAACCATGCCTGCCAGTTGGCTGGCTGGCTCAGGCGGGCGGGTCCAGTCGAGTGAGGCGCACATGGGCACCTCACTCGCCTGCGCCCACACCAGGAAGCTCGCCCCTCTCGCGGAACAAGCGCAATATCTTGCGCTTCCCCGAGTCGAGCTGACCGTGTTCGTCGTGCGCGCTCTGTTATGGGTGGGCTTCATCGTTTTCCTGGCCAACCTGACTGTGCCCGCCCCGCCCCCCTCCACCAGCGCCACCCTCCGGACGACTCCGCCGCCCGTGCCCCGCCCCGACCGCCGCTGGGCGGGCACCACGCTGACTTACTATGGAGAGCGGCCGGGGTTCGGGATGGCCTTCGAGCGCGCCCTTCTCAGGCAGTTCGAGCAGGATACGGGCATTCGGGTCAACTACATCCCCCGCCCCCTCTCAGCCAGCGAGTGCTACGCCTCCTACCAGCGAGTCTTCCAGGCCCGGAGCCCGGATGTGGACGTGATGATGGTGGACGTGGTCTGGCCGGGGGCTCTGGCTCCCCATCTAGTGCCTCTGAGCCTTTCCACCGAGGGCTTTCTGCCCCAACTGGTGGAGAACAGCATGGTGGACGGCAAGCTGGTGGCCATGCCGGGTTACCTGGGTGCCGGGCTGCTCTATTACCGCACCGACCTGTTGCAGCGCTACGGCTATGAAGGGCCGCCGAGATCCTTCGATGAGCTCGAGCAGATGGCGAAGAGCATCCAGGCAGGCGAGAAACCCGTCAACCCGCGTTTCGTTGGCTTCGTCTGGCAGGGCTATACCTACGAGGGGTTGACCTGCAACGCTCTGGAGTGGCAGGTCAGCCAGGGCGGGGGCCAGATGCTCGACCAGGTGGACAGTCCAGAGGCATTACGGGCCTTCTCGAGGGCGGCCGGATGGATCGGGACCATCTCGCCTGCGGGCGTCACCGGCTATCAAGAAGAGGACGTGCGCAACGTGTTCGAGGGCGGCAATGCCGCGTTCATGCGCCACTGGCCTTACTGCTACGCCTCCGGCAACGCGCCCGGCTCGCCCGTGAAAGGTCGCTTCGAGGTGGCCCCTCTGCCCGGGGCCTCGGTGCTGGGGGGCTGGGAGTGGGCCGTTTCGGCCTACAGTCGCCATCCCCAGGCGGCCGAGCAGCTCGTTGCTTACCAGACCTGTCTCCCGGTGCAACGCTGGCGGGCCGTCGAGGGGGCATTTCTGCCCACCCGGCCCGAGCTTTACAAAGACCCCGAGTTGCTCGAGCGCATGCCGTTCTGCGCCATCATGCCCGAGGTCTTCCGCCAGGCTATCACCCGGCCCAGCACTCGCTGTCGCGACCTCTACAACGAGGCCAGCTCGATCTACTTCCAGGGGGTGGCCACCGTGCTTCAGGGCGGCGACCCGGCCGCCTCCATGGGGCGGGTGCGCCGAGACCTGAGCGAGCTGATGCAACCGTGATGGAGCGTCGCAGGTTGGCCTGGCTGCTCCTGGCTCCCACCCTGCTGGTGCTGGCCGTGGTGGCCTTCTATCCACTGGCCCAGACGCTGGCCTACAGCTTCACCGACGCTCGCCTGGGCTCGAGTCGCCCGGTGCACTTCGTGGGCCTGCGCAACTACTTCGACCTGCTGGTCGACCCCCGCTTCTACTCCAGCCTGAGCCTTACCGTTCGCTTTGCGACCGTCACGGTGGTGTTCGAGTTCACGCTCGGGCTGATCATCGCGCTGGTGATCAACAGCCAGTTCCGCGGCCGCGGATTGATGCGGGCCGCAGTACTGGTGCCCTGGGCCATCCCCACGGTCATGTCCACCCAGATGTGGAAGTGGATGTACCACGACGTGTTTGGTGTGCTCAACGACCTGGGACTGCGCTGTGGCTTGCTCGCAGCCCCGGTGGCCTGGGCGGCCGACCCGGCCTACCTCTTCCCGGCTCTCTGCGCGGTGGATATCTGGAAGACCACCCCCTTCATCGCCTTGATGCTGCTGGCCGGCCTGCAGGTCATCCCGGCAGACATCTACGAGGCCGCCGACATCGATGGCGCCTCACCTCTCCAGCAGTTCTGGGCCCTGACCCTGCCCCTGCTCCGTCCCGCCATCGTGGTCACGCTGATCTTCCGCACCCTGGACGCCCTGCGGGCCTTCGACATCTTCTACGTGATGGTGGGCAATCGACCCCATTACCAGACTCTGGCAGTCTTCAACCAGCAGGTGCTCGTCGAGTTCTCGCGCGTGGGACCGGGCTCGGCCATCAGCGTTGTTATCTTTCTGCTGATCGCCTTCTTCGTCTTCGTCTACATGCGACTGTTCGGAGTGCGCGAATGAAGCGGCTCTCGTTCTATGCGCTCTTGACGCTCATCATTGGCTACACCGTGTTCCCCTACTACTGGGCTTTCGTCAGCTCGATCAAGCCGAGCTCGGAGATCTTTGCCACCCCGGTCGGCCTGTGGCCTCACAGTCCCACCCTGGAGAACTACCGCCTGGTGCTGAGCAATGCCGGTTTCCTGCAGGCCCTGGTCAACTCGGCCGCGGTCTGCCTGGCCAGCGTAACCATGGCTCTCACCTTCGGGTCGCTGGCTGCCTACGCGCTGGGACGATTCCAGTTCCGGGGACGCACGGCAACGCTCTATCTGGTCCTGTCCATGACCATGTTCCCCCAGATCGCCGTGCTGGGAGGGCTGTATGCCATCATCAACCAGATCGGCCTGTTCAACCGCCTCCCGGCCCTGATGCTGAGCTACCTGCTGTTCACCCTGCCTTTCACGGTGTGGGTGCTGACCAACTTTTTCAAGCAGCTCCCGGGCGAGCTCGAGGAGGCGGCCATCGTGGACGGGGCCACCCCCATGCAGACCTACCGGCTGGTCCTGTTGCCCCTGCTGAGTCCGGCTCTGGTGACCACCGGCCTGCTCGCCTTCATCCAGTGCTGGAATGAGTTCCTTTATGCCCTCTCGTTCATGCAGACCCCCGATCGCTATACCGTGACCCGGGCCATCTTCAGTTTCGCCGGGGTGACCGGCAGCGGTTACGAGATTCCGTGGGGGCAGATGATGGCCGCCACCATCCTGGTCACCCTGCCCCTGCTGGTGCTGGTGCTGATCCTGCAAAACCGTATCATCGCCGGGCTCACGGGAGGAGCTGTCAAGGGTTGAGCGGAACCTGCCCGGCATGCAGGTGACCTGTCGTTTGTGCCGCCTTCGATTCGACCTCGTCGACCCGTCCGCCAGCGAAGTGCGCTGCCCGCGTTGCGAGGGGAAGGTCAAGATCGAGCCCCAGATGCTTCAGCAGCCCGCAGCCACAAAGCCGCCGGTGGGCTGTCCGGGTTGCTTGAATTTGCTCGGTCCCACCGAGCAGTATCCCGTGCATTGCCGCTATTGCGGCTACCACATCCAGCAGGAAGAGGGAGAGAGGCTGGGCGCCTCGCTCAAAGGCTTGGAAGGCCGCCTGAAGAGCTATCTCATGGCCGGTGGGAGCCCCAGCGAGGCGGTGCGCCTGATCGAGCAGCTGGGAGTGACCTCCGAGCAGGCCTTCGGCTTTGTGGACAAGCGAGTGCTGGAGGTGCCTTTCGAGCGGCATCCTCTCTGGAAAGGCAACCAGCGGGTGACCATGGCCCCTGCTTGCGACTCGTGCGGAGTGGCCGGGCAGCTCTCTCCCTACCAGGCGACCTGGAACGTGCGCGAGGAAGAGCTCAAGCGCTACCGCGAGGGCTGGGGGGGCTTTCACGACACCGAGCTGAAGCAGTCGCGCAAGGCCCTTTATTTTCTCTGCAAGGATTGCACCAAGCTGACGCCGGAACGGTTTGCGGGCGGTTATCCCGCTCGCAACGGCTTTATCTGGAATCGGCTTGAGGCGGTGAAGGCGACCTTCCCTCCTCCCGAGCCAGTGGAGCTGGTCCTGAAGGCCTAGCCAGGAGCCCCTTGACACGGTTTTCCGGCTGCGCGACGGGCGTCCACGAGGACTTCTAGCTTTTCATCTCCCCCAGATCGAGGATCAGGGGCAGCGTGTACATGGCGCCCCGTCCCCCGTCGTAGCGGATGGGCTCGGTCAGCGGGGCGACCGTCAGCTTGCTCTCGTAGGCCGGCAGCCCCGGAGAGCTGGCCTGCACCTGGTAGGTGCCGGGAATCAACTCCACCTGGAAGCGCCCCCGCGGATCGGTCTCGAGCGGCACGACAAATCCGTCGCTGGTGATGAACTTGACCTGGGCCGGAAACAGGCCCATCCCCCCCGGAGTGGCCGGCAGGGGCGGTGGTGGGGGCTCGCCCAGCCAGCTTTTCTGGCTGTCGATGATAAGCCCGGCAAAACGCGTCGGGCGGTGCGGGCCGGGCAGGATGGAACGGGCCTTTCCCTGGCCGAAGCAAGACTTGCACCCGCTGGCCTTGCCCTGGCACTCGGGGCAAGCTCGCTGCTCCAGCCTGTCCCCCTCCCAGAGGGGCGGCTGGCCGATCTTGCCACTCATGAGCAGGGCCAGCGGCGTCAACATGAGAGCGACCGACAAAAACAGGACCAGCCTGAGCCTGGTTGCAAACTTCACGCACGTGCCTTCCGCGCCCACCGCGCCGTTCCTTCGGCAGGCCTCGAAGGCTCTGGAGGAGAACCGCGCTCTTGATGGGCGAGCCGCTCAAGATTCTCTTTCTCACCACTACCGACGATCAGGCGGCCACTTTTCTGCGCTCCTGGTTCTACCGCCTCTCGGCCCAGGAGGCCGAGGTCAGCCTGGCGACCACCGTGGCCTACTTCCGCGATGAGCTGGAGGAGGCCGGGGCCCAGGTGCTGGACCTGAGCTTCTCGCCCCGACCGAATCTGACGAGCGATCTGGCCTCGATGATCGATCTGGTCTACCTGATCGGTCGATTGCGTCCCGATGTGGTCCACACCCACAGCGTGCGGGCCGGGTTTCTGGGGCGGCTGGCGGCCTGGCTGTGCGCCGTGCCGGTGGTGATCCACACGGTGCGCAGCCTGCCCTCCAACGGGACCGCCTGGGCCATGGAGTGGCTGGCGGCTCGCTGGTGCCATCACCTGGTGGCTGTTTCCGAGCAGGACTTCGAGCAGGTCGCCCGTCGGCTGGCTCCCCGCCGCAAGCTCTCGCTGATTCGCGACGGCATCTCTCGGCACGACTTCGCCCCCCGCGAGGGCTCGCGCGAGCGGGTACGCAAGAAGCTGGGCCTGGAGGAGAGCGAGCCCCTGGTGGGGCTGGTCGTAGAGCCGGGAACCCGCATCCTGGAAAGCTTGCAGGAGCGACGTCCCGAGGTGCACCTGGGTTATCTGGGGCTCACGCGTCCCGATCCCGACGAGCCCCGGGTGCACCACCTTCCCTGGGGTCGCTCGGGGCCGGACGTCCTGGCTTCCCTGGACGTTTTCGTGCTCACCTCGGCCCACCGTGAGCTGCATCCCCTGCTGCTGGGCATCATGCAGTTGGGCAAGCCGGTCGTCTCGCTGGTTCCCACCGAGGTCATCCGGCCCGGGGTGGACGGCCTGGTGTGTGCTGAATCGGAGCTGGACGAAACGGTGGAGTTTCTGCTCACTCACCCGGAAGAGGCGGCCCGGCTGGGAGCGGCCGCCCGAGAGCGAGTCGAGAGCGTTTATGACGACAGCGACTCCAAGAGCCGGCTCTGGTCGCTGTATCACAACCTGTGGTCGCGCCATCGCTCGCAGTCAGAGTAATTTCAGTCCCCCGTTCTAAGCTGAAGCGATGCTGTTGCGACCGATCCCGGCCCACGCGACCCCTGCGCCCGTCCACGGCGCCCGGGCCGATTTCCTGGTCAGAGCCCGCGACTATCCTGAGCTACGTGCTTTCGTGGAGAAAGCGGTCCAGCCGTTGCAGGGCTCGCCCGGGGCCGTCCGGGTCTATCGGGCGGCCAGCCAGCTGGTCGACCAGGGAGTGCCCGAGTCTCAGGCCACCTGGGCGCGTCATCTCTTTCAGAGTCTGGGGATTGACTTGATGAGCGGCATCGACCGCTATCGTCTGGGCCAGGCTCTGCTCGACCTGCTCGAGCCTGACTACAGCTCCGCCAGCGATCGGATCGCCCGGGGCCGGGTCGAGTTGAGTCAACCTCTTGGGAGCGGCTCCACCTCGGTGTTCTCCGATTTGGAGAAGCAGCTCGGGGATCGCTCTGCGGTCAGTCGCCTGGCCTCCCCTCGTGTCGGCTCGGGAGTCAAGGCCCGGGGGCAGGTGCTGCTGGTGAACGGTATTCCGGTTCGGCTGCGTCAGCAGGCATAGGCATGGGCCCGGGGAATTCCCCGGAAGATGCTGGCCTGGAATGCTCAACCCCCGCGCCCCGACCTGGCCTCTCCCTTCCTGCTCGAAGGGCAGGGCGAGAAGGTGGCCGTGCTTTTGCTGCACGGGTTCGCCTGCTCACCCCAGACCATGCGAAGCCTGGGGACGGCTCTGCACATGCGAGGCCATACCTGCTACGCGCCCCTCCTGCCGGGCCACGGCGAGATGCTGGAAGACTTCAACATGGTGCTCTCCACCGACTGGCTCGACGCGGCCGAAGCCAGTTTCGACCACCTCAAGCAGCGCTACGACCGGGTGGCGGTGGTGGGCTTCTCGATGGGGGGCACGCTGGGTCTGCATCTGGCCACCGTGCGCGCTCTGCAGTCGCTGACCTTGCTGGCAACCCCGGTTTTCTTCGGGTCATGGGTGCGTCGTTTTTATCCCATGGCTCGCTCATTTACCTCGGCCCTGCCGGTGGTTTTCGACGTGGCCAATCATCGAGCGCGCAAGCGCAGAAAGCTCGGGGTGCACACGGTGTTGCCGGTGCACGCCGTGGGCGAGCTGCTGGCGCTGCTCGAAGAGGTGCGACCGCGCCTGAGCCAGGTCGAGTGCCCGCTCTTGATCGCCCAGTCGCGCTCGGATCACACCGTGCCGCCCACCAACGCCCCGTTCATCGCTCAGAACGTCTCATCGCGGTTGCGAAGATTGCTGTGGCTGCGGCGCGCCTTCCATGTCTTGCCGGTTGACTATGGCTTCCGCCGTCTCGAGCATGAAACGGCTCGCTTTCTGGCCGAGGTTGACGCGCGGGTTACGTCGCTACGATAAACTCGAGATGCGAGGCCATTTCGACCAGCTCGTCAGCCTTCTTCTCCATCAGCTGTTGCTCGAGGGTGCGCTCGGCCGCCTGGCTGCGCGATTGCTCGGCATCGAGCTTGAGACGCGAGGCCTCGGCACCCTTGCTGCGGGACTGGTCCTTGAGGTGGGTGGAACGCTTCTCAGCATCGCTGGAGGCCTGCTCGGCGCTCTTGTGTCGCTGCTGGGCCGCCTCGCCGCTCTGGCGGCGGCTGCGGCTCTCGCCCTGCAGGCGGGTGCCCTCGGTGCTGTGACGCATGACCCGCGCTTCCCGGTCGCCTGCCTGGGTCAGCAGGCTCATTCCCTGCTGGTACGACTCGTTGGACTTCTCTGCTTCGGCGCGCTCCAGGGCGCGCTCGCCCTGAGAGCGGAGCAGGTCGGCCTCGCGCCTGGCGCCCCGGGCCAGCGACTCGGCCTCCTGGGCCTGCTGCTCGAGCTGGCTGGCTTTGGAGAGCTCAGCCTCGGACTCGATGCGGGCCCGATCCGATTCCATCCGACCGAAGATCGACTCGCCCTGAGCCACGGCTGATTGGCGCTCGAGCTCCTGAGAGGCCTGATCGGCCTGGGCTGCCTGAGCGGTGGAGGTCTGGGCCTTCTCGTTGAGTTTGGCCACCTCGACCTTCAGGGCGGCCACCCGCTCCTTGAGATGGCCCAGTGAGGTGCGCTCGCCGTTCGCATTGACGGCCACAGCATCGACCACCACGCCGCTCTTGTCTTGTCCCCCCTGGTTCTTCAGCTTCTGCAGGTAGTCGGCATAGGCGTCGAGCAGCGGGGAACGAGCACCGGATTTCTTGAGTTCTTCGATGGCTTCAGGCATGTCCTGATCATCCCTCATCGGCCTGGAAGGGTTATGAATATCCGATGAACTTCCGGCCAGGCCCACCGTTTCAGGTTTTTTTCAGGCTCCAGTCGAGATATTGTGCTATGGACAATGGTGTGCCTTACCCCGCTGCGGCTGCGGCCGAGAAATTCTATCGGCTCCATTCGCCGGGTCTGGTGGCGTCACTGCTGGAGTTCTTCGGTCAGCGTCCCTGCGAGCGATTGCTCTCGTTTGATGAAGTGCATCAGCTGTTGTCTGAGAAGCGCCAGATCCCGCGCGGCACGCGGATGATCCCCATCGACCACATCGTGGGCAGCGTGGGTCGTTATCGCGACTTCGACCGCCACTTTCTGCCTCTCAACCCGGCCAGCGAAGAGCGCTGGAAGCGACTGGACATGGCTTTGAACCAGCTGGTTTGCCTGCCCCCCATCGAGGTGTTTCAGGTGGGCGAGGTCTACTTCGTGCGCGACGGCAACCACCGGGTCTCGGTGGCCCGGGCCAACAAGCTGACCGAGATCGAGGCGGTCGTGACCGAGATCCCCTTCAAGGGCCGCTTGACCCCCGAGATGGACATCGACGAGCTGGTGGCCGAGACCCAGCATGCGCGCTTCTTGGAGGCCACCGGGCTGGAGGGGGAGTTGCGGCTGACCGGAACGGCCCGCTACGAGGTGCTGCTCGACCACATCGAGGTCCACCGCTACTATCTGGGCCTTGAGCAAAATCGCGAGCTGGAGCTTCGGGAGGCCGCACAAAGCTGGTTCGACCAGGTCTATCTGCCGGTGGTGGAGGCGATCCGGTCCACCGGAGTGATGCGCGAGTTCCCCAACCGTACGGAGGCCGATCTCTACCTCTGGGTGGCTTACCACCGCGAGCGTCTGCGCGAGGAGCTTGGCCTGGCCCCGCCCGATGCCGAGGTCGCGGCCACCCTGGCCCAGGACTTCAGTGATCGCCCCGTGGTCTCGCTGGTCAAGCGCGTGACCCGCGCCATTCGCGCCGCCGTCAGGGCGGCCAGTGAGACTCCCGAGCCCCCGGCCGGTTGAAGGGAACCTGCCCCTCCTCCAGGAAGTTCTTTGGGAAAAAAATCACAAACGCGAGGAGAAGCCATCTTGAAGACCCTGACCGGGGTTGACCGGGGGCAGATCGAGGCCTGCCTGGAGGCCGGACAGCGGCTGAGCTGCGAGGAGGGTGTGGCCCTCTTCGAAGAGCCCGACTTCGAGTGGGTGTGCAGCCTTGCCAACCGGGTGCGCGAGCGGCTTTACGCCGATCGCACCACCTACGTGGTCAACATGCACCTCAACTACTCCAACGTTTGCGCCCTCTCGTGCATGTTTTGCGCCTTTGCTCGCAAAAGCGGCCAGGATGGCGCCTACGAGATGAGCCTGGAGGAAATGATCCAGCGCGCCTCCCTCATGAAGGGTGTGGAGGGAGCCGAGGTCCATATCGTGGGCGGGCTGCACCCCGACTATCCCTACGAGTACTACCCACGCCTTCTCTCCACTCTGCGCGACCACTACCCCAACGTGCACCTGAAGGCTTTCACCGCCGTCGAGATCGACTTCTTTGCCCAGCTGGCCGGAAAGAGCGTGGGCTGGGTGCTGCAGGATCTTCGCGAGAACGGGCTGGGGTCGCTGCCGGGTGGAGGGGCCGAGGTGCTCACCGACCGGATCCACCAGAAACTCTACCGAGACAAGATGGGACCCGAGCGCTGGCTGGCCATCCACAAGCAGGCCCACCAACTGGGGATTCCCACCAGCGCCACCATGCTGGCCGGCCACATCGAGACCATGGCCGAGCGCATCGAGCATCTGGACAAGCTGCGCCGCCTGCAAGACGAGACGGGTGGTTTTCTGGCCTACATTCCGCTGCGCTTTCATCCCGACAACACCCCGCTCAAGAAGCTCAACTTGATGGACGGCGACGCGGTGGTGCGCAACGTGGCCTTGGGCCGGCTGATGCTGGACAACTTCCCTCACGTCAAGGCCTACTGGGTCATGAGCGGCCTGGAGAACGCGGCCCGAGCTCAATTTGCGGGAGCCGATGATTTCGACGGCACGGTGGTGGATGAGCGCATTACCCACATGGCGGGTTGCGAGACCCCGGTGGGGGTCACCGAGCAGTCGTTGCTGCAGATGATCCGCAACTCGGGGCGGCGTCCGGTACGGCGTGACGCCCTCTACAACCTTCTCTCGTGAAGCTGCACGTATTGGGCTCGGGCACCGTCTGCCCCAGCCTGCGCCGGGCCTCCTCGGGCTATCTGCTGGAGGTGGGCGAGGAGCTGCTCTGGTTTGACATGGGGGCCGGGACTCTGCGCCGCTTTCTGGAGGGGGAGTTTGCCCTGGAGCGGGTCTTGCGGATCTTTCTGACCCACACCCATCCCGACCACACCAGCGATCTGGTCCCCTTCTGCTTTGCCCTCAACTACGCCCCCGGCTGGAGCGGGCGCAATCTGACCCTCTATGGGCCCAACGGGCTGTGGCACTTCCTGACCCACCTGGGGGCGGCCTGGTCCTGGGTGGAGCCCAGGAAGTGGGAGCGCCACGTGCACGAGATCGACGAGCACGAGACCATCGACCTGGGTCACTGCAAGGTCGGCGCCTGGCGGGTTGCCCACGGCGAGCTGAACGCTCTCTGCTTTCGGGTCGAAGCCGAAGGACGCGTGTTCTGCTACTCGGGCGACAGCGGCGTGTGCGACAACCTGGTCAAGGCAGCCCGCGACTCCGACCTGTTTCTCTGCGAATGCTCGATTCCGGCCGCCTATCCGGCCATGCCAGGGGTGCACCTGACGAGCGCCGAGGTGGGCCAGGTGGCGACCCGCGCCGGCGCACGCCGGGTGGTGCTCACCCACCTCTACCCTCAGGCCGACGAGGTGGATATCCTGGCCGAGGTGCGCGGACACTACGCGGGAGTGCTCGAAAGGGCCGAGGACGGCTCCTGCTTCCAAGTTTAACAAGCCGTTCACCTTAGAACCGGCCCGGTCGCGCTACCCTGGTGCGCAGAAAGAAAGACTTCCAGGAGATCGTCATGACTACCGTCGAGACCCCCGTCGTGCTGTCCGCCGGACAGCGCCTGCAACACGGCGTGCGCGCCCACCTTCCGCCCACCTCAGACCCCTCCGGGCCCAGCGCCGACTCACTCGCTCGAGCTTGCGACACCTTCCTGGGCGGAGGAGCCCAGGCCACGCCTTATCCGGCCGACATGCCCGCTGACAAGGCCCGCGAGATCAGCCGCGACCTGAAAGAGCTGGCCTCCGGAGCCCAGGCTGATTTCGCCTCCCAAGTGCCCGGGGGAACCCTGAGTGTGGGACAGCTGCTCTCGAGCGTGGGCCAACTGCAGACCGCGAAGGAATCCGAGATCGAGCAACTCTCAGCCCGCCGCAGTGAGCTCAAGGGCGGCTACCGCAAGCAGGTCGTCAAGACGGTGGCCTGGATGGGCGCCACCGCGGGAGCCCTGGTGCTTGGCGGCATCTTCCCGAACCCGGTCACCGGGCTGCTCCTGGCTGGAGCGGGGGCCATGACCGTGCGCCACATCTCCAAGGCGCGCAGGGCCCAGAAAGAGCTTCAGCAAGCCCTGCCTCCGGTGGAGGCCAACCTCAAGGCCGCCCGCCAGCTGGCCGCTGACTGTGTGTTCTACGCGCCTCATCTGGCTGGTTGGAACGACCTGCTGGGCGGGGCTCAGAGACAGGCGGCCTGATCGAGGGCCTGAGGGCCTCTCGCAAGAGAAACCCATCTCCGGATAGAGCAGAAGAAGGTGGTCAGGCCACTTCGGAGAAATCATTGCCGATTTGTAAACTTGACGTTCATCAAGTTTTAACTTTTTGGGCGTGATCGGCACCCCCTTTCTGGTGTATCCTGGTAGTGATCGAACCTGCGACCTCAGCATGGCTCGCGGGCCCTCAACTGGCGAAGGAGGAATCAGCATGGCAGGTTTTGGCTTCGGCGTCCCTCAGATTCCACAGGCATTTCCAGGTGTCTCGGCGGTCCCAACCTTTGGTGGCTTTGGCGGGGTCTCCCCGTTTGGAATGAATGCATTCAGTGGCTTCGGCGGCTTCCCCGGCGTCGGTGGCGTGGGTCAAATGGGCGCAATGCCCCCCGAGATGCAGATGCAGATGATGCAGATGATCCAGATGCTGCTTCAAGTGCTGATGCAGCTTTCGGCCGGTTATCAAGGCATCGGCGGCGGCCAGATGGGTGGTCCGGGCGGGGCCTATGGCGGCGCTGGGGGCGCCGGGGGCGCCGGGAACGCGGGCAACGCCGGGAACGCGGGCAATGCCGGGAACGCGGGCAATGCCGGGAACGCGGGCAATGCCGGGAACGCGGGCAATGCCGGGAACGCGGGCAATGCCGGGAAC